>Ga0209380_10001042_pt1 | contig 19310 bp, 22 predicted proteins | sample HubBroMetageWFT6_FD_188347 | JGI IMG/M metagenome (GOLD analysis project Ga0209380, IMG submission 188347) | Warmed and freeze-thawed soil microbial communities from the Hubbard Brook experimental Forest, New Hampshire - Hubbard Brook CCASE Soil... | ecosystem: Environmental > Terrestrial >...
AATGTACTCGTGATCCATCAAATGTGCTTTCGCGAGCGGCAGCGTTTCCATCAGGGCCCGCGCCTCGTCCTCGGTCTTCGCATCCACCAGGAAGATGACGCCTTTGCCATCGCCGCGCGAATACCACTCGCGAATCTTCCCGTTGAGATAGAGCTTTACAGTCGCCTGAATCTCGTCCGGAATCACAGCCATGACTTGTTGAACGGTTACGCCCTGCTTGGGAGTCTGAATGACAAGCACTGCGGTGGTTTTAGGTATGGCCCCGCTGGGCAAGCTTTGGCCAGCCTCGGGTTGCGATTGCGCGAAGGACAGGGCTGGAAGCACTGCCATAAGCAAAGCGATCATGAATTTCATCGGTTTTTCCTCTCGATTTAGTTTGGTGCCGTTTCTTCTTATAAGAGTACTGTCGTACTCTATTGCATGAAAAAAATTAGTGTTCAGCGAAGCTCTTGATGAAGAAGTTTCTCGCGTCCATCAAAATCTGCTCACGCCTTTGAGGGTCCGAACTGACGCGGGCCATCATCAACACTCCCGCCATGCTCGGGAACAACAACCTGATTTTCACCTGTTTTTCTACTCGTGTCTGACCGGGCATGAACGGCAGGAACCGCTCACGATACGCTTCCAACAACGACTCAATCCTTCTGCGTACCGCTACCGGTTTCCGCGCGAGTTCCGGCCCAAGGGCGGCGCGCACGCAACCGGTTCCCGGAGAATTTGCGTGGCCCGCACTTAGATAGCGCTCGATGATCGCCCGCAAAGCCTGACCTTCGGGCGCGGACTTTGCAGTCTCCACCATGTCTCTTCCCGTCTCGTCGAGTGCACGTGCCACTGCCTCGACGAACAGGTCGTCCTTGCTCTTGAAATGTCGGTAGAAGCCCCCTTTTTTCAGGCCTACCTTCTTCATCACCGTTCCGATGCCGCTGCTGTCACCGCCGCGCTCGCGGAAAGAGCGAGCGGCCACGGAAAGAATCTTCTCGTGATTCTGCGCTTTGTGTTCGGGCGAGTATCGCACAGAGTAAGAGTACGCTCGTACTCTCACCCTGTCAAGACCGTGCACTCGCCCAGCTCGCATATTCGACATCCCTTCGTGGCTCAAGTATCCTTTTTCCGAATGCCGGAGGCTAGGATGAGCCTTTTTCGTATTGCTGCCCTCCTTATTATGTGTGGCGCCGCTTTCTCTGCTGTCGGGAAATCTGCAACGCCACAGGACTCCGCAGCCAAGAAAGCCGCCAAGCCGCATGACATTCCCGAGTCCATTGCGGAGAGCGTCAGCGGCACGCTCCAGTTCGCGGAAGGGAGTTTTATCGGCCTCGCTGAAGCCATGCCGGAAGACAACTTCGCGCCATCCTCGGCGCTTATCATGCCTGCGGAGATGATGGGTGTGCTCTTGTTGAGGCGTGAGTGGTCGCGGACATCCTTGAGAACCTCAAGAATTTTGATGTACTGAAGAAAGCCCTTCGCGATCTGCTTGCGCTCGGGATCATGGCCAGGATCCTCGACGCTGAGAATCTTTCCCTCGCCGGGCAGCGGAGACTCCGGATTGAACGCGGCCCAGTTGATCTCGTTGCCGAGTTCGACGCCAACCAGCTCAATACCGATCGCATCCAGGCCGTCGAATAGACGCTGAAAAGCTGTTTTGGAAAGCGTGGGGTCGGCATAAGAAAGTGGATGCACGCCCCACACGGCAGGAAACTCCTTGGGCTGATAAGGCCGCGTGGGCGCGTTGGGCGTGTATTGCGGGCCAACGATCAACTGGAGGCGAATGCCCTGCGCCGCGGCTCGCTTGGCAAAATCGATGCCCTTGTCATCAATTCGGGATGCCGCAGCGGATGACGTGCACCTCCGCCGCTTTAAGCTGGCTGAGGAGAGCATTCTGATCGGCGATGCTGGCTCGCATGGGATTGACCACGTTCACGCCCACGACCATCTCTTGAGTTCGTGCGCCCACGGGAGCGATTAAAAATGGCCACGTAAAAAGCTGCAATTGACAAGTGCCGCTTTGTGCTGTGCATCCCGCTCCCCCTGACGATTGCGAAAACGTCAATCCACTCAACTGCGTCTCGATTGAGCCGTTAATTCCGTGGTTGAGATGCAACCCCGCTTGCGTGAGGAAGACCGCTCGCAATCGGAATCCACGACTGTCTAGTTTGAGATGATTGGGAGAAGTGCCGTTGGGGGTACGTCCCAATAATTGCCAATATAAACCATGCTACCGCTGCCCCGGAGGTCCACGCTTTTGCCAGACCTATTGGTGTTGAGCGACGTATTGCCTGTCACCACGACTCTGTTATTGGTGGTGCCAACGATCGAGTCATTGAGGAAGTTGAACACGCAGTTCTGGATAATCGTGCTTCCCATGGTGTTGGTTCCGATGTTGATTCCGTGCACGTGGCTACTCGACGACAAGCCTCTGAGTTGGCTGTTCCGGATCACAAGCGAGTTCGTTGGCGCCGAGAAATGCACGATGTAATAGTTGCGGCCGTCGTTTGCGCCGCCGATGGTGGCAATATCGACGTTATTCATTTCCACCGTGTTGCCACCCGCGCCCAGCAGCCAGCTGCCTAAGCTCCCATCCGTACGAAAGTCGTAGATGAAAAGGCCGCTGCCAACGCCGAGATTAAAGCAGGGCGTGGGTTCCGTCGAAGTACCGCCGTACACCACGACACTGCATTCTGACATCGAACCGGTGAAGTTATTCTGGAAGGCATAAAGCCCTCCGGAGCTTGAGTCGATAAGCGTTCCCATCCCGTCCCAGGCGACCTCAAAAATCGAGGCACCCAGCAGCGCACCGGAGTCGATGAGAATGCCGTAACGCCAGGAAAAAGTTTCCGTGCTATGCACAACCAGCGTCACCGTTCCTCCGGCCGTAATGTGGAAAAGAGCGTTGACGTGGTTCGCGTCATTGATGGCCGCCTCGCATGCTGCCGCGAAACTGCAGATATTCAAGAGCGGTCCCGGAGTGAAACGGTTGTTGCTGAGCGCCCAGCTGTCGCCGGTGTTCGTCAGATTAAATAGATGATGGTAGGCCCACATGGTGGAGTTGGAGATCTTCACATCCCCCGATCCGCCTCCAGGCGTAGTTGTCAAGCCATCGTAGGCGTTGACGATGACGATGTTATTGATGACGCCGTGGTTAAAGCCCTTGCCCTTGCCCCCGTCGCTGAACAACGGTGGATACGGCGTCCTGCCGGTCGTCTGATTCGGCCAATAGAAGTTGATGCCGGAAATCTTCCAGCCGGTTTCGAGTTGAAAGGGTGGCACAGTTTCGCTGGTCAGAAGAATGGTAGTACCGTAGTTTCCGCTATTGTCCCCGGCTGGAGCTCCCACGCCCTGCACGGCACAGTGGTTGAGCACGACTGTCGCGGCGCCGGTCAAAAGAATTTTTCCAGCCGGAAGCACGAGCCTCGTCCCGGCTTCGTCACATGCCGCGGCTGCTTTCGCAAGGGCGACATCGTCGGAGGTAACGCCGTCGGCGGCGAGATTCGGGTGAATGTACTTATCGCTATCGAGAGAACTCGATGCGCTGGCGATATGAGCCGAAATCACAACCAAAGACACAGCGGCTGCGGTGATCAGAGCAAAGTTCCTGCCATCTATCTTGTTCACAGTTTCCTCGCATAGGTGGACAGCGGATCGGTTGTCCGCGGCGAAAAACCGCAGCGCCAATGATGCTACCCCGACTCTTTAAGATTGTTGAGAGACGGCGGGTCTAGCACTCAATGCTGATTCCGAGCAGAAAGTGCATCCTCCGGCTAGAACCCTGAGTTCACCGAAGAGTTGCGCGACCACGTCAACCGTCCGGCAGTCCGTTCAGATTCTCCGCCTTGGAAATAGCCGTGCATTTCGCGGTTGGAGGGTCCCATTTCACCCCCGAAAACTATGACACAGATCCCGATCGGCCAATTGTTTCGCCAGGATGAAAATCCTTTTTGCCTTCGCGACTTTGGCACGGACTGTGTGTTTTTACCAATGGAGGTAACGGGCATGTCGGTAAAGGTGCGCCTTGCTGGTCCGCTTCTTATTTTGTGCAATGTTTTGACCCTTTGGCCAAAACAAGCTTCCGCTCAAAGCGAAGCGCCCGTTCTCACACAGTTGTGTACGCCCAAGGTTGTCGCCAATGAGACAGTAGCCTCGGCTAAGCAGCGATACGAGTCAGGCCAGAAAGCAGAGCCACCTCTCACCGATCAGAACGATGGTTTCGCCTGGCCTGACACGCCCATGGGGGTAATCAAAACCGACAACGGCTACGAGTTTTTCGCCAGCGACGGCGGCCTGCACTCCCGCCAGCTCTGGCAGGGACAGTGGTATGGCAACAATAAGTATGGATCGGCCACTCGCACTTTGGGCACGCTCGGGAATCCGCTGGGTTCCGCCCCTCCGATTGACGCGACCATCCTTCCTAATCCCGATCCGGCCGTGAATCCTTACTATTCGAGCTATGACTACATGGGGGGCGGACCGGTTTACAAAGTTCCCGACGGAATGCCGGGAGCTGGCAACTTGCTGATGGTCTATCACGCCGAGATTAACACGGTCAGTACGCAGAGTTTCTATTCCGTTCTGGCGCTGGCGGCATCGACGGACAACGGTATGAGCTGGATCGATCTCGGCGAGATCATTCGCGTTAATCAAGCCTATCGCAAAGACCTGGACGGTTATGACATTGGCGATCCACCGCTGGTGACCTCGCCTGACGGCAAATATTTCTATATTTACTTCCGCGATTGGCTTGCCAATGGGACTACGCACTGGGGGAACACGATCACGCTGGTTTCCGTCGCCCGGGCGCCCATCGCGGAAGTTCTATTGACCGCTTTCAGCAACAAACCGCGCGCCGCATCCTTCCAAAAGTACTACGCCGGGGACTGGCGGCTTGAGCCGGGCATCGGCGGTTACTCCACCGATCTGAATCCCAGCGCTCCATACAGCGGTGAATTGCAGGTCGCTTACGACGCCGATCTGCAGCGATATGTAATGATTATTGGCGAAGGAGTGCTATTCGCCTATTCGGAATCGCCCGATGGCCTACACTGGACTTCCCCTGTGCTTCTTCATCAGTTCAACGGTCAGCCGAACACCTACGTGATGCCAGTAGGCATGGGAGACGATCCGCGCATTCTGGGAAAGCAGTTTTATCTCTTTTACACCTACGGCGGGAGCGGTGGCTGGCCCAGCAATTATGTGGGCAGGCTGACGGTAAGCTGCCAATGAAGGGGGCCGTAATGCGCGAGGTGGACGTTGCTATCCGAACCTGGTGTTTCGGTCTGCTTCTCATAACCAGCGCAGCTGCATTCGCCGCTCAAGTGAACGTAACCTGCACGAACACAGTCCCGGACGCGGTCAAGTTGAATACCACAATTGAAAACAGCCACTCCGGCGATCGGATCCAGATTCACAGGACCTGCCTGCTCAACGCTACCGTCGTTCTGCTTGGCGATCGCACCTATGAAGGTGATTCGCGGACCGGGACTGTCCTTCGCCAGGCCAGCGGCTCCAACCTACCAGCGCTGCTCGCTTCCGACAGCTGGAACGACGACTGGTCGTATACCGGCGATCCCATTTGCATAGCCCAGCTAGCCCTTGACGGAAGCAGTTCCGCAAATTCCAGCACAAATGCTCTCGTTATCCGTTCATGGCTCACGGTCATTGAAGACCTGCAAGTCGAGAATGCTCCGGCCGACGGCATCCAAGTTACCAGCCTCAGCAAGAGTGGCGTGGGCTTGCAGAGTTCGCAAGTCAACGGGGCATATCAGCAATGTTTTCGTGACCAATTCCGGGTCAGTAGGAATTCATGTGGTTGACCCCGACAACCGCGTTACCGACTGGAGTCTTCTTGATTCCTGGGTCGCGAACTCACGCCAATCCGCAATCTACATGGATAATGCAGCCGGCTGGACAGTCCGGGGTAATCATGTCTATGGCATCCAGCAGCATGCCATCTTTGCCAATAGCTGCTGGGCCACATCCATCGACGGGAATTACATTGAAGATTTTGGCGGCTCGGGTGGATCGAATACTTGGTATGGAATTGCATGCACCGTGGGTGGCGGAGCGGCCTCCGTGATAAGCGGAAATACGGTGTTCATGTTCATCAAAGAGCCTCCTTCCGGCGATTTTGTATTCGTTGGAGTGCCGCAGGTTAACTATGAGACGGGCGTAATCAATGTAGTCGGCAACACGATTCTTGGCGCTAATGGCCGGCGCGACACGGGCCTTTCCTACCTGCTGAACGGGGGCGTGGGGCTCGAGGTATTGTCGAGCAACAACAACGTCCGGGACGTGCATACTGCGCGATCAATCGGAGCCGGCGTCAAACTCGTCGACGGATACTAGATTGTGTTCGACCATCAGGAGCGTCGGATGAAGAGATTGTTACATCGCATCGTTCTTCTCGCAGGTCTCGCGCTGTTTCCTCTACCGATTCTTGAGGCGCAAACCGCGGATGTGCAAAACCCATTGGTTTTGAGCGATGCCGTCCTGCCGACCGCCTCGAAGGATGCTCTGCTTGATGCCCGCATATTCAATCCCGAGTTTTATAGGAAATTCAATCCCGACCTCGGCCTTTCGACAGATGCCGAAGCGACCAAGCAATGGACCAGCGGTGGAGCAAATCATTGCTTCAGGGCTTCATTCACTTTTTATTCCACCGACTACCTTAAGCGCTACCCTGGGCTAGGGCTGTCGCCCGCATCAGCCGGGACCTGTGACTCTGCCATTCGACAATTTGTGTCCTATGGTTTCAACCAGGGCCGGATTGGCGCGTTCGACAGTTACCCGATTGTTTTCGACTTTAACTACTACGTCGATGCCGCAAACAACCCCGATCTAAACAAACTTTACGGCGACGGCACTTGGGACCAGGTGGATGTAGAGATCCACTGGTTGCAACACGGCATCGAAGAACGCAGGAATGCCTCGGCTTTCTTCAGCATCAAGGAATATCAGACGCGTTACGCAGACCTCTCAGGACTCAGTCCGGATCAGGCGTTGTATCAATATGTCGCCAAGGGGCAGGCCGAGCGACGGTTCGGAAAGATTCTTTGGGCTGATCCGTCGGAATGGAATGCGCTGGTGGCGACAACGCAAAATAGCGTGGTTACAGCGGCGCCGAATGACCTCGTCCGGAATTTCACTGCCGCGAACGGCAAGCCCACCACCGTAATCGTGAAGTCGCCGAAATGGTACACTTCGCCTTCCGCACCCTACCCGTCGACGGTTCACGTTTGCGATGTTCCGCCACCGAATGGAAATAACGATTGGAGCACTCTTACCACTTTCTTGACTCCCGGCGGGGTTAAGGGCGGCTGCGATGTCGTCCGTCTCGCACCCGACAGTTCGTACCATCTTGTTCTGCCGCAGAATCAACCGCCATCGCTGAATTATGTCCTCAATCACTGGCCCTACCTGCAGATCAACAACGTTCAAGATTTTATATTCGATGGCCATGGGTCCACGTTGTATTTCACAGGACCAACTCATGGCATTGATATCAACAACAGCCAGCGGGTCGTGATTCAGAATCTCACTCTCGATTATGGAGATCCGGTCGATCCGAATCCGCTATGGCGCGGACCTCTCTTCGCGGCGATCGGTACAATCATTCCCGACGGCACCAATTCCGCGCACATCGTTCTGGATGCGGATACGCCCATCCCATCTGGTTTTTCGCCGTACATCTACGCTTTTAATTTGTGGGACCGAACGAAAACGGAGGTTGCGCACGACGACTATCTCAACATCGGGCCGAGCGATCAAGGCTGTGATTATGCGTGCATCGTGAGCCATGGCCAGCAGGATGCCTCGCAGCGGTCGATGTATATCAAGGATGGAAGCCTCTACCCCCGATCGAATCCAGCCGGGCAGTGGGTTGCTTCGCAGTTGCGATCATACCCGAACCGTGCGGTCTTGGTTCGCTTCCAGAAATTCTGGGGCATGGTGATCGAGGATGACTACGGATCAAGTGACATTCGAATCATCAACACCTCGGTTCTCACCTCGCCTTATATGGGGATCACAGCCGGCCAGGGTGGGCGAGGATTGTCGCTTGAGAATGTAATCGAGAAGCCGAGTCAAGGTCGTCCCATTTCGACCGTTGCTGACGGAACACACTTTACAGGAGTCGGTGGAGACATCATCGTCGAAGGCGGCGATTTCACGCACGAAGGAGACGACGTGATGAATATCACCGTAGCGTGGGATACCTTGACGGCGGTAAACTCCACCGAATCCTTTGTGATGACTGGCCCGGATGCCATCCCTGACGCTGGCGACGCACTGGCTTTCTTTGACCAGGCTTTGGGATATCTTGGCTCGGCCACGGTCCAGTCGATCAGCCCGCCCAACCTGCCGCCTTGGGGCGGACAGCCGATTACAGTACAGCTCAACTCACCCGTCAGTTGGTTGAGTTCTGGAATCCACACGCTCAACATGAATCATGCTCCATCCCGTGTCTTTGTTTCCGACGTGAATATCCATGACAAAGTCGGCCGCGGCATTCTCGTTGGCGGATTTCACATGGTGATCCAGAACTCGAGATTCCAGAACATGACCGCCAGTGCCATCGCGTCGATCGTCTCGAGTTATTTCAGCGAAAGCACGGGCGCTTCCGATATCGCCATTCGCAACAATACGATTGTCGGAACGAATCATGTACCGAAGCTTTATCAAACCAGCGTCGACGGTACAAACTACTATCCATCCCGGAATGCGTCGATTGCGATGTTTGCCGACATTTCTTCCACGTATGACGGCGTCTGGAACGAGGTCACCGGAATCTATCCGTCGTTTCAAGACATTGAAATTTCCGGGAACAAGATCCAAAGCGCAACTGGCACCGGGATCTATGTAACGGGAACCAGAAATGACCGCATAGATAACGACCAATTTGCAGGATGCGCCGCTGTGCCTGATGCCGACCCCATCTACTCTTATTTTGGATCAGAGTCGAGATCTGCCCTGGTCTTATCATTTGCAGACAACGTCTCGGCGACGGTCGATGTAGTCACTGACTCGATCTGTGCGGCGCGCATGGATTCCGCCTCGAGCAAAAATATTCTTGTAGGCCAGTAATACCAAAGCTGACAGGGTTGCTAATGGAGCAGGTTCGTATTCGCTCAGTAGTAGGGGACGCTTCCCCCTCATCGCGATTGTCGCGGTGGTGCGTCGCTGTGTTCTGAGAGCACAGCAGATTGGCAATGGCGGCCTCAGGCATCAGAGCGCAATTTAGCTCGGTGAGCGTTTGCGTCCGGCCTGGACGCAATGAACTCCATCGGTGCCAATGCCAATCAGCCGCTCTCGGTAAAAGAGCCGCACCGGAAGGCGCTGGCGGGACTCTCCTTTGCCGCATGCCAGTCGCCATGCCAGACATAGAAGATCAGCCCCTTTAATTGTCCCTCTCTCGCCAGTTGACCGTAGTAGTTCCTCATCTCGCGGACCAGCTTTACCTTGTCTTTGTCGACGACAGGGCAAGTACGGTTTGCGCCGCCAACTCCCCATTCCGTGATCCAGCATGGTTTTCCAGTCGCTTTTCCGGGCGGCTGGCATACCCCTATGCCATTTTCTTCGACGTGTGCGCGCCGTTTTGCAGCGCCCTCGCTCTTCCCTGGACCGCCCGATGGGGGATAGCTGTGAATGCCATCCGTCCACTAACCGTTCGAGACCATGCGCGCGGAAAAAGTCGATTGTGACGGAGACGCTGACGACATCCGCTTTTCTTTGATGTGGCCAGTTGGACCCATCCAGATCAGCCAGCCCCGCAGAAATGATAGGCGTGTGCTGATTCAGCTTCGAATGATCGCGAATATCCTTCAATGCCCCCAGAAGCTTGATGTATTGCAGAAATCCTTTGGCCACCCGCTTTCCTTCGGGATCGTTCGTCAGGTCGTTCATGTCCAAGACTCTGTCCTCACCGGGGAGGGAAAAGTCGGCATTGAAGCCAGCCCAGTTAATTTCGTTCCCAGGCTCGAAGCCCTCCAACACAATTCCTTTCGTCTCCACCCTGGGACGAGATAAGCCTTTTTGGATTACGGAATGGGGTTTTCTTTCGCAGAGCTCGTTTCCGACGCCAAAGGGTGAGACGCTTAGCCAAGGTATGCAGGAGATACTGGCCACCTTCGACAGCCTCGCCCCCAGCTTGGCGAGCATGGTCTCAAACTTCACCCGAAAATGGTCAGGTTCTACGCACTACGAATAGCTGAATAGCGTCCAACTGAGGAAGGTACTAACGTAACTACGGAAGCGACCCGAAAGCAAGCCAGAATGCAGAAGGAACTTGGCGGCTCTTCGCATTTCAGGGGCGATCGCAATGACTGAAGCCGAAAAACTGGCGCTTGGCATTTACGAGATGATTTGCGCGACCAGCGGGGATCGCCCGCTGTCGTTCAATACGGTCGAACAGCTCAAGCGTGAAATGTCCGACTGGAAGGCAAAGAATCCGGCGCTTATCGCTCTCCGGAACTCCTCGCCTGAAGTACAACTTGCGTTCCTAAACCAGTCGTTCGAATGGTTGCGCGCCGAAGCGCGGGCGGATCAAAACATTCGGGTCTGCCAAACTCTGCCCGAAGTGATCCAAATCGCGCTGGAGTTGGCCTCAAAACCCTTGCCGCCGGAACTCACGCTGAAATTGTTGAGCGAGTTCCGCCGGGAGTTCTCCATGGCGAGGTTCTATTTTCCGTTCAGCCAGCTTCTCTCGTTGCTGACGAAGGATCAAGTTACAGACGAGATCCGAGCTGAGCTGCGGAAACTTCATTTGCAATTCGCTCCCAGTCCTACCGGAAAAATCGACGAGGGCACGGAGCAAACCAGAGATCGGATTGCCGAGTTGATGCGCGTAGACGGCGAGAAGCAGCTTGATCCGGAACGCGGTCCCTGGTCGCAGATGGTGTTCGACGAGGTCAAAGAGAAGGACGAAATCACCCGCACAGGTTGGGAGGCCCTGTTGGCACATTGCCGCGCACTTGAGCAGACCGCGCCGGGCGCGAAATGGAAGAGCCAAGCACGAGAAATGATCGCCGCGCTTGGAGAATCCGAAGCCACGCCCACCATGCTGCGCTGGCTTGCCCTCGGACCCACTCCCGGTCAGCCTAAGGAGGCCAGATCGCCAATCGAGGATTCGGCTTACCAAAAAGGAATTGTCTGGTGTCTGGGATTTCGCGTGGAGCATGAAGTCGCCATTGCAATCGCGGACTTCGTCATCGCATGCCTCCGCAAGATTCCAATGATGGGAGCGGTTTCGCAGAAGGTTGGATTCGCCGGCGTGCAAGCGCTTGGCTCAATGGAATGCAGCGAAGCGGTGTCGCAGCTTACACGGTTGCGCGCGAAGGTCAACTACTCCGTAGCTCGCCGCCTGACTGAAAAATCTTTGCACCAGGCTGCGGAGCGGAGCGGCTTGACCATGGATGAACTTGAGGACATATCCGTCGCGCGATTCGGACTGGACGCAAAAGGTGTTGCGGAAAACGTGATAGCAGATGCCGCGGCCAGCGTTTGCCTGCGCGAAGACGGGAGAGTTGCCATAACGTGGCAAAATGCCGACGGGAAGCTGATGAAAACCGCTCCCTCTTATATCAAAAAGACGTTTGCGAAGGAGGTTCGCTCGGTTTCCTTGCTGGCCAAAGAATTAGAGCAAGCCTATCTCGCACAGCGATTCCGTCTGGAGTCCTCATTTTTAACGACGCGTACAATCCCGCTAAGCCATTGGCGGCAGTATTTCCTAGACCATCCGCTTTTAGGATTCCTGGGCCGCAGGCTCATCTGGCTGTTCAGCAAGAACAACGAGAGCAACGACAACAACAAAGATCAAGGGTGGGAACGGTCCGCTATGTGGTCCGAAGAAGGCCTGCGCGACGCTGCCGGAGAACAACTGAACCTAGCCACAACCAATAAGGTCCGGTTGTGGCATCCACTTGCATCCGACAACGGGGAGGTTCAGCGATGGCGCGAGCGTGTTTTTACTGCAGGTATCCGGCAGCCATTCGGCCAGGCGTTTCGCGAGTTCTATCAGGTCACCGACGACGAACGTCAGACACGTATGTATTCGAATCGCTTCGCCGGAGTTCTCATGAGACAGCACCAGCTGGCCAGCCTCTGCCGCGCCAGAGGCTGGGACTATCGACTTATGGGCACAGGTTTCGACGGGGGGAATGTGCCTACGAAACAATTGGCCCCCTGGAACATGCATGTGGAACTCCATGTCGACTTGCCACCCGATCGCGACAGGTCGCTTCGCGATTCTGCACTTAGCGAGCAGTCGGGAACCGGAATCAATCTGTTCATCGGCTCCGGCCAGGTGCGCTTCTACCGTAACCGGCGCGAAGTCGCCATAGACGAGGTTCCTGCCGTCTTGTATTCGGAAGTGATGCGCGACGTCGACCTGTTCACGAGCGTTTGCGCAATCGGGGATGACGAGACATGGTTCGACCAAGGTGACCGCGGCGCGGGCGTGTTCAATCAGCGGGTGGATGTCCGGGAAATATCCGCCCTCACTGCGCTGCGCGGGGAGATTCTGTCACGAGTGTTGCCTTACACTTCTGTTGCGGATCGGTGCAAGATCGAGAAGACCCATCTGGAGGTCCGCGGGCAACTGGGGACCTATCGCATCCTGCTCGCATGGGCTGCAGTCGCGCTGGTAACAGATTCGGGGATTCGGTGGCTAAGAATTCCACAGAAGATTCTGGATTCAGTGACTCTCGACCTAGCAGCGATTCCCGTCGAACTGGACCATCGCACAGAGATGGTTCTGCGTAAAGCTTGTGTCTTGGCGGACGATTGGAAGATCGATTCCCCGGAACTGGTGCGGCAGTTCATGCCAGAGTAAGATCCGCAACTCCCGGTGTCTCGACAACACTGAAAGTGGGTTTCTGCAAATCGGTAGTCGGAGAAGTCGTCTGAAGTTCAACTTGCCCGGCACCTGAACCTCAGACTGTTGCGTATAACGGGTGCGGTTGGGGCGCGAAATCCACACTAGCGGGAACGTTCCTTCTCCATTTCACGCCGACCCAAGACAGGTCATGCAGGCATATTTTGGTCATTTCGCGTTTTCGCTCAGCTCGCTTATGAGTCGATGATTTGGCGTCAATTCAGCCGCGTAGCCAAACAACTTCATCAGATCCATTTCCCAACTGATCCTATCGCGTCGTAATGAAGAGCTCGCGCGAACCCACTGTCCCAGCGGTCCCGCCGGATTAGCCGCGGACGCTTCTTCTTGCGCTTGCAAATAGCCAACTGTTGGCGGAGGGTCAGGTTCTCCAGAGCTACCGCATCCTGGCTTCTACCGAATAGCCAAATGAGCCGAAACAAACCGAGGAGGATTGCGAGCATGTCGCCCGATTCTTCCTGCTAAGCGATTGAAAAGTCAATATTCTCTGGGCGATCTAAATTAGTTTTGGCGAACGACAGAATCCATCGGAGATTTCACGGTCGCATCGGATTTGGGATACGGCCCTCCGAACCCCAGCTTTATACTTTCTGGGCCTGCCTCCACTCATGATTTCAACGTTTCTGTCTTGGGGGATCATTGCACTTGCGTACCGGTTCTTCCCGAGATAATTCGAGTAACCTTCCGCCCATCTGATTATCGGCTGATATTCTATTCTCACCTGTGCCCTCGGCAGCAGGCGGTTTGCTGCCGTGGTTCGGGATTTGGAAACCACTGAGAGACTTTGATTCCGCCTTGAAAAACCGTGCTATATTGTCCGGCTTATTTTCTTCTCAGCTTCTGGAGGAGCCATGCAAGTCCTTAGGCGAGTCTTTCTGCTAGTCCTGTTTTCAGCAATCTTGGTATGCAGCATTAGCTTGGGGCAAGATCGCAGTGCTTCGCTTCTTGCGCAATTGAAAGCCGCCAGAGTTATATCCAACCCTGAGCCGCTGGTGATCGGAGGGCATCAAGTTTGTCCGGCTGCCGGGAGTGCGAAAGAACAGGACATGACCACCTTAGACAGCCGCAAGAACCGAGTCGATATCCCCGCCCCGAACGCTTACATACCGATTGGCTGGAGTGTCATGGCGAAACTTCCAAGTGCCTCACCGGACGACTTGCAGGGCGCTCCTGTAATGGTCGAAGGATATTTGTCGCACCAAGTAAAAGTTCAGGATGAAAAGCCGGGGGAGTCTGCCAATTGCAATCTTCTCCAGCCGAATGAAGTCGATTGGCACATGTACCTCACCAACGCTACCAATCAAGGAATCGCGCAGGCCGTCATTGTGGAAACGACACCCCGCACACGTCCGCTGCATGATTGGAATGAGGTTGCGTTGCAGAAGTTAGTGAACACCAATAACCAAGTTCGGATTAGCGGCTGGTTGATGTATGACTTTCAACATGTGTCAGAAATTGGGACTGAGCGGGCGACGGTTTGGGAAGTTCATCCGATAACTCGGATTGAAGTGGCAGATGGAAAAGGCGGCTGGACAGATGTTGAGCACGCACGCTGAATGCTTTGAAGGGCGTTTTTTCGGTGGAGTTAATGACGCTCCGGTACGCTCTTGTTCTCTTGCTGGTTGTCGTTCGCCAGAATTAGATCGTGCAGGCTGTCAAGCCAACTTACGCGGTTGGGTTCAGTCGGTTCCTGGATCAGCGGTTCATCGCAGACATCAACCAACATCGAATCGTGCTCGAAGTCAAACCGAGGCAGAAGACCTGGAGACTGCGGCCTTGGCCGATCGTTCCGGGGTGACCACGACCTATTCCACTCTCACGTGGCGCGGCGTTCATTGCGGCGGTGCAACCCGCCCACCTGAGGAACAGCGATGATCGCGCCTTGCCTCATGATCGCCCGGGCCTCCGGGGCGTCGTTCTCCAAAGCCAGGTGCGTCCGCGACCGGTGATAAATTAGTATGCCAGATAATTCCCCAGCATCTTGCGAAGGTGTCGCTGATTTAAGACCACAACATGATCCAAACACTCACGCCGAATGGAGCCAATCAGCCGTTCCGCGAAAGCGTTCTGCCATGGACTCCATGGTGCAGTGATGATCTCGTTGATCCCCAACGATTGAATGCGGCGCCGGAACTCGTTGCCATAGATAGCATCACGGTCGCGGATCAAATATGGCTTGGAGTCCAGTTCGGTGAGGCTTCGACCAATTGCTGCGCGGCCCATTCAGCACTCGGATGTTCCGTGACTCCGAAATGAAGTACTTTCCTCCGTTGATGCTCCAACACGAGAAACACAAACAGAATCCGCAGGTGGATAGTGGGCACGGTGAAGAAATCGACAGCCACGATTTCCCTGACGTGATTCTGGAGGAACGTTTTCCGGGTCTGTGACGGCGGCCAATCGACGGTCTGCAGAATACGGGACTCGGTTCGCTCCGACACCTCAATTCCGAGTTTAAGCAACTCGCCGTGAATGCGAGGAGCTCGCCACAAGCGATTCGCCCGAGCCATGGTTTGAAACAGCTCGCGGATCACCTTGCCGGTTGCCGGTCGATCTGGCTTTCCACGCTTCTTCGAGAGTTCTGCCCAGTAGCTTCGAAACCGTTGGCGTTGCCAGCGCACAACCATGTCCGGGTGAACGACCAACAGTGCTTGTCGCCAGTCCTTCCAAATGCTGGCCAGCACAATCCAGAATCAGCGGTCCCGCCGGATTAGCCGTGGACGCTTCTTCTTGCGCTTGTAAATAGCCAACTGTTGGCGGAGGGTCAGGTTCTCAAGAGCTACCGCATCCTGACTTCTTCCGAATAGCCAAATGAGCTGAAACAAACCGGGCAGGATTGCGAGCATGTCGCCCGATTCTTCCTGCCGAGCGACTGAAAAGTCGATAGGCTCCGGACGATCTAGGGAGACTCTGAATAAGGTCGCCCTTTCCAGACAAATATAGAGTAAGTTGCCGCCAGATGAAATTGACAAACAAACAACAAAGGACTCTGGCGACGATGAATGGTTTTGACAGTACACAAAAAAGACACGACGAGAGGTGTTTCTGGAAGAGATGGAGCAGGTTGTCCCGTGGCGCGAGCTGTGTGCGCTGATTGAGCCACACTATCGGAAACCGGGGAACGGGCGGCCACCGGTGGGAGTGAAACGAATGCTGCGTATGTATTTCTTGCAGCAGTGGTTCAATTTGTCGGACCCGACGGTGGAAGAGGCCTGCATGACTCGCAGGTGATAACGCAGTTCGTGGGGATCGATTTAGGCAGGAGCCGGCGCCGGACGAAACTACGGTGTGCAAGTTTCGGCATTTGCAAGAAGAACATGGACTTGGGGAAAAGATTCTCGGCACGGTCAATCTACACCTGCAAGCCCGCGGAGTGCACATCACCACCGGCACGATCGTGGACGCGACGATCCTGTATGCGCCCCTGCCTCGACCACAAATCGAGAGCAGCAGCAGCAAGCAAGTATCGGCAGCAGTAACAATGTGACGCGGTCACGGCCTAGTTACGGTAGACCAGCAATCGTCGTGGCATCCTTCTTGAGGTTCCCCATATACGTCAAAAGCGCGGTCATGAGTTGGTTCCCGCTAGAATTGTTAAAATTCTTAGGACCAGTTGGGCTGTTGAGATACTCGAAACTTTCCTGAATGAGGTCGTCGCCTTCCGTCACACCGACGACACTATTGACCGTCGTTACGAGATCGGGATGCTGCTTAAATTCGTAGTCCGCGATTTTTTGCTGTAACTTGATTCGGTCCGCGCGAGTTTCGCCGATGCCGCTGCCACTGGTTCCCTTCGCCCACCACTGACCGATGGTACCGGGTTTCAATTGACCACCTTGCATAATCTTACCCGTCACGGAGACGAACTCAGATACGAACGTTGCCGCAACTAAATCGACTTCCCACGGATGGCTCTTGGGAACAAGATTAACCATGATGTGTCGATCGCTTTCTGCTGTATAAATAGCTAAAAAGTCTGTGGCTACGATTTGCCCCGACTGCGACAGCGCGTGATATCCTGCTGAACCGGAGTTCCAGCCCGAAGTATCGCAATTGAAGAGAGCGAGTAGCAGCGCGTGAAAAAAGTCTTGCATGCTGCCCGGTTCGTTCTCATAATAAGCTGCAAGCTCTGTCAAATAGGCCTCATCGCTGGGATCTGATTCTCGGTTGGTGGGACCAACGCCATAGCTGCGACCGCTCTTGAGGTCGTCCGCTCCGCCCGTGCCGTTGTTGTAACCTACGTTAAAAAAGTAATTGTTACTATCGATTCGGATCGCGACACCAGCCTTTTTGGCGATCAAATCCAGTTGAAGCTGTTTGTAATTCTTGGCGATGTAGGCGGGATCCTGACGGACTACATTATCGAAGGTATTCAGCGCAGGATTCACCGTATTCAGCATGAACCCCAGGTAAGACTGTCCAGGCTGCATCTGCAGTTGAACCGACAGCCCAGTAAAAGGTGTTACGTCGGGATGAGGCGCTTGGGCGTTCGCTGAGATACATATCAAATGACTTACCAGAATGCTCAAAAACATTGATCTCAACGGGATTTTGCCCTTAGCTGATTTCATGAGTTTTGCCTCTCTCATTTCATTATCAAGGTACCTTACTGGTCCGTAACGGTTTATTTCGGTAGTGAAGTAACGTGTAAGGGGCTGCGATTGCTAATGTATTACCAAAGTGAACTTTCGGCAACTTGAAAAACGGTTTGATAAACCCACCGCGCACCCAGCACTAGAGGCACTGTGGCTTGCAACAATGTCCACGTAATTGGACCGCTTTCTAGTCGGCCTGGGATAACAGCAAAGTGTACGGGCCTCCGATACGGACTGCGGTGCAGAGTATTAACCTCGATTGTTAATGCGATAGGCAGTTTCAATCTGATAAGAATGTGGCGGAGTGTAACACTCTGTGGTGGCCTCAGAGTAAAGACGTCGCTGGAGTTTCTCCAGCATCATTTTGCGTAGATGGGTCACGGGGACACCTTTTTGCCATTCAGCGGCGCCCTTGACAGCCTCGCAACTCATCAGCCGAGGTCTACGCAGCACGACACAGAACTAGCAAGGGTTCACGGGAAGACAGACAAAAGGGGGGATGCTATGGGTCGTCCGAGTTGCCAATCGTCGCTCATGAGTGATCCGGGTGATCTTGGTGTTGCACACGGGGCAGACCCCGCGTTGGAACCTCCAGAGAAAGTGAAGAGTCCGTGTCCCCCGAAACGTTCCCGCCATATAGTCTCCCTCGCGTTTTTCGAAGTAGGTTTCATGGGCCGGATCGTACGGATTGGCGGCGCTCTTGACCTTGACGTGCCTTTGAATGGGCGTGCTACTGGCGAGTAGTAATCGCACTTTGTGCGGGTTGCCCTCGTTGTCACATGACTCCCCGAAGGCCCAGTTTCTACCGCCGTGCTGCTCAAAGTATTTCTGTTTGAGCCATTTGGGAGATTTTGTCGGGTGCCTTCGCCGGGCCCATTGCCACAGACGAATGAAGATGGAGTGGCTTCGATCTTTCATGGATGGGGATTCCCAGAGGGCGCATCTTTTTCTTGTCCGATTTCAATATGTAAACACGTCGGAGAGGCTGTGGTTGATAGCCTCTGCGCTGAAATGCATGAACTGCCTGCGTCTTCTTTTCTGGTGTGTCCCAGATTTCTTGGTTCACACCAGTGGTTTTCTTGCCATTGTTTTCCGTCACCCGTCGAACTGCAAGAACTTTGCCGCTATACGAGTGAGTCAGCAAGCGTTGCAAGGCTCGCACCTTGCCCCATCGGCCGACCTTCGTTGCCTGCGCGATACGCACTTGGAGTCGGCGAACGTTGCGCTGGATGGCCTGCCAATCAATGGCATATCATTTCGCCGCTTCGCTAGAGACCGCACCAATGGCGGTAGCCATCGTCATCCGCTTTGTCTCCTATGCCGATTTGCCTTGTTCTCTCGCGTGAAGCCCCTCCGGGAAGTGGGCCCGCTTTCGCGTCCGGTGATGTAGTCGATACGCATGACGCAACCGGTATCGGCTCCGCCTTCGCTTTCTCCCTGACTGCTGTCCGCACCGCCCTCGGTCCATCTTGCGATGTACTTCCCCCTGTTACAGGGGAGCGGCAGTGGATTTATCCTGTTCCGCTGGAATGACACGATAGGTTAGGTCTACTCTGTACGCCGGCAGTGTTTATTTACCCATGAGGGCGGAATAAAAAGCCGCCGTACTCACTGCAAGAAGAGCCACGCAGCATATTAGGCTCTTTGAAGGTAACGACGCTTACGAGTGTTTGTGTATTCTGACCGTACTACCGGAGCCTAGCCCCGTCTCCGCCTTATGCTGGCAGATACACCGTCGCCTCGCAGTTCTGGTGCCACTCTTGCGAGTGTGGGTACATTGTCCGAGGGCTTCGAACGGTCTGTTGCCTCGCCGCTCCAACCTCGTAGGCTACGTGCAA
>Ga0209380_10001043_pt1 | contig 19310 bp, 14 predicted proteins | sample HubBroMetageWFT6_FD_188347 | JGI IMG/M metagenome (GOLD analysis project Ga0209380, IMG submission 188347) | Warmed and freeze-thawed soil microbial communities from the Hubbard Brook experimental Forest, New Hampshire - Hubbard Brook CCASE Soil... | ecosystem: Environmental > Terrestrial >...
CGATGGCGCGCGCATAGGCGTATTGAGGATTCTCGCGCAGCCTTTGCTCGACCGACGCGGCAATGAGCCGGACGTTGTCACGAGGCGCCTCGACCAGCAATTCGTAAAACGGCGTTGCGGTCGCACGCGGCGCCAGACACGCCCGGACATCGACCCGGCTCAGCACGTCGGCGACGAAGTCTTCGGTCAGCTTCTCGCCGACGATGTCGGTCGCGACGCCGGCGCGCCCGATGAATTCCAGCCGCGGCAGTCCGTCATGGAGTTCGCGGCAGCGCAGGCGATCGCCGAGATCGTAGCGATACAATCCGCCGGGTGTGGTCATCACCACCCGGTAAACTTCGCCTTCGCGCAGTTCGTCGCAGAGCAGCACGCGGCCATCATCGCCGATGAATTCCAGGAAGGCACTGGTCAGCGCCGGCACGGCTCCATCCGGACCGCTCCAAGGGATACTGACAGCGCCTTCGGTTGCCAATAGACCCTTCGGCTGCAGCTGGGCGTGCGGAAACATTTCGCGCAAGCGTTGCGCATAAGGGCGCGAGGCGCCGTCCGCCCAGGCGCTCACCGTGCACAGCTGCGGCCAGATGCGCCGCGTATCGATGGGATCGCGAGCCGCGGCCGCGCTGATCAATCGAGCGCGCTCGGGGTCGGGCGCGAAAGCGGGCGACTGGATCGCAGAGCCTTCGATCGCTCCATCGTGGAGCGAGCGCGCCAGCGGTTCCAGCAACGCCGGCAGCGCTTGCATGAGGCTGAGCAGAAAGGTTGGGCTCCAGACCGAGACGAAGGAAAGGTCCGCGGCGGCCAGCAGGCTGCGGAGCGTCTCGAATCGCCAGCAATCGATGCCGTGGATGCCCTCTGGCGCCAAGACCAGCATGGACTCCAACGCCGCCATGAGATCCTCGCCCAGATAGGCGCCCTCCGACGGCATCCCGATCGGGATTCCGCCGGCGGTAACACGCGGCGCGCGGGCGGCCGGACTGATCGCCACATAGGCGCGTCCTGCGAAGGTCGCGGGCCGCCGATCCGCCAGATCGCCGAGCCAGGGCAGGACGGCGCTGCGAAAGCTCTGCAGGCTCGCTTGCGTGTAGGGAACGAGCTTGCGGCCGGACCGACTGCCACCGGTCTCCTCGAAGGCGATGACCGGCTCAGCCGTCAGCACCGCGCCCTCGCCTGCGGCCGCACGATCGATCCACGGCTTGAACCCATCATAGCTACGAACCGGCACTTGGCGGCGGAACGCTGCGAGCGAGTCGATGCCGGCGAAGCCGTGCGCGCGGCCGAACGCGCTGGGCGCGCCCCGCTCAAGGATGCGCTTAAGAAGCGAGAGCTGCGTCGCTCTCGGCTGCGCGCAGGCCTGGCGGAAGGTGTCGCGTTCTGCCCGGGCCGCGCGCAGGATCGCGGCCCAGCCGGTCATGAGCGCAGGCCTTGCTCGAACACGCGGCGGGCGAGCGGGCGCAGATTGCCGGATGAGAGCTCGGTGAGGCAGACGAGCTCGTCGCCGCGGGTGTAGCCGGGATTGCGGCCGAGGAAAAACCCGACGTCCGACCGCAAGGCCTCATCCTGCTGAACCGCCGCCCATTGCGGTTTCAGGTGGCCGTGCGAGCGCGGAAACGAGACGACGCCTCGCTTGGCGTCGTAGGCACAATCGAAGCGGTTGCACGCCAGCCGGTCCATGATGGTCTGCATGCGCGCGGGGGTCGCGATCAGCCAATGCGGATAGAAGTCGATCGAAAACGCCGACAGATATCGATAGGTGCGATGACCTTTGACGATCAGGAACCAGTACAGCGGCCGTTCGGGCGCCTGCGCCTTGAGCGAGCCGGCAAAGCGAATCCAGGTGAAGGCGAGCGCCTGAGTGCCCCAATGGGATTGATCGATGATGGTGTCGCCGGAATAGATGGCGCGCACGCGTTCGCCGCCGATCTCTGCGTCGAGGACCGCCAAAGTTGAGAAGCCCGCCAGGGCCCCGGACGGCCCACGAAGCGCAATCACGAAATCCTTGTCCGCCAAATCGGATTGGAACAGCAATGGCGATGTCGCGTCATAGTACGTGTCGTAAAGATCGAACATCTCGCCGGTGATTTGGTCATCCAGAGCCGTGACCGGAACGAGTTCGGCGCGAAGTTTCCGGCTGTGGATGACGGGCTCGGCGCGAATTGTGCTGTTGGCAAGAACTGCCGTCATTTGCGCAACCCTTTATGCGCCGCCGCAAAGGATTGAAATTCGCCTGCGCTTGATCTGAGATTGCCACGTCGCATCGGACCGAGCCAGGAAATAAGGACGCGAACAGGAAATTCCTGTGGTTCGCCAATTCACCTGTGGACATTTATCGGCGGCGCGAGCGCGCGGGTCGTTCGGCTGCCGACGCGGGTTTTGTGCTCAACTTCAACTTGTTCGTCTCCGGCGGCGTGCGGGAAAACCGCACGGTCCGCCGTCGCAAGCTACGCGTCTGAAACCCGCGTTGAGCGCTTTCGCGCCTCTGCGGCGGCAAACGGAACAAGCAACATAAACCGCCCGGAGCGAGAGAGCGGCCACCACGACAATACCGCCAGTTTCTTTCGATGAAGCTCGGTGAGCGCTGATGCGCTCGCCCTATCGGAATGAACCCGGCGACCGGGCTAAGCGTTTGATTGATGCGGTGAGCGCGCAAGGATTCGGATTTTGGACCCGCTGATTAAAAGTCATGTGCACGACTTTCCGCTAAAGTCCTCGACCGATTGAAAATTCTTCGTGTCCGCAGACTATAAGGCACATTTAACAGGAATTTTTGCAGATACCCGCTGACATTGAGCGCTTGGCCAGATACAGTCAGGTAAATGAACTGTGCGGACATTATGCGGACATGCGTGGCGTGACGATCGGGAAGCTCAGCGAGGAGACTATCAAGCGCTTGCCGGTCCCGGCGAAGGGCAACCACGTCACTTATTTTGCGGGCGCCGCGATCCAAGGTGCCAAAGCACCTCGCGGTTTCGGCGTCCGAGTAACGGCGGCTGGCGCTCGTGCGTTTGTGCTCAACTACCGTCTGCGCGGGCGCGAACATCGCTTCACTATCGGCGCTTGGCCGGATTGGTCGGCGCTCAAGGCGGTGCGCGAGGCGCACGGCCTGCGCCAACGCGTAGATCGCGGGGAAAATCCGCTTGAGGATCGCGCGCTTCCCCCCACTGCGGCGAACGTCGCATCGATGCTTGATGATTTTGTGGCCCGCTATGTCCGCAACAAGAGCCACCCACTGCGCAGTGCCGATGAATACGAGAGCGCCTTCAACCGCCTCGTGAAACCTCGCATCGGTAAGCTGGGCGTTTACGAGGTTCGCCGCTCCCACGTCAACGAAATGCTCGACGAAATCGAAGATGAAAACGGTCTCGCCATGGCAGATCGCACCCTTGCCTATCTTCGGAAGGCTTTCAATTGGCACGCGGCCCGAGATGACCAATTCAACGTGCCGATTGTGCGCGGCATGGCGAGGATAAAACCAAAGGAGCGTGCCCGCACGCGCATTTTGTCCGATCAGGAAATCCGAGTCATCTGGCCGGTCCTTAGCACACTTGGGACTTTCGGTGCGCTGGTCAAGGCGCTTTTGCTAACCGCACAGCACAGGAATGAGATTGCCCGGATGAGCCGAAGGGAAATTGGTGAGGACACGATATGGGAAATTCCGGCCGAACGGTACAAAACCAATCGACCGAACTTCGTTCCCCTCTCAAAGGCCGCCCTCGCTATCATTAACGCGCAGGCGAAGATCGATGATTGCGATTTTATCTTTCCTTCGCGAGCTAAGACGCCGTTCTCGGGCTTCGGCAAGAGCAAGGCAGCGCTCGACAAAGCCGTCCTTGCTGCGATGCAGGAGCACACAAAGAAAGGAGAGAAGGTCGAGGCCTTACCGAACTGGACCCTTCATGATTTGCGGCGCACGGCAAAGACTCTGATGATGCGCGCCGGCGTGCGGCCCGATATATCAGAGCGCGTGCTTGGTCGCGTCATTGCGGGCCTTGAAGGCAGTTGCGATCGGCATTCTGACGCGAACGAAAAGCGAGATGCGCTTGAAAAACTTGCGATGATGGTCGAGCAAATACTCAATCCCATGTCATCGAAAGTTGCGGCTCTCGGCAAGCATGCCGCGAGGCCGTGAACACAAGCGCGGCCTCGGGCGAAAGAGCGGGGCCAACAGGTTTGATTGCCATCGACCAGCACAAGGCAGACCTTCATTATTTATGCGCGACGCGTATCAGCGGGGTCCCAAGTCTGGTCCCTTCGACGAAGCGAAAACGCCGTTCCAGATCACCGGACTGGCGGAGGGCGGTAGGACAACCCGCGATGCCACCAGCTGAAACCCGGGGCTGGCACGGGCTCATTCGCCAGGTTCATCGCGGAATTTGTATCTTCGGCCGGGCCAAGTCGGACGTCGCGCGTCTTCCTCGCCCCGCCGAGAAGTAAGGGCGGTTCTGCCGGCGCGATGGCTCGCCGGGGCACGGCGCCGCGTCCACGACGCCATCAAAAAAGCGCGACAGTTGCGCATTATTGTTCACTCCGCCTCACGCCCGGTCATGAGTTCACGAACTTGATCACGATCACTTTGTTATCCATTATCGGAAGCACTCAGTAGATGCCCAGCGGCCTTTTGACGCCGTCATCCTGAATCGCACTTATGAAACCGGTTGCCGTCCTCATAAACCCGCCGCACGCCGGCAGCTACCGCAGCGCCGTGATGCTCGGCGATTCCCTGGCATTGGCATCGCTGGCTGGCGTTTGTCGGGATCACGCGTTCGAAACATGCGTGCTCGATGGCTTTCTGCACAGTTGGTCAGTCGCGGAAATCATCAGCCGCCTGCCGCAGCGGATCGATTTGGCCCTCATCACCAATATGCATCAGCACGCGTGGGCTTCCACGCAGCAGCTTCTTGGCGTCATACGGCAGAAGAACCCGCGGAGTTTCACGATGCTCGGCGGCGCCGCGCCTACTTTGAATCCGCGCTTTTACACGGACAGGGCCATCGACCTTGACGCCGTTTACACCGGGGCAGCTATGGGAAAACTCACCCAGTTGCTCGCCGGATGGGACGATCGCCGCGGGCCGTGCAAATCCGGAGCGCGCGCTCCTGTTGTAATTGACGGGGCACTGTCGGAGGGGGCTGGAACCCCGGCGATTCTCTGTCGTCCTGACCTTCACGATTCATTCGAGGCTGATGCCATCGTTTGTCTGGAGTCGAGCAAGGGCTGCTATGCGAGTTGCGGTTTCTGCTCGATCGCCTCCCATTATCGACGGCGGTGGTTTGTCAAAGCTCTCGACCAGGTGTTCGCCGAGGTCGATTTCATCAGGCAGCAACTGCCGCATTGCACGGAACTGCGTTTCGTGGACGCCAACTTCTTCGGCGCCGATTTGCCCGAAAGTACGACGCATGCGCTCTCCATAGCGGACGACCTGCAGCGCCGCGGATTCCGTTTCCGAGTCGAATGCCGAGCCAACGACGTGCGTCCAGATCTATTCCGCAAGCTTCGGGCTGCCGGTCTTGTAGGCGTCTTCATCGGGTTCGAAAGCGGCGTAGACTCCTTTCTCCGCCAGGTCCGCAAGGAAGTGACGGTCAAGCGCAGCCTTGCTGCAGTGGAAACGTTGAAATCACTGGAGATTTCTTGCTCATTTGGCTTCATGATGATTTCAACAACAGCCGGCGTCACCGAGCTTCGCTCCAACTACGAATTTTTGAAGGCGCTGGGACAGGGCATACGCCTTAAGCACCTTTTTAGCGGCCTCATTCATCAAGTGGGCACCGAATTCGATGAACGTGAAATCCTTGAGGAGGCGGCCGATACGTCGCTCGAATCGCGGCTAGGCTACATGCCGGCCGACCCCGCATGCCAAATGCTCGTCAGATTTTGGGACTCCTTGCAGCAGCAGCGTCCTGACCTCCTTCAACAAGAACACATTATCGGAGTGACGCTGGAGCGCGGCAGGGAAGCTCGACTTCCGGAATTCTGGGCCGTCGACCGGGAGTTCTCCGCCGCTTGCCTCGAGGCTTTCCGGTCGTTCCTCGACGATGTCGTCGATCCCGCGTTTGGCGCCCAGACTCTCGATCGAGTTAAAGCGGTGCACATCGCTCATCTCGAGGACATCCTTGTCGGCACCAGCAAAAAGCTCGCGCAACTCGCCCTGCCAAGTCGAGTGATGCTCGACAGTTTGCGCGGGCATGTTTCTGAAAGTTGATGGTGATCGAGGTGAAGCATCCGAATATCTGTCCTGGCGCAAGCAATTGCGCGAAACAAGCATGGCAATGCAGCAGCTGAACCGTCCGACCTTGATATCAGCCGATTGGATTTACACGGCATCGGGCCTTCCGATCGCAGACGGCGCCGTTGTCGTCCACAATGGCTACGTTATCGACGTGGGCGAGCGACGCAATTTGGAGACAAGACATCGTTATGCGGTCCACCATCGCCACCGCAACGCGGTCATTATTCCTGGTCTGGTCGATTGCCACGCGCATCTCGAACTCACAAGCTTCTTTATCGGCCGTGAATTCACCAGCCTGCTGCAGCTGATGGCCGCCGCCGGCGACTTCAGACGGGCGGCTGGCGAGACGCACATCGAGGCTGGATGTCGCCGAGGGCAAGCGCTGTCCCTTCAGCACGGCATCACATGCGTCTTGGATTGGAAGTCAACGGATTATGCCTGGTACGCTGGGCGAGACACTCCCAGAATGGTGTTCGCTTGCGAAATTGTCGCGCCGGCGCCGAATTGCCTCGATCGCGTCATGGAACGGCTAAAGAAGATTTCAGGCGCATTTCCTCCGAACGGCCCTCAGTACGCCCGGTTGGCGCTTGCCCCGCACTCGCTATACATGACCTGTGGCCGAGTTTGGCAAGAGCTGCTGCACACCGCTCGCAGGTGTTCCTACCCCATCACAAGCCATGTCGCAGAATCGTCGTTCGAGATGGACTGGCTGTCCGACCAAGGACAAACGCTTGCCGAACACTGCTGCGCCCGTAGTCAAATCGCAAGAAAGGCGCGTTCCTATGCGGGCATCGTAGACGTCTTGTCGGATCGCGGCCACCTTCACTATCCGATGATCTTGGCCCACGGTGTTCACCTGGGTTTCGATGAACTCCTTGTGCTCGCTCGCTTCGGGCATGCCCTGTGTATCTGCCCTTCGAGCAATCTCATGCTGCACGGCCGGACGGTAGATTTGGCGCTCGTGCTGCAAAGCGGCATTCTCATGGTGCTTGGGACCGACAGTGTCCGCGGCCAGTACGACGTCTTGGGCGAAGCGCGTGTGCTTTTGCGTCAATATAGCCGCAAAAACCGCAGGTTGCGCTCCGAGGTCGCAGATCGTCTACTGAAGGCGTGTACCATAAATGCCGCCATGGTTCTCAAATGGTCCGATCGAATCGGGTCGATCCAAACCGGACGATTTGCCGACGTGATTGTTCTTGATTGCCCCCCGGTTAAATGCGTCGAAGACCTTGCACTTGCAGTCGTCACCGAGGCGGCCATTACGGCCGTATATCTTGGCGGTCAACTTCAACAACCGCTTCGCCATGAGCACGGGTCTCGGCATAGCCAGCAGGGGAATAGTCGCTGGAGTGCCGACGGATGAGGAAGGCGATTGCAGCCACGGGCCGTGAATCGTGATGTTTGGCCGTTCGACTGATATCCGCTTTGTGTTAGATTTTGACCCTGCTGTGCAGCTTGGAGCGGTTTCCGGCGCAAGCCGTCACAGGCCCAGAGATCGCCTCTTGTACTTCCATCGTTGGACGGAGCACGCGGCGTGGTAGGACTTTCGCCAGCACAACGATTGCACTTCGAGATATACGGATACGTACTGCTCGATCATCTGCTCGGCCTCGACGAAGTCGAGAGGCTGAGGGACGTTATTTTCCGGATGCGCGACGATCCGGAGAAGCAGAAGAAAGGCGTGTTCACGATTACGAAGGGACGCTCCTATTATATCCGAATGGGCAACCTGGTCGAATATGATCCGGCGATTGTGGAATTTGCCGCCCATCCGAAGATCGTACCGCTCGCCGAAGATCTGGTAGGAGGCTCGGTACGGCTGGAAGAAAACGAAGCCATCATCAACCGACGTGATCCGGCGCTCGCATGCAACGGCCGCGGAAATACCTACAAACTCCATCGAGCGATCGATCCGTCGTGGGGCTGTTACACGGAATGCGGCAAGCGTCATTTTCTGTTCGTCAAAGCGCTTGCGTTCTTGACAGACGTTGGCCCTGGAGATGGTGGGACCACGGTGGTGCCCGGTAGCCATCTGACTCTTTGGCCGAGACACGACATTTTTGCCGCGGTCCAGGAGGATCGATCGCTTTGCAAATGTATCGAAGCGAAAGCAGGCAGTGTACTGCTATTCACGGAGGCAATACTGCACGGGACCACAGACATTCTCGGCGATCGAGAACGCGTCATCATCACTTCCGGATATTCCGCGCCGATGCTGCGGATGGAAAACGGCCACCGCATTCGTCCTGAGTTTGTCGAGGAACTGCCCGATGAGATACAGCCGCTGATCTCGGGCAGTCAGCGTTGGGACTGGCAGCGCCATTACAAATAGACGCCATCGGCACAGACAGCGTGTGGGAACGTTTGGAGGCTCATTGGGCAGCTCTGTGCGAGATCAGAGTTCCATCCGAAAGCTGACGAATCTTAAAAGAGATCAGGCCGATCTTCAAACGGTGAGCAACGAGAATCCGACAATACAAAGGAACGGGCGGCAGTTGGTCAGGAATTCGATATGTAAGCTGGCGACGCTGTGACGGATCGACCAAGTGTGTCTCGAAAATGCGAGAACGCATCGGCCCGATCGAGTCTGCCAGTGCCACGAAAGAAACGCGCGCCTGCGCGCCCTGAGGCACGCCAGACAGAGCAATCATCCGATTCCCGAACTGACTCAGATCAAGGGCGAACTGCCATCCGCGCGGAACATTGAGGCTGTCCGCACAAACTGCACACCTCACAAGACGGCGCGGCTCGGCGCCATGCGTCGGGAATGTGAGCATCGAGCCGCGGGCGGGCTCAAGACAGCATGGGCAGACGTCGCGCTCGTCGATCTCTTCTTCTTTTCCCAGGCCGCTGAAGAAAGAGTGCAGTTGAGGAGCGGCGCACAAGAAATCAAGCAGGACCGAATCCAGATTGGCGACATTCCAAGCTATTGGATGGCCTGGAAGGGATGGGTTCGCAAGTTGCTCCAGGCCCCGGAGAAGGAGCCGCGCCTTCGCCATGTCGAATACCGATTTGGTCCGGATTGTTTGCTCGATTGCGGACCGCAATAATGTGATTTCGCCGTTACTTTGTCGCGTGGCCGTCGATGATGGCCGTACTGCGATTGGCGATGTTCCGCGTGCTTCAGGAAGCTGATTGAACGTGGCGGCAATGTGCACCCGGAACCGCGGGTCGCCGATCACACAGAGCTTGATGCCGAGTTCGCCGGCGAGCGACGAATCGTTGAATGACCGAACCACCGATCCGACGGCTTCACCGGAACACAGCGCGTTGATCATGCCATTGAGGCACGCGCCGTCCTGGATCAGGCGTTCTCTGCGCCAGGTCGTCACCAGCACGCCGAGATCGGCTTGCTGCAGAAGAGCTGCGGCAAGAGCGTGGCCTGGATTGATAATCCCATCCGGCAATCTCAGGATGCTGCAACTGAGCAAGATGCAGATGTCTGCCCGTATTCCGGATAAAGGAACTATCCTTCCGGACTTTTGCGCATCCATAATGGTGGGCCAAGCAGGAAACCGGGTACATCGCCCGACGACTTGGCACTGAGGAAGCGGCTCTGGCATCGTCGACGGCGTAAGGAACGGACAACCGAACTGTCGTGACGATAAGGTGACATCTATTCCATCGCTGTGGGTGGATATGGCAAGTACGGCCGCGCCGGCTGACAAAGCAGCGAGGACCCCTGCCGACGAGTGGTTGCCTCCAATGATCAGATCGGTGCCGCGTCTGATGTGATCAAAATCCATTGTCGGGTACAGGAAAACCCGCCTTGGCGTCTGCACGGCTGGTCGAACAAGTTTTGCAGCCTGACGGCGGCAGACCTCCTCGAGTTCGGCCGGCGATGGCGCACAAAGCAGGCCTGGTACTCCACCATGATCGCCCTCGACATACAGACGGTTCATGAGATGCACCGATAGTCTTGCGGTCGTGCAAACCACCACATCGTCGCGAGCCGCCGCAAAGTCGCATGAATTCTCGTAGGCACAGCAAGCACGCCCAGTAAGAGCTGCGTAAAGCTGCGCGGCAGCCGCCGCCTCGTGGCCAAGCGCGTATACGGTGCCGGTGGGCTCGATTGCGCCATCGACCGCGTGACGGGCGGCCAGACGACCCGCCGAGTGTGCCGCCGAAGCCGCCAGCGCTGCGGACGTGGAAGGCTGATTCGGTGTGACGACGCCTCCACCCTGTCGGCCCGCGGAATTAAGTTCTTCGCTCGGGAAAATCGGGCTACCTCCCCTTCACCAGCTTTCATGCTCCCAGGAACATTGTCTTTGTAATCGAATTGCTGCGGACGCGGTGCAAGAGTCTCGTTCGCAGTTTCCGAATGGGCCGCAATAAAACGCGCGGTCAGCCAAGCCTCACGACCGACCTTTCAGATCATGAGATCGTTCGAACGGGTGACATCGATGAGATCGCAACATCTTCTTTCGATTCTTTCAATCTGTCTCCCGATAGTTTCTGCCGCCGTACCGTATGTCCATCGTGTTTCGCGCACCCGAAACAAGAGCCACTCGAGGAAGTCGATGTCAGCCAGCAGGTTGGCGGCTTGCACCAGCTTTACTGCCGTAGGGCGCAATATCGCGCCGGAGCCCGCTTCTTGCAGCGCACCGGCAACGACGTCCAGGCGAAGATCCTCGGCGAGGTGATCGGAACCATTCTTCAGAGCGTTATCTTCGACCAGCGACACCACGTCCAATAGGCCGATACCGTACCGGACAAAGCCCCAGTCAATGAAAACGAGCCTTCCATCTACGCCGAGCAGAACATTGTCACCAAACAAATCTGCATGCACAGGCACGATCGGAAAATCGTCAAGCGTGCTCGCAGTCAAAGACAAGGCGTCTTCCAAGATCGGACGATACATCGTCTTCGACGTCAAGGAGCTTGCCTGGTCCAATAAATCGTTGGCTTTTCCGGACCACCCGGTCGGAAACGAGGGCGCGTGCGGGATAACGTCCCGCAAAGCTGCACAACGCGCCAAATCTCTTTGCAGCCGCAGAATCTCGGCTGCGGCACGTCGCCTGACCGCGATAGCCGGGTGATCGCGCAACAATTGTCCTTCGACAAACTCCATGAACACGATCGCCAACTTCGCGCTCAGACGTTCAACCCCGTAGCAACGCGGCAAAAGAGGGTGCGGATTGATCGTCTTGTAAAAATCGGCTTCCCTGCCAAGCGGCCCTAGGCATGTCTTGACGATACAGACCGTCGGCGCACCGTCATTCAAGTCGATCGTCGCGCGGCCGACACATGTGAGATCTCCCGCCTTGATAATCGCGAGATCGTCGGCGGCCCTCCCGAACAGATGCAAGCTTGCACTCTCAACGATCCTGGCAAACTCATCGGACTCCAGGGCTGGAAACGAGATGTGCCTCTGCCCCATTGGCCCTCCAAGGTGGTTAGAGCCGCCCGACCGCGGACGATTACCGTCGCAACCCGCTATTCAACGTCATGAATCATGAACACGGCACCGGGAAGTCGGAACGCCCTCTTAAAAAAATATCCGGCAGTGGTGATGCGGGAATCGACAATGATGCCTCTGGCCTTGCGCTTCTTTGCGGCGGATTTAACAGCATCCACCAACGCCGTGCCAATGCCCTTGCGTTGCCAGCCTCGCTCGACGGCAATGTGACTGAGAAAGACGTGAAATCCATTGGATATAGAGAGGAGCACACCGACCAGCTCAGCATCTACCTTTGCGCCAAAGCAGACTGCCTCATTGCACGCCAACAATCGATCGAGACGAGTGCTCAAATGCTTCCCCGTCGCCAGATCGTGTTTGATCAGGAGCTTTGCGGCAGCTTCGACGTCGGTATTGGTAAGGGGAGCTATCGCATATGACTCGGTCATTGTCATCGAGCTCCATCCAACATCACGGACTGGTCGGCGAACGGTCCCGCTGCCGTAATCGCGGTCCCAGCCTTCATTCCAGTAGCGTTTTGATCTCTTACCGATATCGTTCCCCCGATGATCACATCGCGAACTACCAGTGTCGGAACGCCGGCATGATCCGCAGGCTCCAATATCACTAGGTCGGCAGCGTGCCCCGGCACGATGCGGCCGCGCTTAGGCAATGCGAACCAGGCCGCGGGATCTGCACTTAACTGGCTCGAGATGCGCGGGACGGAGAGACCGCATTCCAACATCAGTGAGACTGCCTGCGCGAACGCGCTGTAGGTCCGATCGGGAAATGTTCCTCTTGCAACAGAATCTACAGGTGCCGCCGTAATGTCGGTTCCCACAAATCCTCCCACATCGGCGATCAGTCTCCTGACGGAATCCTTGTCGATACCCTCAGCGACAACGAGTTCGCCTCCGCCATCGCCTTCGCCATTGGCCAGCAGCACTTCGAGATCAGCCGCGCACCAATGGGGTTCGGCTCCTCGCGTGATGCACCAATGCCGCCGCAGACCGCGCACCGTATGAAAACTGTCCAGGTAGCCGCTCATCAGCTGCTTCGGCGGCTTTCCATCGCCCCCAGGCTCGAACGATCTCTCGATGAGGAAGCGAAGACGCGTGCAAATGCTTGTCGATGGTACGACGTCGAAATGGAACTGGCGGCCAACCCCGTATTGTCGACACAACATTGAGAATTCGTCGATATTCTTCTCTGAATTCCGCCCAATAGCCTTGATGTGCGAGATCTGTACGCGCGCACCCGCGCGCCCGGCCATTTCCAGCGTCTCGCGACAGAGATCGACCATGCGCTCGCCGTAATCGGAAAGATGCACCGACACGATGGCATCGTGCCGCGCAGCGGTGCGGAAAATCTGCTCGCGAAGGGAATGGTGAAGTTCGTACCAGGACGGGCTTTCCTGATGGATCGACACGCCGGCGACGCCCTCCGCGAACGCGCTCTCGAGGTCCCGGAGCGAGGCCGCAAAGATGTCACGACACGGCTGATATTCTTGATTGTTCCAAATTGTCCACCAGCCAGCGAACAGCACCTGGTTTACATAGGTGCCCGTTCGGCGCACCAGCGAATGAAATTCACCGAATGTGCTCCAGGCCTCTCTTGGGTACCATAAATCCTCTTCCATTTTGAGCCGCTTACGTAAACTTGCGGCTTCACGGTTCGACAATGGCGCAGGTGCTCCCCCACATTGCCCACAGATTTCTGTGGTGATGCCCTGCATCATCTTTGACGTTGCTCCGGGTCGCAACGCCGCTTCGTCCGTGTGGGAATGGACGTCAATGAACCCAGGTAGAACGTAACATCCCGCGGCATCGACAACGGCATTGCCGGACACCGGCAGGTCCCGGCCGGTCATTGCAACGAGTCCCTTGGCGATGCCGACATCCATCACGGCGGCCTGATCGCCTTGGACAACCTGGCCGCCGCGGATGACAAGATCGACTTGCACTGTGGAATTCCCGCACACTGGCAGCCGACGATCGCCTCGCCCGCTCAGGCGGACGCCGCCATCCGAGTTATCTCGCGTCGCGTAGTATGCCTCTGAAGTCAGCAACCGCTAATTTGAGCAATGCACACGCCGTTTCTTCGCCTAAATCCAGCGGGCCGGCCGCATGTCCCTCGCCGAGTTGTTTACGAATTTGCGCCGCGCTCTGCAACAAATTGGGGAATGCTCCCTCAAATGGGGCGCATCGGCGCTCCGCGGTGGTCATCGTGAACGGAAAAGTCTCCGCCCAATTGGCGTGGCCCAGCTTCAGATTGCGGCCCCGACAATAGTCGACGACCGACGGTAATTCCCACCATTGGTGGAACCAGACTTCCGCGTCAGGCACGTCGTTTATGCTTTCCCCGAACGCGGCTGTCATCGCCCTATTCACGCCGTGCCCGTTCAGGACGACGATGCGTCGAAAACCGCTGCGGAGGAGCGAACTTGTGACGTCCTTGATAAGCTCCGCAAAGGTTGTTGTACGGAGCGTAATTGTGCCGGGAAAGGCGTTTGACCAGGCAGAGAGACCGAAAGGTATGGGCGTAATCAGAACAACTCGTTCCGCGTCGCAGGCCCGTTTAGCAATTTCAAACGGGATCAATGTGTCGGTACAGACGCTGAGATCCGAGTGCTGCTCGGTAGCACCCAGCACGATCGCCACGCGGGTATCGTTGCGAACATGCTGCTCTATCTCGCGCCACGACAGCGATTCGATCAACATTGCCGACAAGCGACTCTAGAGCCGCGAAGCCGACGCGAGATCGCGACCCTCGTGCCTAACCCATTTTCGCCCATCAATGCGCATGCTGCTGGTTCGCCGCCTTTAGATATGCGTCCACGATCGCGAACCAGTACTCGCATTGCTGAGGATCGTAAATGTCATAGCCGTTGAGCAGCGATGAGGCCGGGCATCCTCCCCGGCAAATGCCTTTGATGCTGCAGCTCGTACACTTGCCAATATGGTCGTTGCTTCGATTCTTCCATTTGTAAGATATATGGTTGAACTTGAAAGTATCGTCTTCTCCGAGCTCCCCTATACAGGCGTCGGGGTTGTCGAGCGTGGTTGGACAGGGATACAGCTTCCCCTTAGCCGAAACGCCGATCTCGTTCCCGACGGCTTGACAGAACACCGTTCCACCCTGCTTCAGTCGCTGGGGGACGTATGCCCACATTCCGCCGATATGAAATCCTTTCTTCAGCAGATCGTTCTGCAACTGCGTGACACGCAGCACAAAATCGCTCATCTCCTCCTTGCTCAGCGAAGTCCAATGCGTCCAGTCGAATACACCGCTGTGAGCGGCACAACTGAACGCCGCGTTATACGCCAGGTTGCGAATGCCGATGTCGAAGAGATAATGCGATAACGCCTCTACATCCTTGAGATTCTTCGGGCTTACCGTGCACAATATCGTCAGATATTGCTCTTTATACAAAGGATCGGCCGCCTCAATCAGGTAACGTAAGCCGCGAATTGCCGCGTCAAAGGACCCGCGCCCTCCGCGAAACACGCGCTGTTCGTCGTTGGTTTCTTTCAGTCCGTCGATGCTCGTGTATACCTGTATGCGATTGCTGACCATCCATTGCGCGATTTCGGGAGTAATCAACGTGCCATTCGAGTTGATCGTGATCCGGTATTCCGTCGACAAGCCTTTCATGGCGTCGTGAACGTAGGGTATCGCATCACGGAGCAAGTCCTTGCACACAAGAGGCTCGCCGCCGAAAAAATTGATCTTGATGAGTTCGCAGCCGTTGTCGGGCGCCTCGTCCAGCCACTTGCGATACGCTTTTAGCGCCGATACGCACGTCCCGAGGTCCATCCGAGGCCCATTGTGCTCCGGCTCGAAACAATACGTGCACGCCATGTTGCACGTCTTCGTGACGTACAGCCGCAGCAACTTCAGATGATAACTCGTCATCGAAGGATCGGTCGACTGGAGCTCGTTCGGAACGCCGTCGAGAACCTCAACGAGCATATGTCGCGAAACCAGATTCTCGACCACTTTGCTGACGTCGGCGACGGCCATTCCAAGACGGCTCGCAACTTCATCCACACATCGCGGCTCATCGAAGACATCGATGATTTTCAACACTCCTTGACCACCTCGAAATGCTTTCCCGGCCATCGCGTGGTACACGATGGGATCTTCTCCGTATTCGGTGACGACGACGTGCTTGGATTTGAGATAGCGTGGCGCCTCGTGGGCCGGTTGCGATAACACCAGGCCGGCAGATGATGCTGCCTCCGCCGTTTCTGTCAGGTGCCTCATTTGAGCTGTCTCCTCGTTGCCCGGCAAAGCCCGCCGCATCTGATTGTCCTGACAGGCAAGACCACTGCTGCTGCAGCTCACGATCAGCTGCAGCGTCGCGTCTCTGGCCCCGCATTCGGCGGAGGCGCTGCCTCAATCGCAGGACATTGCGTTGGCCTGCTCCCGAACTTCCGGAAGCTTCAGATCGGCCATCATCAGAAAGGTATCACGACCCTTCTTGTTGGTAGGCACGTCTGCTTCATTGCTCTCATGGTCGGTTTTCTGCTGCAGGTGTAATTCACTCTCCATGATCGGCTCCTTGCGCGTAAGTGCTAAGAGAACGTCCCGACACGCTCGGTGCGGACGCGCTCACAACAACATTACAATATCCGCTCCCTCCGCAAGTCAAGCGCAACTCATCGCAGCAAACAAAAACTTGCAATTGCCCGCAGATGGATGAAATTTTGATAGTACGATCGCTGACATTGATGGTTCGCCGGTAAATCGGATCAGACCTTTAGGAGACTTTATCGTGGACGGCGTGACGCAATCGCTTTGTGCCGAGGTCGGTGCGAGGAACTTCGCACGGGGAACGAGCGATCGGGAGTACAGCTATAGATCGCTCAAGACCGTAGCGGCCTTGTCGCCAACACCTTTATTCCTTTTCACGCCACGCACGCTCGAGGCCCGGGCTCGCGAACTGGTGGGGATCAAGGGTTGGGGTGCGAGATGGACCGCATGTTATATGATCAAGACGAACTGGGCCCCACCTGTTGTGAAGATGATTTGTCGTGAGGGCATTGGGGCCGCGGTCAGCAATAGCGTTGAGCTTGCTATTGCGCACCAGGCCGGCGCCTCGGCCGAACAGCTGATCGCGGTTGGGCCCGCCAAATCCGATCTTTTCCTGCGCGATTGCGTGGACCTTGGTCTTCGCTTTGTCATGCTGGAAACAATTGAAGAAGCACGCGCTCTGTCGGCTATCGCATCGCAACGCGGCCGCAGCGTGTCGGTGGGCCTGCGTGTCTCTTCAGGAATTGAAGCCCACACGCGGGATTATCTGCTTTCATGGCCCAGGCAACGCCGCCCCGAAAGCAAGTTCGGGGTCGCGTGGTCCGAGGCGCTCGCAATTGCTCTCGAGGTGAATAAACTTCCTCATTTGGCGCTGTCGGCGTTATCGACAAACCTGGGCAGCCAAATTTGCAGCGTTGAGGTCTTCCGCCGCGGGCTTCGAAGCCTGATACATTTGGCGTCAAAGTTGGCCGGCGCAGGGTGTTGCATCACTCACTTCGATATCGGCGGCGGGCTGCCTGTCGAAGGCCTAAAGCGACGCTTCCCAACTCCTTACAGCCTTTTGACAAAGGCTCTTTTGGGCAAAACCGCCTTCACCGTCCTTGAAACCCCGTCAGACGAGTGTCAGCCTCGGTCGCTAATTCCCTATCTCCTCGAATGCGAAGGCCTGCCGGCACATGCCACGTTGATAGTTGAACCGGGTCGATGGCTGGCTGCTGGCGCCATGGAGCTCCTGTGTTCGGTTGTCCGCACCTCTCGGCGGTCCGGCAGGCGCTGGATCTACCTCGATGGCGGAATTGATTTGCTTCCCGACGCCGGGTTTGGCGAGAAGCGCTTGATTCGAGCTATCGGACGGAACTCGCAGACAGGCCGTCTTGAGCCCCATGCAGTGGCGGGGCCGTCTTGCATGAAGGCGGACGTTTTAACGCGTGACGTTATGCTGCCGTGCAGCATCGACGTAGGCGATTTTATGCTGATCGGTTCGGCGGGTGCTTATGGCTTCTCTCGATCATCGTGGTTCGGGGGAGCACTTCCGGCAGTTGTCGAGACGGCGGCGCACGAGAGCAGCCCGCGGATCCTGCTTCAAGGAAAGCCGAACACCACTCTGTTCGAGTCCTTGCGACAGAGCGCGGTCCTGCAGCCGTCGCGCCAAATTTCGGAACTTGGCAGTCACATCGATGCGTGAACGACTCATGATCATGTTTTCCGGGCAGCGCGACGCCGTCGCATTGTGCGCGGCAAGTGCCGACCAGTTTCCGCACTGCGATATCGTGCTGGCTTACGTCAAGAATATCGGTTTGCGAGCCCGATCGGAGCCCCCGCTTGAAACCGCAAGAGCGCTCCATGCTCGTTATCCCAATGTGCGATTTCTGATCGTCGGCGACGGCCGGGCACTGCAGGCTGCCCTGTTTAAGGAGATGTCCACCCAACAGGTCGCATCGCTTGGGGTTCGGAGCATTTGCCTGGGATGTTCAGGCTCTTTGCGAATGATCCTGAACGCGCTCGCCCATAGTCTGCACTGCCGCCCGGTGCAAATGCCGCACGAAGTGCTCGGACCGGCAATCGAAGAGGCCCTCGCCCCCTTGTCGTGCTCGCTCGACGCAGTCTGCGTCCACGGCGCCACCCAGTCACGTTATGCAAATATTCTATCCACGATACCAATTGACGCGTCCGAACGGTGCGCGATAGCCGCTCATCACGGCGACGTACTTCGGTCTGATGAGCGCATGGAGATCGAGTTCCACAGTTGGCAACGGGCGATACTCAGCGGTGGACCGAAGTTCGACCATCGTGACGCGCGGGTTATAGATCTTTCCGACGATCCCCGAACCGGGCGGTCGTACGACCTGGCGCATCTTTTGAACTCAACGGAATAAAATCGAAGCGACGCTGGACCGCGCAGTTATGCGCGCATTGGGCGATGAACGCGAAAACGTCTCTGCGCGATCTCTATGATTCGACAGCATCAAAGCGAGCGCCGTCCAGAGCGGACGAAGGGTTATTTTGGTGTTTCTGCGCGTCCGGCGGGACCGTTGGACCATTTAAGGCGGCGGCCGAGATAGCGTTGGCGGAAACTGCACTATATTTTGCCGGCGCGAATGATCTCGTGTTGCTGCCTGCGGCCTCCGACCGGGGCCAGACGATCAGGAACTTGGACGGCTGTCGGGATGGTGCCGAACGAGGGCAGTGCCCCACCGTAGTTGCCGGCTCTGATACGGACCGCGCCCGGTGGATGGCTGACAATGCCGAGCTGTTGGTAAAGCTCAGTGGAGGCCGGTCGACGATCTTCAGCAGCAGCGGTGCCGCTCAGCGTGCCTTCGCACGCGCGGGCGGCAGAGCATTGATGTCAGGCGGCTTTCAAGCAATGGGGCTGCCGAGCCGCCGACAGATTTTAGAGCGGCTTATCTTGGCAGGCGTGGCGCGCCCCTTCACGTCCGTGTGCACCGATCAAAAGACTCTGGAAAGAAGCGTGATCGATATCATCAGGCGTTGCGGGGCGGCGGTCGTAAAGGTCAATCAAGAGTATGAGCAGCCGGGAACATGCTTGGTGCGCGAGGAAGATATCGCCGCTTCGATAGGTCTATATCGAGCAGACGGCGATCACCCGGTCATCGTTGAAGCATTTGAAGACGTCATCGATGCCACGAACGTCCA
>Ga0209380_10001044_pt1 | contig 19310 bp, 17 predicted proteins | sample HubBroMetageWFT6_FD_188347 | JGI IMG/M metagenome (GOLD analysis project Ga0209380, IMG submission 188347) | Warmed and freeze-thawed soil microbial communities from the Hubbard Brook experimental Forest, New Hampshire - Hubbard Brook CCASE Soil... | ecosystem: Environmental > Terrestrial >...
TCATCGCCCTGCTGGCCACGCTGCTGGTCGGCAAGACCTGGCTCGCCATTGACCTGCTGCTGCTCGGCTGCGTGCCGCTCGCCGGGATCACCGCGCTCGTCGCGCTGCGGCGGGTGACCAAGTCCGTGCCGGTCCGGGTCTGGGCCGCGGCGGCGTACGCGCTGCTCCCGGTCGCGTTCGGAGCGATCGCGGCCGGGCGCCTCGGCAGCGCGGTGGCCTTCGTCCTGATCCCGCTGATCGGCCTGCAGGCCGCGCGGGTATTCACCGAGACACCCCGGCTGGCCCGCCGGGCTGCCTGGGCAACCGGCCTGCTGCTCACTGTGGCTACGTCGTTCGTGCCGCTGATCTGGCTGATGGCCCTGGTCGGCATCGTGATCGCGGCCGTCCTCTTGCGCCGCGGTCAGGCGGCGGCGATCAACCTCGGCATCATGGCCCTGACCCCGCTGATCTTGCTGCTGCCGTGGATGCTGGAGCTGCTGGCGCATCCCTCCGGCCTGCTGCTCGAGGCCGGAGTGCAGGAGCCTGGCCTCGCGGCCACGGCGCTTCCGGCCCGGTCGCTGCTCCTGCTCAGCCCCGGCGGGCCCGGCCTGCCGCCGTACTGGGTCAGCGCCGCGCTCGTCCTGGCCGGCCTGCTCGCGCTGCTGGCCACGCGGCGGCGCCGGCTCGTCGTGGCGGGCTGGATCACGGCCCTGCTCGGGCTGACGACGGCGGTCCTGGTGAGCCGGGAGACCGTGACCCCGGCCGGCGGGCAGGCGATGAGCCCGTGGCCGGGAGTCGCGCTCGCGGTGGCTGCGGCGGGCCTGCTGCTGGCAGCCGCGGCTGGTGCTGACGGCCTCGGCCGGGAAGCGGTCCCGCGCGGCCGCAAGGGCTCACGGCGCCCGTCCGGCGCGCGGGGCGCCTCCGTGGTCCTGCTCGGCATCGCGGCCGCGTCGGCCCCGGTGCTCGCCGCCGCGTTCTGGGTGGTGCACGGTGTCAACGGGCCGGTGGCCCAGGTCAGCAGCCAGGTGATCCCGTCCCTGGTGCCGGCGACCGGCGGTGCGGGCCGTCAGCTGCGCACGCTGGTGCTGTCCGATTCGGGCGGGCACGTTTCCTACCTGCTGCTGCGCTCCGACAGCCCGCTGTTCACCGACCCTGGCGTGCAGCCGCCGACGGCCGCTCAGAGTGCGCTGAACCAGGCGGTCGCCGCCCTGGTCGCGCCCGGCGGCGGCCAGGCCGAGAACCAGGCTCAGCTGCTGGCCAACTTCGACATTGGCTTCGTGCTCATGCGCGCGCCCGTGAACGCTCAGCTCGCCAGCGTGCTGGACGGCGTGGCCGGCCTGAGCGGGCTCAGCATGAACCCGTCGTTCGACCTGTGGCGGCTCGGCACATTCCCGTCCCGGGTCAGCGTCGTCGAGCCGGACGGCACGGTCGTTCCGATCCAGTCGGGATCGGTGGGCGTCTCGGGGGCCGCGGCGCCGGCCTCGGGCGGCGTGCTCGAGCTCGCCGAGCCGTCGGGTGGCTGGCACGCCGCGCTCAACGGGCACGCGCTCACGCCGGTGGCCTCTCCGGCTGGCAGCTGGGCCCAGGCATTCACGCTCCCGGCCGGCGGCGGCACGCTCTCGGTCGGCCGCAGCAGCCTGCTGCACGACCTGATCACCGCGCTCGAGCTGCTGGCCATCCTGGTGGTGGCCGTGCTGGCCCTGCCCGGGGCCAAGAGCGCCGCCGAGATCCAGGCCGAAGTCGCCGCGAGCGCCGAGCAGGCCCAGGCGGCCGATGACGAGGCGACCAGCACCAGGCCGGTTCCCGCGGCCGCGCGCACGGCCGCGGCCCGCGCTGCCGCCGCCGGACGCGGCCTGGCCGGCCGAGCCGGCCGAGCCGGCCGGTCTGGCCGCAAGGGCAGATCGGGTCGCGGGCGCGCTCCGGCGCCGGCCAGGTCCGGCCGCCTCGCTGCGGCTGGCGCGAAGGGCCGGGCTGGTGACGCCGACGGGGCCGACGAGACGGCCGCAGCGGCGAGCCGGACGATACGCGATAGCGCCGGAAAGGCCGCGCGGCTGGTCGGCCGCGGAAAGGCAGCGACGTCGGCCGCCGAGGCCGCGGCCCGCGGCGCCGGTGCCGGCGCCAGCACCGGTGCTGGCGCCGTTGGCCGCGCGGGTACTGCCGGGGCTGCCGGCGGCCGGGGCGCAGCCGGCGCGGCCGCACGTGGCGCCGGCGCGGCCGGCGTGGCGGGTGCCGCAGCGGCCGGGGCGGCGGCGGCCAGAGCGGGCGCAGGACCACGGGCGGCGTGGCCGGCCGGGCAGCCGGCCAGCCGTTTCCTCGGCGGGCCGCCTGACTCCTACTCAGGTGCCCGCGAGCGGCCAGCGCCGCCGGACGGACCCGGTCCCGGCTCCAGGCATTCGTCCGGCCCGGCAATGTCGCCATCCGGGAGCCGCTTTGATGACGAGCCGGGCGGACGGCCGTCGCCGTCGGGCGGTCGCTTCCAGGAGCCGCGCGAGGACTGGGCGCCCCGCGAGGACAGGCCGTCCCGCGAGGACAGGCAGCCCCGCGAGGACAGGCAGGCCCGCGAGGACAGGCAGCCCCGCGAGGACCGGCCGCTCGAGGACTGGCGGCCGCGGGCCGCGCAGTCGCCGGCCGGCCGCTCGCCGTCGGGCGCGCCGTACTCAGACGAGCCGTCATACTCGGGGCCGCACTCACGCCCGCGGTCTTATGAGCCCTATGAGACGGCCGCGCCCGAGCCGGCCCCGGGCAGGCGCGGCGCTGCTCGGGTGCCCGAGGCGCCGGACCGCGACTGGGACGGGCCCCAGCCGCAGGGCGCATCCGCCTGGCCGGCGAATGACGACGGCTCGTGGCGCCAGGACGATCAGGGCTCGGGGTGGGTGCCGTCCGAGCCCCAGCGCGGCTGGCCGCAGGCTGAGCCCCAGGGCTGGCCCCAGGATCCCGCGCAGGCGTATCCGGAGGGAGCGTCAGGCGCGGAGTCCGACTGGTCCGTCCCCGGCCAGGCCTCCTGGCCGGAGCAGGGCGATGCGCTTGAGGCGCTGCCCGGCGAGGTGCATCACGACTGGGGCGGCCGCGGTGACCGCCCGCAGCGAGGCTGGATTGCCCCCGCGGACGAGACTGATGGGGACACGTGGTGAACCGGACGCGCAGCCGCCGGCTGCTCTTCGCGCTGTTCGTCGTGCTCGCGCTGGCTGGCGTCTACGGGGTTGCCGGGCTGCGCCACCCCGCCCCCGCCAGCGCAACAAAAGAGGGCGGTCGCAGCGCCGGGCAGGCGGCCGTGACATCGGCGCTGCGCGCGTGTGCGGAGCCGGGCTCCGCCGGCGTCACCGCGGGGTCGCTCGCGGTCGCGTCCATGCCCGGCTCGGCGTCGGGCGGATCGGCGGTCGCCACGCGCCTGGTTCCCGGCGGCAGCAGCAACCCGGGGCAAGCGGTCGCGACCGTGACCCAGCCCGGCGTGCCGCACGTCGTGACCGTCAAGGCGGCGCCGCCGCTTACGAAGAACCTCGCCGCCGGTCAGCCCGGATCGACCCCGCAGGTCACCACGACCGCGGGCCGCGGCGGCCTCGTGGTGGACGCGACCGGCGCCATGGCCCAGGGCCTCGAGGTCGAGCAGACCGGACCGGGCGGGCTGGTGACCGCGCAGTGCGGCACCCCGGGGACGAGCTTCTGGTTTGTCGGTCCCGGCCAGACCTCGGCGGCTGACATCCAGCTGTACCTCATGAACACCGACGGTGAGGCCGCCGACGCGCAGGTCACGCTGTACACCGACGTCACCAAGAGCGGGCCGCTGGTCGGTGACGCCGACAACAGCATCACCGTGCCGCCGCACAGCATGGTCGAGCAGCCGCTCGGGCGCCTGCTGTCGTCGTCCAAGGTTGTCGCGCTGAACGTCACCACGAGCGTCGGCCGGGTGGTCGCGGCGCTGCGCGAGAGCCGGACGAACTCAGATGACGGCGGCTGGCTGCCGGCCACGCAGGCGCCGTCCACGAATCTGGTGATCCCCGGCCTCCCCAGCCGCGGCGGATCGCCCGAGCTCTTCATCGCCGTGCCGGGGACCGCGACCGCTCAGGTCAAGGTCACGGCCGTGACGTCCCGCGGTTCTTATCAGCCAACCGGCGGCACGGGCATCGACCTGCTCGGCGGCACGGCGACGGAGATCCCGCTGCCGGCCCTCAGCGGCCAGCTTGGCGCGATCAGCATTTCCTCCTCGGCGCCGGTCGTCGCCAGCATGCTCGTCTCCGGCGGCCCGGCCGGGACGCCAGGGGCACTGGCGGCGAGCGACGCTCCCGTGCAGGAACAGGGCGTCATCGCCGATACGCCGGCCGCAGGGACGGACCTCGTGCTGTCCGCGCCCGCCACGGCGGTGTCAGTCCGGATCACCGTCGCGTCGGCGACCGATCCGGCTACCGCTCAGACGGGCACGGTGGTGCAGGTGAAGGCCCGCTCCAGCGTCGTGTACGTGGTCAAGGCACCAGCCGGCCGCCGTAGCCAGAACGTCATGGTTGTCGTCACCCCGCTGGCCGGCTCCGGGCCGCTCTATGCGGGCCAGGTCATCAGCGCGCACGGCGTGGTCCAGTCGATCCTGCCGGTGCCAAGCTCGCTGACCTCGGTCCTGCTGCCCCCCGTGCAGGATTCGCTGACGGCAGTCCTGCCGTAGCGCGGCGGGCGCAGCGCTACTCGCGACTGACCCCGCGCAGCCCGTGACCGGGCGTCCACCACTCAATGACGAGCAGGGTCGCCTCGTCATTGAGGTGGGTGTGCACGACCTCGGCGATGTCGGCGCGGAAGCGGTCGCCGTCTGGTCCGTTCGTGATCGGCCCGGCGGCGATGGCCCGGCCGGAGATCTTCGCCTCTCCCGGCCACTGGGCCTCGGCGCCTTCGACCGGGTCCACCGTGGCGCTGTGCAGCGCGAACCGCGGATCCCGGCGCAGGTCGGCGCCCTTGCGGGCATGGGGCATCGAGCCAAATATCAGCTCGCCGTCCTCGAAGATCGTCTCGATCCCCGAGATTCGCGGCGACCCGTCGGCGCGGAGCGTGGCCAGCGTCTTGTGCCGGTAGGCATCGAATAGCGCCCGGACGCGCCCAGCGAACTCTGGCTCCGCCTGCTCGACATCCCGCCACGCGGTCATGAGCCCATGATCGCACCCGGGCGGTGCGCCGATGCCCTACCTGCCGTCCATGACCGGATGACGACGGTGCTCGCCCTGCAGCGTCCCGCGCCGGCGATAGCGGCCAATCATGCGCACCAGCATGCTCGCGAGCGGCAGCACGCCGATGAGGACGAAGCCCAGGCTGACCGAGCCTGCGAAGATCCACCCCGCGTTCTGGACGAACGGCTGGCCAGGCATCTCGGCGTAGACCGGCTGCTGAGCGTCGACGAGTACCGCCAGGCCCTCGCCGGGGATGAGGTTCGATCCGCGCGGGTCGTGGACGACCGTGGTGGAGTGACCGCCCACCGGCGGCGCGAGCGTGACCGTGATCAGGGCCGTGTAATACGGGCCATCTCGAGGCCCCTGATGCTCGACGTTCTGGACGCTGATGATGCCGCCGGCGCGGGACACCCCGTGGCCCTGCACGTATGACGACCGGGCCGCCTGGGCGTGGACATTGATGGCGAAGACGCCAAAGCCGATGACGATGCTCAGGTACACGAGCAGGAAGAAGGAGATCGCGACCGGCGCCTGACGAGCCCGGTCCGGGCCCGCGCCGCGCAGCCGGTGCTCGAACTGGATGGCCACCCACACCAGCAGGCAGAAGAAGACGAAACTGCCCGCCGCATACGCATAGGGCTCGCCCGGCCCCAGCGGGTCACGGTGAGCGCTCAGCGCATCGCCGAGGAACCACACGCCGAGCATCGCGCAGAACAGGGCCAGGCCCGCGGTCACGATGATGCCGAGGACACTGCCCAGACGAGCACGGGTCACAGATTCAGAGGGTAGCCACAGTTTGCAGGCAATGCTGCGGAGCTGGGAGCAGCGGGCTCAGTCGTCGCCGGGATAACCGGGATCGACCGTCTGCGGATCGACGCCCAGCCAGTGGGCGAACTCCTCGACGATCACGTCGAGCACCAGCTCGGCCAGTTCCTCGTCGCCATCGGCGCGTGCCATGAGCGGCCGCCGGTACAGGACGATCCTGGCCGGGCGGTCGTCCATGCCGTCGCTGCCCGCGTGCTCGAGCCGGGCCAGGGGGACCGGGTCGGCCTCGTCCGGGCCGGGCTCAGCCGGCGGGATCTCCTCGACGGCGAACTCGATGCCCGTCAGCTCGGTTTCCCACCGGGGTTCCAGCTGGGACACGGCGAGCAGAACAAGATCATCGAAGCGCTCGCCGCGGGTGCGGTGCAGCGGGACGCCCGGCGGGACGAGGGATCCGCGCAGCCCGCGGCCATGCCGGTCGCGCCGGTGAATCCGGCCCTGGCCCGGCCGCCGCTCACTGCCAGCCTCATGCACAGTAACTGAGCGTATCCCAGCGGAGCCGGCCGATCCGGGCGGCTGCGATCTGGCAGCCGGAGACACGATCGCGCAGTGTGCCCCAGGTGGTGGCGTTACCGGCTGCCGCTCGGTACCGTCAGCCGTTGTGAGCGACCATCGCGAGCCTGGCCGGGCCGGCCACACGAGACCGGCGAGTGCTGGCTGCGGGGATCGGACCGGGGTGCCCAGTTGACCGCTCGTCAGTGCTCCCGGCCAGCGTGCAGGCAGACTGCGCTCTACACGCTGACTTATGTCTACCGCGACTCGACCGCAGTGCTCGGGCCGCTGGCGGCGTTCACCGAGCCGCATTGCTATGACCTCTGCGCCCGGCACGCGGACCGGATGACGGCGCCACGCGGCTGGGATGTCGTCCGCCTCCCGGTTGCCCCGGTCGAGGAAGAGGAAGACGACCTGGAGGCCCTGGCCAATGCCGTCCGCGAGGCGACCGTGCCCCGGACCCCCGAGGAGCCGACGGGGCAGGGCATCGAGGTGGGCCGGCGCGGCCACCTCCGGGTGCTGAAGTCGGCCCCGCCCGACGCCGGGCGGCCCCGCTAGCCTCTACCGGAGCACTGCACCCGCTACCGGCACTGGCTGACCGGGTGCGTAAGGTGCACCAAGAGCACTTTTGCGTGCGGCGCGGGACGGATAAGAGCGACTGGAGACTGTGCATGAAGATCGACGAGTGGCTCCTCGAGATCCTGGCCTGCCCGAAATGCCACGCGCCGCTGCGCGCCGACGAGGAAGCGAATGAGCTGGTGTGCACCGGAGCGGACTGCGGGCTGGCTTACCCAGTGCGTGACGACATCCCGGTGCTGCTGATCGACGAAGCCCGCGACCCCTCGGCCCGCGGGCGGGAGTAAGGGCGATTAGCCCGTGGCGGAGCCTCCCGCTGAGCACGGACACGGCGCCCGCGCCGTTTTCGCAGCGCTCGCGGCCAACCTCGCCATCGCGGTCACCAAGTTCGTAGCGTTTCTCATCACCGGCTCGGCGTCCATGCTCGCCGAGTCCGTGCATTCTGTGGCCGACTCGGGCAACCAGCTGCTCCTGCTGTTCGGCCGGACAAGGGCGCGGCGGGCCGAGACCGAGCAGCACCAGTTCGGGTACGGGCAGGAGCGCTACTTCTACGGCTTCATCGTCGCCGTCGTGATCTTCGTCGTCGGCTCGCTGTTCAGTGTCTACGAGGGCATCTCGCGGATCCGGCATCCGGAGAAGCTGACCTCCGAGGTCGTGGCGCTCGCGGTGCTGGCGGTCGCCGCCGGGCTGGAGGCGTTCTCGCTGCGGACGGCCGTCGCCGAGTCGAACCGGACCAGAGGCCGCTCCGGCTGGCGGAACTTCATCCTTCAGGCCAAGGCGCCGGAGCTCCCGGCCGTCCTGCTGGAGGACATCGCCGCCCTGATCGGCCTGGTCCTGGCCCTGCTCGGCGTCGGGCTATCGGCGATCACCCACGACGACCGATGGGACGGGGCGGGATCCCTGGCGATCGGCCTGCTCCTGGGCTGCGTCGCGATCATCCTGGCCAGGGAGATGAAGAGCCTGCTCATCGGCGAGTCCGCGAGCGCCGACACCGAGGCCGCGATCGTCGCGGCGATCGAGGCCGGCCCCGAGGTGCAGTGCGTCATTCACATGCGCACCCTGCACATCGGCCCGGAGGACCTGCTGGTGGCCGCGAAGATCGCCGTGCGGCACGACGACACGGCCGCCAGCATCGCCGCCGGGATCGACGCGGCCGAACGCCGGGTCCGGGCGGCGGTGCCGATCGCGGAGCTCATCTTTCTGGAGCCCGACATCTACCAGGCCAGCCGGGCAGATCTGACCGACCCGGCGATCAAGGCGGTCCGGCGTCGCTCGGTGCGCAGCGCGGCGCGGGCCGCGACCCAGGCCGTCAGACGGCCCCGGCCCAAGTAACCGCCACGAGCGGGCCGCGCCGGCCGGCGCTAGCTCTCGTTCCCGCCGTGAAAACTGACCATCCACGTCGGATTGATGCGGATGTAGGGGATGTCGTCGCCCCAGGTGGACGGCGAGACGCCGTAGTGCGCGGTGAGGTGCTCCTCGACCCAGCCGCGGTCGGGGTGATCGGGCCCGAGGAACTCGGCGTCCCCGTGGGTGAACACCGCGAACGTCTCGCCCTGAATGTACGCCGCGCTGACCTGCGGGCGGGCGCGAAGATCGCGGGCCTTGACCGCGGTCGCGTCCGTGGTGAACACCCAGCGGCCGCGCAGGAAGTGCCCGTCGACGGCGCTGACGCGCGGCCGGCAGGACGCGCTGACGGTCGCGACCGCCAGCTCGTGCATCCCGGCCAGCCGCTCCACGAGCTCGGCGGCCGGCACCGTCCGGTCGGCGCGGATGATCGACTGCAGGTGCTCGCCCGAACCGGCCCGCGAGTGCTGCAGCAGCTGGTCGAGCCAGGCCAGATCCTCGGGTTGCTCGCGCATGACGTGACGGTAGCGCGGAGCACCGACAGTTCAGTCGTCAGCCGAGTCCGCCCCGCACTCCGACGACTCACCGGACGGCTTCCTGGCCGCGAACAGCAGAGCGTGATCGACCGTGACGGTCATCTTGTCGAAGCCGATTGTCTGCAGCCTGCTGATCACCGACGCCGGCTCGACCGGGTTATAGGTGTCGCCCTCGTGGAAGCCGTGCAGGCCGGAGCTGGCCAGGCTGTCCGAGGCGATCAGCACGCCGCCAGGCCGCAGCACCCGGAAGGCCTCGGCGAGGATCTTGTTCTGGAGCGCCGTTGTCGGAACGTGGTGCAGCATCGTGAACGAGCCGACCGAGTCGAAGCTGGCCTCGGGGTAGCTGAGCTCGGCGCCGCTGCCGACGACGATCTCGACGTTCGTGTCCGCGTACCGGCTGACCAGCTCGCCGGCCGCCGCCTCGTCGATCTCGACGGCGGTCAGCCGCTTGACCTTGTGGCGCAGCCAGTCGGTGGCCGCGCCCGGCCCTGGCCCGATCTCCAGCATCTCCTCCCCGAGGCCGGCATCCCTGGTCAGCACGGGGAGTATCTCCGTCTGCAGGTACTGCGCCCACTCGGGGCTCGTGCACACTCGCGCATGGTTCTCGTTCATGACCACGACGCTACGGAGATGCTGGATCCGGCCCAAGGGCGTAACCTGCCATGTTGTGTCGCGGGACGGACATTGCACGGCCCCTGACCGGTCCGAGGGCGGGGCGGCGTTCGTCGCGACGTTTCCCATGCCCCGAGGACTGGTCTTCGACTGGCATACCCACGACGATCACCAGCTCGCCTGGGCTGCGAACGGCGTGCTGACCGTCCGCGTCCAGAACCGGGCGTGGGTGCTCCCGCCAACCCGCGCACTCTGGATTCCGGCGGGGGTGCGGCACGAGACGCTGACCGCCGGGGCGGCGGCGACCATGCGCTCGGTGTACGTGCGGCCGTCACTGTGCCCGGTCAGCTGGAGCGAGCCGACGCCGGTCACCGCCAGCCCGCTACTCACCGAGATCATCAATTATCTGGGAACGGATGGGCTCTCGGCCGGTCAGCGCACGAACGCCGAGGCCGTCCTGGTCGACCTGCTGGCGCCGGTCGCGATGAGCACCATCGAAGTACGGATGCCGGGGGAGGACCGGGCGCGCGAGGTCGCGGAGGCGCTGACCGCCGACCCGGCCGACGACCGGACGCTGGCCTCCTGGGGCAGGCACGTCGGGGCCAGCGAGCGCACGCTCGCCCGCGGGTTCCTCGCCGGCACCGGGATGAGCTTCGGTCGCTGGCGCACGATGCTCCGGCTGCAGGCGGCACTGCCCGCGCTGGCGGCGGGTGCGGCCGTCGGCACCGTCGCGCGTCAGGTGGGGTATGAGTCCGCGAGCGCGTTCGTGGCGGCGTTCCGGCGCGAGACCGGGGCCACGCCGGCTTCGTACTTCCGGCTCTCCGGCGAGGCTCAGTGACCGCGCCGGGGCACGTCTGGACATCGGGACCGATTGTCAGTGCTATCCACTGAGAATCGGTCCCGATCAGCCGCAGTCAGTTCCGCGGCCTCTGATCGAGCCGCAGGAGACGCTGGGCGCGCTCCTGCTCGAAGTCGAGCGCGCGGGCTGGGGGAGCCTGGATGCGGCCGATGCGCCGGCCGAACTCGGCGACCTCGGCCCGCACGCGCGGGTCGGCCAGAACCCGGATGCCAAAGGACAGCTCCACCGGGCTGATGTCATAGCGCCGTTCGATCGACTGGCCGAGCGCCACGGCGGCCAGGTCGGCCTCGGTGAACTGCCGGTGTGAGCCAGCCGGGGACCGCGGGGGCGCTCCCCGGCGGCGGCTCGGGCGCAGCGCCGGCAGCAGGCCCAGCGACTCCCGATACCGGAGCATTCTGGGCGTCATGCCCAGTTTCTCGGCCGCCTCGGTGATGCGCATCCTCGAATCTTACAAGTTCTTGTCAAGAACAGGCTGCTCAGCGTGCGCGACGGGCACACCCTGCCATACGGTCATGAGTGGCCCCGGTACGACCGGGGCGATCACTGGGCCCACCATCGAGGGCCGGGCAACGCAGACGCCAAGAGGAGCGCAATGTCCGCTGAGAACCTGCCGTTCAAGGTCGCCGACCTGTCGCTGGCCGATTTCGGCCGCAAGGAGATCCGGCTGGCCGAGCACGAGATGCCGGGGCTCATGGCCACCCGGGCCGAGTACGCCGACTCCCAGCCACTGGCCGGCGCCCGGATCACCGGCTCCCTGCACATGACGATCCAGACCGCCGTCCTCATCGAGACCCTGGTCGCTCTCGGCGCGCAGGTCCGCTGGGCGAGCTGCAACATCTTCTCCACGCAGGACCACGCTGCCGCCGCCGTGGCCGTCGGGCCGGACGGCACCCCCGAGAACCCGCAGGGCATCCCGGTGTTCGCCTGGAAGGGCGAGACGCTCGAGGAGTACTGGTGGTGCACCGAGCAGGCGCTGACCTGGCCCGGTGAGCCCGGCCCGAACATGCTGCTCGACGACGGCGGCGACGCCACCCTGCTCGTGCACAAGGGCGCGGACTTCGAGTCGGCAGGCGAGGTCCCGGCAGCAAGGGATGACGACCCGGAGGAATGGCAGGTCATCCTGTCGGTGCTAACCCGTTCCCTCAAAGAGGCGCCGGGTAAGTGGACCGCCGCCGCCGCCGCGATCAAGGGCGTCACCGAGGAGACCACCACGGGCGTGCACCGGCTGTACGAGATGGCGAACTCGGGCACGCTGCGCTTCACCGCGATCAACGTCAACGACTCGGTCACCAAGTCGAAGTTCGACAACAAGTACGGCTGCAGGCACTCGCTGGTGGACGGCATCAACCGGGCCACCGACGTGCTGATCGGCGGCAAGGTCGCGGTCGTCTGCGGCTACGGCGACGTGGGCAAGGGCTGCACGGAGTCGCTGCGCGGCCAGGGCGCGCGGGTCATCGTCACCGAGATCGACCCGATCTGCGCGCTGCAGGCGGCGATGGACGGCTACCAGGTCGCGCGCCTCGAGGACGTCGTGGAGACCGCGGACATCTTCGTCAGCGCCACTGGCAACTTCCACATCATCACCGCCGAGCACATGAGCCGCATGAAGCACCAGGCGATCGTCGGCAACATCGGCCACTTCGACAACGAGATCGACATGGCCGGCCTGACCCGCCTCCCCGGCGTCACGAGGACGAACATCAAGCCCCAGGTCGACGAGTGGACCTTCCCGGACGGGCACGCGGTGATCATCCTGTCCGAGGGCCGGCTGCTGAACCTCGGCAACGCGACCGGGCACCCGAGCTTCGTGATGTCCAACAGCTTCACGAACCAGGTCATCGCGCAGATCGAGCTGTTCACCAAGGGCGACGAGTACCCGCTCGGCGTGCACGTCCTGCCCAAGCACCTGGACGAGAAGGTCGCCCGGCTGCACCTGGACGCGCTCGGCGTCCGGCTCACCGAGCTGACCAAGGAGCAGGCCGCCTACATCGGCGTCCCGGTCGATGGCCCGTTCAAGCCGGATCACTACCGCTACTGACGGCGGGCGGCCCGATGGGACCGCCTCCGACGTCGCGGATCCCGGGCTGGCCCTCGCCGGCCAGCCCGGGATCGCCTGGGCCGAACGCGCGATGCCCGTCCTGCGCATGCTCCGGGCCGCGTTCGCGGCGGATCTGCCGTTCGCCGGGCTGCGGATCGCGGCGTGCCTGCACGTGACGGCCGAGACGGCGGCCCTGGTCCGTGTGCTCACCGCGGGCGGTGCCGAGGTTCACCTCGCCGCCTCCAACCCGCTGTCCACCCAGGACGACATCGCGGCCGCGCTGGCCGCGGCGCCGGGCGTGACCGTCCAGGCCAGGTCCGGGGTCGACCGCAACGCTTACTACGAGCACATCCACCGGGTCCTGGACTGCGGGCCTGACCTCGTCCTCGACGACGGCGGCGACCTGGTCAACACGCTGCACGAGTCCCGGCCGGAGCTGATCGGCGCGGTCCGGGGCGGCTGCGAGGCCACCTCGACCGGCGCCGCGCGGCTGCGCCGGATGGCCGCGGCCGGCGAACTCGGGTTCCCGATGATGGCGGCGGACGTCTCGGGCATCCGCCGGATGATCGACCATAAGTACGGCACCAGCCAGTCGGTACTCGACGGGATCCTGCGCGCCACGAACACGCTGATCGCCGGCAAGAACGTCGTGGTCGCCGGGTTCGGGCCGTGCGGCTCGGGCATCGCCGAGCGCGCCCGCGGCCTCGGCGCCCTGGTGATCGTCACCGAAGTCGATCCGGTGCGCGCGCTCAGCGCGATCCTGCAGGGCTTCCGGGTGCTGCCGATGGACGCCGCCGCGGCGGTGGGCGAGATCTTCATCACCGCGACCGGATCCCGCGACGTGATCAGCGCCGCGCACCTGCAGGTGATGAGGGACGGAACGATTCTCGCGAATGCCGGACACTTCGATGTCGAGATTGACGTCCGGGGCCTGGCAGACCTCTCGGCCGAGATCAATCCCTCGGTTCGCCCGCACGCCGATGAGTACGTGCTCGCCACCGGCCAGCGGCTGATCCTGCTCGCCGAGGGCCGGGTCGTCAACCTGGTGGCCGCGGAGGGCAACCCGGCCGCGGTCATGGACCTGTCGTTCGCCGCGCAGGCGCTGGCCCTGGCCCGGATCGCCACCGAGGGCCGGCAGGCACCGGGCGTCTATGACGTCCCGGCCGCGATCGACACTCAGGTGGCCAGCCTGACCCTGGCGTCCCTGGGTACGCGCATCGACGAGGCGACGCCGGCCCAGCAGGCCTACCTGGATTCCTGGCGAGAAGGGTCATAGGACACGGCGGGTGCAGACTCGTGACATGAGCACACCAGCGGCCCCGCAATCGCTTCGCTGGGTGGATCCGCCCGCCGGCCCCGCCATCGAGCTGCTGGATCAGACCCGGCTCCCGGCGACAGAAGCGTGGCTGACCTGCGCGGATGTTCCGCAGCTCGTGGATGCGATCAAACGGCTCGCCGTCCGCGGCGCGCCTTTGCTCGGGGTCGCCGGCGCCTACGGAGTGGCGCTGGCCGCGGCCCGCGGCGATGACGTGCCGGCCGCGGCGGCCGCCCTCAGCGCGGCGCGGCCCACCGCCGTCAACCTGGCCTGGGCCACCGGCCGCGCGCTGACCGCCTGGCGCGCCGGGCCATCAGGCTTTGAGGCGGCGCTCGCGGCGGCCCATGCCATCGCGGCCGAGGACGCCGCCGCGAGCGCGGCGATGGCCAGCCACGGGCTGCAGCTCGTTCCGGACGGCGCCCGGATCCTGACGCACTGCAACACCGGCAGCCTGGTCTCGGCGGGGGAGGGCACCGCGTTCGCGGTCATCCTGGCCGCCCACCGCGCGGGCCGCCTGGCGCAGCTCTGGGTCGATGAGACCCGGCCGCTGCTGCAGGGTGCCCGGCTGACCGCCTGGGAGGCGCGCCGGGCCGGCATCCCGCACACGCTGCTGGCCGACAGCGCCGCCGCCTCGCTCATGGCGAGCGGGCAGGTGGACCTCGTCCTGACCGGGGCCGACCGGATCGCCGCCGACGGCAGCGTGGCCAACAAGGTCGGCACCTACGGCCTTGCGGTGCTCGCCCGGCAGCACGACGTGCCGTTCGTCGTGGTGGCGCCGACCTCCACGGTAGACCTGGGTACACCCGATGGCGCCGCGATCAACGTCGAGTTCCGGGCCGCTGAAGAGGTCTCCAGCCTGGCCGGAAAGCCCATTGCGCCCGCCGGCACCGCGGCGTGGAATCCGGCCTTTGACGTCACGCCTTGGTCCCTGGTGACCGCGATTGTGACGGAACGCGGGCTTGTGCAGCCCGTCACTCCAGGTAATCTGCGAGATCACAGTGCGGTTGCCGACGATGTGGTGGGTCCCCAATCCACCATCTACGTGGAACGATGAGGTCTATGAAGGGTCGCGTGCTAGTCGTCGACGACGACGCTGCTCTCGCTGAGATGCTCGGCATCGTGCTGCGGGGCGAGGGATTCGAGCCCACGTTCGTCGCCGACGGAGACAAGGCCATGGACGCCTTCCGGGAATTCCGGCCGGATCTGGTGCTCCTCGATCTCATGCTGCCCGGAATGGACGGCATCGACGTGTGCCGCCAGATCCGGGCCGAGTCCGGCGTTCCGATCGTCATGCTGACCGCCAAGAGCGACACCGTGGATGTCGTCCTGGGCCTGGAGTCCGGCGCGGATGACTACATCGTCAAGCCGTTCCAGTCGAAGGTGCTGATCGCGAGGGTCCGGGCCCGGCTTCGCCGCACCGACGACCCGGCGCCCGAGACGCTCACCATCGGCGACGTGACCATCGATGTGGCCGGCCACTCGGTCCACCGGGCCGGGGAGCCGCTGAGCCTGACGCCGCTGGAGTTCGACCTGCTGGTGGCGCTCGCGCGCAAGCCGCGCCAGGTCTTCACCAGGGAAGTCCTGCTCGAGCAGGTCTGGGGCTACCGGCACGCCGCCGACACCCGGCTCGTCAACGTGCACGTGCAGCGGCTGCGGGCGAAGATCGAGAAGGATCCGGAGCGGCCGGAGATCGTCGTGACGGTGCGGGGAGTGGGCTACAAGGCGGGTCCGGGCTGATCCCGGGCTGTCGGTCCAGAGCGGTGAAGAGCAGGCAGGGACAGTGAACGAGGCAGTCGAGACCGCTCGCGTCAGTCTCGGCCGCTGGCTGCGTGGCCTCCTGGCCTGGCTGCAACGGCTTGCCGCGGTCGTCCGTCGGCTGGTGCCTGAGGTCCGGGCGGAGGCCCGCCACTGGCAGCGGGGGATCAGCGAGCGATGGCGCCGCTCGCTCGCCCTGCGCGTCAGCACGGCCACGCTTGTCCTGTGCGCCATCGTCGTCAGCATCCTCGGCTACTTCATCATGCAGCGGTTCGTGTCCGACCTGTACGCCAGCCGGGAGAAGGCCGCCAACAACGTCGCCCAGGTGGGACTGAACAACGCCGAGCACGATTCGGCGCTGGCTGTGAGCCCGGGCGCCGGCTCCGAGCTGGCCATGATCACGCTGGCCTGTCAGCTGGGAGCGCTGAGCCCGGGTGCCGCCGGCTGCCCGCAGGCCTCGCCGGGAAACGCTCAGGACGGGGCACCGTACGCGCTGAGGATCACGCTCCCGGTTGGCGACCAGGGGCCGCCTGCCTTCGCCGGGGGGGCGCAGTGGGACTTCTTCGGCACGCCGGCGATGCCGGCTTCGCTGGTCGCCGCGGTCCAGTCGAGCAACATCCTCCAGGCCGTCTGGACGAAGATGGCCGTCGGCTCGAACCCGACGCCGGTACCAGGCCTGGCGGTCGGCGCCCGCTTCGGCTACGGGAACCTGTACCGGCTGTATTACTTCTTCCCGCTGACCGCCGAGCAGCAGAGCATCTCGGCCATCCAGCGGACGTTGCTCCTGGTCGGCGTCGCCGTGGTCTTCCTGCTCGCGGCCATCGCCTGGCTCGTCACCCGCTGGGTGGTCATCCCGGTGCGGGTGGCCGCACACGGCGCCCGGCGGCTGTCGGCCGGCCACCTGAATGAGCGCATGGACGTCCGCGGGAACGACGAGCTGGCCGCCCTCGCGACCTCGTTCAACGAGATGGCCGCGAGCCTGCAGGACAAGCTCGCGGAGCTCGAGGACCTCTCCCAGGTGCAGCGCCAGTTCGTGTCCGACGTGTCGCACGAGCTGCGTACGCCACTGACGACCATCCGGATCGCCGCCGACGTGCTGTTCGAGGCGAAGGAGGGGCTCGATTCGGCGGCCGCCCGCTCGGCCGAACTGCTGCAGAGCCAGCTGGAGCGGTTCGAGTCGCTGCTGACCGACCTGCTGGAGATCAGCCGCTACGACGCCAACGCCGCGACGCTGGACGCCGAGGCCGCCGACATCGGGACGATCGTCCGTCAGTCTGCCGACGTTGCCCAGCACCTGGCCGAGCGCCGGGGCGCGCGGATCGAGTTCCGTCTCCCAGCGGAGGCCTGCATCGCCGAGGTCGACCGCCGCCGGGTCGAGCGGATCCTGCGCAACCTGCTCCAGAACGCGGTCGAGCACGGCGAGAACAGGGACATCGTCGTGACGGCGGCAGCCGATTCGGTGGCGGTCGCGGTATCGGTCAGGGACTTCGGCGTCGGCCTGCGGCCAGGGGAAGACGAGCTCGTCTTCGACCGGTTCTGGCGGGCCGACCCGGCCAGGGCGCGGAACACGGGCGGGACCGGCCTGGGCCTGGCCATCGCCAAGGAGGACGCCCTGCTGCACGGCGGCTGGCTGGAGGCGTGGGGCGAGCCCGGCCGGGGCTGCGTGTTCCGCCTGACGCTGCCGCGGACTGTCGGCGGCGAGCTGCAAGGGTCCCCGCTGCCACTGAGGCCGGATCAGGCGGGCGCCGATCCCGTTGACCTGGCCCAGCTGCCTGGTCTGGCTCCGCTGCCCGGGGCCGCTGGCAACGGCGCCGCCCAGCACAGCGAGGACAGCGAGGTAGCGGCGCGTGGCTAGGGGCACGGGTCTGGCCAGGCGTTGCCCGCTGCGGGTGCGGCCGCTGTTCGCGCTCGTGGCTGCCGTAGGAGTGCTAACGGGCTGCGCCACCGCGCCGACGAGCGGCGCCGCGCAGCCGCTGCCCGGCAACAACGGTCAGGCGCAGGCCTTCGTGCAGCCACTGCCGCCGCCGGGGCCGGGCCCTGCGACCCAGTGGACTCCGAACGATGTGGTGCTCGGCTTCCTGCACGCCAGCGCGAGCTTCGCGCTCGACCCCGAAGCGGCCCGGCGCTACCTCGCGCCGGGGGTGAGCTGGGATCCGAACCCCTCGAATGTCCTGATCGTCAGCCAGCTCAGCATCATCACCGTGACGTGCACGCTCAAGGTCGCGCCGAGCTGTCCGCAGGCCAAGACGATCAAGCTCCGGGCCACCCCGGTCGCGTCGATCAGGGGCTCGGGGCAGTACTCAGTTGAGTCTGGAACTATCCCGCTTAGGTTCGGACTGGCGATGGTTAACGGCGGCTGGCGGATCAGCTCGGTTCCCAATAGCCACCTGCTGCTGCTGTTCGAGTCTGACTTCCGGCAGGTGTTCCAGGCCAAGAGCCTCTACTTCTTCGCCAACGCGCCCCTGAACGAGCAAGATCTGGTACCGGATCCCGTTTTCGTCCCGCTCCAGGCCAACAGCAACGCCACCAGCACCGTCGTGGCCGACGAACTGGTTCGCGGGCTGCTCACGGTCCCCAGCACAAGCTGGCTGGCCGGAGCGGTCAGCACGGCGTTCCCCCGGGGAACAGCGCTCCTGCAGCCGGTGACCGTCAGCAGCAACCTCACGGTCACAGTCAATCTAGGCGGCGCCGCCGCGCGGGCCAGCGGAAAGCAGGTCGGGCGGATGTACGCGCAGCTACGGCAGACGCTGACCATGCCGTCCTACTCTCTGCCGATCGCCGACTCGCTGGTGCTGGAGATCAACGGCCGGGTTCGACGCGGCACCAAGTCCCGCGGCACGGGCGTGCCTGACCTCGGCGGGAAGACGCCGTCGACGCTGTATTACGCCACCAACGAGCAGGTCCGGCAGGTACCGGCAGGCGGCGGCACGCCGTCGGCGACCCCGCCGTGGCTGACCACGAGCTCGAACATCACGGCGCTGGCGGTATCGCCAGACGGCTCGCACGTCGCTGCCGCCGTGCCCGACGGCAACGGCTGCGCGATCGCGGTCAACCCGCCGCTAGCCACGGACGTCGGCGGCAGCCTGGTCACGTGGGCCAACCGAAGCGGTCCCTGCACGTCGCTGAGCTGGGACGACAGCGGCGACTTGTGGGCTACCTCGGGAAGCCAGGTCTGGGTCACGCAGCAGCGAGGGGTCGGGACGCAGTCGATCCCGCTGCCGACCTGGCCACACAAGAACCCTAAGGCCGACTATCACGTGCTCTCGATGCAGATCGCACCCGACGGCGTCCGGGCCGCGATGCTCGTCAGCGGGCCCGCGGGTAATCAGCTGCTGCTCGCCGCGGTCACCTACTTCGACGGCGGGCCGTCGTTCGGGCCTGCCGTGCCCGTCGGCGCCGACCTGCCCTCTCCCGGGCCGATGGCTCTGACCTGGTACACCCCGTATTACCTGGCCGTTCTCGACGGTTCCCAGATCTATGAGGTGCCGCTGACCGGGGGCCAGTGGACGCTCCTTTCGCTGCCGCCGACGACCGGAGCGACCTCGATCACGAGTTCCGGCGACGCTCTGGCGATCGGAACGACGGTCGGCCGGCCCAAGGTGTGGATCAACACCTCCCCGGCCTCGGGCGGCAACTGGCGCGTGGAGTATCCGTATGTACCGAAACGAGAGCTGGTACTCGGCACTGCCGGGCCGGTGTATCCGGGCTGACGGACGGGCCGACGCCGGCCCCAGAGCCTTACGTTCCCGGAAATAATGGGGTAATCAGGACTCTAGCGCGGGCATGCCCCCTAAGGGCTTCCGATCCCTCCTCACCGCTGGCCGGCAGGGCCGCGGGC
>Ga0209380_10001046_pt1 | contig 19294 bp, 15 predicted proteins | sample HubBroMetageWFT6_FD_188347 | JGI IMG/M metagenome (GOLD analysis project Ga0209380, IMG submission 188347) | Warmed and freeze-thawed soil microbial communities from the Hubbard Brook experimental Forest, New Hampshire - Hubbard Brook CCASE Soil... | ecosystem: Environmental > Terrestrial >...
ATTGGCCCCACCTTGATTGTGATAGAGAGACGGAGTATCCCCGGCAAAATTGGTTTTGACGATGTCGAGATTTCCGTCCAGATCATAGTCTGCGGCCGAGACTCCCATCCCCGCTTGCGGTTTGCCATCGGGGCTCAGCGCACATCCCGCTTCAATGGCGATGTCCTGGAATTTGCCATTCTTCTGGTTCTGGTAAAGCGCGCTGGCGGTGGAATCGTCGGCGACATAAATATCTGGCCAGCCGTCGTTGTCGAAGTCCGCGGTGAGCACGCCTAAGCCGTAGGTGCCGTTCGCACTGAGAATACCAGACGCCTCGGAAACGTCGGTGAACGTCCCATCGCCATTGTTGTGGTACAGGATATTCTTGCCGCCCTGCAGACCCGGTGGCCCGCAGGCGACCATCACACTCTTGTAGAGGCACGGACCTGATTCCGGCACCGGCGCGGTGGCCAGGTCGAGATCAATGTAGTTGGCGACGAACAGATCCAGACGTCCGTCGCGATCGTAGTCCACAAATGCGCATCCCGTATTCCAGCGCGTGCCTTTGCCCGCCACGCCAGCTTTCTGGCTGACATCGGTGAACGTACCGTCACCGTTGTTGTGATAGAGAACGTTCTTGCCGAAATAGGTGACGAACAGGTCATCCCATCCGTCATTGTCATAGTCCCCGACGCAAACGCCTTGCCCCCATCCAGAGTGGGCAACTCCAGCCTTCGCGGTCACGTCGGTGAACGTGCCGTCGCGATTATTGCGAAACAGGTGTGAAGTCGGCTCAGTCCCGGCAGAAAAACCCTCGAGCCGCGTGCCGTTCACCAGAAAAATATCGAGCCAGCCATCATTGTCGTAATCGTAGAAGGCCACGCCGCAGCCCGTGGTTTCCAGCAGGTATTTGTTCTTGTGCTCGCCACCGAAGATCGTTTTCGCGTTCAGCCCAGACGCGCGCCCGATGTTGACGAAACGAATGCCCAAGTCGCCGCCCGGCGCTCTCGGATCCTCCTTCGGGGAGGCTGGCTTCTGCTGCGGTGGGGAGTTCGCCCGCAACCAGGGCGGGCGAGCCATAGCCAGTACGCTTTCAAGCGAAAGCGCAATTGCCGAACGGTTGAGAGATTTCAGAAAAAACCGGCGTGAAGAAAACAAGAGGTCGCTACCTGCCCCACTCGGCTCGTGCTAGAATTCGCCCCTATTTCTTATATTCAGGGTGCCGCGAGTTTGCAAGTTCCGGTCGCGCCGAATTCCCGTTTCTAAAGTGAAGGCAGCAATGAATCTTTCCCTCGTTTGTGTCCGGCGTGCCAGCTTGGCATGCCGCGTTTTCGGTAGCGCGTTCTTGCTGGGAATCTGCATGACCCGCGCGGGTCTTGCTCAAGCTCAACAACCGGCGCAAGCTCCAGCGGCCGCGCGCGAATTAACGCGGACGATTCGCACCTGGGAGTTTCTTCCAGTCGTCGGTGCTCGCGCGGGATTGTTCGGCAACGAAGCGGGACGGTTCGAGGCCTGGGTCTATCCGCTGAAGATCTTTCGCGACTTCCACCTCACCTTCCACGTTCGCGATCGCGCTCTGCAGGCGGAAAGTCTTGCACGCGAGCTGACGGTTCAGCCCGAGTCCGCATCCATCCTGTATGTCGGCGATTCTTTTCGCGTCCGTGAAACTCTATGTGTTCCCGTGAACCAACCAGGCGCGATCATACTCTTCGAGGTTGAGACCGAGGAACCGCTGGAAGTGGAAGCCGGATTTACTGGCGACTTCCAATTGGAATGGCCCGCAGGTCTGGGCGGTACGTTTGTCGATTGGGACCCGAAGCAACGAGCCATTCTGTTCGGCGAAGAGGCGCGAAAGTACGCTGCGTTGGTGGGCTCGCCGACCGCGAACACCGCTCATCTCGCCTATGAGACTAACTATTCCTCATCCGACCAAAACTCTCTGAGCCTGGGCATAACGCAAAAAGGAAAAGAGACCAAAGTCCTGGTCATCGCTGCGTCGGTCACTGGACGTGCCGACGCCGAGAAGATTTATCAGCACTTGCTATCGTCATATGCGGACTCGATCCACGAATCGGCCGAGTACTACCGCGCTTATCTCGACAAGACGGTAAGCCTCGAAATGCCCGACGCGGCCCTCGAGCAAGCTTACGACTGGGCGCGCATCAGCACAATTCAAGGGATGGTAAACAACCCGTATCTCGGTGCCGGACTAGTCGCGGGATATCGAACTTCGGGAGTGGGACAACGTCCGGGTTTCGCCTGGTTCTTCGGGCGAGACTCTTTGTGGACTTCATTGGCGCTTAACGCCGAAGGTGATTACTCTACCACCCGCACCGCTCTCGATTTCGTCAGCAAATTTCAGCGGCAAGATGGCAAGGTTCCGCACGAGATTTCGCAGAGTGCAAGCCTGGTTCCGTGGTTCAAAGACTACCCCTACGCCTACGTTTCCGCCGACGCAACGCCGCTGTTCATCATTGCGATGAATGACTATGCAGTCCAGAGTGGCGACGTCGCCTTCGCGCGCGACCAATGGGATAACGTTTGGCGCGCTTATCAATTTTTCCACTCGACCTATGATTCGCAGGGGCTCGCACAGAACCTCGGAGTCGGTCACGGATGGATCGAAGGCGGCCCTCTGCTTCCGGTCAAGAGTGAGTATTACCAGGCAGGACTCGCGGTCGAGGCGCTGCGGGCGCTTTCGAATCTGGCTCGTCTCGTCGGCAAGAACGACATCAGCAAGCAGATTGCGTCGGAGTTCGAACATAGCCAGCCGACACTCGATCGGGCCTTCTGGTCGCCTGAAAAGAGAAGTTATGTATATGGTTTGAAGCCGGATAACCAGCCCGCCGATGAGACCAGCGTGCTGACCACCGTGCCCATGTGGTTCGGTCTGTCCGACCCAGACCACGCAGACCAGACCATCACGCAACTTGCGGCCGAGGATCATCAGACGGACTGGGGTATGCGAATCATTTCTCAGAAGTCCAGATTTTATGACGGGTCGGGCTATCACTACGGCTCGGTCTGGCCGCTCTTCACGGGATGGGCCTCGGTGGCTGAATACCGCTATCATCGAGCCTTTCCCGCCTACTCTAATCTGCGCGCTAATGCGCTCCTCGGCGCCGACGGCTCCCTGGGTCACTTTACCGAAGTTCTTTCCGGAGATTACTACCAGTCGTTTGCGACGAGTTCGCCTCACCAGATCTGGTCTGCGGCCATGGTGATCAGCCCAATCCTGCGCGGCATGTTCGGCCTGCAGATCGACGCGGAACAACGCCAGATCACGCTTGCTCCACATGTTCCATCGGACTGGACCTCCTTCGCGATTCACAACATCCGCGCCGGGGACGCTGTCGTCGATTTTCAATATCGCAAAACTGCCGACACGGTCGTACTCGAGACGAAGCCCACCGGAGATTGCTCGGTCGAATTTTCACCGGCTTTCAGCCTGCGCGCGCACGTGATCAGTGTCGAGATGAACGGGCGCCCTTTGCCATTCAAAATGCAGCCGAACAAGAATGATCAGCATTTGTGGGTGCGATTCCCTGTGAGCAGCGGTCGGAATACCTTGGTGATCCGTGTAAAGAATGATTTCGGTTTGACACTGTCGAACCAGCTGCCCCCGTTGGGAAGTGCAGGCCGAGGCCTGCGAGTTCTTTCTGAATCATGGAATCCTCGAAGAACGGAGTTGACTCTGGAGGTCTCCGGACGCGCGGGGACGCGCTACGCACTGGATATGTGGAATCCCGGCCAGATCTCCACCGTGGAAGGTGGCGTTTTCAGGAAGACCGGAAAGCTGGAAATACAGATGCCACCAGGGGCGTCTGACTCCTACGTGCAGCAGAAGGTCGTGATTCAGTTCGGCCGCTCCTGATGAAATCGTCGCTACCCGTCTTGCGGGCCCAGCACAAACAGTTTCACTTTCAAACGTTTAGGGATGAAAATGAACGAAATGCGCATCTCAACGGGGAGATCGCAAAGGCGTTGTTTGCCAGGACGAAGGATTAGGTTTCGAAGCCTACGACATTGCCCAGCCAGAGATAGTTGCGGCAAAAACTGGACGCGGTTGAGCTCGTTCTGCGTCGACAACTGCACCTTCTTCGCCCCACGGGAGCTTTGCATATACCTTTTCGCTGCTTTTCGGCTTGGTTCAACCATGCCATGAGTTCGGAGCCAAAGCTCACATTCGCGCCACGCGGTCCCCTCGAAGATTCTGCTCTCGCTAGTCGACCTCCTGTGACTTCGATCACAGCGGTCGACAGGATCTTGCGCTAGAAGAATCGCGGGCGAAAACGTGCTCTGCGTGCGCGGTTCCGGTACACTAATCAGCTACTCCCCTCATAAGGATCTTGTCGATGCTGCATAAGAATCGTCTTTTTACTCCTGGGCCAACGCCCCTGTTGCCGGCGGCGCAGACAGCCATGGCATCGTTTACGGCGCATCATCGAACCGCAGACTTCCGAGCGCTCTTTCAGCAGGTGCTGGCCGACATGAAGGAATTCGTCGGTACGAAGAACGATGTGCTGGTGCTAGCTTGTTCGGGCACAGGCGTGATGGAGGCATCGGTGTCGAACCTGACTTCCCCCGGCGACAAGGTGCTGGTGCTGACGGCGGGAAAGTTCGGCGAGCGCTGGACGGGCTTGGCCAAGGCCTTCGGCTGCAAGGTGGACGTACTGAGCGTTCCGTACGGCGAGACGTTTTCACTGGAGGCCATTCGATCCCAGGTAACCTCGGATGTGCGCGCAGTATTTGTGCAGGCGACGGAGAGTTCGACCGGGGCGCGGCATGACGTGGAAGCTATCGCGAAGATTGTGCGAGCTCACGGCGACGGCACGCTTCTGGTCGTGGATGCGATCACGGGGCTGGGAACGACTCACCTGAATGTCGATAGCTGGGGCGTGGACGTGATTATTGGCGGCTCGCAAAAAGCGCTGATGATGCCTCCGGGCCTGGCATATTGCGCGGTCAGCGAGCGCGCGTGGAAGCGTATGGAAACGACAACTTCGCCCCGGTACTACTTTGATCTGCGCAAGGAACGGAAGTCAGCGGCCAAGGGAGAATCAGCTTATACGCCGGCGACTTCGCTGTTTGCGGCGCTGGGAGCGGCGCTCACGTTTGTGCGGGGCATGGGGAGCGGCAATCTGGTCAAAGGCCGGGAAGAACTGGTCCACAATGCGGAGATTTGTGCGGAGATGACGCGGGCGGGCGCAAAGGCTTTGGGATTGAAACTCTATGCGTCTTCGCCGGCGGCTGCGCTGACTGCGATCTGCGCGCCGGACGGAGTCGACTCAAGCAAGATCGTAAAAGAGTTCCGTGAATCGTTTGACGCTGTCGTCGCGAACGGGCAGGGTGAGATGAAGGGCAAGTTGTTCCGTATCGCGCATATTGGGTACTACGATTATCTCGACACGATTGGGATTCTGGGGGCGCTCGAACACGTTTTGGCTCGCGTGACCGATCGCAGCGTGGAATATGGCGCCGCGGTGCGGGCGGCGCAAGAGGTGTATGCGCGTAGCTTCGCGGCGGCGATGACCCGATGATGTAGAGCCGTTGCGGAACCAGCGTGGCAGCACACGAATAGGGGAAATTCAAGCGATGCTTGGGGGCAGCTCATGCGACTTAGAACAGTGTTGGCAGCAATTGCGGTGACCATCCTGACGGCAGGCACAAGCCGGGCGGACTTTAAGTACACCCAACAGAGCAAGGTGACAGGCGGAGCACTGGTTGGCGTTACCAAAACGCTGGGAGTATTCAGCAAGAACGCGCGCCAGGCGACGGCGCCGCAACTGTCTACGACGATGGTTCGGAACAACCAGATGCGGACGGAACAGGCGACGGGCACGGTAGAGATTATCGACCTCGAAGGAAAGCGATTCATCCACGTTGATACCGTGAAGAAATCCTATTGGATTCAAACCTTCGATCAGTTCCGGCAACAGATGGAACAAGCACGAGAGAAAATGAAGGCCGAGCAGGCCAAGACCGCGGCCAAGCATGGAGACGCACAGAGTGTCACCATGGATCCCAAATTCGACATGCAGGCCACGGGTCAGACGCGCACCGTGTTGGACATTCCGGCCAGGGAGATGAAGATGCGCGTGGATATGCTGTTCAAATCCACTGATCCGAAGACGGAAGCAGACCTGGAGAAATCCAATCCTTCATTCTGGATGACCGCTGACTCCTGGTACGGCACGATCCCGGGCTACGAAGAGGTGCGGGATTTCTACATGAAGATGGCGAAGGAGTTGGACTGGCTTCCGGGCTCGGTCGGGATGGCTAATCCACAGATGTCGCAAGCCACCGAAGAGTTCAGGAAGAATGCCATCAAGATGGACGGAATGCCACTGGTGCAGTACACCAGTTTCGGCATGATGGCGAATGAACAAGCCGGGGACGGACAGAGTGCGGGCGGACAGGCGGAGCAGAAAACACAGCCGCAGACTCCGCCGCCCTCGAACGACAACTCTACACCGACAAGCACGAAAGAAACGATCAGCAAGCAGCTAGGCGGATTTTTTGGAAAGAAGAAGCAGCAGCAACCGAGCGACAGCGCTAGCCCGAATAGCAAAAACAGCAATGGCACGCCACAGCCTGCCGCGGCGGCTGGCTCCCTGATGGATATGACAATCGAAGTTACGTCATACTCTAAGGACCGCCTGGACGCCAGCTTGTTCGACGCGCCGGCCGGCTACACCCAGGTGCCGGATCCCAATGCCCGATAGGACTGGGATGAACAGGGGCAGGCGAAAGGGGACACGCGCGGCCCGCCCCCTGGCCGTGGCGGAGCCTCTAGTTGATCGCGAAGCTCATGGGGCTTGATGTCTCGGCGAGTGTCCCTCCGCCTCCGTACATGCCTGTTCCCGAAGTGGCGGGGTTGGTCACGGTGATGCTAACGGTCGTGGAAGTCGCGACGGCTGCGGCCGGAACGGCCATGGTTAGCTGATTGGCGCTCACCATCGTGGTGGTTTGGGCGGCGCCATTCCAGTTCACAACCGCCTTGCTGCCAAAGTTGCTTCCGTTGACGGTTAGAGTGAACGCCGGGCTGCCTGCTGCTGTGCTGGACGGGCTCAGTGCAGCAATCGTGGGCATGGACCCGGCCATCGCGGGTGTGGTCTTGGCGTTGTAGCCGCAGGCGAGCGTGAGAGAGAGCAGCACCGCGAGCACTGTTATTTTGATGGGTTGAAGTGTCTGAGACGTTTTCATCGTGTTCTCCCAAGGGCTGGGGCCCAGTGAGTAAAGAGTCTAGAAAGTCAGACGAAAGGGTGTGTCAGAGGGGTGTCATCTTCCGGTCATTTTCAGGTCAATGAAAAACCGTAATCAGCGGATTTCTGAAAACAAGATTCTCCATTTAAAGGAATCATTCGTGAAAATCATCGTAGCGGAAAAAATCTCTCGATCGGCGGTGGCGCAGCTGCAAGAGCCGGGCTGGACCGTGCTTACGGCGGATCAACTCGACGGGAAGCTGGAGGAACATCTGGAGTCTGCGGATGCGCTGATCGTTCGTTCGGCGGTACAGGCAGACGCCAAGCTTCTCGAGCATGCGAAAAAGCTGCGCGTGATCGGCCGCGCCGGAGTCGGCGTGGACAACATTGATCTGGAAGCGGCCACTCACAAAGGCATCGCGGTAATGAATACACCGGGAGCCAATGCGGTCGCCGTGGCGGAGCAGACGCTCGGGATGATGCTGGCGATGGCTCGCCATTTATGCCGTGCCGATGCCCTTATGCACGCCGGCAAGTGGGAGAAGAAATCGCTCCAAGGGACGGAGTTGCGCGCGAAGACGCTCGGAATTATCGGTCTGGGACGGGTCGGTATAGAAGTGGCGCGGCGGGCCCGAGCCTTTGGCATGGAACTCGTGGGCCATGATCCCTTTGTTTCCGTGGCAGTCGCGAAGGAACACGGGATTGGGCTCGCCGGACTCGACGAACTGTATGCGGCGGCGGACTACATCACGCTGCACGTCGGGCTGACGCCGCAGACGGCCGGGATGATCAATGAGTCGTCGATCGCCAAGATGAAGAAGGGCGTCCGGCTGGTGAATTGTGCCCGGGGCGAATTGGTAAATGAGGCGGATCTGGCCAAGGCGCTCAAGGAGAAATATGTGGCGGCCGCTGCCATCGATGTTTTTTCCGAAGAGCCGCCGAAGAATTCGCCGCTGCTGGCGCTGGAAAATGTCTTGCTCACGCCCCATGTGGGCGGATCGACGTTCGAGGCGCAGGAGGCCGTGGGCGTTCAGATTGCGCAACAGGTGAAGGAGTATCTGAAGCACGGTGTGATTCAGAACGCCGTGAACGTGCCGTCGGTTTCGGCGGAGGAGTATGCGACCATGCAGCCGTATATTGTGCTGGCGGAGCGCATGGGGTCGTTCCTGTCGCAGGTGTCGGACGGGAGCATTGAAGAGATTTCGATTCGGTACAGCGGGCACATTGCGGAGTGGAAGACGGAACTCATTCGAAACGGGGCGCTGAAGGGAATCCTAAACCAGGCGCTCGAGGAAAAAGCGAATCTGGTCAACGCGGCCGCGATTGCGGAGGAACGGGGTCTGCATGTGCTGGAGTCGCACAAAGCGAAAGCCTCGACCGGAGGCGCGGGAAGTGTGCTGTCGATTTTCTTGAAGACCTCCGTGGAAGAGCACATCGTGAAGGGCGCAGTGCTGCACGGGAACGCGCCGCGGTTGCTGCATGTGGATGGCATTGACGTGGAAGCGCCGCTGGAGCGCAGCTTAATTTATCTGCGGAACCGTGACGTGCCGGGCGTGATCGGAAAGGTAGGAACGATTCTGGGAGAGGAGTCGATCAACATCGCCGATTTTTCGCTGGGACGGCGCGTGGTTGGAAAAGAAGTTCAGAAAGAATCGGATCAGCCGCGCGAGGCGATCGCGGTGGTTCACGTGGATGGGCGCGTCAGCGAAGCAGTGTTGGCGAAACTGCGGGGCATTCCGGCGGTGCAGCAGGCCAAGGCAGTGCAGCTGTTTTGAGTGGATCGCCGCTATCGGGGCTAAAGGCCGCTGTTTGCGATGGCTTTCGCGGGCTGAGGAGCCGCTCTCTCAATAAGCAATTTTTCAACTGGAAGGTGCGTTTTGCGCGTCGCGGCGATCTACGATATCCATGGAAACCTTCCCGCACTGGAAGCTGTGTTTGGGGAGATTCGGGGGGCGGGGGTCGATCTGATCGTGGTCGGCGGCGACGTGCTGCCGGGGCCAATGCCGGTTGAAACGCTCAGCTTTCTACTCGACTTGGATCGTCCAGTGGAATTCATTCGAGGAAATGGAGAAGTTGCGGTACTGGCCGAGATGGCGGGGACGCAGAGCAGTTCTCTCCCCGAACAGGCTCGACAGGTTGTGCGCTGGACAGCGCAGCAGCTCCCGCCAGAACAGAAGCGCGTGATTGCCAGTTGGCCGGCGACCTTCCAAGTAGGGATTCTCGGCCTGGGCAGGGTGCTGTTTTGCCATGCCACACCACGAAACGACTCCGAGATATTCACGCGTTTGACGCCAGACGCGGTGCTGTTTCCGGTCTTTCAGGGAATTCACGCGCCTTTCGTGGTCTGCGGGCATACTCATATGCAATTTGATCGTACGGCCGGAGAGACTCGAGTCGTGAACGCGGGTAGCGTGGGAATGCCATTTGGAGAACCAGGCGCTGATTGGCTGTTGCTGGGGCCCGAGGTTCAACGGCGGCATACGTCCTACGACTTCAAACGAGCTGCGGAGCGCATTCGAGAGACGAAGTATCCACAAGCCGAGGATTTTGCTGCGCATAACGTCCTCGAACCGCCAGCGGAAGAGGAAATGCTTAAGTTGTTCAAGGGGGCCGAATTAAAGGGCTGACGGGTTTCTTGAGGAGTGGTTGACCGAAGCTTCAGCAGAGGGGTGTCGACTCCGCCCTACAGTGTGGCGGTTTTTCGTTCCATCGCCTTTGGCAGAATTGACGGAGGTTTTCTGCTCCGAGAGTTGCGCGAGAGAAACTCCAAGCATTCTTCCATGCCTTGGCCGGTTTTCGCCGACAGACGGAAAATCTGTATTCCGGGCCGCACCGCTTGAATGGCTGTCCGTGCGGCATTCCAATCGAACTCCACCGCATCCGCAAGTTCGGTCTTGGTGACGAGCGCAACGTCTGCGCCATTGAAAATCGTTGGATGCTTCAGCGGCTTGTCTTCTCCCTCAGTCACCGACATCTATACCCGACCAAGATTCTCGCCCAGATCACAGGAGGACGGACTCGATAGCGAGGCTGCAGCTGGGTAAGAGTCGTTTCCAGGAAGGCCGTTTTTTCCGAACCCGAACCCGAACCCGAACCCGGACTCGAATCGAGGCTCACCACAAACACACCTGCGGCTCGGAATTCCTCGCACAGAGCGCGCGCGGTCAGGTCGCCTGAGGTGTACCGCGCTAACCTGGACGCCGCGACGCTGCGATTCTTCCATGACAGCGTCCACTTATGCCCATCGCAATCGAGAGTTCGCGCCTGCGCTCGCCCTGCCGATTCTATACTCCATTGCTGAGGCGCTTGCGGGACGCGGGGTTTGGACGCGGGTTTTGAAGCAGTAACGGTGCGGCGGCTGCATAGGCGTACGCTCGGTTCGGCCCATCGGATCCTTGAGGTCTTCTCTGCGGGTCGGCGGAGGTAGTCTTCATGCTTGTGCCAGACGGACGCAATCCCATGACGTTTTTTCTCTTCCCCCTTCTGATGCGCGCGGTGCGCACTTTGGATTGGAACGATTCACCAAAGTGTTATCCGGCGTGCGGGTCTTTGAAGACGCATAGCCTGTGTAACAGCTACCGAAGCGGGTACCGATATCAGGCATTTTTTGCGAGATATGGGGATGGAACTCTATCGTCGGGCGACCGTCGCGCGCGCACCGTCTATAATCCCCTCATGAGCCTCACTGAACAGATCCAGAAAGACATCGTCACCGCCATGAAGGCGAAAGACGAAGCTCGCCTCTCCGCCCTGCGAATGGTCAAGAGCGCTCTCAAGAATCGCGAAGTTGAGAAGATGGCTCCGCTCGACGAAAAGGAATCCCAGGCCGTGCTGGCCACGCTGGTCAAGCAGCGCAAGGAATCGGTCGAGCAATTCACCAAGGGCGGACGCCAGGAAATGGCCGACAAAGAGGCCGCCGAGATCGTCCTGATCGAATCCTACCTGCCCAAAGCCGCGGGAGAAGCCGAAGTCGTGGCCGGCGTGAAGGCCGCCATCGCCGAAATGGGCTCCCCCACTATGAAAGAAATGGGCACCGTCATGAAAAATGCTATGGCGAGATTCAACGCCGCCGGCCTGCGCGTCGACGGCAAAATGGTCAGCGAAGTCGTGAAGAAAGAATTGGCAGGGAAGTAGCAATGCCCCTGTAAGGACAGCCGCCTCGGCTGTCGGGTCGAGCGAAGCTCGACCGTAGGCGCCTTAAGGTCAGGGTCAACTTTGTTCGGATTCATTTGCTCCTCTGCAGCTCGCGATACGCCTCACTCTTCGAAATCCCCCGCTCCTTCGCCACTTTCTTGAGCGCCGCCTTCTCGTCAACTTTCTCTTCCGCCATGATCTGCTCCACCCGTTGCCGGACATTTACCCGCGACACCACCCCCGCCTGCCCTTCGGCCTCCTCCGCCTTCCCAATCAGCAGCGTGATCTCGCCCTTCACCGCCGCGCGCGCCTTCAGGTTCTCAAGCACTTCGCTTGATCGCCCGCGCAGAAACTCCTCGTGCAGCTTGGTTACTTCCCGGGCGATCACCACATGCCGTCCGGCGCCTAGCACTTCGACCACATCTTCCACCGCCTCCACCAGCCGATGCGGAGCCTCGTAAAACACCTGCGTCCGCGGAGAAGTCTTGATCGCCTCCAGAGCCGCCCTCCGCTCCCCGCGCTTTGCGGGAAGAAATCCGCTGAAGCGAAACGAATCCGTAGGCATCCCGCTCGCCACCAGCGCCGCCAGAAATGCCGACGCCCCAGGAATCGGGACCACCGGCACCCGATGCCGAATCGCCAGGGCAATCAACCGGTATCCCGGATCGGAAATTCCCGGCATTCCTGCGTCGGTTACCAGCGCGACGCTCGCGCCCTGCTGCATCTGTTTGACCAGCTCCGCCGAACGCGCTATCTCGTTGTGCTCGTGATAGCTGGTCATGCGCGTCGCAATCGCATAATGGTTGAGCAGCTTCTTCGTCTGCCGCGTGTCTTCGCAGGCAATCACATCCACTTCCTTCAACACCCGTAACGCCCGCAATGTAATATCTTCCAGGTTTCCGATCGGGGTTCCCACCAGGTAGAGCGCCGGCCCCGCAGAAGCCTTACCCTGACGAGCCGTCTCATCGCTCGATTTCACCTGCGCGGATTTGTCCTCGGGTTCAGGTCCATCCTCACCGAACTCTCGCTCCGCCTCTGTCATGGCCGGAGTCTACCACCGCCCAGGTGGGGACAGCCGCCCCCGGCTGTCCAGTCGAGCAACGCTCGACGGCTGACCGTAACGTTCCAACCTTCCAGTCGTTTATCCTGAGGTAGGCAACGGAGGCCCGCCATGACCGCCAACGACTTCCGCAAGATGGCTCTCGCTCTTCCCGAGACCGAAGAGCACTCTCACATGAATCATCCCGACTTCCGGGTTGCCGGAAAGATCTTCGCAACACTGGGCTACCCCGACAAAACCCGCGGCATGGTGAAGCTCTCTCCCGAAGATCAGCACTACTATTCCAAGGATCATCCCGACGTGTTTATCCCGGTGAAAGGCGTTTGGGGACGCCGCGGAGCAACCAGCGTCCAGCTCAAAACCGCCAAGAAAAAACCCCTCCAGAAAGCCATCCAGGCCGCCTGGAGCTACAACGCCCCAAAGCGCCTGCTGGAGAACGGGAATGGGTGATTTAGGACTTGCTTAAAAGGTAGTCAGAATATTCGTATCAGCCGCGAAGCGGCGAAACAAGCAGCCCACGGCGCGAGCCGTGGAATTTAAGAAGCTAAATGAACAAGCCCCGGGAGGGGCGAAAGAAACGTGCGCCACAGGCGCGTCCATTTACCGCCACAATTGACGCCACGGAACCCCCGCCCCTAAAATCAATATGAAACCGGGTTGTTCCTCACAACCGTCTCACACTCATGCCCCTTTACGAATACGAATGCAAGAAGTGCGGCCACCGCTTCGAAAAAATCCAGAAGTACTCCGACAAGATGGTTAAGAAGTGCCCCGAGTGCGGCGGCCAGGTCGAACAGATGATCTCCGCACCCGCGGTCCAGTTCAAAGGCTCCGGATGGTACGTCACTGACTACGCAAAGAAGGGTTCGTCGCAAGGATCCTCGGGCGGAGATTCCGGACCGAAAGACAAAAAGGACGATAAACCCAAGTCAGATACCCCGTCGAAAGACAGCTCGTCGAAGGAAAGTTCGGCCAAAGAGAGCAGCCCGAAAGAAAGCCCTTCGAAAGAGAGCTCTTCCAGTTCCGCTAAGGAAACTCCGCGACGAGGCTCCGGCAGGCACAAATAAGCGGCTCCGCGCACGCGAAGCCGCCAAACTGCAACACGATCGGCCTCCGACTGCTGCCCTACTTCAACTCTTGCTCGAACTGATCCGCGATCATGGTGAACAGATGTACCCGCGAATCTCTCCCCGCAATACTGTGCGTCTTGTTCGGATAAATCATGAGCCGAAACTGTTTCCCCGCCTTGATGAGCGCATCGATCATCTGAATGCTGTTCTGGAAATGCACATTATCGTCACTCGTGCCGTGCACCAGCAGAAGCGCTCCGTGCAGGTTCTCAGCTGACCTGGTCACATCGGACTGTTCATAACCTGCCTTGTCGTCCTTGAGCACACCCATGTACCGCTCCGTATAGATGGAGTCATAGTTCACCTGATCAGTCACCGGAGCGACCGCCACGCCGGCGCGAAATCGGTCGGAATGCGTCATCGCATAGAGCGTCATCGATCCCCCGTTCGACCAGCCCCAGATGGCCATGCGATCTTTGTCGAGCTGCGGGTACTGCGCAAACAATTGATCCAGAGCCGTCAGCTGATCTTTCAGTTCGACAGCGCCAAATTCGTGCCGGATCGCCGTCTGGAACTTACGATCCCGCCCCGGCGTCCCGCGATTATCCACCGCAAAAATGGCAAAGCCCTTGCGCGAAAGAATTTCGTCGAAAGGATCAGGCGCTCCTTTCCTCACCATCTGCGCCGCCGGGCCCCCATAAATGTTCACGATCAGCGGAATCTTCCCGCTGGCGGGCGTATCTGCAGGAAGCAAGAGCCGCCCGTAGAGGGTCGTCCCATCGTCCGCTTTGAACTCCAGATATTGCGGCGACCGCAACCCATATTCGGCGATGGCGTCGTGCGCCTTCCACACCGGTTTACAATCTCCGCCCACGGCGCAAAGCGTCATCGTAGTCACCGTCTGCGGACCAAAATAGGTATGCGTGTAGTGCTTCCCATCGTCGCTGAAATTTGCGGAATGCATTCCCTCTTCCGAGGTCAGCGCTTTGCTCCCCGAACCATCCAGCTGCACCGAAAAAATGTGCGACTGCCGCGGATCATCCTTGTTCCCAGAGTAAAACGCCGTGCCCGCCGCCTCGTCCACACCCTCAATTCCCTGCACCTCGAAGTCGCCCTTCGTCAGTTGCCGCTCCAGCTTGGCTTCCGCGGCCATCGGGTTCTGCTTGTCGAAGCTGTATAGATAAATGTGCATGTTCCCGTCGCGCCAGCTGGGCCACAGAAACTGCCCATTGGATTTCAGGAACCTCACCTCCACATGATCGAAGTCGATCCATGCCCCAGGCGTAGATTCGGTCAGCACAATGCGCGACTTCCCTGATTTCGCGTCCACGAAATACAGGTCCATCTTGTCTTCGGTCCGGTTCAGCACTTCCGCCCAAATCACTCCGTCGCGCACCCACCCGAAGCGCGGAATGTACGATTCCTCATCGCCGGGCAGAGAAAGCCAGCGCACCTTGCCCTTGTCCGCCTCGACCACTCCCAGCTTCACAGCCGGATTCGGATCGCCCACTTTTGGGTATTTCTCGTTCTCCACGTTCGGATGCGTCGGTATCCAATCGGTGATGGGATAGATGGGCACCTTGGTCTCATCCATGTGCATGAACACGATTTCTCTGCTGTCCGGCGACCAGAAATAATTGCTCCGCACGGCCAGTTCTTCCGCGTACACCCAATCAATATCCCCGTTGAACAGGTTGTCGCCGGTGTCCTTGGTCAGCTGCTTTTCGTCCTTGCCGCTGATCGGACGAACATACAAATTGTGCTTCCGCACGTACGCCACGTGCCCGCCATCGGGAGAAAACTTTGGATCTCCGCTAGGATCGGGCGCGGAGGTAAACTGCACGGCGGTCTCACTCCCCAAGTCGTAGAGCCAAAGCTGCCCCTGAGAATCGAAGATCAGATGTTTCGAATCGGGCGCCCACAGATATGCCGCCACGTGATATCGCGTCCGACGCTCCTTCTCCCTTTCATCCTTGACCTTATTCACGTCCGGATCCAGCGACGCCAGCTTCGCCGCACTGACCAGCACTTTCTTCTCCCCAGTGGCCGTATCCACGTACCACAACTCGCCCTTTTCTCCCTTTTCATCGCGCTGCACAAACGTGAGTTTGGTCCCGTCCGGACTCCACTCCGTGGTCTCAGGCGCGCGCCCCGTCAAGCCTCCCGGCTGATACATGGTTTCAATGGTCAGCGGCTTGGTCGGAGCAGTCTGCGCTTCCGCCCGACTGTAAGCAATGGCGGCGAAGATCAGCGAGAGCACGGCAATGCTAGCGACGAAGGAAATGTGTCTTTTCAAGAAGCGACCTCGCAGGCAAGAAATAATTTCGAGTTCCTACCGCCCGAACCGAGCGTGTACAGAACTGAAAAGTGTACACCGCCTATCCTTTTGACGCATGAGCCCCTTAAGATACCCTTCCTTCCTCCAACCGCGCTTCTGGCAACCTAGGCGAAATCCCTAGCGTCCTTTGCGGTTAGATTTGGTTTAAAACATCAAAGTGGGATCAAGAAATAGACGATCCGACCGGTCAGATATCCTCCCAGGGAGCCCGAGACTCCCTACCCCCCCATGCTAGAATCAAGGCATACTCAATGCTTCCTGAAATAGAGAATCTGCGGAAACTGCAAGACACCGACAAGGAAATCCGTCGTCTGCAGGATGAGGTCGCCGAATTCCCCAGGCGGGTTGCCGTCATCGAGCAGAAACTTGCAGGCACTAAGGCGCAACTGGAGAAAGGACAGGCCGCAGTCAAAGCCGACGAAGCTGCCCGCCGCAAGTACGACGCAGCCATCACCGAGCTGCGCGGCAAAATCTCCAAGTACCGCGACCAATCTCTCGAGGTCAAGACCAACGAGCAATATCGGGCGTTAATGGGCGAGGTGCAGTTCGCCGAAAAGGAAATCGCCGCCAACGAAGACAAGATTCTCGAGATGATGGTTAACGCCGACGCCCGCGACAAGGAAGTCAAGGCTGCCCAGGCCGAACTGAAAGCCGAAACCGCCGAAATCGAACAAGAAAAAGAAGTAGCCCGCCAGCGTACCGCCGAAGACGAAGAACTTCTTGCCGCATGGCGTGCCAAGCGCGAGCAGATTCGCGCCGGCATTAACGACGACCTGCTCCGTCACTACGAGCGTGTCTCCAAGTTTCGCGGTAGCGGCCTGTCCGAGGTTCGCGATCAGAAGTGTATGGCCTGCCGCGTCATGCTCCGCCCGCAGACCTATAACGAAGTTCGTTCCGGCACGCAAATCATCGTGTGCGACTCCTGCCAGCGCATTCTGTATTTCAACCCCGCCGACGAACTTGCCGATCAGAAGCCCTCGACGACTCGGCCCAAACGTCACCATCCCAAAATTGACGCCTCTCAAGCCTGGTACTACCGCTCGGAGTTTGGCGGAATCGGCGAAGTGTTTCTGTGTCTGACCAATGCTCGTGGACAGGCTAGCCGTCGCGTCTACGACGTGCACACCGGACGCCAGATCGGCGACATCCTGATCCGCGAAGGCGACTTCCGCCAAGGCTTCCCCGAGGACATTTCCGACGCCGTGCGGCTGAACGGTGGCTGGAGCGAAAACGAACTCGACGCCTTCGGCAGCGAGCTTCCCATGGTCGCCCTTGACTCTCTACGAGCCGATCTGGACCTAGCCCGTTACGAAGCGGCTACCCGCTCTCACGTCAAGCCGCAAGCCCCAACCACCCCGACCGAACAAGCCGCCAGGTAAAAGCTCTCTGAAAAGAACTCTGTGTGGGGGACAGCTCTACTTGGGAAAGTTCTATGGGGGGACAGCCGCCTCCGGCTGTCCGTCGAGCTGTAGGTTCCGGCTATTATAGTGTGGACCGGGTCGCTGGCCCGGTCGTCGAGCGCAGCTCGACCCTGCCTGAAGTGCTCGTGTCCCCTACGTTTAAGATGGCTGCATGCCAAAAGAGCCGTCCGCCCTTCCCACCATCAAAGTCTCTCCTCGCGGCACCACCCGCCTCAAAGAGGGCCACGTCTGGGTCTACCGCTCCGACATCGTCTCCGCTGACGGGGCCACTCCCGGTTCCCTTGTCTGCGTCTCCGACCATCGTGGCAAACTCCTCGGCACCGCTTTCTACTCCAGTTCCTCTCAGATCGCCATCCGGATGATCTCCCCGGATCTCGTCACAGATTTCCCAGCCCTGCTGCGCCAGCGAATTGCCGCTGCGATCGCCTATCGCGAATCTCTAGTCCGCAACACTGATGCGTACCGCGTAATTTTCAGCGAAGCCGACTTCCTGCCAGGACTGATCGTCGACCGTTACGCTGATATTTTTTCCTTGCAAATCCTCACCCAAGGCATGGACGCCGACCCTGTTCGCCAGACCTTGCTCTCTGAACTGACCACTCGACTTCAGCCCACCTCGGTCATCGAGCGCGTCGACCCGCGAGTCCGCGAGTTGGAATCCCTTCCGCCCCGCGCGACTGGCCCCCTACAAGGCCAAAAAACCGCCACAACCTTCACCATGAACGACGTCCAATTCCGCTATGACGCTCAGGAAGGTCAGAAGACCGGTGCCTTCCTTGATCAGCGTGAGAACTACGCCGCCACGGCCCAGTACGCCAGAGGCGACGCCCTCGACGTCTTCTGTTATCAAGGGGGTTTCGCACTTCATCTCGCCCCCCATTGCTCCCACGTCACCGGTGTAGACAGTTCGCGCCCCGCCCTCGAAGTCGCTGATCAGAACGCCGCCTTGAACAGCCGCGAGATTGAATGGATCGAAGCCAATGCCTTCGACCTGCTCAAGGACTATTCGTCTTCTGATCGGCGATACGACACGATTGTCTTGGACCCTCCCGCCTTCGCCAAGTCCAAGCGCGATCTGGATGCCGCCCTGCGCGGCTACAAGGAACTCAACCTTCGGGCCCTGAAGATGCTTCGAACCGGCGGAACCCTTATAACCTGCTCCTGTTCCTATCATGTAAGCCAGTCTAATTTCCTCGAAGTGCTAGCCGATGCGGCCCTCGACGCCCATCGGACCGTCCGACTGATCGAGGTTCGAGGGCAGGCAAAGGACCACCCCGTCCTGCTGAATATCCCCGAAACGGCCTATCTAAAATGCGTTATAGCCTACGTAAGTTGATGAAATTACAACATATACAATAGTTGATAATAATACACTCAATTTTTTTGATTCTTTTGCGCTCATTTGGCGTCTAATGATGTAAGCGCCGATTGAAGTCAACTCACTCGGTCCGCCGAAATTCTGAATCAACAAACTTTGAAGGAGGATTTAGCCATGACCGTACTAACCCGTTGGGAGCCGTTCCGTGAGTTTTCTACCCTGCAAGACCGCATCAACCGCGTATTCCGTGATTCCTACAGCGCTGCGGCCCAGGATGACTCTCTGACCACATCGAGCTTTGCACCCGCTGTCGACGTCTACGAAGACGAACACAAGGTCACGCTGAAGATCGAGGTGCCCGGCATCGACGAGGCCGGCATCGACATCCGCATCGAGAACAACACTCTCACCGTGCACGGCGAGCGCAAGATCGAAAAAGAAGAAAAAGAGGAGAACTACCGCCGCGTGGAGCGCCACTATGGCAGCTTTACACGCACCTTCACCCTGCCTCCTACAGTCGATACCGAACACGTCTCGGCGACCTACGACAAAGGGGTGTTGAAGATCGATCTGCCCAAAAAGGCCGAAGCCAAGCCGAAGCAGATCAAGGTCGGCGTGGGCAGCGCGAAGCCAATCGAAGGCAAGACCACAGAAAACAAGACGGCCGAAGGCAAAAGCCCGAGCAAAGCCGCGTAAGCGTTAGCGACATGCGTGGGACCGGGTCTCTGACCCGGGCATTGAGCGAAGCTCGATTCTTTTCGCGGGAGGC
>Ga0209380_10001048_pt1 | contig 19193 bp, 12 predicted proteins | sample HubBroMetageWFT6_FD_188347 | JGI IMG/M metagenome (GOLD analysis project Ga0209380, IMG submission 188347) | Warmed and freeze-thawed soil microbial communities from the Hubbard Brook experimental Forest, New Hampshire - Hubbard Brook CCASE Soil... | ecosystem: Environmental > Terrestrial >...
GTACCGACGCCTTGACACGCGGGCCTTCGAAGCGGCCGCCAACGATCTGCACGATTGTGCGCGTCGCCTGCGGGCCATTTTCGACAACGGTGCGGGTGCCGATTTCAGCTCGCAGCCTGCCAAGGTACTCGAAAACAGGAGCGTGCGGTGTCTCGATGGCACTCTCGGCCCTCGAAGCCGGCGCACTAGGCACGCTCGTGGAAGTCTGGGCGAATGAGGATAGACCGCAGATAGTCATTTGGAGACAGATCAGAAACGCAGTTACGACACGCATCGTCCCTCCTCAATTGAACGGCTGATTATAGCTATGTCGCCACACGCAACACGAGGTGGATTGGGTTTGGCTAAGTGACTCCCGAAAAACGGCCTTCTCAAAATGTATTCCACCTCGGGGATATGAGACGACTCGCACGAATGATCGAGTCAGCGTCCACGCACCAAACGCACCAACGCTTCTCACTTCCTCGCGTGCACCGTCATTCGAATCCCGTGCCTGGGACGAAGCGTGACGAGCGGCTCCGCTTCCACCGGATGCCCGGGCACTAATCGAAAGCGAAAACGCTGCGAGAGCGTGCCAATCACGATCGCAGCTTCCAGAAGTGCGAATCCCTGCCCGATGCAGCGCCGCGGCCCGTCTCCAAACGGATAGTAAGCGCCCGCAGGCAAACGATTCGCGAGACCCTCAATCCATCGCTCGGGACGAAACGCATCCGGATCGTCGAAGTAGCGAGGATCACGATGAGCCACCCACTGTGAAAAAAGGATTGTCGTTCCCGGAAGAAATTCGTATCCGCCGATCTCGCACAGCTCGATCGCTTCGCGTGCCATGATGTACGCCGGCGGGTAAAGCCGTAGAATTTCGCTCAGCACAGCTTGCAGATAAGGCAACCGCCCAAAGTCCGCGGCTTCCGGCGGACGTCCGCCTAGCACACCGTCAAGCTCTTCGTGCAATCGCGCTTCCGCTTGCGGATTCTCGCTCAACGCGTACCACGTCCACCCCAGCATTTGCGCGGTTGTTTCGTGGCCCGCGATGAACAGCGTCATCGCCTCATCATGAAGCTGCTTCTGTGTCATATGACTGCCGTCTTCGTCCATCGCTCCCATCAGCAGGGAGAGCAAATCTTCGCGGCGATTGGAAGTCTTCTCCGATCTCCGCTCGTCAATCATTCGATAAACGAGCGAATCCATGAAGGCAAGCTCGCGAATCGCGCGCCGGTTTTTCGGTGTCGGCCAATTCTCCGGAACCCGGATCGGAGACCGCTGCCTAGCGAGCGAATAGCGCATCAGGAAAGTCATCGCCCGGCCCACCTGTTGCGCCTCACCCGGAAGCACTGTGCTGAAAAGAGTGCTAACTGCGTTTTTGAGCGTGAGCGCCGTCATTTCCTGTGCGAGGTCACGCATTTCGCCATCGCGCCAGCCACTGATGTGCGCTTGCGTAATTTCTCGCATCGTCGCACTGTACTCATTGATGCGGCTGCGATGAAATGCCGGCTGCACGAGCCGCCGCTGACGCCTCCAGAAATCGCCCTCACTGGTCAGCAAACCCTGTCCGAGCATGCGGTCGGTGATTCTCCGCGTAAGTTCGCTCTTGTGAAACTTGTCTTGCTGGATCACCAATACTTGCTCGACCAAGTCAGGATGGTTCAGCAGGATGCGTTCCTGCATCAGGACGTGGAAGAGAACGATGTCGCCGTACTCCCTCGCGAAGGTCCGCAACATGTTCAGCGGATCGCGCCGGATCTTCAGTGCCATGCCGAGGATGGGCGGTCCTATCGGCCCGGGGGGTCTTCGGCCACCTTTGGTTGGCATGCTCGCGCACCCTTTAATTATTGAACCCTTAGTACCCGTCTTTGCGTCCCAGTGCCACTGGAAATCTTGCCCATGAGGCCACATTCCGGTAAGCCAACTTCTCAGTCACAATCCGAATAATTTTCAAATCCATACCGAAAGACTATGAAACGTGCAGGTTCTAGCGACATGCCTTCGTCCGACGTTTGCCTGCGGGAATGGTATTGTTATCAATCATGAGCGACAAACACCAACATTTCTTTCTCAGCGCGGCAGAGGCGCAGTTTTCGGCGATTGTGCTGGGAGCGACGGGGAACGTGGGCGGACGCATCGTTCAGCTTCTGATCAAGAACCCGCTGTGCAAGAAGGTAGTGGTGGTGACGCGACGCAAAATGGACGCCCTTGCCGACCCCAAGGTCTCCGAGGTGGTTGTCAACATGGACCGACTTGAGGAGGAAGTTGCGCCGCACGTCCAGGGAGTTGACGTCGCGCTCGTCGCGTTCGGGGTCGGCAAGGGCAGCGCGAAGATGCCCGAGGAGGAGGTGCGCAAGATCGAAATCGCCTACCCGCAGGCCTTTTGCCGGGCCGCCAAGGCTGGAGGCGCTCGTGTATGCGGGGTAATGACAGCAGCGGGCGCGAACCCCGGGGCCGGGATGAAGTACGCGAAGATCATCGGCGAGAAGGAGAAGGCTGTCGGGTCCGTCAAGTTCGACTTCCTTGGACTGTACCGTCCCGCCGTCATTCTCGGCAACTCCAACACGCCAAGCGTCCTTGGTTACGTCATGCCACTGCTGCACTGGGTGATGCCGTCCAAGTACCACTCGATCTACAAGAACGACCTCGCGCGTGCGATGGTGGCGCAGTCGGAGCACGCGTTCCTCGCAATCGCGCAGGGTAACGCTCCCAAGGAGGCGACCGTGAAAATCCTGGAGTACAAGGACATGGAGCCATTCTTCGTCAAGGGCGAGAGCGACGAGGATCGCAGCGCACTCGGAAGTAATCACCGTTGAGGAGATAGGTCCGGTGAAACGTCGTTCTCAGAACCCGGCAAATCCCACATGACGGTAACGCGACTTCACAGGACTTGGCCGAAATTTGGCGGTAGTACGCGTGCTTCAACAGAACTGTTTTGGAGATTTGGTCGATGCGCACATTTCCAAAGTCCCTCGCGGCGTTTCGTCAAATTGTCGATGAGCGCGGCCAGCGCCTCCGACAACTCACGTTTGAAGGTCTGAAGCAGCTCAGGGCTGAGCCGGAGCGCATAACAGTCGAATCTAGGCCAGCTACGATTTACATAATTGTGCAGCCGAAGCCAGACGGGAGCCTGCGGGTCGTGATTCAGGGTTTCCTGAAAGCGCGATTTGTGCCCGGGAAACATGTAGCTCTGGACGGCTTCTACAAGCGCCCAGACGGGACGGTAACCACAATGCCCGCCAACGAGTTCTACGAATTCGACTAAAGGTTGTCCTCGTGTTCGGTCCCGATAGCGGGATTATTGTTAACTGAGAATCACTATTTCCCACATTCCGGTAAGCGGACTTCACAGGACTTGGCGCGAGTTGTGACGTGGTGTGGGGGCCGGGGATTACTTACGGTTTGCCGACAATACATAATCTATCCGGCCAAACCACCTCAAAATGCTTGTTTTTGCTGGAAATTTGCTGGGTTAAGCGCAATTTGCAGTTACTTGCCACGGAGTTGCGCCTTCCACTTGGCAAGCACTTCAAGAACGTGTGGCTCGGCTTTATGAGCGAAACACCCCGCTGGAGCTTATCCGGCGAGGCGTTGTGGAAGGCTTCTATGCGCCGGTCCCCATGCGGAACTGTTCGTCACAAAAACATTTCTGCCCATGCAGAACAGGCGTGCTGCCGTAATGAGGTCAGCACTGGTTTTCACCTTGGTCACAAGACCTTCACGCTTCGGCATACGGTATTCAAGAGTGCGGGATAATTGGTTATAGGGCGTCTGACTGACACAGGACCGTCTTGCGTGCGAGACAACTAAGAGGTGGCGGATAATGGATTGGATAATGAGTACAATCCTTCTCCTGGCGTTAGGCATCGGTACTCTTTTTATGGCTTGGCGAGGCCATATCTCGGGCGAGTTCATTACGGCACGTTTCTTTCGGGTGTACCGGCCTAACCGACAAGACAATCCTCTCGGATTCTACTTCAATCTCGGCGTCCTCATCGTAACGGGCACGCTTGAGACTGTCTGGGGAATCTTGATATTCATGGGTCTGCTAAAACCGCTTCCTTACCGTTGAAGGTTGACCACGACGCGTCGACTCTAGCCAACCGGCTCCCACGACTGCAAAAAAGCGACGTTTTCACACTAATCTCGCCTCCCAAAGGCGGTCTACTCGTAAGTTGGCCCCGGCTACCACTCTGGGACTGAGAATTTGGGGCTAACGTGCGGTTTGCCGACGATTCGTACTCTATCCGGCCAAACCACCTCAAAAGGCTTGTTTTATTGAAGATTTGGAGGGTTAAGCGCTATTGCAGTTACTTGCCGACCGGAACCTTGAGTCGTAGTCCGTCGGAGAAGTTTTCGAGGAAACCGGCAGCCTTGCGACTGCCAATACAAAACAGCTTGAAGAATGCAGGATCGTTTATGTTCATCAGGGCTGGAGATTCATACGGCGGAGCAGGTTGGCGAAGCGCGGGTCCGAGCGCAGAGGGTCGTATGCCGGGTCCGTCTTAATGTGCATCAGGAAGCGTTCGTCATAGCCTTTTTCCAGCCACTCGAAGGCCTTGTCCTTCTCTCCGAGGTCCGCATAGATTCCGACCCTGGCGTAGGCCGGAACATATTCTCGCTTCGAGATCTCGTTCAAGTGATCGAGCACCTTCTCGGCCTCCGCTCTTCTGCCTTCCAGCGCATAAGCGCGTCCGACAAGCGTTAGTACGCGCGAATCGTTCGGGTTGATGGCCATTACCCTTTCGTACTCCGCGATTCCTTCCTTGTACATGGATTTTTGAACTTCGGCGGCGTCAATCGTATCGTGCGCAAGGAAGAAGTTGGGATCCAGGTCGAGCGTCTTGCGTTCCTGTTCGATGGCTTGGTCATAGCGCCTTGCCTGGAAGAAATCCATTCCCAGAGACCAATTGGTGATGAGCGAAAGAGGATCGAGTTCCAGCGCTCGTTTGTCTTCCGCGGTCGCCTCTTCAATCCGTCCCATCTCCCTCAAACCAATGCCAGCATACAATTGGTGAGCGTTGGCGTCGTTCGGATTGAGCGCAATCGCCCGTTTGAACTCCGCTTCACTCCCCGGCCAGTCCCAGTCGTAGTATGCTTTGACAAAGGCGAGAGATGTGTGGGCTTCGGCGAGCGTGTCATCCAGTTCGAGAGCTTTCTGGGCCGCCTCGCGCGCTTTCGGGTAGCCGTCCTTCGGCGCGACATAACCGAATGACGGAAGACCGCTGTAGCAATCGGCCAGCCCCGAGTAGGCGAGCGCGTAAGAGGGATCAATCGCGATCGCTTGCTGGAAATATCCGACGGCCTTGTTCAATCCCTCTTTCGTCGCCTTGTTCCACCAGTAGCGGCCTTTCAAATAATCCTGATAGGCCTCGGGATTCGCGGTGAAGGTCTTCATCATGCGCTTTTCGTCTTCGCCGGTAAGGCGCAAGCGCAGCATGGAGGTCATCTCTTTCGCAAGATCGCCTTGCAGGGCAAAAATGTCGGAGGCTTTGCGGCTGTATTGCTGACCCCAGATGTGGCTGTTGTCGCGCGCGTCCACGAGTTCCGCGCTGATCTCCAGATCGTCGCCCCGCTGCATGACGTGGCCCTTGAGGACAGCGCGAACTCCCAGTGCCTGTCCGACGGTGCGGGCATCCGTGTCTTTGTCCTTGTACATGAAGGCGGAGTCGCGCGACATCACTTTGAGATGTGGCAATTGCGACAGGCTGTTGATCAGGCTCTCTGTGATTCCGTCGCTCAAGTACTCAGCATTTGGGTCGGCGCTGGCATTCACGAAGGGAAGGACTGCCAGTGAATCGATCGCCTCGCCGCCGCTGACGCGAGTCTTGTAAAACCATCCTGCGGACGCGAGCACGGCTACGAGTGTCAGCGCGGCAATCCCGGCTGCCGATTTGCTCCGCAACCACGATTTGGCATTCACTACGGCTGCCGGTGCGGCAACGACTGTGCGGCTCGTGTCCGTGTCGCGTTTCATGCGTGCCAGGTCGGCTCGCATATCCGCCGCGTGCTGATACCGCAGCTTGCGATCCTTCTCCAGCGCTTTGTGGATGATTTCTTCGAGCTTCGATGGAATTTGCGGATTAATCTCATGCGGTGAAATCGGAGGCTGACTGAGAATCGCATGGAAGATAACCGCCGACGTGCCGCCTGGGAACGGAAGTTTGCCCGTGGCCATCTCGTACAGCACGACGCCAAACGAGAACAGGTCCGTCCGTGCGTCCAGTTCCTCCGCGCGAGCTTGTTCGGGCGACATATAGGCAACCGTGCCCATGGTCGTGCCCGGGCTGGTCAGCTCCTGTTCAGACACCGTGGGCATCTGCGAGGCGCCGAGCAAGGTGGCCTCGTTGTCCCGCGCGCTTCCGGCTACCTTGGCCAAACCAAAATCCAGAATTTTTGCTTGCCCGCGAGCCGTCACGAAAATGTTCGCGGGCTTGATGTCGCGATGCACGATGCCCTTGGCGTGGGCCGCGTCCAGGGCATCGGCGATTTCCGATGCCAACTCCAGTAATTGTTCGAGAGGCAACGGTTTTCCGCTGAGCAGATGCCTCAGCGTATTTCCTTCCAGCAATTCCATGGCGATGAAATGCTTGCCGTCGGCTTCGTCGATCTCGTAAATCGTGCAGATGTTTGGGTGATTAAGCGCGGACGCAGCGAAGGCTTCCCGCTGGAATCGTTCACGAGCAGCAGGATCATTTTCCATCTCTATAGGCAGGAACTTCAGCGCAACATGCCGGTGCAGCTTGAGGTCTTCGGCTTCGTAGACCACGCCCATCCCGCCGCCACCGAGCTGCGAGAGGATGCGGTAGTGCGAGATAGTTTTGCCAATCATTTGGGTTACGTCGCGGTGCGGCAACGGTATTCGTAGGTGCCGAGTTTAGTGCCTTCGCGAGTCGGCTGAGTTTACTCGATTAAAGACCCAAAAGTAACGAAATGCGGGCCAACTCCCGGTTGACGGACAAACCGGAAGTAATCCCCCACCGGACAGGATAGGGCCTGTGAAACGGTCTTATCGGAATGTGGCTTTTTTTGGCGGATCGGGGTCATTCCCACATTCCGAGAAGGCCGTACTTGGGAATCTGAATGCTGCTGACGATATTGAAGGACTCGAATGACGGCGATTGTTCGTTCAAGTAGAGCAGAGGAACGAGCATCCATGAAGCGCTTCGGTCGAAGGAACGATAACGCGGCGCGAAGCCGAAGAATCGTAGGCATTACGGCTTCATACGTGACCGACGCGACGCCACTAATTGCCGCGGTTTGAAGCCACTCTAATCACTCCTGCTTGTAACGGCGGGTTTTAAGCGGGGCGGTCTTCTCGCGTGACTAGCCTGCTCGAATCCGTAAGCGAGCATTAGTAATTGCGGCTCTTGCCAAGGACGGCCAAGAAGTTCCATGCCGACCGGCACACCGATAGGCGCGTCGTCGGTCGGCGTGGAAAATCCAGCGGGAACAACAATGGCCGGAAAGCCTCCTGCGGGCGCTATATTTCCATTTCGATCTTTCTGAAAAGTTGCGCCAATTGGAAGCACCAGGCATTTCTGATGCGGATATATGAGCGCATCGACCCGGTTCTTCGCCATCAGGTCGAGGACTTCGATCTTCAATTCCTCCATTTTAATCCGCCGGTCCTTGTATTCCGAAGTGCCGGGGCCATCTTCATAGCTTTCGGCTGTAGCAAAAAATTTTTCTAGCGTTGGCTTGTTGTACTGGCCGGAAGCGATAATCTCCGCGAGAGAATGCGTCGGAACATTTGAACCCTGTTCCTTAAGATAGCTATTGAGCGCCGTTTTGAACTCAAACTCGTTGAGTCGATAGTTCGTCGTCACGCGGTCCGTGTCCAGTAATTCATCTTCGATCGGCACAATCACGGCTCCCTGTTGCTTTAATGTGTCAATCGCGTTGGCCATCACCTTGTTGACTTCGGTATATTCAGGGCCGCTGCCAAACAAGTTTGTAATCACTCCCAGGCGAGCCCCCTTCAAGCCGTTCTTGAGATACGCGGTGTAAGTTCTGGGGATGTTGCCAACGCTCAATGATGTTACTGGGTCGTTCGGATCGTATCCGGCCATAACGTCAAGCATGCGAGCCGTATCCGTGACAGTGCGAGTGATCGGGCCGATCGTATCCTGTGTATATGAAACCGGGACGATGCCGTCACGACTGATCAAGCCTCTCGTGGGCCGTAGCCCCACCAAATTGTTTGCTGAAGCAGGAGAGCGGATCGAGCCGCCCGTATCAGAACCGGTTCCCGCAGCGGCAAAGTTAGCGGCAACCGCCGCACCTGTACCACCAGACGAGCCGCCCGGAGTTCTCGTGAGATCATAAGGGTTCTTAACCTGGCCGCCCAGAGAACTCACCGAGATGCCGCCGCTGGCGAACTCCTGGAGGTTTGTCTTTCCCAGAATGAGTGCACCATTTTCGCGCAACCGTTTGACTGCAAACGCATCTTTATCAGGTTGCGCCCCTTTGAGCGTGAGTGCTCCGGCTGTGGTCGGCATATCGGCAGTATCAAAGTTATCTTTCAGAACGATCGGGATGCACCCGAGCGGCTTCAGTTTCCCAGAACGCTTGAATTCCTTGTCCATTGCGTCGGCCTGTTGCAATGCCCGAGGATTCACGTACAGAATTGCGTTAACCTTTGGACCTTCCTGGTCCAAGTTTTGAATGCGCTGGAGGTATTGGTTCACCAATTCGTGGCAAGTGATAGTTCCATCGTGCATAGCTTGATGAATGTCTGCGATGGATGTCTCCATCACTTGAAATGATTGCGCCCCAGCATGCCGCGCCAGCTGCAATTGGCAGGCACCGACTAGTATTGCGATTTTGATTCGATGCACTTGGCCTCCTCGAATTTCAATACCATAGCACGGTCAAACCAAAACATTTCCACTGAAGCTATAGTAAGGTCACGGCGTATTTCGAGAGGCAGTCGATCCAAACTAGGCACTCGGCGTCCAGTGATACGCTGGCTGCAGCTGCTCTGATCAGCACTCCCAAATCCTGAGAACTCGTCTTCTCGGGATTTGGCCTTTGGCGGATTCCCACATTCCGACACCGATTATCGGGACTTATCGGGGTCATGCGACGGCAACGTTCGATATATAATAATTGTTTTTCGAGGCGTTCCCTGCCGAACTCAGGCACCCTCAATCGTCTGTACGCAGAAGAAGGTAGGTTCCGAATGGTCACCATACTCGGAGCAGGCGGCGCTATTGCGAACGAACTCGTCAAACTTCTTGCCGCAAAGACTCACCCGTTTCGCCTTGTTGGCCGCAATGCAAAATCAACCCCTGGCGCGACCGAAACATTCGCTGCTGATCTTACGAACAAAGACCAGACCATCCGCGCCGTCGCCAGATCTAGTGTTGTGCATTTGCTCGTTGGCCTAAAGTACGATCGCAAGATCTGGCAGGAAATGTGGCCGCGGATCATGAGCAACACCATCGAAGCCTGCAAGCGCGCTGGGGCCAAACTCATCTTTTTTGACAACGTGTATATGTACGGCAAGGTTAGCGGCTCCATGACCGAGGAGACGCCATTTAATCCTTGCACCAAGAAAGGCGAGATCCGCGCGAAGATTGCCACCACACTCATCAATGAGTGGAAGTCAGGCGCTCTCACCGGGATGATTGCGCGTTCCGCCGATTTCTACGGTCCGGATACGCGGAATGGCGTACCAAACCTGCTCGTCTTCGAGCCCTTCTCACAGAAGAAAAAGGCCTCATGGCTCGTTAATGATTCTGTTCCGCACTCCCTTACGTACACGCCGGACGCTGCGCAAAGCTTGGTGCAACTCGCCGAACGGGCAACAGCCTGGAATCAGACCTGGCATATCCCCACCACGCCCAATCCGCTCACAGGAAAAGAATTTGTCGTCTTTGCCGCGAAGGAATTTGGTGTTGCCCCGAAGTATCGCGTTCTAAGTAGGCCCATTCTCCGCATTGCAGGATGGTTCGATCCGCTAGTCGCGGAATCCTACGAAATGCTTTATCAGAGTGATTCGCCGTATCTTTTCGACTCCAGTAAATTCGCTCGGGAGTTCGGCTTCGCGGGCACGCCCTACGCCGAAGGCATCAGAAATACTGCCGCCTCATTCAAAATCAACTCCCGATAAGTCCTCTTCATCGGAATGTGGCCCATGAGGCATTACACTCCATTCCAGACCATCCGGACGGCGCAACAGAATGAATGTTCTGTTGCATTGTTCCGGATCGGGACGTTGAGAACACAGCCGGTTGGCACGAGTAGGAGAAACTTACTGCATGGGCGTAATGTTGCGTTTCCGCGCTCAGCCGTACTGTTAGGCATGGTCCACACGACTGACAATCCGGGATCAATACCGCGTAGCCTTCTCCGCATTCTGCCCCACCATGATGCGCCCAACATCCGGCCTCGGCACGCTGGTTTTTCATTTTCTTTGCGTCTACATCCGGCAGTCTTCGTGGCGTATTGGGTAGCAAAGCCGCAATTTCATTTCAAGAATTTGCAGGTGTGTAAATACCTGACGGCGTTATACTCTGCCAACTCTAAGTTAGCAGGAGCCCATGGCGATACTCCCAGGTCGGCGTCTAGGGCCTTACGAAATCCTCTCCGCCATCGGTGCGGGCGGGATGGGTGAGGTCTACAAAGCTCGTGATACCCGCCTCGATCGAATTGTCGCCATCAAAGTTTTGCCGACACATCTTGCAGACCGTCCCGAATTGCGCGGGCGATTTGAGCGCGAAGCGAAAACCATCGCCAGCCTGAATCATCCTCACATTTGCACGCTCTACGACACGGGTCATCAAGACGAAATTGATTTTCTGGTGATGGAGTATCTGGAAGGCGAGACGCTGGCGCAGCGTTTGCAAAAAGGTCCGCTGCCGTTGCAGCAAGTGTTGCAATATGCCATTGAGATTGCCGACGCGCTCGATAAGGCGCATCGCAAAGGCATCACCCACCGCGACCTGAAGCCGGGCAACATCATGCTGACCAAGTCGGGGACAAAGTTGCTGGACTTCGGTTTGGCGAAGCTGAAGCAGGAAGCCGCTCCTGCCATTCCGGAATCGCAGCTTCCGACTATGAAGAGCGCAATCACAGGAGAAGGAACGATCCTGGGCACGTTGCAATACATGGCACCAGAGCAAGTCGAAGCCAAAGAAGTGGATGATCGGACAGACATTTTCGCGTTCGGTGCGGTGGTCTACGAAATGGCCACAGGCAAAAAGGCATTTGAGGGCAAGACTTCTGCAAGCGTGATAGCCAAAATCCTTGAAGTTGATCCGCCGTCGATGGCTTCGCTGCAGCCGATGACGCCACCACAACTGGATCGCGTGGTGAAGAAATGCTTGCGAAAGGACCGAGACGACCGTTGGCAAAGTGCGCGTGATGTGACGGATGAATTGAAATGGATCGCTGAGGGAGGTTCTCAGGCGAGTGTGCCGGCGCCTGGCGCCACCAGCCACACGGGTCGACTGAGAACTGCCCACTTTGTCTGGTCAGTTGCGGCTACTTTGCTTCTTGTGTTGCTGGGACTGGGCGCTTGGGATTATTTTCGACCCGCTTCCGACGACATACGACCTGTCCGCTTTTTCATTACCCCGCCAGAGAATTGGAGTTTTTCAGAACTATCCAGTTCCGCTACATTAGCAACAGCCTCCCTTGCGGTTTCGCCCGACGGCCATCGAATTAGCTTCGTAGCCGTGGGTGCGGATCGCAAGTCGCTTCTCTGGGTACGCTCGCTCGACACGCTCGCCGCACAACCACTATCAGGAACGGAAGGCGCTGAACGTACATTCTGGTCACCCGACGGCCGTTTTCTCAGATTCTTTGCTAGTGGAAAGCTTAAGAAGATCGAAGTCTCTGGTGGTCCGCCCATTACGTTGTGCGATTCGGGAGATGGTGTGGGCGGCACGTGGAGTCGTGATGGGATGATTGTGTTCGCTCCGAGCCTTTCTTCGGGACTTCAGAAAGTGTCCTCGGCGGGCGGTGTTCCAACCACAGCAACCACGCTTGGGGAAGGTGACACAGGCCACAGGCGGCCCTTTTTCCTCCCTGATGGCCGGCACTTCCTCTACCGTGCAGCCGGGTCGGCTCCTGCGAGTGGTCCAGTTTACGTTTCATCGCTTGACTCAGCAGAAAGAAAATTCTTGATCAATTCCGATTCAATAAATGTCATTTACAACCGAGGGCATCTGCTGTTTCTTCGAGAAACAACGCTGATGGCACAGCCATTTGACGCGCGGCGGCTCGCAGTGACGGGCGAAGCGTTCCCGATTGCTGAAAAGATTCAGACTACAAACACCAACCCGCCTTATGGTGTCTTTTCAGCGTCAGAGAATGGCGTATTGGCGTATCAAACCGGACCGGGAGCAGTTGGGACTAATCTCACCTGGTTTGACCGCACGGGGAAACAGATTGGCGTTCTCGGAGATTCTCGCTTATACGGCGATCTTGAACTTTCTCCAGACCAAAAACGGGCTTCGGTCAGCGGCCCATCACAATCGGGCATGGATATCTGGTTGTACGACGTGGCCCGTGGCCTCCCAACTCGTTTCACCTTTGGCCCGGGAGTTGCCGGAGCGTCGATCTGGTCCCCCGACGGGAGCCGTATCGTTTTCGCCTCAACTCGTAAAGGGCATTATGATTTGTATCAGAAACCCTCCAGCGGAGCTGGTATTGAAGAAGTGCTGGTCGAAGACAATCTTGAAAAAATTCCTGTGAGCTGGTCTCCTGATGGCCGGTTTATTCTTTACTCCAGCACGGGTTCTCATCCGGGCACCGATCTATTTGTCTTGCCGCTTTCTGGGAATCGCAAACCTGTGCCGTTTGTACCGACTCGGTTCAGCGAAAGCCAGGGACAATTCTCTCCCGACGGCCGATGGGTTGCATACACCTCATTCGAGTCTGGCCGGGCCGAGGTTTACGTTGCTCCCTTCCCAGGTTCCGGTGGCAAGTGGCAGATTTCGAGCGCAGGCGGTAGTTCTCCCCGATGGAGGCGTGACGGCACGGAGATCTTCTTTCTGGCTTCTGACAATGCCCTGATGGCGGCCGCAGTGAATGGCAAAGCGTCCAGCTTTCAGGTCGGTACCGTGAAGCCGCTCTTTCAGACGCACTTAATCGGGCCACGTCATGAGTACGACGTATCCACAGACGGCCAGAAATTCCTAATCAATTCAGCCCCGGTGCCAAATGGGGCAGCCCCCGTGCCTATTACCGTTGTGCTCAACTGGACTGCAGGGTTGAAGAAATGACCTTCCCGACGGGCACACGTCTCGGTTCGTATGAAGTCGTCGCGCAGATCGGCGCGGGCGGATTGGGCGAAGTGTATCAAGCGCACGACACAAAGCTCGGGCGCGACGTGGCGATCAAAGTTTTGCCGGAAGCTTTCGCGCACGATGCCGAACGACTCTCAAGATTTCAGCGCGAAGCGAAAATGCTGGCCGCACTAAATCATCCCAACATCGCGACAATTCACGGACTCGAACAAAGTGGCAATACGAGTTATCTCGTCATGGAGTTGGTATCGGGCGAGACTCTGGCGGAGCGCGTCAAGCGAGAAGGCGCGGTTCCAATCGAGGAAGCTCTTACAATCGCAAAGCAGATTGCTGAAGCCCTCGAAGCCGCGCACGAAAAAGGCATCATCCACCGCGATCTGAAACCTGCAAACGTGAAGTTGACGCCCGAGGGAAAAGTCAAAGTGTTGGATTTCGGTTTGGCGAAAGCATTCGCAGGTGACACAACAACGGAAGACATGGGCAATTCTCCAACACTGAGCATGGCAGCGACGATGCAGGGAGTGATTCTCGGCACTGCGGCCTATATGAGTCCCGAGCAGGCTCGCGGCAAGGCAGTGGACAAGCGTACCGACATTTGGGCGTTTGGATGCGTGCTCTATGAATTGCTCACAGGAAAGCAGGCGTTTCACGGCGAAGATATCACCGACATTTTGGCTGCCGTGGTCAGAGCTGAGCCTGACTGGCAAGCATTGCCTCCCGCGACTTCTGGGAAGATTCGCGATCTGTTGCGACGCTGCTTACAAAAGGACAAGACGCAGCGGTTTCGAGACGCCGGCGATGCACGGATCGAGATTCAGGAAGCACTGGCTGCGCCACCAACCCCGGTTGCAGTAACTGCTTGGCCAATAATGAGAGGCTGGCGCGAGCGAGTAGGTTGGCCGTCACTAGCGGGTGTGCTCGCACTGATCGCCATTGCGTTGGCCGTCGTGTTGGTGCTGCGCGCTCCGAAGCCGCCGCAGCCTCGGCAAGCGGTGCGCCTGAGCGCGGAAATCGGCGTGGACGCAAGCCCGTACACCGATTTCGGCCCTTCCACGATCCTTTCCCCCGACGGCACGCGACTGGCTCTTGTCGCCGTCGGTTCCGATCTGAGACGGCGCATCTACGTCCGCTCGCTCGAACAGTTGCAGGCCACCGCGGTTTCAGGCACGGAAGGTGCACGCAATCCCTTCTTTTCGCCCGACGGCCAATGGATCGGTTTCTTCGCCGACGGCAAGCTTAAGAAGATCTCCGTGCAAGGTGGCGCCGCGGTCACACTCTGCGACGCTCCCGCTGACCGCGGCGGAGGGTGGGGCGAAGACGGAACAATCGTATTCACAGCGGATAACCAGGGGGCCTTATCCAGAGTCTCCTCAGCGGGAGGAACACCCCAACCGCTGACCACACTCGACAAGCAGGCAGGTGAAATTACGCAGCGCTGGCCACAGGTGCTGCCCGGGGGCAAGACCGCCCTGTTCACTTCCAACACGAACCCGAATAATTATGAGGAAGCAGACATCGTCGTGTACTCGATGGCCTCTGGACAGCGAAAGACTTTACAGCGCGGCGGCTTCTATGCCCGTTATTTGTCCAGCGGGCACGTGGTTTATATGCACGAAGGCACGCTGTTTGCCGTGCCTTTCGATCTTAAGCGGCTGGAGGTCACCGGCCAGCCCGCGCCGATCCTCGAAGGCGTGGTCACTACTCCCGGCAATGGGGGGGCACAGTTCTCCTTTTCCGAAACCGGGAACCTCGTGTATGTGGCGGGGCGCGGCGGGGTTCAGAACGTTTCCATCTACTGGATGGACCGCCAGGGCAAATTCACGCCCCTCCGCGAAGCTCCCGGCGGCTACTACAATCTCGCGTTCTCCCCCGACGGGAAGCGTTTGGCTCTGGAAATCTTTGACGGCAAAAGGAGCGACGTCTGGGTGTACGAGTGGGAGCGCGATACCCTCACGCGCCTGACCTTTGCCGGCGACTCCAACACGATACCACGCTGGACTCCCGACGGTCAGAGAATCACCTATTCCTCCCAGGAAAAAGGTGAGGCGCCTAACCTCTGGTGGGTACGCGCCGATGGCGCGGGGGATGCCCAGCGCCTCTCTGAAAGTAAGAGCCAGCAAGCCCAGGGCTCCTGGCGGCCCGATGGCAAGGTCCTGGCTTTCCGCCAAGTGAACCCCGGCACTTCGGGGGACATCATGACGTTATCGGTTGAAGGCGTCGAGAAGTCCGGCTGGAAGCCCGGAGAGCCGAAGCCCTTCGTGAACAGCCCCTTCAATGAAGTGGAGCCGGACTTCTCCCCCGACGGTCGCTGGCTCGCCTATATGTCCAACGAATCCGGTCAATTCGAAGTGTACGTTCGGCCGTTCCCTGGCCCGGGCGGCAAGTGGCAGATTTCCACTGGTGGTGGCAGTTATCCCAAGTGGTCGCACAACGGCAAGGAGCTTTTTTATCGGACGACGAACAGTAATATCATGGTGGTCACCTACACCGGTCCTGGCAACTCTTTCCACGCCGACAAGCCACAGTTGTGGTCGCCCATCGAGTCTACCGACCGGGGGCCAGGCAACTATACCTTTGACTTACACCCCGACGGCAAGCGCTTCGCCGTGTTGAAGGCCCCGGGCACAGGACAGACCCCCGCGGTGAACAAGGTCAGCTTCATCTTCAATTTCTTTGACGAACTGCGCAGCAAATTTCCAACAGGAAAGTGAGCGCATGATCGGCCAAACCATCTCGCACTATCGCATCTTCTCGCAGCTCGGTGGCGGCGGGATGGGTGTAGTCTACGAAGCCGAAGACCTCAAGCTGCACCGCCATGTCGCCCTGAAGTTCCTGCCTGCAGAGATGGAGAACGATCCTGCTGCTCGTGAACGATTCCAGCGGGAAGCCTTCGCTGCCTCCGCGCTCAATCATCCAAACATCTGCACGATCCATGAGATTGACGAAGCGAACGGCCAGCACTTCATCGCCATGGAGTTGCTGCAAGGACAAACGCTCAAGCATTTGATTCGGGGCAAGCCGCTTGATGTCGAGGAGGTGTTGGACTTGGGAGTACAGGTAGCCGATGCCCTCGATGCAGCTCATGCGCAAGGAATCGTGCATCGTGACATCAAGCCTGCCAACATCTTTGTCACCAAGCGGGGACACGCGAAGATTCTCGATTTTGGCTTGGCGAAGCTGACGGTTCAGCCGAAGTCAGTTCCGCCGGGAATTGGACAATCAATGTCCTCGGGAACGACAGAAGTTCCTGAGGAGCAGTTGACCAGTCCGGGTACCACAATGGGAACGATCGCCTACATGTCACCGGAACAGGCACGGGGTAAGGATCTGGACTCGCGGACCGATCTTTTCTCTTTCGGAGCCGTGCTGTATGAAATTGCAACGGGATTATTACCATTCCGAGGAGATACATCGGCTGTCATTTTCGACGCTATTCTAAACCGTGCGCCGGTCGCACCCGTGCGGTTGAATCCCGAAGTTCCGTCCAAACTGGAAGAGATCATCAACAAGGCACTGGAGAAAGATCGCGAACTGCGTTATCAGCACGCCGCAGAGCTTCGAGCAGACCTGAAGCGACTCAAACGCGAGATCGATTCGGGCAAGAGCGCGATCGCTCTCGCCAATATGTCAATGAAGGATGTCGTCTCCACCGCATCATCGGAGCCATTGCCAACAGTACTCTTGCTAAAGCCCAGCTTGAGTGCCACATCGGTCGTCACTGCGCAAGATGCAACCTCGCGTGATCCCGTCGTGAGTTCTCATCCTTGGTGGCGCAGCAAGGCCGCTGCGGCGGTTGCAACGGTCGTGCTGCTCGTGGTACTAGCGGGTGCAAGCTGGTTCTACCGGTCGCGCACGGGCGCCGGTGAGACTATTGACTCGGTTGCGGTCTTGCCCTTCGTAAATGACAGCGCCGATCCCAATACGGAATACTTGAGCGACGGCATCACCGAGAGCCTCATAAACAGTTTGTCCCAACTGCCCCATTTGAGGGTAATGTCGCGCGACTCGGCCTTCATGTATAAGGGCAAGGACACGGACGCCCACACCGTTGGGCAGGCGTTGGGCGTTCGCGCCGTCCTCAAGGGCCACGTCATGCAGCGTGGCGATCAGCTGGAGGTCAGCGCCGAGTTGGTGGACACCCACGACAACAGCCACATCTGGGGCCAGCAATACAGCCGCAAATCGTCGGACATTTTTGCCCTGCAGAGCGATCTCGCGAAAACGATGACCTCCACGCTTCGGATGCGCATGACGGGCGACGAAGAGAAGCGCATGGTGAAAGACTACACCGCGAATCCCGAGGCTTATCAAGACTATCTGAAGGGCCGTTTCTGGTGGAACAAAAGAAACAAGGATGGTTCTAACAGGGCTATCGAATACTTTCAGCAGGCAATTGCTAAAGACCCGAACTACGCGCTGGCTTACGCCGGATTGGCTGATAGTTACAGCGGACTCCCATTTAACGCTTCGGTCGCTCCGAAGGACGCAATTCCCAAAGCAAAGGATGCCGTGCAGAAGGCATTGCAAATAGACGACACGCTTGCCGAGGCTCACACGTCACTGGCGTTTATCAAAACACTCTATGAATGGGACTGGTCAGGTGCCGAGAAGGAATTCCAACGTGCCATCGAGCTCAATCCGAATTATGCGATCGCCCACCGGTGGTATGCCTTGAATTTGGAGTACACAGGACGGCTGGAAGAAGCCATCGCTGAGGACAAACGAGCGCTGGAACTCGATCCACTCTCACTCCCAATCAATGCATATTTGGGACTGACATTCTACGACGCCCGGCAATATGACCAAACGATAGAGCAAGAACGGAAGACCATTGAATTAGACCCAAACTTCATCGTGGCGCACAATTTTCTTGGCCTCGCCTATATTCAAAAATCCATGAGCAAGGAAGCCATAGCAGAGTTTGAAAAAGCGTTGGTGATCACCCCTGGCGACCCAATGTCGCTGGGTCAACTAGGACGCGCCTACGCCTTGGGCGGTAAAAGAGCAGAGGCTCAGAAAGTGCTCGACCAATTGAACGAGCTTTCGAAGCAAGAGTTTGTTCCAGCGATGGCAAGGGCCGTGGTCCATGTTGGTCTTGGGGAGAAGGATAAGGCATTCGAGTGGTTGGATAAGGCTTATGAAGAACGTTTTGTCATTCAGACTAAACCAGACCCAGAATTCGATCCGCTGCGCTCAGACCCGCGCTTCACAGACCTGCTTCGCCGCATGAACCTTCAGCCATAGCTTGCTTAGGAGTTCGAATGTCGCCTCGGCTGAAAATCCCTATGCAATTGTCAAAGGTTGGGTTAATCTCACCCGTCCCCAATTCAACCTTAGTTAATTTGTGGCTTCATTCCCACATTTTGGAGGGGTAGACCATGATTATCGGCGAGCGTTTGCGTGCGTTGCGTGAGGAAAAGAACTTTTCACAAGGTGAGATTGAGAAAAGAACGGGCCTGCTCCGTTGTTACGTGTCGCGTGTGGAAAATGGCCACACCGTTCCCAGCGTCGAAACGCTTGAGAAAATGGCTCGCGCTCTGGAAATCCCGATGTACAAATTGTTTTATGAGAGCGAAGAGCCGCCCAAACTGCCGAATCTTCTGAAACGCAAATCTGCGGAAGACATTTTGTGGGGGAGTTCGGGCAAAGACGCAAGTATGCTCGCCAAATTCTGCCGCCTATTTGGTCGGATGAAAGAAGACGACCGGAACATGTTATTTTTAATGGCTCATAAGATGGCGAAGCGGAAGGCTGCTTAATCTCAATTGTCTTGATGTCGGACATACCACGCAAAATATTACGCCGCACGGGTGCAAATCCACCAGTGCGGCGCTTATCGGTCTTGCCTTGACCAGTCTCGGTTGTTCGCTACCAGGGCTATGCTATGCCGTTGTGACGGTGCTCTGCCGCATGGCTACGAACTATGTCGGGGATCATCCTCTTTGGCCTAAA
>Ga0209380_10001050_pt1 | contig 19171 bp, 11 predicted proteins | sample HubBroMetageWFT6_FD_188347 | JGI IMG/M metagenome (GOLD analysis project Ga0209380, IMG submission 188347) | Warmed and freeze-thawed soil microbial communities from the Hubbard Brook experimental Forest, New Hampshire - Hubbard Brook CCASE Soil... | ecosystem: Environmental > Terrestrial >...
ATTGCCGGTTGATGTAACCTTTCCAATCGGCCGCCGGGATTTTATCGAGAAACATTTGCGGCCCGGCTTTGTGAAAGGGCCGCCGCGCCGAAAGCATTTCCTGCATCAGCGAAGGCTGCGACCCAGCAAAGACGTACCCAACCTCACGCTGTTCCTGCACCTGGTTCCGGATGGCATTCTCCACCGATCCTCCGTTGAACTCCGAAATCTGCTGGAACTCGTCAAGGCAGATCGCCATGCGAAAGCCGGCATTTTTAGCCAACTCTCCGGGCATCGCAAAGACTTCCGGCGCGATCAGAGCAGGATCGAATCCCGATCCTCGGCCCAGCGACAGGCTCACTTCTCCGCTGGTCATGTTGTAGGTGATGTCCGGCTTGACGTTGCGCCCGAACCGTCCTACCCAGTCCTTCACCCGGTCCCAGGGCCCCGCCGCCCGCAGTACTTTTTCCGCGAACTTCTCCAGAAACTGCGTGTAGCTCGAGTAGCTGCTCACCGTGATGCTCACGGTGCGAATGTGCCGCTTTTGCAGCTTCAGCAGCGCCAGCGCCACCAGGGAACTCTTCCCAAAACGCCGCGGCGAAAGCAGAAACACCTTCTGCCCATCGGCCAAGTCTCGAACCAAGTGCTCCAGTTCGGTCGTTCGATTGACGAAGTTGGGCTCGTCGATAATCTCGCCGAAGATGAATGGGTTTTCCGGATTTGCCATTACGCCTACCAGCGTAACGCCATTCGGCGTAATCAACAAGAGCTTCCCTCGTGGAGGAGGCTTATAGCGATCTCCCCCACGCCCAACCGGTCACCGGCTACAAACTAGCCGGCTGTGTTAAGCCAACGCCGTCGCGATCTCCTGCCCATTCGGCGATCCCAGTCCTGTGCACGGGTCCCATCCCGGTCCCGCCGAGTATGTACCGTTGTTTCCCTGCGTAATGTCGTTGAAATCCGCCTGGTCCGGATACAGCGTCGGATTCACGAACCCCACCGGCGAACCCTTCATCTGGTTGATCAGAGCAATCAGCCCGGCCCACAGCGGAGCCACCGCGCTGGTCCCGCCCACGACTTCCTGCTGCCCATCCACCAGGATGTTGTAGCCCGTCTCCGGCGCGGCATTGCCCGCGACGTCCGGCACACCACGCCCACTGCCCGAAAATCCCGCCACGCCGGTCTGCCACGTCGGCACAGGAAACACTACGCTGTACCCTCCACCGGAAGCCCCCCCTTCCGTGCCGTCATTCCATACCGTCTCGGACTCGATTGTCGATCCGGACGCGATGAGCTCCGTCCCGCCGCACCCGAGCACATGCGGACTGCTCGCGGGAAAGTCGACATTGTTCCCCGTCTCCCCGTCTGACGATCCGCTGTCGCCCGACGCCACTGTAATCGTCACCCCCAACGCGGCTGCCGACTGGCACGCATCATCCAGCGACGTCATCGACGACTGCGCCCAGCTCGATTCCGGCCCTCCCCAGCTGATCGACAGGACCGAAGGCTTGTTGGTCGTGTCGTGCACCGCGGTGGTAATGCCGTCGATGAATCCCTGATCCGTATTCGTTGTGAAATAAACCGCAATGTTCGCGCCGTTCGCGATAGATCCTGAGACCTCGATATCGAGTGCTACTTCGCCGTCCACATCCGGATCTCCCGGCGAATTCGTCCCGCCATCTACAGAAACTGCGACCACAGAGGGTACCGAAAGCCCGAGCCCCCCGAAGTACGTCTCCAGATCGCTCGTGTTGTACCCACCTCCCAGCTCCAGAATCCCGATCGTCTGCCCCGCGCCGTTCCCGGTGGTGGGAAAGTCGTACAGCGCCGCCACTTGCGGCGGATTGTAAGCCGTCGCCTGCGCCTGAGCCTGATCCGGCGCCACCACAATTTTTTTGCTGCCTTTACTCAAAAATCGGAAATGCGGCTTCGCCACCGGCCGCGCATCCAGCCCCAGCACCGCTTCCACCAGCGCCGCGTGCGTCTCCGGCAGCGACACCTGCCCGGTAAATCCGTGATAGCGCCGACCCGTCCCAGCCTCTTGATAATCGTTCAGCTCCACCCCGAAGGCCTGCTCCATCGCCTTTGCCGGACCGCGCAGCACCATCGTCCGCCGTGACAGGCTCGACGCCCCCTCATCGACCGCCAGCCCATGCTGGTGCGCAAACGCGCGTAACGCATTGAAGCTCGCTGAATCGGCCGCGTACTGCTGATCAAACTCTTCGTGGCTGAGGACGCGCCCACCCAGTGTCTTTAGGTCAAGCGGCTTTTTCCGTTTCACGATCAGCGACACGCTGATCACCTGCCGGGCATCAGTGCGGCCGGCGCCGGTTGCATTTTTGGGAGCGACCCGTTCGGACCTGGGCAGGACAACACGCTTCTGAGTGGGGGAACTCATCCAAACCTCCTGGCAATGTTCGGAAATCTTAAATCAATCGCAGAACCGGCGTCGGTGAATATCCTTCGTTGCACATCGGCTGGCCGCTTCTTAGCTCCACTGTGGCGAGCAAGGCTCGCTACAGTGGAATATTCCCATGCTTTTTCGGCGGATTCTTGTCCCGCTTCCCCTCCAGCATCGCCAGCGCCCCAATCAGCTTGCGCCGCGTCTCATGCGGCAAAATCACCGCGTCCACGTACCCGCGCTCCGCGGCCACATACGGATTGGCGAACTGCTCGCGAAACTCATGCACCCGCGCGGCCCGCGCCTCCGCCAGCACCGCCGCGCGCTGTTCCTCGCTCAGCGGACCCTCCCGGGCCTCGGCCATCTTCACCGTCTCCGCCAGTTCGCGTCCGTACACAATATTCACCGCGCCCTCCGGACCCATCACCGCAATCTCCGCCGTCGGCCACGCCAGGTTCACATCCGTCCGAATGTGCTTCGAGCTCATCACGCAATAAGCTCCCCCATATGCCTTGCGGGTAATCACCAGCAACTTCGGCACCGTCGCCTCCGCAAACGCATACAACAGCTTCGCCCCATGCCGGATAATTCCGCCATACTCCTGCTGCGTCCCCGGCAAGAATCCCGGCACATCTTCGAGCGTGATCAGCGGAATGTTGAACGCGTCACAAAACCGCACGAACCGCGCGCCCTTCACGCTCGCGTTGATGTCCAGCACTCCCGCCAGAAACGCCGGCTGATTCGCGACAATCCCCACCGGCCGCCCATCCATCCGCGCAAATCCGACGACGATGTTCTTCGCAAAATGCTCGTGCACTTCGAAGAAATATCCATCGTCCACCACGCGATGGATCACGTCCTTGATGTCGTAGGGCTGGTTCGACTCCGTCGGCACGAGGCTATCCAACTCAGGGTCCGCCCGGTCTGCGGGATCCGTCGTGAGCCGGCGCGGCGCATCGTCGAGGTTGTTCGACGGCAAAAAACTCAGCAACTCCCGGATCATCGCCAGGCACTCCGCATCATCATGCGCCATAAAATGCGCCACGCCGGAGACCTCGTTGTGCGTCGCCGCCCCACCCAGTTCTTCCTTCGTCACCTCTTCATGCGTAACGGTTTTGATCACGTCCGGCCCGGTCACAAACATGTACGAGGTCTTGTCCACCATCAGCGTGAAGTCGGTAATCGCCGGCGAATACACCGCCCCGCCCGCACATGGCCCCAGAATCGCTGAGATTTGCGGCACCACCCCGCTCGCCAGCGTGTTGCGCAGAAAGATATCGGCATACCCGGCCAGCGAAACTACGCCTTCCTGGATCCGCGCCCCTCCCGAATCGTTCAGCCCGATCAGCGGCGCCCCCACGCGCATCGCCGTTTCCATCAGCTTCACAATTTTCGCTGCGTTCGACTCCGACAGCGACCCGCCAAAAACCGTGAAATCCTGCGCGAAGACGAACACCGTCCGCCCGTCGATCTTCCCGTAGCCGGTCACGAATCCGTCGCCGGGGATGCGCTTCTCCGCCATCCCAAAATCGGTGCAACGATGGGTCACCAGGCGGTCAGTTTCCTCGAACGTCCCCTCATCCAGCAACAGCTCGATACGTTCCCACGCGCTGAGCTTTCCTTCCTTGTGCTGCCGCGCGCGCCGCTCCGCGCCTCCGCCCTCCGCGGCCAGCATATTGCGCCGCTCCAGTTCATCCAATAAATGCTTTTCCATCGTGACGGATTATAGCGGCCACGCAAATCTGTCATCATGTGCGGAGGAAAGGACCGCGCCATGGCCACCATCCGCACCTGCCCGTCCTGCGGAAAACCAAACCGCATCCCGGCAAACCACCTCGCCGACACAGGACGATGCGGCGCCTGCAAAAATCCGCTGCCGCCCATCGCCGAGCCCATCAATGTCGGCACGGCGGAGTTCGACGAGATCGTTCGTGACAGCAAAGTCCCCGTCTTCGTCGATTTCTGGGCCGCCTGGTGCGGCCCCTGCCGCATCGCCGCGCCGCATGTCGCGCAGCTAGCGCACGACCTAGCCGGCCAGGCCGTCGTCCTCAAGGTCGACACCGAGCGCTTCCCCGAATTGGCCGCACGCTACAACGTCCAGGGCATCCCGAACTTCGCGGTGTTCAGTCGTGGCACCCTGCAATTTCAGCAAGCCGGCGTTGTCGACGCCGACACCATGAAAAGCTGGCTTGCCCGCACCGCGTAACACGCAAGCGAATATGTCCTCTGCTTCACCCGCCCTGCGGCACACTGAGCTGATAGCGCGTGCTCTCTTTCTTGTTTTGCTCCTCGGACAGTTTCGCCGCTGCCTCCAGTTCCTTCTCGGATTCGTCTTTGCGCCCCAGCCGCGCCAGTGCCAGCCCGCGATAGTAGTGTGCCGGCTGATAGTCCGGCGCGGCGGCCACGGCCTCATCCAGCCACGTCAGAGCCTCAGCGTAGCGCTTGAGTCGATAGCAGGCCTGTCCTGAGCCAGCGAGCGCCCCGCCGTGCTTTGGGTTGCGTGCCAGTGTCCTGGTAAAGTCGACCAGCGCTTCATCAAAGTGGTTTTGCTGCATAGCAATCTGTCCCAGTTGGAACCACGCCTCCGTCTGTTGCGGTTGCAGGCGGATCGACTCCTGAAACTCCGCTCGCGCGTCGTCGAAGTCCAGCCCGATCTGATCGATCCGGCCGAGGCCGAAATGCGCGCTTGCATCGTCGGGCCGCAGCTTCAGATAGGCGGTCATTTTCTGCTTAGCGGGCTCCAGCTGCTGTTCGTCGAGCAACACGCGCGCCTCGGCGTACAGCAGGCCTGGATCGTCGAGGTGCAGTTGCTCCGCGGCGGCCAGCGACTTCTCCGCTTCCGGATACAACTGCATTTCGCCCTCCAGAATGCCGATGTCGTAATCCAGCCGCGCATGCCGGGGCGCAAACTTCTGTGCCCGCAGCAGGGACTCCAGCGCTGGTTGAAGGTGGCCCGCGGCTCGCTGGTCGAGCGCGATGCGCTCGCTCGCGGCCACTTCGCCGTCTTGCGCCTGCGCGTTTCCAGGATCCGCCGCCAGCGTTGTCTCAAAGGCGGCGCGCGCCTGCGCAAACTGCCCTGCTTCCAGCAACGCGCTTCCGTCCGGAGCGGCACTTTGTCCGGCGGCGCTGGCTGCGGCCAGTATCCACGCGAGCTTTCCTCGAAAAAGGCGCATCGTGAAGCAGTATCGACAATGGCGACGCCTCGTGGCAATGCGCCCTCTCGTATAATCGGCCCTCGTATGGCAGGTATCTTTGCGGTTGCCGGACTGACGGTTTCCCTGGCGTTGGTAAGTCGGTCGCTCGCAACTCTGCCCTTCGCCAGCCTGACCTCGCCGGGCCCCCCGCAGGCAGCCGACGCCTATCAGCAGGGCCAGACCGCTTTTGCTGCTCATCGCTACGCCGAAGCTGCCGGGTTCTTCGCCCAGGCCGAAACCCGCAATCCAGGCCGATCCGACGCTCTCCTGATGGAAGCCAAGTCGCTCGCCAATGCGGACCGCTTTGCCGAGAGCGAGCAGGCGCTGCGCGCCTACCTCTCGCAACACGCTGAGTCTTCCGACGCGACCTTCATGCTGGGATTCGTGCTCAACCGCGAAAACAAGCCGGCGGACTCGCTCAAGGCTTACACGCAGGCCGCGCGGCTGGCCACGCCCAAATCCGACGACCTCAAAGTCGTGGCCCTCGACTACGTTTTGCTCGACGACTATCCCGACGCCATTCACTGGATGGAGCGGGCGGTCGCCCTCGACCCGCGGAACGAAGAAGCCTGGTACGGCCTCGGCCGCTGCTATTACTCGCAGAGCCGTTTCGCCGATGCCGAAAATGCCTTCCGCAAGGCGCTGGCTCTCAACGCACAGGATGTGAAGGCCGAAGCCAATCTCGGCCTCGCCTATGAAATGGATAACCGCCCAAACGACGCCGAGCATGCTTACCAGGCCGCCGTCGCGCTGGCCAACGCCGATCCGCATACGGATGAGTGGCCGTTTCTCGACTACGCCTCGTTCCTGTTGGAACACAATCGCCCTGCCGACGCGTTGCCCCTGCTGCAGCGCGCCGTCGCCGTGGCCCCGCGCTGCGCGGATTGCCACGGTAAGCTCGGCCGCGCGCTCACTCTCAGCGGCAAAGCCGATGCGGGCGTTGCGGAACTGCGCCGGGCGGTCGCCTTGTCGCCGAAGGATCCAAAGCTGCACTACGATCTGGGCCGCGCCTATCGCGCTGCCGGTCAGATGGATCGAGCCAAAGCGGAAATGGATCTCAGCGCGAAGCTTTATGGAGCGAAAGACACGGCCGGGCCGCAGTGATTTCGGTGAGCTTCGAACCATGCCGGCCGCGCACCAAACAAGGTATAGTGGCGCATCCACTCGCGGATGCGCGCGCGACATCGAGTTCAATAGCGGAATGACTTTGGGAACAGCGAAGCAGAGCAAAGGCAAACGCAGTATCTCCGTGCCGGCGCGCGCGGCCTCTGCACGTCGTTCGCCCTGTTCTGTGCGGGCGCGAACCATCTCTCTCGCGGCTTCGGCCCTCGTCCTTTTCGTCGCATCGTTCTCGCTCGCCGCGCAGCAGACCGGCATGGCCACCGGAGCCGCGCAAAAAGCTGAGTTCGACGCGCAGCATCGGCCTATCACCGCGGGCGGTTTCGTCAAAACCGGGCCCGTCGTCTTTCAGGATGTCGCCTCACAGGCTGGGCTCACGCACTGGCGCAACCGCACCGGCACACCCGAGAAGCGCTTCATCATCGAAGCCAAGGGGTCCGGCGTCTGCCTGATCGACTACGATCGCGACGGGTGGCTCGATATCTACCTCGTGAACGGATCCACCTTCGCCGCCCACGACGGCAAAGAAGAATCTCCCCATGCGGCCCTCTTCCACAACAATCACGACGGCACCTTCACCGACGTGGCGGCGAAGGCCGGCGTCGCCAACGACCGCTGGGGACTGGGCTGCGCTGTCGGCGACTACGACAACGATGGCTGGCCCGATCTCTACGTGACGAATGTCGGCGTCAACCGGCTCTATCACAACAACCGCGACGGCACCTTCACGGATGTTGCTCAAAAGGCCGGCGTCGCCCTCGACAGCGGGTCGCCAGACGTCGCAGTCGACCACACCGGTGCCACTTTCGGCGATTACGACGGCGATGGCCGCCTCGATCTCTTCGTCGCGGGTTACATCCGCTACGACTTTCAGCACCCTCCCGCCGCCGGTTCAACGGCCGCGGGCGCGTCCCTGTGCCAGTACCGCGGCGTCGGCGTCATGTGCGGGCCGCGCGGGCTCGAGGGTGCGGGCGATCACCTCTTTCACAACAACGGCGACGGCACCTTCACCGACGTAAGCGTGAAGGCCGGCGTCAGCGATCCCAGCGGCTTCTACGGCCTCGGCGCTCTCTTCGTCGACGTGAACAACGACGGTAAGCTCGATCTCGTCGTCGCCAACGACTCCACGCCCAACTATCTCTACATCAACAAGGGAGACGGTACTTTCGACGATCAGAGCTACATGAGCGGCTTCGCGCTCAATCAGGACGGCCGCGAAGTCGCCAATATGGGGCTCGCCGCCGGCGACTACGAGAACAACGGCCACCTCGACCTGGTCAGCACCGACTTCTCCGATGATTACGACGTCGTGTTTCATAACGACGGCAGCGGCAATTTTGCCGACCTCAGTTACAAGTCCGGCATCGCCGCGCCCACCATTCCCTTTGTCGGATTCGCCGATGGCTTTCTCGATTACGACAACGATGGCTGGAAAGATTTGTTCATCGTCGACGGCAACGTCTATCCACAGGCCGATCTGCATCCGGAGTGGGGCATGAGCTATGCGCAGCGCCCGCTGCTCTTTCACAACCAGCACGATGGAACCTTTGCGCTGGTGCCCGCCGTCGAGGGCACCGGGCTGGCGGAAGTGGGGGCGGGACGCGGAGCGGCCTTCGGCGATTTGTTCAACGACGGCAAAATCGACGTTGTCATCAACAATCTCGACGGCGTGCCCATGCTTCTGCGCAACGTCAGCGACGACCGTCACCACTGGATCGAGCTCAGCCTGATCGGCGGACCGAAAAGCCCCCGCGACGCCGTCGGCGCCACGGTCTATCTCACCGCCGGCGGTCTGCGCCAGCGCGGCGACGTCCTGAGCGGCGGCAGCTATCTTTCCTCCAGTGATCTGCGCGTGCACTTCGGCCTCGGCGATGCGTCCAAAGTGGACGGCGTAGAGATTCACTGGCCCAGCGGCAAAGTAGAAAAGCTCACGCTCCGTTCCGTCGATCGCATTCTCACGATCGAAGAGGGCAAGGGCGTGGTCGGAGAGTTGTGCGCGGCCTGCGACCGGGGAACCAGGTGAGCGCCGCAGCGCGCCTGTTCCTTCCCGCCGCGGCGTGTGCGCTCGCAGCCGCGCTGGTCTTGGGCTTCGCACAAACGGCGGCAACGCCTTCTGCCGGCGATATCGTGGCCGCCGACTTCGTCGACGTCAGCTCGCGCGTCGGTGTCGACTTCGTCCATCAGGCCCCCCACAGCTCGCGGAAATATCTTCTCGAAACCATGGGCTCCGGCGTTGCTCTTTTCGACTACGACAATGACGGCCGGCTCGATCTCTTCCTCGTCAACGGTGCACCGTTTCCCGACTTCGTGCCCAAAGGCACCATCCCGCAGAAAACGGGTCCCGAGTACTGGAACCGCCTCTACCATCAAAAATCGGACGGATCGTTTGAAGACGTGACGGCACGGGCCGGCCTCGAGGGCGCAGGCTACGGCATGGGCGTCGCCGTCGGGGACTACGACAACGACGGCAACGAGGACCTCTATGTCACTGGCCTCGGCGGCAATCACCTCTATCACAACAACGGTAATGGCACTTTCACCGATGTCACCGCCAAGGCGGGCGTCGGCGGCAGCGGATGGTCCACTTCGGCCGCGTGGGTCGATCTCGATGGCGACGGTTTCCTCGACCTGGTCGTGCTGCGCTACATCGTCTGGGACTGGGATGATGTCTGGTGCGGCGCCCGGGACAATCGCGGCTACTGCCACCCGGATGTCTTTCCGCCCATTTCCATGCTCGTGTATCACAACAACGGCGACGGCACGTTTACGGAAGAAGCTCATCAGCTAGGGCTCGACAAGCCCGGCAAGGCACTTGGCATCGCCATCTCCGACTACGATCGCGACGGTCATCCCGACATCTTTGTCGCCAACGATTCGATGCTCGAGTTCCTGTTTCACAACAAGGGAAACGGCACCTTTGAAGAACAGGGCCTCGAAGCCGGTGTTGCCGTCGACGGCGACGGACGCACCTTCGCCGGCATGGGCGTCGATTTCGCCGACTATGACAATGACGGCTGGCCCGACCTCATCGTCGACGATCTCGCCAACCAGAAGTACGCACTGTTCCGCAATGCCGGCGACGGAACCTTCAACTACGACAGCTACGTCACCGGATTGGCGGGCGTGACGCTGCTCCACTCCGGGTGGGGGATGCGTTTCTTCGACTACGACAACGACGGCTGGAAAGATTTGCTCGTCGCCCAGGGTCACGATCTCGACACCATCGAGAAAACCTTCCCCGATCTCCACTATCGCGAGCCTCCACTGCTGCTCCGCAACGTCGGGGGCAAAAAATTCGTCAATGTCGGACCGGCCTCGGGCGACGTCTTCACGCAGCGATGGGTGGGCCGCGGCCTCGCCATCGGCGACATCGACAACGACGGCCGCGTCGACGCCGTCATCACTGAAAATGGAGGCCCCGCGCACATCCTCATGAATCGCACCGCGACCGCGAACCACTGGCTCGGCATCAAGCTGGTCGGCCACAAGAGCAATCGCGATGGCATCGGCGCAGTCATTCGAGTCGAGACGTCGAAGGGATCGCAGTGGGTCACCGTGACCACCTCCTCCAGCTATCTGTCATCGAGCGATGTTCGTGCGCACTTCGGGCTCGGTGCCGACACCGCTGCCAAAACCGTCGAGATTCGCTGGCCCAGCGGCATCGTGCAGACGCTCGCGAACGTGGCCGGGGATCGGTACCTGCGCGTCGACGAGCCCACCGCCGCACCGAACACAAAGCCCACACGCTAGACGGCGAGCAGCCGCAACCGGTATAAGTCTCTGCTGATGCGCCCTCCCTCTCACTTCCGTCGCGCCATGGCGGTCTGCTCCGCACTCGTGCTCGGCGCAGCCCTCGTGGGCTGCCACCGGCAGCCGCCGCTCATTGCCGTCATCATGCCCACCGGCGGCCTTCACTACTGGGAGGTTTTTTCCCGGCAGTTGCAGGCGGACGCCGCCAGCGCCGGCATCCGCCTGCAGATGGCCGCGCCGCAGTCCGTCACCGACTACACCGAACAGGCGCAGCTCGTTGAGAACGCCATCTCCGCGCATGTGCAGGGCATCATCGTTTCGCCCTCGCACCAGATGGTCCTCGCTTCCGTGCTGCGCAAGGCAGAGCTCTCGCACATTCCCGTCGTCGTCGTCGGCACACCCATCGCTCTGCCCTCGAGAGACTACGCCGCGTACATTGGCTGGGACGAAGAAGAGGCAGGACGTCTGGCCGCTCGGCGCTTTGTCGCGCTGCTCGGCGGCCGCGGCGAAGTTGGCGTGATCGGTGTCAGCCCTACGGTCGAAGGCAGCTCGCGCATCGAAGAAGGCTTTGCCGACGAGATCGCGCGTACCCCCCAGCTCAAGCTCGTCGGCGTCAAGTACGGCCTGTCCGACTGGGCGCGCGCGCGTCAGGCTACGCTCGATCTGCTCGCCGAGCACCCCTCCATTGGCGGAATTTTCACCACCGCGGAGTTCTCGACGCACGCCGCGGCCGTCGCCTTTGAATTCGCTGGCGGCCGGCGGCCCGCGCTGATCGGCGTCTCCGAAGAAGTCGATGAGTTGCGGGCTCTGCGCGGTGGCGAGATCGATGCCCTCGTCGTCAGCGATCCCCAGGAGCTCGGCCGCCGCGCCATGCAGGCGATGCGTGCTGCTCTCTCCGGCGCGGCCACCGGCTCCTGGTCGACGCAGCTGCCCGTGCAGATCATCGACCGCGCATCGATGGACAAGAACTCCATTGTCGATCTCCTCACCCGTGGGGAACTGCAGGTCGGCGACTCACCAGGTGCTGATCTTCACGTTGCGCCATGACGCGTCGGCGTAGAACGAACGCAGTCCGCCCACTCCTGTCGTCAGGCAGTCAGGATCCTGATAGTGCAGCTGCGTGCCGGGCCGGCCGTCCACGGGCCGCGCGATGACTTCCAGCTCGCAGCCCCGCGCCGCCAGCTCGAGGTGGTACCACTGCCCGGCGGGCAGCGGCGTCGCCAGCTTTGTTTCCTCGAGCTGTCGCCATTCGTAGGAAGCGCGCCCCAGCACCACTGTCTGGCTGTCCGGCCGCAGCCCCGCGTAGTAGCCCGTGTACGAATCCACTCCTGGCTGCGGATCGGTGGTGCGGATGATCAGCCCGGCGTCGCCATAATGCGTCTCGGCAAACAGCAGATCGAAACGCACATCCGCGGATATTCTGTAGTCGCTGCCGCCGGGCCGATCCACGATCATCATGTCGCCGCGGCCGTAGTGCGCGTTCGAAACTACGTTTGAGTGGATCGTCCAGTTGCCGCTGATCGGCCGCCATCCGCTCCGGGGCTCGCCCGCTCCGTTCGCCTGCCGATGCCACGTTCCCACAGCCACAAGCCCTGCCGCGACGACCGCCGCCAGTGCAATCAGCCTGTACCTGCCTGGATTTCCCATGTTCTGCCCGGCAAGTATAGTGGTTTTGCACTGGCCTTGCCATTCCACGATGCATCCGGTCCCATGGACGATTTCTCACGCGCGGCGTGCCTTTTCGCGCGTCTCTCTTCTCGGCGCCTGGGCTCTCCTCGCGGGCGCAGCCGCAGCTTCTGCGCAATCCCCCCGCCAGCTCGATCTGCAGTCGCCCAATCTCCAGTCCATTGAAGCCGCGATCCAGAAGGCCCGCTCCACCAAACGGCCCGTTCCCGTCGTCGTGCGCGGCATCGTCATCCTCAATCACGATGGCCTTGTCATCGAAGATCGCTCCGGCGCCACCGAGGTCCAGCTTTCCTCTCCCACCGCCACCGCCCTCGGCGATGAAGTGGAAGCCACCGGTCAAATGACCTTGGCGCAGCGGCCCCGGATCTTGAATGGCCAGCTCCGCCGCCTCTGGAACGGCTCGATGCCCCTGCCCCTCGCCATCACGCCCGACGAGGCCGCGGAGGGAGAGAACGAATTGTTTCTCGTCCAGACCGAAGCCAGGGTGCTCGACGCGCAGCCCGCCGGCCTTACCGGCGTTCGGCTCAACCTCAGCGGCGGGCATCAGAATTTTTCCGCCATCCTCGCAGGCGACAGCGCTGCCGGCGATCTGTCGCCCAAGCTCATGCAGCCTGGCTCCACGTTGCGCATCACCGGCGTCCTCTTTGTCAGCACCGACCTCAGCTCCGGCTACGGCGACTCCTTCACCCTCCAGTTGCGCGCCCCCGATGACCTTGAACTCGTCGAGGGCCCATCCTGGTGGACGCGCGAGCACGTCCTCCTGCTCGCCGGCATTCTCGCCATTGCTGTGCTCATCTGCATCCAGATTTACGCGCGCATCCACCATGCGCGCTATCGCGCGGTCGCCGAGGAGCGCGCCAGCATCTCGCGCGACATCCACGACACCCTCGCCCAGGGATTCGCCGGCATCACCCTGCAGCTCGAAGCGGCCGAGCAAACGATCGAGCGCGATCCGCAGCGCGCCCGTGCTTTTCTCCAGGAGGCCCTCCACCTGGTCCGGCACAGCCGGAACGAATCGCACCTGTCCATCGAGATTCTACGTTCAACCTCCCGCACCGATCGTCTCGACGCCCTCATCTCCCGCTGCATCATCCAGATGAAAGCTGCCAGCGGATCGGCCATCGAGCTGCACATCGCCGGCGACCCCGTTCCACTGAATTACAACCTCATGAACCAGCTCTTCCGCATCGTGCAGGAAGCGCTGGCCAACGCCGTGCGCCACGCCGGCGCCACAAAGATCGCTGTGCGCATTTTTTACGAGAAGCCCGGTGTGCGCATCGAAGTCGAAGACAACGGCCGCGGCTTCGACCCCGCCGGCGTTCCGGGCGCCGACCGCGGCAGCTTTGGCCTCACCGGCATGCGCGAGCGCGCCGCGGCCATTGGCTCGCAGTTGCAGCTGCGTTCCGGTGCCGGCGGAACGCTGATCCGCGTTATGGTAAACGTATGAGCGAAAGCGCTGCGGTGCATCCTCAGGCAACCGTCCTCAATCGCCCGCAGGCGCGCGTCCGCATCCTCGTCGCCGACGATCATCTCGTCTATCGCATTGGCATTCGCAGTCTCATTGAGGCGGAAGCGGGATTTGAAGTGGTCGGCGAAGCTTCCAACAGCAATGAAACCGTAGAACTTTACCGCGCCCTGCGGCCCGACGTCGTGTTGCTCGATCTGCGCATGCCGCAGAAAGGCGGCATTGATGCGGCCCGGCAGATCCGCGGCGAATTCCCCGAGGCGCGCATCCTCGTAGTCACCAGCTACCAGACCGAAGAAGAAGTTCTGCAGGTGCTCCAGGCCGGCGTGCTCGGCTACATCCTGAAAGATCTCGACCGCAGCATGCTCATGAGTGCCATCCGCGCCGTCTGTGCCGGCAAGCGCTGGATCGCCCCCGGTGTTGAAAAGCAAATCGCCGAAGGCGTGTTGCATCGGCCCCTCACCAGCCGGGAACTGGAAGTGCTTCGCCTGCTGGCACGCGGCCTCACCAATCGCGAGATCGCCAGCGTCTTTCAAATTTCCGAAAGCACGGTGAAAAATCACGTCAACCATCTGCTGGCCAAGCTCGAAGTTGCCGACCGCACGGAGGCCGTAAGTGTCTGTCTCGCGCGGGGCATTGTGCGCCTTGAGGATTTGTAGCGCGGATATCGTTTCGTGACCGCTCTTCGGATCTCGGCGTCCCTTTTCACTCGCCCCGGCAGCAATGATTTCGGGGAAAATGCGCGCCTCGTCGCCGCGCATCCGGGGGGAACACGCCCCACCGGTGGCGTAGCTTACGATCGGGCTCGATCAGCTGTCAATAGGTAATCCTGCCCAGCCCAGCCTCCGCTCATAGTTGTAATCTTGCCCCGATCCTGCGATGCAGCCAGTGCCGCGGGGAAGTATCGTAATCTTGCTTCATCCGTCCCCGGGGGTGGGAGTGAGACGTCGATTCAGATACGTTTGCTCAAATCTGAAAACGCTTACCTACGGAAGGCCTGCTTCCACACCCCACCTGTCTGTCTTGCGCTCCTCGGCGCTTCACCCCGGCCGTTTCGCAGAGTGGCGCCGCTCTGGTTGTTCTCCGTTCCCCATTTTTGTGGAGGCAGTATGAGATCGATGACCCAGGCGGTGCGATTTCTGCTTGCGGCGTGCGCAGGCCTTGGACTTCTCGTCCCGGCCGCACTCGCCCAAACCGTCTATGGCAGCATGGCCGGCACTGTAACTGATCCGTCTGGCGCCGTAATTTCCGGCGCCAAAGTTGAGGCTAAGAGCCAGCAGACCGGCGCCACCACCAACACCGTCACCGCCGCCGAAGGCGTCTATCGCTTCCCTGAGCTGCCCCTCGGCCGTTACGACGTCACCGTCACCGCCAGCGGCTTTCAGCAAACCGTGCTCACCGGCATCGACGTCCAGATTCAGAGCACCTCTGTGCTCAACATCGCCCTCAAGGTTGGCACGGCCGCCACCACCGTCTCCGTCAACGCCAATGCTCCTACCCTGCAGACGGAAACCTCCGACATCGGCGGGGTGGTCGACAGCCGCCAGATTCTCGATCTTCCGCTGGCCGTCAGCGTCGGTGTTGGCGCTCTTCGCTCGCCGGAGGAATTCATGTTCCTGCTGCCTGGCACCGTCGGCCCAGGCACCGCGAACAACGGCAACAGCGGCGTCTTCCTCAACAAAATCGCCGGCGGCCAAAATTACGGCAACGAAGTCCTTATCGACGGCGTGAGCCAGCAACGCAGCGAGAACGGCTCCTCCTTCGATGAAGAAGCGCCCTCGGTCGAAGCGCTGCAGGAGTTCAAGCTCACCACCGCCATGCCCGAGGCCGAATTCGGCCGCACCACCGGCGGCATCGAAAACTTCGTCACCAAAAGCGGCGGGAACAGCTACCACGGCGACGCCTACGAGATCCTCAAAAACACGGTGCTCGACGCCAACCTCTGGTTCAACGGCGGCAACCGCGATCTCTGCCTCGGCAACCCCGGCGCCAATGTCGCCTCGTGCAATGCCACCTTCAAGACTCCGGTCGACATTAAGAACGATTACGGAGGAACGCTCGGCGGCCCGGTCCGCGTCCCGCATCTCTACAATGGCACCGACAAGCTCTTCTTCTTCTTCTCGTGGGAGCAGATTCACTACAATCTTGGCTCCGTGGTCACCAACACCGTACCCACCGCCCAGGAGTTGTCCGGCGACTTCTCCAATCCTACGATCTTCATCACCTCGAACATCGTCGGCACCAACCCCTGCGACGGCACGCCGATTTATCAGGGCCAGATCTTCGATCCCTCCACCACGAAGGTGGTCAACGGGACCGAGTGCCGAACTGCCTTTCCCGGCAACAAAATCCCCGGCGGATTCTCGCCCGCCGCGCAGGCCATCCTCGCGTATTTCCCTGCGCCCACCAACAACCAGGTCTTTAACAACTACCAGTTCAACTCCAGCGCCCCCATCACCGATACAGCGGAGACCATCCGCATCGACTCCAACCTCAGCCAGCGCAACAAAATCTGGGGCTCCTACAGCTCGCGTGAAAACGACCGGGTCTCCGGCACCCCCGCCCTCCCCTACCCCATCGATCCAGGCAGCTGGATTCAGGACTTCACCACCCACTTCGGCCGCTTCGGCTGGGATTTCTCGATCAGTCCGACGATGCTGAACCACTTCATCTTTGGCACCAACCGCAGCAACAGCGTCAACTACGCTCAGGCCATCTTCGCCAATCAGAACTGGTCTTCGAAGTTCGGCATCGGCAACGCCAACTCATTCAACTTCCCCGAGCTGACGAACGGCTTCACCGCCCAGGAAGGAAATGCGCCGCAGAACGACGACAACGTCGACAACGGCCTTCGCCTGGTCGACAGCGTCTCGCTGCAACGCGGAGCGCACAGCATCAGCTTTGGGGCCGACATCCGCTATCAGCAGTACTCACCCATCGATGGCAATTCGCCCGTCATTAATTTCTGCGGCGCCCAGACGGCTGCCGATCCCAACCTCACCGGCGTCACGGGCAATGGCCTCGCCAGCGAATTGCTCGGAGATGCCTGCGGAGGATCGCAGAGCGTCATTCCCCACCAGTCCCGCTGGGTCTCCTGGTATTGGGCCGCCTTCGTGCAGGACGACTGGAAGGTTAATCAACACCTCACCTTCAATCTCGGCGTGCGTTACAGCGTCGACCTGCCGCGCCATGAGGCGAACAACTACACTTCCAACTTCGATCCCAATGCTGTCGATCCCGAATACGGCGTCAAGGGCGGGCTCGAATTCGGTACCACCTGCCACTGCAACACGGCCTGGGCCAATACCTACTGGAAAGACATCGCCCCTCGCATCGGCTTTGCTTATGCGCCGGCGTGGTTGAACCAAAAGACCGCACTGCGCGGCGGCGCGGGCATTATGTATGGCCCGCTGCAGTATTCCGATTTCGGCGGATCGATGAACACCGGCTACCGCGCTAATCCATCTTTTCCCTCGAAAAACGGATTCGACCCCTCCTTCCAAATCGACAGCGGCTATCCCGCATTCCCCCAGCCTCCCGATCTCGATCCCGGATACTTCAACGGCACCTACGTCGCCGGTTCCTGGATCCGGCCTGAGTACGGCAGGCCGGCGGCCATTTACCAGTGGGATTTACAGCTGCAGCAGCAGCTCGCCACCGACCTCATCGCCACCGTCGGCTACATCGGCAACGAAGCGCAGAACCTGCACTCCAACCTCGAGAACCGCAACAACATTTCCATCGCGGATCTCAACTACGGCGATGCGCTGAACCAACAGCTGCAAGGCAACACCGCCGGCGTCCCCGTCCCGTTCCCCGGATACTTCACCCTGTGGGGCAGTGGCGTCACTGTGCAACAGGCCCTGCGTCCCTTCCCGCAGTATGATTTCATCGACACCGGGTGCTGCCTGGAAAACGTCGGCCACTCCTCTTACGACGCGCTCGTAGCCAGCATCCAGCGCCAGTTCCGCAATGGATTCAACCTGCAGTTCTCCTACACATGGTCTAAATCCATCACCGACGCCGACAGCCTCCTGCCCAACAATGGCAACGGCGTCCCGCAGGATCAGGACGTGTGGGATTTGCACAAGGAAAAATCCATCAGCTTCCAGGATGTTCCTCAACAGGTGGTCATCAGCTACCTCTACCAGTTGCCGTGGGGACGAGACCGCCACTGGCTCAATCACAGCGTCGTCGGCAATCTCATCGGCGGGTGGGAGCTTGGCGGCATCCAGCGCTACATGTCCGGCCAGCCTATGGGTTTCTGCTGCTCCAGCGGTATTCCTGGTTTTGAAAACGCCATCCGCTTCAATCTGATCCCAGGCAAGTCCATCAAGAGCGAGGTCTATAGCCAAAAGGGACCAAAGGGCATCGATCCATTCAACACCGCCAGTGGCACCAATCCCTTCACCAATAGCATGTTCAACGGCGCCATCAGCAATCCCGAGTATCCGACTGGCTCCCCGCAGCAGGCCGATGCGGCCTTCTACGATCAGAATCTGCCCGTCAATCCTGCCGGCGTGCCCTCACGCGGCGCCGGCGCCTTCACCCTTGGCGATTCGCCGCGTGTCGATGGCGTGGCGCGCCTGCCCGCGTTCTACGACGAGGACTTCAGCCTGCTGAAGGACACGACGATTCACGAGAGTCTCGCCTTCGAGCTGAAGTTCGAGTTCATCAACGCGCTCAACCATCACACCTGGAATTATCCGGATCAGGGTCCTGGTGACTCCACGTTCGGTATCCCGACCTCGACGCTGCAGAACCCGCGCAACATCCAGGTCACCGGGAAGCTTCGCTTCTGATCCCGGGATTATCCTCCTGTGCTGCGCCAGAAGGCGCGGAGCCGCAAAACTTGTGGCTCCGCGTGTTTTCTCCGGCGCAGCCCACCGCACGTTTCGGGCTGCCGGAGGCCGTTGCATTGATCTCGTTTGCTCGTATCCTTTAACGTCTCGGTCATGTGCAGCCTCTCTCCCATTCGCGTTGTCGCCCTGGCTCTTCTCGCCGCAACGTGTGCTCGCGCGCGCGCGCAGGCCGCGCCTGATCAGCAACAGTTGCAGGCGCTGTTTCAGAGCGGCGCCCAGGCGATGCATCAGGGCGACGCCGCAGCAGCCGAACAGGATTTTCTCAAAGCGACCCAGCTGGCTCCCGCTTTCGCTGACGGCTGGCTTGATCTCGGCCTCGCTCAGCTGAAGGCCGGCAAGCTGCCCGAGGCGATCGCCTCCATGCAGCACGCGCTCACGATCGACCCTTCCGCGCACGGAGCCCATCTCTTTCTCGGAATCGCCGAATACCAGACCAACCACATCGGCGACGCTCTGTCCGATCTCCGAAAGGCCGTCGACGAGGACGCGAACAACGCTCAGGCGCAGATGTGGCTGGGCATCGTCGAGCTCAACACCGATCATCCCGAAAAGGCTACGGGACCCCTCGATCGCGCATCCGAGCTCGCCCCCGGCGATCTCAATATCCTCGACTACCGCGTGCAGGCCCACATGGCTGTCGCCCGCCAGAGCTACACGCGCATCTACCAGCTCGATGCCGGATCATGGCGCCTGCACCGGCTCAACGCACAAATCG
>Ga0209380_10001053_pt1 | contig 19140 bp, 17 predicted proteins | sample HubBroMetageWFT6_FD_188347 | JGI IMG/M metagenome (GOLD analysis project Ga0209380, IMG submission 188347) | Warmed and freeze-thawed soil microbial communities from the Hubbard Brook experimental Forest, New Hampshire - Hubbard Brook CCASE Soil... | ecosystem: Environmental > Terrestrial >...
TTCGGTACGAATCTGGATTTCGAAAGTCTCGCCGGTTTCGGTGATGACGGAAGTGTGCAGCGACTGGTAGAGATTGGGCCGCGGCATGGCGATGAAATCCTTTATGCGGCCGGGCACCGGTCGCCAGAGATTGTGAATGATGCCGAGAACGGCGTAGCAGTCCTGCACGGAGTTGGTGATGACGCGCATGGCGTAGAGATCGTAGACCTGATCGACGCTGATGCGTTGGCGCTGGAGTTTTTTGTGAATGCTGTAGAGGCGCTTGATGCGGCTCTCGACGCGTCCGGTGATTCCGGCTTCTTTGAGGCCGTCGCGGAGGACGCCTTCGACGCGGGCCATGAAAGCTTCGCCTTCTTTGCGGCGCGACTCGACGGCGGCGCGGACTTGCTCGTATCCGATGGGATCGAGATATTTGAAGCCGAGGTCTTCGAGTTCGCCGCGAATTTTGCCCATGCCCAGGCGGTGGGCGATGGGCGCGTAGATTTCGAGAGTCTCGCGGGCGATTTTCTGCTGACGATCGGGATCGAGATGCTCGAGGGTGCGCATGTTGTGCAGGCGGTCAGCGAGCTTGATGAGGACGACGCGGATGTCGTCCACCATGGCGAGCATCATCTTGCGGAGGTTCTCGGCTTGCGCTTCTTCGCGCGATGAGAAATCGATTTTGCTGATCTTGGTGACGCCTTCGACGATGTGGGCGACTTGCTCGCCGAATTCCTGGCGGATTTCGACGGTGGTGACCGAGGTGTCTTCTACGGAATCGTGGAGGAGGCCGGCGGCGATGGAGACGGAATCCATTTTCATGTCGGCGAGAACGTTGCCGACTTCGAGGGGATGGACGAGGTAAGGTTCGCCGGAGGCGCGGGATTGTCCGGCGTGATGCTTCTGGGAGAATTCGTAGGCTTTTTTTACGAGATCGAGGTCGTCGTTGGGACGGTTCTCGCGGAGCTTTTTCATCAGCTCGCGGAAGCGGGTTACGGTGAGTACGTTGGTTGCGATCTGTTGGCGCAACGTCGCCATGATCGATTTTAACGCAGGGGAGCAAGAATCACCGCCGAGACGCGGAGGGGGCGGAGCAAGGCAGTGGGGACTGCTAGAGTACGAGGGAGCGAGCTTGCTTGCTTGATTGATAGTTGAGTTTTTGACTAAGGGCAGCGGGCGGGTGCGGCCGCTCCACACCTCACTTTTCACGCTGCGCTAGCTTTGGGAGGTTGGTTTTGAGAGTGCTGGTTAGCGGGGCTTCGGGGCTGATTGGGCGGGCGCTGCTGCTTTCGTTTCCAGAAGCTACTGCGGTTGTGCGGCTGGCGCGGGGAACGAGTTCGGGCTCGGGAGAGGTGTCTTGGGATCCTTCGGCTCCGTTGCTTCCGGCGACGGTTTCTGGGTTCGACGCCGTGGTGCATCTGGCGGGGGAGAGTGTGGTGGGACGCTGGACAAATGCAAAGAAGAGCGCGATTCGCGAGAGTCGCGTGCTAGGAACGCGGAATCTGGCTGGCGCCTTGGCGCAGTGCGAGGCGAAACCGCGTGTGTTTGTTTGCGCATCGGCGATCGGATTTTATGGGGATCGCGGGGATGAAGTATTGCAGGAAGAGAGTGCCTCGGGGCGAGGTTTTCTGCCCGAGGTTTGCCGGGAGTGGGAGGGTGCCAGCCAGATAGCGGCGGAGGCTGGGATCCGCGCGGTGAACATGCGGACGGGGCTGGTGCTGAGCGTTCGGGGTGGGGCGCTCGCGAAGATGTTGACTCCCTTCAAACTCGGGCTAGGCGGACGGCTTGGATCGGGGCGGCAGTGGATGAGCTGGATTCATGTTGACGACATGGCAGGCGCGATTCAGCATGCGATGGGGATTGAGTCGCTGGCGGGGCCGGTGAATCTGGTGGGGCCGGATCCGGTGCGGAACGGGGAGTTTACCGAGGTGCTGGCGTCGGTACTTAAGCGTCCGGCATTTTTTCCGGTGCCGGAGGTGGCGCTGCGGGCGGTTTTCGGCAGGCAGGCGGCGGACGAGATGTTTTTGGCCAGCCAGCGGGTTCGGCCGGGGAAGCTTGCGGCTAGCGGGTATGGGTTTCGCTTTCGCGAGTTGCGGGCGGCGCTGGAGGATCTGGTTTTATGAACTGTGCGGAATTTCGATGATTGCCGGCGGCTGGGCAGCTGAGGGCACCTGCCCCCATGCGAGACTCGCTGATGTTTAAGAGGCGACTCTTCGCCATTGTAGCGGCGGGCGAGACGCCGCCGAACAGCCGCCGGGACGGCGACGCTGCAATCGTCGCTCCTGAAGTTGATCTATTTTTCGGGCGCGGTGGGTTGGACATGGGTGCGGGTGATTCGATCGTGCCAGCACAATTCGTGCTGGTCGATGAAGCACCAGAGGAAGCCGAGCCCGGCGGAAAAGGCGGAAAGAAAGGACGCGAACACACGCCAGCGGCGCGCGCTTCGATTGAGAGGGGAGCCGTCGAAGGCAGCCAGGCGGAGGTGGGCGGCGCGCAAGCCGGGAGTTGAACCGGTGTACACGACAAAAACAAATTCGTAGGCCGTCCAGAATAAGGCAGCGACGGTGCCGAGAGCGCCGATGAACAGCGGAAGCGATGCGCGAAGGATGGTCAGGCTGGGATGCAAAGCCGGTTTCAGGCCGGGATTCAGGCGCAGAAAAATCGCGGCGAAGGCGCTGAGGGCTGCCGTCAGAATTGTGCAATCCACCAGAGCGGCGAGGGCGCGCTTTCGTATGGATGCCGATGTGGATGGGAATAGAGCGGTCGATTCGGCGCGCTTGTCGGCGAGTTCTTGCGAGGAGGGTTCGATCAACATTCCACCTAACGCGGGCGGCGCAGGTAAAGTCTCTGGGGCTTCGAGGATGCGCGGACGAGAGTGATCGAAGACAGGGTCGGCGAGATCGCTCGCGTGAAAGATGGGGATGGCGGCGGAACGCGGGAACTCGATCAGGTTGCCAGACAGGCCCTGGGAGGAGAGTTCGTGCGGCGGTTGCGGCGATGGCGCAGGCTGGTCTCGACGCGGCGGTACGCCCGGCACGCATTCAACGGCGGCCGGGGCGTTGGCGCTTTGAGGATATGATTCGGGATTTCTTCTGAGATTGGTTGGGTGGGCAAAGTTCTGGATAGCCGACGCACTGGCGGGGGCAACTGAATCGGGAGTAGGGGAGGAACGGGACCAGCTCTCAGGCGCATCAAACGGTAAGAGAAGCGAGGGATAGCGTGGGCTGCGCGGCTTGCGGCGTGTGCGATAGCGCTCGAGGCGGGCGGCGACTTCGGCACGCCAGGAATCGCTGTTTGCTTCGGGGCTTGGGCCAGGACTCGGGCGGGAGTTGGGCTCGGCGGGAGAAAGGCTTGGGCTCGAGGTGAACGTAGCGGTGGCGCTGCTGGCGCTTGCCGCGAGTTCGGCGTCCTCGGTGATGCAGTGGCTGGGGACGGACGGCGTCTGATCAAAGGGAAAATCCGCCCATCCGTTCGTCGTTGCTCCGTTTGGACTTGGTGCCTTCGACATTGGTGCATTCGACATAAATACGGCTGTGGCGGTGCTGATGGTCGTAAGTCAGACGTGCTCGACAAACGGCCTCAACACGCGGCGCAACTTTGCTTCGCCTGTCGCTCGCATGCTAAGGTCAGTTGGTTCCGGTTGGCGGACTGGCTTGCGGAGCGCTCGCTTGTATGGGTCGGTTAAAGATCGCCTGATGATTACTCGCTAATGTTTACCCGCTCTCGAATCTTTATCACGACCGGATTGGTCTGTCATCTGCTTCTATGGCGCGGGATAGTAACCAGCCAGACGCCGCCCCCCGCGGCGGGGTCGACCGCGAATGCTTCGACGGTGAATCCAGATAGGACCGCTGAGACTGCCGGTGAGAATGCGCCGGCTAAGGTTGCTGATTTCCCGGCGGCTCCGATGGCCAATGCAAATACAGAGGAGGCTACGATTCGGGCGGTGGAACAGGAGAAAGATGGGTCAATCTACCACCTGCGGGGCAAGGCCGAGATTGACTATCGCACTTACATACTGCACGGCGATCAGATTACCTACAATTCTGATACGGGAGACAGCGAACTGGAGGGGCATGTGGTGCTCGATGGTGGGCCCTACGACGAACACGTCGAGGCGAGCCATGGGACTTATAACATTCGTACGCAGGTCGGAACGTTTTACGATGTGATCGGAACGGTGGGGCTGGAGATGCGGAAGTCTCGCTATGTGCTGGCCACGTCCAATCCTTTTGCGTTTACAGGGAAAATTGTTGAGAAGCATGGGCCTGACCGTTACCTGGTGCGGCAAGGAACGGTGACGACGTGCGAGTTGCCGCATCCGAAGTGGCTATTTGGCGGGAAGAAAATCGCCGTGGAGGTGGATGGGACCGCGTCAATTCACAACAGCGATTTTCGGTTGATGGGTATTCCGGTGTTTTATTTCCCATTTGTGAGCTTTCCGGTGCAGAGGCAGCGGAAGAGCGGGCTGTGGATTCCCGATTTTGGCAACTCGTCGACCAAAGGGCTGATTGCAGGAGATTCCATCTACTGGGTTTTCAATCGCAGCATGGATGCATTGGCGGGGGCGGATTACTACTCGAAGCGCGGATGGTTCGAACGCGGAGATTTTCGTTGGCGGCCGAGCGACAGCTCTTACGTATTTTTTAATTATGTGGGGATGGTGGATCGCGGGATCGGGACTCCGCCGCAGAATCAGGGCGGCGAGGATGCACGCTTTCTTGCCGAGCGTTCTTTCGGGGACTTTCGCGGCGTGGCCAATGTGGATTATTTGAGTTCGTTCGTTTTCCGCATAGCATTCACGGACGTTTACACGCAGGCGATCGACTCGGAAGTGAGATCGCAGATTTTTCTCTCGAATACGACCAATGGATTTCACTTCAACGGCCTGGCCGAGCGCTATCAGAATTTCGAGGTCTGCATTCCGCCATCGACGCCGGAGCCGGGGACCTGCAGCACGATCACTCAGGCGGAGTTGGTGCGAATTTTGCACACGCCAAGTTTTTTCTTCTCGGGCGAGGAGCGGCAGTTGGGAAATACGCCGCTGTACTGGTCGTTCGAAAGCGCGGCTGAGGGGTTGCAGCGACGACAGGCGCCGGAGATCGCGCAGTCGGGATTTTCGCAGCCCGGGTTGCGAACGGCTGCGCTGGTGGGGAGGTTCGATCTGGCACCGTCGCTCGTGATGCCGCTGCAATGGCGGGGATGGTCGTTTCGCCCGGCACTTACGTTGCGCGACACGTTTTATACGGAGGAATTTAACGCGGCGCTGGATGACGCGACGGGGAAGGCTGCGAACGACATCCTGAATCGCAAATCGCTGGAGGCCTCGGTGGAGTTGCGGCCGCCGTCGTTGGAGCGCGTGTTTGATCGCCCGTGGCTGGGGCGAAAGTGGAAGCATGTGATCGAGCCTCGCATGCGCTATGACTACGTGACGGGCATCAACAACTTCGCTGATATTCTGCGGTTCGACGCAACCGATGTGCTGACGAACACGAATGAGATCGAGTACTCGCTGGTGAATCGGATTTACGCGAGGCATCTCGATCCGAATGTCAAGGATTGTGATCCGCTCAGCATGAGCACGCTGACGATCGGAGGAGTTCCGCAGGTGGGCGCGGTGCCATGGGAATTGCCTCCGAACCCGGACGCCGAGGTTTGCGCCTCGGGGCCGCGCGAGATTTTAAGTTGGGAAGTTGGGCAGAAATATTTCTTTGATCCCACGTTTGGGAACGCGCTGGTGGCGGGACAGCGGAATGTATTTACGACGACGGCGGATTTTACGGGTACCGCGTTTCTTGATTCGGAGCGGCGCTTTGCGCCCATCATTTCTCGGCTGCGTGTTGAAACCAGTCCGCGCACCAACACCGAGTGGGATCTGGATTACGACCTCAAGGCTGGACGGATCAATTCGAGCTTGGCGCTCGTCAACTACCACTATGGCCCGTTTACGATTGGGGGCGGCGATGCTTTCTTGCGGGTGATTGACACGCTCGCGGGGGAGCCACCGACGACGCCCACCGATTATCATCAGTTTCGCGTGTTGCTGGGTTACGGACAACTGAACAAGCCCGGCTTGAGCGCCGCTGCCAGCTTTGGTTTCGACGCAAATTTGGGGGCGCTGCAGTTTGCGACGGTGCAGACGAGTTATACCTGGGATTGTTGCGGGCTGAGCTTGGAATACCGGCGCTTTGCGCTGGGAGCGGTGCGCAACGAGAATCAATATCGCTTCACTTTTACTCTGGCGAATATAGGAGCGTTTGGCAACCTTAAGGGGCAGGAGAGGTTGTATTAGCCGGTTCTCGTTGAGCTTGCATTCTAAAGTTATCAGTTATCAGTCGTCAGCTGTCAGTGGGCGGCGAAAAATGTTTCTGAGAACTGAGAACTGAGAATTTGTTTTCGTGGATAATGGAAATCGTGACCACTGCCGTCGTGCTCGATCAGAAAGCGGAGCGCTTGCGCGAGATGCTCGCGGGTCGCGGCCGCTTGCTCGTGGCTTATTCGGGCGGAGTGGACTCGGCATTTCTGGCGTGGATGGCGCATCGAGTGCTTGGCGCGGAGATGCTCGCCCTGATTGCCGACTCGGCTAGCCTGGCTCGGACGCATCTTGAAGACGCGCTCGCTTTTGCGCGCGAGAGTGGCATTCCGATTGAGGTTGTGGCGACGCAGGAACTGGAAAATCCTGCCTACGTTCGCAACGACGCTACGCGCTGCTTTCACTGCAAGGACGAATTATTCACTGTGCTGGAGCGCTACCGCGAGGCGCGCGGGTTCGACGCGATTGCTTATGGAGTCAATACCGACGACGCTGGCGATTTTCGTCCGGGTCAGGAGGCAGCTCGACAGCATCATGTTCTTGCTCCGCTGCTCGAGGCGGGATTAAACAAGGCGGAGATACGGGAACTGGCGCGGCGAGCGGAGTTGCGAGTGTGGGACAAGCCGGCCTCGGCGTGTCTGTCTTCGCGCGTGGAGTATGGGCGCGCGGTTACTCCGGAGGCGCTCAGCGTTATCGAGCGGGGGGAAGATGCGCTGCGAGCGATGGGGTTCAGGCAAGTGCGGGTGCGGCATCATGGAGAAATCGTGCGCATTGAGATTGCGCGCGAGGAACTGCCCCGCGCTTTGACGGCGGAGATGGCGCGCGAGTTCACCTCCGTCTTTAAGCAGCTAGGGTTTAAATTCGTGACGCTCGATTTGGAGGGATTCCGCTCTGGATCGATGAATCAGTTGCTCAGCGCTGATGAGTTGCTGCGACGGCCCGCGTGAAAATTCTCTGTCATTCCGTGCAGAGCCGGGCGCCGAAAGCGCCCGTCATGGTGCAGTGTGCGTAGTCATTAACCACGGAGGTCACTCGATACACCAAAGGAATGCTTTCGCCGTAGTTCAAAATTTTCCAGGTTATGGCCTGAAGGCGCACGCTACGAAAAGCCTCTCTCCTCTGCGGCAACGCTGGATGACGTGAGATAATCAAGCGATTTCCTCATGTACAGGTGGCTTCGATTCATGATTGTGCGGCGCGCGTTTCTGGTTCTTCTGCTGATTTGTCTGGGCTGCTCGGCGCAGGCTCCTCCTTCTACCAGTAATTCTTCTCCTCCATCTCCCAACGCTTCTTTGGATCTTACCAAGGTGATTGAGCGGCATGTGCGGGCGCAGTATCAGCTTCCTCCGGATGTAAAGGTGACGGTCGGGCCGCTGCGGGCGAGCGAGTTTCCGAACTATGATGCGCTGACGGTTACGTTTTCGAGTTCGACCAAGAAGCAGGATTTCGAGTTTCTGTTGGCGCACGATCAGAAGACGCTGTTGCGCATGACTAAGCTCGATCTCGCCGTCGATCCGTATGCCGAGATGATGAAGAAGATTGATGTGAGCGGGCGGCCGACGCGCGGCAATAAAGATGCCAAGGTGACGGTCGTCAACTACGACGATTTCGAGTGTCCGTTTTGTGCGCGCATGCACACGACGCTTTTCCCAGGGCTGTTCAAGGAATACGGCGATCGCGTTCTTTTCATCTACAAGGATTTTCCTCTGGAAGAGATTCACCCGTGGGCGGTGCATGCGGCGGTCGACGCCAATTGCCTGGCCGCGCAAAACAACGATGCCTATTGGGATTACGCGGACTACCTGCATGGCAATCAGGGTGTGGTGAGCGATGCCAAGGGCAGCGATGGCCAGAATGCGCAACTCGACAAGCTCGCGACTTTAGAGGGGCAAAAGCATAATCTCGACGTTTCGAAGTTACAGGCTTGCGTCAAGCTGCAGGATGAAAGAGCGGTGCGGGCGTCGATGCACGAGGGCGACACGATTGGCGTGGAGGCGACGCCGACGATGTATGTGAATGGACAGAAGCTGGACGGAGCCGTACCCGAAGACGAGGTGCGGCTGACGCTGGACCAGGCATTGAAGGATGCCGGGGTTGCGCCGCCCGGGCACAAGAATTGAATTTGCGATTAGGAATTGTTGGTTGGTAATTCTTAATTGAAGCCGGGCAACTCAGTCGCGGACTATCAGCTGTAAATTGCAGATAACATTTCTTTTGAGATTAACTCGGAGACTAACTCGCCACGTGTGGCGGAGGGACTAGCTTGAAAAATCGTAACTTTCTTGAGCACGCGGTGCTGCTCATAATTAGCGCGTGTTTGCTGGTCGGGCTAACGGCTTGCAATCGCAGCAGCAGCGGTGGCGACGTGATGGCGTCGGTAAACGGCCGCAAGATTTATCGCACCGAAGTTGATAAATACTACGCCAACCAGACGTCCGGGTCCGATCAGCAGCCCGCGGGCGAACAGGCGGTGAGCCTGCGGCTGAGCATTCTGAATGAGCTGATCGAGACGGAAATTCTGATGCAGCGGGCGGAGAAGCTGGGTCTGCTGGCTACGGACGAAGAAGTGGACCGCAAGCTGAACGAGATCAAGTCGCCTTATACGGCGGAGGAATTCAACAAGCGATTGCAGGACAAGAAAATTTCGCTCGATGATTTCAAGCGCGACCTGCGACGCTCGCTGACGCGCGACAAGGTGCTCAACAAAGAAATTACCTCGCGCATCAATATCACCGATACGGATGTTTCGAGTTACTACAACGAGCACAAGGCCGAGTTTAATTTGATCGAAGCGCAGTACCATCTGGCGAAGATCATGGTGTCAAGTACGGGGAACGGGCAGGTGCACAATCTGCAAAACAGCAAGGCGCAGAATGATGCGGAGGCGCGGAAGAAAATTCAGATGATTTCAAATCGCCTCGATAGTGGCGACGATTATGCGACGCTGGCGATGAATTATTCCGAGGATCCGGAAACCAGCAACAACGGCGGAGACTTGGGAATGGCGCCGGAATCGGCGCTGAAAAACGCCGATCCTTTGACGCGCGATGCGGTGATGAAGCTCAAGCCGGGGCAATATACGCCGGTGATTCCGGTGATCAATCCGACGAATCATCAGACCGTGGGTTATTTGATTGTGAAGTTGATTTCGAAAGAGCCAGCGGGGCAGAGGGATTTGAATGATCCGCGGGTGCAGCAGGCGATACGGCAGCAATTGCGCGATCGGCGAGAGCAGTTGTTGAAGGCGGCGTATTACGAGACGCTGCGCGACGATGCCAAGATTACGGATTATTATGCGGAGGAAGTGCTGAAGGATTTGGGCGCGGCAAAGTAGGGCGACCCTCGGCGGCGGAAAGCCGCTTGCAAAGGGGGCTCGAACGGCATGGCTAGAGCTATGCCCTTTCCAAGCTGTCCGCGGGAACTACCTTAATCAGAGGTTCCTAAGCCGGTTCAGCCTTCCAGCTTCTTGGTTAAGACTTCGTTCACTAACTGTGGATTGGCTTGCCCCCTCGAGGCCTTCATCATCTGGCCTACGAAAAATCCGATCATCGTTTTCTTGCCGGCGCGATATTGCTCGACCTGCTTCGGGTTCACGGCGATTAATTCGTCGGCGAGTTTCTCGAGAGCCGAGGTATCGTGCGATTGCTCGGGGCGGCCCTCGGCTTCATAGACGGCGGAGAAATCTTGCTTGCGCTCGAAGCTGAGATCGTAGAGGTCTTTCAGCATCTTGCCGGAGATTGCTCCGGAATCTACGAGATCGGCCGACGCAGTAACTCCAGCCATTGAAATCGGCGATTGATCGAGTTCGAGGCCTTGCGCTTTGAGGCGTCCGAGTAATTCGCTCTGCACGAGGTTGGCCACGCGCCTTGGATTTTTGGCGGAGCGGGCGGCTGACTCGAACTGATCGGCCAGCGCTCGCGTCAACGTCAGGGTGTGGGCGTCGCCGGCGGTGATACCGTATTCGCGCATCATGCGCTGACGGCGTGCTTCGGGAAGTTCGGGCAGGGTGGCGCGGATTGCGCCTTGCCATTTTTCATCGACCACGAGCGGAAGCAGGTCGGGTTCGGGAAAATAGCGATAGTCGTGCGCCTGTTCTTTCGAACGCATGGCATAGGTCTTGCCTTCATGCGAGTTGTAGAGGCGCGTCTCCTGTGTGATTCGGCCGCCGCCTTCGAGGATTTCGATGTGGCGCTCGATCTCGTATTCGAGCGCCTGCTTGATGAAGCGGAAGGAATTGACGTTCTTGACTTCGGTCTTGGTGCCGAATTCTTTTTGGCCGCGCGGGCGGACGCTGATGTTGGCGTCGCAGCGTAGCGAACCTTCTTCCATGTTGCAGTCGCTGACCCCGGTGTAGAGGATGATTTCCTTGAGGCGCGTGAGGTATTCGTAGGCTTCTTCGGGCGAGCGCATGTCGGGTTCGCTGACGATCTCGGTGAGGGGGACTCCGGTGCGGTTGAGATCGATGGCGGTTTTGTGGGCGGAATCGGCGAAGCCGTCATGGAGGCTCTTGCCGGCGTCCTCTTCCAGGTGAAGGCGGGTGATGCCGATTTTCTTTTTGCTGCTCGCCTTATTTCCGGTTACATCGATGTCGATGAATCCAAATTCGGCGAGCGGCTTGTCGTATTGCGAAATCTGGTAGCCCTTGGGCAGGTCGGGGTAGAAATAATTCTTGCGCGCGAAGATGGAAACGTCGTTGATGCGGCATTGCAGGGCCATCGCCGCCAGAGTTGCGAATTCGACTGCTTTGCGATTGAGGACGGGTAAAGCTCCTGGAAGGCCTAGACAGACGGGGCAGACGTTGCTGTTCGGAGGATCGCCAAATCGAGTTGAGCAGGAGCAAAATATCTTCGACTCGGTCAAGAGTTGTACGTGAACTTCGAGCCCGATGACGGGCTCGTACTTGGCGAGCGGATCTTTGGAGATGGCTGGAGTGGTCGCCATGTGGGGAGATTATAGAGGATCAGGGGTTGGAAAGTTCTGGCGGCTATGGTGCCTTCGTTCCTGGCATCACTTCGGGGGCGCTCAGATATTTTTCCATGGGGATTTCGAAATACATCAGTTCGTTGCCTTTCGCGTCGCGCACTCCCATGAGGTAGAAACTGGCTCCGGGGAGGGGGTTTGCAATGTCTTGAATATCAAAAAAAAGAAAACCGCGCACGGTGGAGTGGGGTTCGACTGCTTTGGCGCCGAATTGAGCTCGGTCGATTTCATCCCAGGTCTTGCGGCTTACGCCGCCTTTGACTTCTTTCTTGGGGAGTGGAATTGGCAACGTTATTTGCCCATCGTTCCGTGAAGGATGCGAAAGACGGCGGACCACTTCGTCTGTGGTTGAAGGAAGCAGCTTGCTGCGATCTTTCGTGTTCAGCTGTGCTTTCATGTCGACGAGCGAGACGGGTTGATCGCCGTCGTTGGTGATGACGAAAAACACCGGCAGGTAGCCGTTGTTGCGATAATTCACCGTGAAGATGGAGGCTTTGTCTTCGACGTCGTAAGGATCGACGGCGACCACGACCTTTTCCGTGGGGTGGTCGTCGTGCGCCGGGTAGGCGCGGGCGGGTTGCGCGTTGGGCATTACAAACTCTTTCGACGCTAGCGCGCCCAAAACGCCAAGCAGCACAACAGCCCAAATCACCGCGAGCTTGCCTGTGTTCCGCATACGTGAATTATAGGATGTCAGATTGTTGGATGCGATTAGTGCGAGCGCTGCTGTCCTGTCCTGCGAAATATAGGATTTCGGCCGGGCATTTAGAATGGGACTTCTTTCATGTATGCGCTCTACAGTGCGCTGGCCGCTCTTTTTCTGGTGGTGACGCTGCCCTACTGGCTGCTCCAGATGATGCGGCACGGCAAGTATCGGGCGGGGCTGCGCCAGCGATTCGGCGCCGTGCCGCCCTCGCTGGTTGCTCGCGGCGAGCAGCGCACGATCTGGGTTCATGCGGTTTCGGTGGGAGAGGTCATTGCTTCGAGCGCGGTGGTTCGGGCGCTGCGGCTGAAATTTCCGTCGTACCGCGTGCTCGTTTCCACCACAACCAGCACGGGGCAAAAACTGGCAGCGAAGCGATTCGGCGCGGAGAATGTTTTTTATTTTCCTCTCGACTTCGGGCTGGCGATTCGGCCTTATCTCGATACTTTGCGCCCGGAACTCGTTGTGGTCGCGGAAACCGAATTCTGGCCGAATTTTCTGCGGCTGGCCAAGCGCGGCGGGGCTCGCATCGCGGTCATCAACTGTCGAATTTCCGACCGCTCGTTTCCGAGCTATAAGCGCTTTCGATTTTGGCTGCCGCGGTTACTGGAGGCGACTCTGAGAAACGTTGACTGTTTTCTTGCTCAGACTGAGGAAGACAAACGGCGCTTGATCGAGATCGGCGCATATGAAACGAAGATCGCTGTGACGGGCAACTTGAAATTCGATGTTGAACCGCCGCCGGTGCCGGAGATCGTTGCCAGTTTGCGGGATGATTTCGAGCGCTCGGCCGCCAGCCCGGTGCTGGTTTGCGGCAGCACGCTCGAGGATGAAGAAGGATCTCTGCTTTCGGCGTTTCGCAATATTCTGGTTAATCATCCGAAGGCGGTGATGATTCTTGCGCCGCGGCATCCGGAGCGCTTTGACGAGGTGGCGGCGTTGGTTGAGCAACTTGGTTTTCGGATGTGGAGGCGTTCCTTGTGGAGCGGCGAGGCGCTGACAGGTGGAGTGCTGCTGGTCGACACAATCGGAGAGTTGGCCGCGATTTATTCACTGGCTACGGTTGCGTTCGTTGGCGGGAGCCTGGTGCCGCGCGGCGGCCACAATATTATTGAGCCCGCGCTTTATGGTGTTGCGATTGTGACGGGCAACCATTATGAAAATTTTCGCGACGTGGTTAATTTTTTTGCGCTGCGCAATGCGGTACGCATTGTGGGACTGGCGGAGCTGCCGCTGGTCTTGATGGAGTTGATCGAACACGATGAGGAGCGTGTGACGCTTGGCCGAAACGCGCTGGCGGCGTTGGAATCGCAGCGCGGCGCGACCGCGCGGACACTGGCCGCCTTGATGGAGCTGATGGGAGCGGGATCGTGAATCCGCTGAGCGGACTTTATGGCGGTGTCGCAGGTTTACGAAATGCGCTCTTTGATCGCGGGGTGCTGTCATCGCGTCGGCTGAAGCAGCCGGTGATCAGCGTGGGGAATTTGTCGGCGGGCGGATCGGGGAAGACTCCGTTTGTCATGGCGCTCGGCGAATTGTTGAAGGCACGAGGTATTCGGTTTGATGTGCTCTCACGGGGCTATGGGCGCAGGAGTCGTGGTGTTTTGCCCGTCGAGACTAAGGGGAAGGCGGCCGACTTCGGAGATGAGCCGCTGCTGATTGCGCGCAGGTTGGGCGTTCCGGTCATTGTCGGTGAAAGCCGTTATGCGGCGGGGCGGGTCGCCGAGGAGAAATTTGATTCGCAATTGCACATTCTCGATGATGGGTTCCAGCATCGTTCTCTGTTTCGTGATTTCGACCTGGTGCTGATGACCGAGAGCGATTTCGAGGACACGCTGCTGCCGTTGGGGCGATTGCGGGAGCCACTGGCGTCTCTGGCGCGCGCCGACGCGGTCGTGCTGCCTGCAGGATTGCGGATTGATCATTGGGCGCTTCGGCAAAAGCCGGTATGGCGAATGGAGCGGAAGCTCGCCGCCGCTGACTTGCCTGCTGCGGCGATTGTTTTCTGCGGCATCGCGCGGCCGGAGCAGTTCTTTGAGCAGGTGCGTGGGGCGGGAATTGTGCCGGCCGCGGAGGTCGAGTTTCGCGACCATCATGCTTACGGCAGAAAGGACGTGGAGCGGCTAATTGCCATGCGCGGCAAACTTGGCGCCGGTGGCTTCGTGACGACGGAAAAGGACGCGATCAACCTGGAGTCAGCATCGTTGTATGGGGAGCTCAAGCCACTTACGATCGCAACTCTCAGCGTCACGCTCGACCATCCTGCGGATATGGTGGATACGATTTTCACTACTATTGCGGAACGGAAGGTCCGCTCGTGAGAAAATCTTGAGTTGCATGACGTGACCAGGCTTTGATGACAAAACATGATGACTAGACATATTGATGACAAAACATATTAAAGAAAACGATCGCCTGCGGAAGATTGTCGAATCTTTCCCGAAGCTCACTGTGACCGTGCTTGCCGATCTGGTTGCTGACGAGTTTGTGTTCGGCGAGATTTCGCGCGTTTCGCGGGAAGCGCCGGTGCTGATTTTGAAGCATCATGATCGCAAGGTGGTTCCGGGCGGCGGAGCGAACGCTATCTACAATCTCGCCGACCTTGGAGTGAACGTGTTGCCGGTGGGAGTGGTGGGCGACGACGAGGCGGGGAAACTTTTGCTGCGCGCATTTCGCCACAAACGGATTCCGGTCAGCGGTGTTTTTAAAGACAGGAGCTTCACTACGGTGACCAAGACGCGCATCCTGGCGGGATTTGCGCACACTGCCGGACAACAGGTGGTGCGCCTTGACCGCGAGCCCACGGAAGGTCCGAACGCGCATTTGCGGCGCGAGCTCGTTCTTTCGGCCCGCGAATATGCGCGGGCATCGGATGCGCTGCTGGTTTCCGATTATGGATATGGCGCAGCCACGCCAACTTTGCTGAATGTGATTCGGGAGAAGCGTGGGATCGAGAGGGTTCCGGTGACGCTCGATTCGCGGCATCGCATGCTGGAGTTTACGGGGATTACGGCGGCCACTCCGAATGAGTCGGAGGTGGAAGAGGTTCTCGGCATACGCATCGGCGAGGATTGGGAACGCTTGCTGGCGGCGGGAGATCAGATCGCGGGCACGATGAATCTGGAATCGCTGCTGATTACGCGTGGCAAGGATGGCATGGTGGTGTTTCCGCGACGCCACAAGCCGGTGGATATTCCGATCTACGGCAGCGATGAGGTGGCCGACGTAACGGGGGCGGGCGATACGGTGGTCGCGACGTTCACGGCGGCTCTGGCGGCGGGCGCGACCGCGGAAGAGGCCGCGCACCTGGCGAACTACGCCGGCGGCATCGTGGTGATGAAGCGGGGAACGGCGACCGTGAGCCAGCAGGAATTATTGGGGGCGCTTGATAAGAGGCCGCCGGTGGCGCGCGAGCACTAGACGCGAGCAAGTTCGTGGCTTAACTAGACTGGGATGCGGCGCGAAGCGAACCACCTATCATTTCCGCGATGTCAGCGAATGCATAGGTTTGTCACTTCGCTCAAGATGACAATTCGAATTCATGGTGGGAACGGACACTGGCGAAGAACATCAACACGACTCCATTGAGCGCCTCACTTCAGCAGAAAATTGTTTCGCGCGATGAGCTTCGCCAACGTGTGACGGAATGGCGGCGCGCGGGCGATCGCATCACGCTGGCAAATGGGTGCTTCGATGTGCTGCACGTCGGGCATATACGCTATTTGCACGCGGCGCGTGAACTTGGCGGCAAATTGGTTGTCGCGGTGAATGACGACGCTTCCGTAAGAGCGTTAAAGGGGGAGGGGCGGCCGGTGATGCCTGCCGAAGAACGCGCGGAAATTCTGGCGGCGCTGGCGGTTGTGGATGCCGTCGTCGTCTTCTCGGAGAAGGACGTGCGCGCCATCATTCGTGAAATCCGTCCGGATTTTCATGCTAAAGGGACAGACTATACGGTGGAGAGTGTTCCTGAGCGCGACGAGGTCGAAGCCTGCGGAGGGCGCGTGGTGATTGTTGGAGATCCTAAGGATCACTCGGCCAGCGAGATCATTTTGCGTTCGCGGCGGGGACTGCGGAAATCGTGAGACGACGCGGTTGGCGACCGGCATGGCGGGCTTGACGATGGGCCAGACGATGGGAACGACCGGCCTGTCATCTCACAACTCAGTTGCGCTGCGATTGAATAGCCTGCTCATTGTCCGGCTCAGCGCCATGGGCGATATTATTCACACTTTGCCTGCGGCGGCCGCGCTGCGTCAGGCTTTTCCTGACATTACCTTGGGATGGCTGGTTGAGGAGCGCTGGGCGGAGTTGTTGTGCACACTGCGCTATCCGCGCTCGGGACCGCGCTCGCTGCAGCGCCCACTGGTCGATCGCATCCATACGGTTAACACGACGGAATGGCGCCGGTCGCCGCTTTCGTTCAACACCTGGCAGCGGATGGCTGTGGGCCTGAGTGACTTGCGCGGAATTCGGTATGACGGCGCCATTGATTTCCAGGGCGCGGTGCGCTCGGCTTTGCTGGCACGCTGGTCGGGGGCGGCGATTGTCTACGGAGAGGCTCAGCCGCGCGAGAATGCGGCCAGCATGTTTTACTCGCGAAGAATCGCTTTGAATACGAATGGCACTCATGTCGTGGAACAAGCGGTAGCGCTGGCGGACACAGTAATTTCAAGTGGGATCGCGACGACGAAAGACTCATCAAATGCGGGGACTGCAACAGGAGCGGCGCAAATTCAAGTTGAGTTTCCGGTGGACCCGGACGCGGAGAAAAAGATTGCTGCGCTTGTCGCCGATGGCAATGACTTTGCGATTCTTAATCCCGGGGCGGGGTGGGGTGCGAAGATGTGGCCGGTCGAGCGCTATGGGCAGGTTGCGAAGGAACTCGCGAAGGATGGAGTGCGTTCGCTGATTAACTACGGGCCGCGCGAAGAAGAGTTGGCGGCGGCGGTTGAAACTGCGAGCGAAGGGGCAGCGCGAAAGACTTCATGTTCGATTTCTGAATTGATCGCTCTGACGCGCCGGGCGCGGCTTTTCATCGGAGGGGATACCGGTCCCATGCACCTGGCGGCGGCGTTGAAGATTCCGGTAGTGGCAATTTTTGGTCCGACGAATCCGGCGCGCAACGGGCCTTTGGGGACGCGATCGATTGTGCTTCGCAGCGCGATGAGCCAGACTGATCACACGCGGCATCGGGAGCCGGAGCAAGGTTTGCTCGAGATTACGGTCGAAGAAGTTGTGTCGGCCGCGCGGAAGCTGCTGCGAGATCGCTTTGCAGAGCCTCGTGTTGTGAAATGAAGTGATGTGGAGTTTCGCGTCGCGAATTCGTTGCATTGCCCAAAATCGGTGAGTGAAGTTTCACAATCCGCAGCGCAATCCCCGCCGCCAGCTGTCAGCACATGGTCGCGAGTGGCGCGCCGCATCCGCGTGCCACTGGGGTTTATTTTTGCCGTTGTTTATATATGGTTGGCGCGGCCGACTACGACGTCGCTAGGGGTTGGAGGATTGCTGCTGATCCCGGGCTTGGTGTTGCGCGGACTGGCTTCCGGCCATGTGCAGAAAGACCGGCAGCTGACCATCAGCGGGCCCTATGCCTATACGCGGAATCCTTTGTATCTCGGGTCGCTGATACTGGCTGCCGGGTTTGCCGTCGCGGCGCGAAGCTGGTGGATTGTCGCGATCATGCTGCTGATGTTTGCAGTCATTTATATTCCGGTCATTGCGGGAGAAGAGCGTTACCTGCGCCAGGTGTTTCCCGAATATGAGGACTACGCGCGGAGCGTGCCGCGCTTGTGGCCGCGGAGTTCGCCCTATGGCGGGATGCAGAGTGCGTACTCTTCCGCGCGCTATTGGAAGCATCGCGAATATCAGGCGAGCGTCGGGTGCGCGGTGGTGCTGGCGATTCTGGTGGCGAAGCTGGTGTGGTAGTCTGCCTTGAAGCATGCGTCGTTTACCTCAGGGGCTAAAGCCCGGCATTTTAGCGCCGTTTGCGGAACGACTTAAGTCGTGCCCTTCCCTTTCCCGGTTAGTTTGGCTGCTTCTTTTGCTGGTGGTTGGATTGCCGGCACAACAGGGGCGGACCGCGGGACAGACACAAGCATCGATTGGCGCCGCGCCAGTTCGGGTCGAGCCTCCACGGCCCAACTATTCGTTTCCTGATGGGCGTAGTTATGTTTATGCGGCGGAGTGGCATCTGATCACTGCCGGGACAGGCGTGGTGAGGATGGACATCGCCGGAAACGAACGCAAGGTCACCGCGACCGCCGAATCTTTGGGCGTCGTCAACGTTATCTTTCCGGTTCACGATCACTTCGAATCGCGCTTCGATCCCCGTACGTTCTGCTCGCTTTCGATCTTCAAGCACAGCGAGGAAGGCGTGCATAAACGCGAGACTTCGATCCACTTCGATTACGCAGGCAAGAAAAGCACGCTCGACGAAAAGAATCTGAAGACGGGCGAGACCAAGCATGTCGAAAACGATCTGGACAGCTGCGCGACCGATGTGATCACCGGCTTTTATTATGTGCAATCGCTGCCGCTGCAAATGGGTGCGACTTACGAGTTCCCGGTCAGCGATGGGAAGACAGCGATTGTGCGCGCGACGGTTGAGAAGCGCGAGCAGGTGAAAGTGCCGGCGGGAACATTTTCAACCGTGCTGGTTTCGGCGGAAGCGACCTCCGGCTCGTTGAAATCCAAAGGCAAGGTGTGGGCGTGGTTTACGGACGACGCGAATCACATTCCGGTGCAAATGCGCGCGAAGCTGGGATGGGGCACGTTGCTTTTTCGGTTGCAGCGGGTCGACAAGTAAATTGGTAATGGGTGATTTGTAATTTGTAATCGGGAAAATCCGCGCATGATTTCCCAACCATAATTTCCAAGCGACGGATCACACAATTTGCCTTCTCTACTTCTGCGCTAATACCGCCTGCTTCGCTTTTGCAAGCTCGGGTCGCGGCGAGTTTGAGCCTTCACAGGTCTTGACCAGCACGGCGTAATACTCGGCGGCTTGCGAGGCCTGGCCTGCCAGTTCGGATGCCTGGGCCGCGCCGTAGAGGCCGTTGAAGCGCTTCGGATTGAATTTCAAATCTTCTTTGTATTCGGCCAGCGCCTGATCGGGACGCTTCATCTCTATGAGCATGTCGGCCAGCATCTCGCGGGCCGGCATCGA
>Ga0209380_10001054_pt1 | contig 19136 bp, 17 predicted proteins | sample HubBroMetageWFT6_FD_188347 | JGI IMG/M metagenome (GOLD analysis project Ga0209380, IMG submission 188347) | Warmed and freeze-thawed soil microbial communities from the Hubbard Brook experimental Forest, New Hampshire - Hubbard Brook CCASE Soil... | ecosystem: Environmental > Terrestrial >...
ACCTCGCGGTGACGCCCTTGCGCTTCGCTACCCTTCACCTCCATCAGGTTGGGACGGGACTTGCACCCGCAAGCTGTCGAACATGCACGGCGTACAAAACTAAGGGGCACCCCTTGCGGGGCTGCCCCTTTGCCTGGAATCTGCAGCAGCGTCACTGCGCAGCTGGTTTGGGATGGGGATGGACCGGAGGCTTTGGCGCGGTCTTGGGCTTCTCCAGGAGGCCCTTTTCCATGGTCATCATGAACGGGTTGGGGGTATAAGCGGAAGGCGAACCTTGAAAGTTGATGCTGGCTCCCTCTTTCGGAATCAGCGTTTTGGGGATTGGAGCCTCAAAGGTGAGGGTGATGTCCGCCTTCTTCGCGTCGATATCGTCAAGGCTACCGGCGATGTCAAACTCAGTAGCCGTCGCCGTGATGACTGTGCCGTTCAACACCAGGCTCTTACCCTTGATCGCATTCCAGACTAAGAGCTGATCGTCCGGCGTACCGTTGCCCAGAATAAATTCCAATTGCGCGAAATCCATTTTGTCGGGCGCCGTGGCCACCACCATGCCGTGGGCCTGATCGGCGAGTGTGGGCGGGAGCGGGATGGGGACTTGCGGTCCGTTGGCCTTGGCCGCGGCCAGAATGGCAGGCCAACCGTCGTCTCCCTGGTGGAACTTCACATACTGCGATCGCGCGTACTTCTCAATCTGGGCCTGAGCCTGAGCCGGAGCAATCGCCGCGGCGCGCGCCGCGAACCAGACACCGTTCTGGTAGTCGGGGGGGGTCTGGCCCAGATAGGACAGCGTCAAAGGATAGACAATCGAGAAATCCTGAGGGGATCCGTCTACCGCGGCCCGCAGGTGGGTGATGGCGCCGGCGTAATCCTTGTCCTGCAGACTGGCGATGCCAATCGCCGCGTGAAAAACCACGCTCATCTGGTCGGTCATCTTCTTGAAATCTTCAGGCGAAGTGCCATCGGGCTTGATGAACTTGGGGAGATTGTCGAGCCCCTGCTGGCCGTATTTCTTGGCATCGACCAGCAACTGTTTGGCGTTGGGATCTCCGTTTTGCGCCATGATGCGGTCGAAGTATGCGAGCAGAGTCAGCGCCCGTACGTTGTTGGGATCGGACGCCACCAGCTTTTTGGCGGTATCCATCGTCTTCGCTGAATTGCCGGTTTGCTGGTAGGTGCTCATCAAAATCTCGAGCGCCTGATTTTTCATGATGCTGTTGGGATACTGCGTGAGAAACGCTTCCAGGCCGCTGATTTCCGCGGCCGGATCCTTCGTCCCTGTGGCGGCCACGTAGGCGTTGTACTCCGCCGGATCTTTAATCACCGGCGCCGACGACTGCGGCGCGGCCGGTTGTCCTTGTGCTGGCTGCGCAGCGTCCTGAGCTCCTGCTATTACCGCAACCCCAAGCACAACCGTGACCAGAATCTTTTTCATCAGTATGGCTCCTTGAACCTTCCGGGAAATGGCGATTTGGAAAAAATTTATCCTGCTGCTTCTTCTACTGCAACAACTTAGACACCGCACTCCGCTCGGACCACTCGCGCTCTGATCCTGCTTTGGAATGCCGCGCGTCCTGGCAGGGGCACCGGGGAATTGCAGCCCCGTTGAGAGGCAAAGACTGCTCGACCCTTTATTCCCGGTTGGCCGGATTATAAGTACCTCTTCCGCCGAAGGCAAGCCACTTCCCATCATTCGGTTCTGCCGGTTCGTTATCGCTGTTCTTTATTGGTAAGATGCGTTTCTCAGATGCGCTTGTTGGACACGATTGTTAAGATGCGGAAATCCGCCCCGGTGGATGGTCGCTGATCGTCCCATGGCGATCGACCCAGGGCAGCCTGCAACTTGACACTCTAGATGGAGAGGAGCCGCGCACATGGATGTGACTCAAGTCCCGGTGGTAGATCCCGCCAAGCCTCTGGCCGGCCAGGTGGCAATCGTAACCGGTGGGGGACGCGGCATTGGAGCGGCCATTGCGAAGAAACTGGCCAGGCTGGGAGCTGCCGCGGTGTTGTGCGGCCGGACCGCGGCTGACCTGCAGTTCACCGCCGACGAAATTGTGAAGGCTGGTGGCCGCGTGGAAGTGGTCCCCTGCGACGTGGTGGACCTGCGCTCGTTCGAATACGCCGCCGCGCGTATCGACAGCAGCTTTGGCCGGGCGGACATTCTGGTCAATAACGCCGGCGTGGGCAGCTTCAACGAACCGTTGCACCTGCTGCCGACCGCGGAGTGGGAGCGCATTCTCAACACCAACCTGCGCGCCGTCTATTACGCCATCCTGACGTTTGCCCCCATCATGATTCGCGCCTACTCCGGCCACATCATCAACATTTCGTCTCTCGCTGGGAAAAACGCACTGCCGAACGGCGCGGCCTACGCCGCTTCCAAGTGGGCGCTGAACGGCCTCACCTACTCGGTGGCGGAAGAATTGCGCCCTTACAACATACGCGTCTCGGTGATTTGTCCCGGCTCAACCGATACTGGATTGAGCCCGCACGCCGGCAAAGATCCGCGCAAAATGCTGCAGCCTGACGACGTCGCCCACGCCGTGGCGATGTTGGTGACGCAAGCTCCGCAATCGTTTATCAGTGAGATTCTGCTGCGGCCCACGCAAAAACCCTGACGGCCGTAGGCCAGACACCTACTTCTTGAACAAATTATCGAATGCCTGCCGGGCGCTGCTGGGGCGCAGGGTGGCGGGCGTCGAGGTTTCTTTCTCCCGGGTCACGCGGATTTCATATGAGGCACAATCGTTGCGCTCGTCTTTCTTGGCGATTCGCACCGTCACCGGCTGCATGCACTCGAAGTGGCTTCCGGGATCGAAATACATGCACTGCTTGCAGGAGTGCAATTCGAAGCCGCACTTGGGACATCTGCCCTCCGGCGGCATACCCGGCAGCACCGTGCCGCATTGGGTGCAGCGGGAAACTGCCCGCGTGCCCGGCAGGTTCACGGGCCGGGGGCCGAAAGTGTTGTCTTTCTTGGGATGCGGCGTTCCCGACCGTTCTCCCGACGGTCTGTCTCCCGATGATCGTTCTCCCGATGACCCTTTGCGCGACTCGTCGCGGTCCCGGTCCTGATAACCATGCTGACGGTATTTAGCCAAAGAAGACCTCCGGGCGCGCTTTGTGCCGTAACGCGGACGCCCTGCGCACAGCTGCGAGAGTTAGGTGTGTCAAATCAATCCAGGTCAAACCGAGCCGGGTCAAACCAAGCCGGGTGGGTGCTTCCTTGGGGGCGGCGTCCTATATTTAACCACGAAGGGCGCCAAGGTGCACGAAGGAACCCCGTCCAGGCATTGACCACACAGCGGACGGTGCCGTCATACAATAAAAGCTGATCCTCAAACTGATCTAGCAAGTCAAGTCTACCAAGTCACGTCTACCAAGTTATGATCCACGAAATCATCCAGGTCGGCCCGCTGCAGTGCAACTGCTCGATCATCGGCGATGACGCCACGCGCGAAGCGATGGTAATCGATCCCGGCGACGACATTAACGACGTGCTGGCCATCATCCGCAAGCACGGATTGCAAGTCAAGCAGATCGTGATCACTCACGCCCACATCGACCACGTGGGCGGAGCCATGAAGCTGCGCGCGGCCACGGGAGCGCCCGTCCTGCTGAACCAGAATGACTATGCGCTGCTCAAAATGCTCGACGTGCAGGCGGGCTGGATCGGCGTGCCGGCGCCGGGCGCAGTCGAGATCGACCGCAGCGTGCAGAGCGGAGAAACCGTGAGCGCGGGCTCGCTCAGCGCCAGCGTTCTGCACACGCCCGGCCACACGGAAGGCAGCATCTGCCTCTACTTTGCCGCGGAGAAAAAACTGATCGCCGGCGATACTCTCTTCGCCGGTTCGATCGGACGCACCGACCTGCCCGGCGGCTCGATGCAGAAAATCATCCGCTCGCTGCACGATACCGTGCTTGCGCTACCGGATGATACCGTGGTCGTCCCCGGCCACGGCGGGCTCACCACCATCGGCGAAGAACGGGAGAGCAATCCGTTCCTCATCAAAGCTTAGCCTGGTTCCCTTGCCTGAGTTGGGCTGGGGCGGCGTTCCAGGTAAATTCGAATCGCGGCGTGAGAATCACTTTGCATTCCACAAGGACACATGTAAGCTTCGCAGCGGAGAAAACGAGCCATGTGTTTTTCAGCGACAGCGAACTTTGTCGGCAGCGGAGTTCTGGGTGCCATCGGCGTCGTCACCCTGACCAGGGTGAAACACCGGCGCGAACTGCTTTTCGCGTCGCTGCCCGTGCTATTCGCCATTCATCAGTTCATTGAGGGATTTGTCTGGCTTGGGCTGGATGGAATTCTCCCGCCTGCGGTGACGCACGACATGGGCGCGGCGTTCATGCTGTATGCGCAGGGGCTCCTGCCATTTCTGCTGCCGATGGGCGTGCTGCTGTTCGAGCCTGATCGGAAGAACCGCAGACGCATGCTGCCGCTTCTCGTAATTGGCGGAGGCACCACGCTCTATATCTTGTGGGCATTGACGGCATTTCCAACCCAGGTGTACATCCGGGAGAATAGTATCGTCTACATCAATCAAGCGACCAACAATACAGCGGTTGCGGTGCTCTATGTGATTGCGACCTGCGGGTCGCTGTTTTTCTCGAAGATCAGGATGATGGTAGTCTTCGGCGCCGCAAACCTGGCGATTCTCCTGGTTGTCATGGAGGTGAAGCGGTATGCGTTTACCTCACTGTGGTGCGCCTACGCGGCGATCGCAAGTGTGATCATCCTCGGCTACTTCTGGAAAAGCCACGCAGACCGACCGTTCCTCTACGCGTAGCGAGGCCAATTTACAGCTCCAGGGTAAGGCAGCTGCGAGGACCCACCCGATTGCACGAAAGATTACCCAGCCGTATTACCAACGTGATCTTACTGGTCTGATTACATCTCTCTTATGATGAATCTCGACACCTGACCCCATGAAGAATCGGATTGCAGTTGTTTTACTTGTTGTTGCGCCCCTGATGTTCTGCGCCAACCACGCTCCTGCCCAGGAAGTTTCTGAAGGCTCACGCAAAGTTGTGACCAAGGTGGTTCCGCAAGTTCCCAACCTCGCTCGCTCCCTGCACCTCCAGGGAAACGTGAAAGCGGAGGTGTTAGTCGCTGCCAACGGCAAAGTCAAGTCGGTCGAAGTGAAGGGCGGTCATCCCTTGCTCGGTCAGGCTGCCCAGAACGCCCTAAGTCAGTGGACCTGGGAGCCCGCCGCTCACGAGACCCGCGAAAGCGTTGAGTTGAGATTCAATCCCTAGAGGACGTTCGTCCGCCGATTTCGTCAGCCGAGAATTCGCTGACTCCCGGTCTCCTCTCACCTGCCTGTGGGCATTCTTTGCCCCAGCTGAGCTTAGTGAGCCGGCCATTCCGACTGTCCTCTTTTTCTCTGCTCTGCGTTGATTTGCTCTCGAATGAGGCCTGCGACTCCTTTGCCCTTCGCCGCCTTGTACAGGAGCCTTAACATCACTTTCCCCGTGGCGGTCGTTTTGAAATTGTGGCCTTTCTGGGTCCAGGTCATCAATTTGGGAGAGCGCTCCAGCCCCAGGATGTAGTCGTAAGCCTTTTGACAGCCCTCGCGTTCCGCAACCCGATTCACTCTCTCGGACTCGGTGATCTTGTTTTCATCAAGAACGCTGATGTGAGGCGAAGGCGTCGGAATCGGCGGCCAGACCACGGGGGTAGTATTGCCCGGTTGCATGGGCACGATGTCACCTGCGGGACTTACGGTGATCGTGATCAGAGAATCAAGGGCGTCGTCCTTGAACGGGTCGGCCATGTCCTGCATAGCGTTCCAGAAGCCACTGCACGCACCATTGAACCGCGCGAGGCGGTCGGCCGCGGCCCACGCGAGAGGCAAGGCCAGAATCGCGGAAAGGAAACTGAGAGCGAACCCTATGATGTCGAGGATCATAACCGCCAGGAGTGACACGGTGACTTCCGCGACGACTTCGGCGGCAATGGACAGACCCGCACTAACTGCATCGAGACTGAAACTGAACCAGTTGCTGAAGGGACTGTCTGTTTTCGGCAGTTCGTCGGGTGTCGGGACGTTAAACTGAGGCTGATCGGGCAGGGGAGTGCCAGACGGCGGCCTGGTTGGCTCGGTGGCAAAAGCCAACTCTTCCAGCTTGCGGATCGTCGGTTGATTAGGGTCCACATGCCCGTCGGTGGAACCGAATTGCTGCCTCTGAAAAACCTGAACGGCCTTGTAAAGCCGCTCGTCTACGATCCCCCAGCGAATCTTGTCGAGGGAAAGCATCAACGTTCCTTCTGTGCCGCCTTTGATCTTCGGGACCAGATCCAGCAAATTCGCGACGCGCAGTTGATCTTTCGGCAGGTTGTAACACTGTGTGGTTCCGAAGCGGTGCTTCCCGATGGATGCGTCGATGGGCATACGTGCGAACCTCCTCTTGGACTTAAGAAACGTGGCCCGTCAGGAGTGCTGGCAACGCGCTCGGCCGGGGGGGCAAAGTCAGACGCCGGAGCTTGCTTTGGATTGTCGCGCAGTTCCTGACGAGGTGGAACGCAGTGGCGAAACCGAAATCCGAATTGCAGATTTCCTGGGTGCAGATGGTATCGCAACTTCTGTGATGTGGCAAGGCTGGGTGAACCGGAACAAACCGTAGCTCGAGCACCGTGAAGAAGCGGAGAAGTTCCTCAGCGATGCCAGCCCTGCCCATCAGTTGATGCTTAATCGTAACGGGCGAAAACGGACGGTTTTACCCGGCGTGGTCGGTTCTAATAATTCAGAAGCTCCAGGATCCTGCCGATGCCGTCGCTAAAGTGCCTCGCCGGGGTGATTAGACTCAGCACAAAGTATCCATCGCTGGGGAAATCGTAGAAATGGCCGGGATGCACCAGGACTGATCTTTTCTGCAGTAGCTCGATTGCCAGGTCTTCGTCCGATTTCGTCACCGGAACACGCAGTATGGCGTACCATCCACCGTCCACTGCGAGCCGCTCGCATGTCTTCTGTGCGGCGAGGTGCCGATCCAGCTCAGTCAGGTTCCCGCAGACGCGACCGAGCAACTGCTTCTGCAGGCTCTTCCCCTGATCAAGGAGCGCGGGCGTGGCCCACTGTAACGGAGCATTCATCGAGAGATAGGTATCGGCTATCACTTCCAGACGGGCCAGCGCGGGCGCCGTCTCGGCGGGCGGTCCGCTCACCGCGATCCACGCCACTTTCATCTGCGGCAGGGCGGAGACTTTCGAGAGTCCGCTCAGGGTGAAGGTCAGCACATCCTGATTCGCGGTGAAGCTGGGGCGCGGCTCGCCATTGTGCGCGTAATCGAGAAAGACTTCGTCGACAATCAGCGCCAGGCTTCCGTCGCCCGATCCACTCTTGTCCGATGCGCTCTTACTCGATCCGTCTTTACCTGATCCGCCATTACCCCCACCATGTTCGCGACAAAACGCATTCAGCAAGCTCAACTCGTGCGCCTGCACGTACGAGCCCGTGGGATTATTCGGATGCACCACCACCACACCGCGGGTTCGCGGCGTCACCGCTTTTTCGAGTGAGGGGAAATCCATTTGCCAGCCGTGGTCGTAGATCAAGGGATAGGGCACGAGTTTCACATCTTCCAGGTCGGCGAGAAACTCGAACAGCGGATAACTGGGCTTGGGCACGAGCAACTCGTCGCCCGGATTGCACAACAAACGGAAGATGTAGGAATAGCCTTCGCTGGTGCTGGTGGTCAGAACAAGCTGCTCAGGGTCAACGTCTCGAACCCCGGGGCCGCGAACTCCGTGGCCGCCGCAAGAAGGATCGCCGCTGTAGTAAGCCGCAACCGCCTCGCGGGCCTGCCGCAGACCCTTGGGCTGGGGATCGTAATCGATTGCCTGCGGAGCGCTGAGAGATCGCAGAATGGCGGCCTCGTCATAACGCAGGCCGGCGCGCGTGGGATTCGAAACGGTTAGATCAAGAACGTTCGCGCCGCCAGACCGCACCGCCTCCAGCGCATCGGTGAGACGGTTGCGCGTGAGCTTCCAGTTCGTACGGTCGGAAAACATTTCAGAGCGGGAGCAGGTTCACCTGGACGGCGGCGTCGGTCTGAAACTGCCGGTTCGTGAATTTGTTCACGAACTTGTTCGTGAACTTGTCCACAAACTTATCCATGAAGCCAGGGGTCGCGGGCCCGCGGCTGATGTTGTCCCGCACGCCGCGCCATTCCAGGCCGGGCCAGTCGCGAATCGCAATTGCCGGACAGAGCAAGTGTTTTCCATCCTGACGCAACAACTGCCGCAACGTTTGCACACCGTAGAACAGTCCTTGCCCGGAGTTCGCCGCCACCACCAAATGAGACTTGTCGGCAAACAGCAGGTAGCCCTGCTCGCCGATGGAAGCGTCCGACTTCAATCCCTTGGCCGCGAGAAACTTACGCACGCGCGAGTCCTGAAGCCTGGCCAGCACGATGGAGCGGCGCTCCGTCCCGGCGGTAGCCTTGACTCCAACGATGTCCAGATTGAGCCCGGACTCGTCCGCGATTTCTTCGGCCAGGGTTTCGGCCGCGATACGGTCTTCGGACTGGTGACCGAACTCCACCAGAATCCGGGTCATGGGACCAACCCGAAAACCGCCGTCGCGCAGTTGCACTTCCTTCGGCTGAGGCATCAGCGCGAGAGGTCCGGCATCGTCGGAAGACTCGATCGCCCACGCCGGCAGCGAAAACAGCAGCGCGCAAGCTAAGGCACAAATCGTTCGTGAGTTCATTCGATTCCCTGGGGAAAGCCCCCCGGGAGCATTGTAACCGCAATCTGGTAGATGGCTCTACAAACGTTTTGGGGTGGTTCGATAGCGATACCTAGCCAGCGACTCCGGGTTCGGGCAACCCGAAGCGGTTACGGGAGTTACTTAGTGCATTATGTGCACTTTTGACCAGCACGGGACGAAAATCTCTGGCATAATTGCGCTAATCGTCCTGACAGGCAACCTTTACCAGGCTCGATGCGCGGCGGATTCGCCATGTCTCCCGACCATCGAGGCAAACGCAGGGAGGCAATATGCCGATCGCGGCGTTTTTGTTCGGTTTGACCTGGGGAATCGTGAGCGTGTGTGTCCTGCTGCTGGTCAGGGCCGGGGCCAAGCCGGTTCCTGCGCCTGAGCCAAGGTCGACGCAACTCCGCGCCCGGTTCGTTTTCCGCGTCCGAAGTGACTCGGGACAAGTGCACGGCGAAAGACGAATACGTCCTCACCCGAGGTATCATTTGGAGCGTCTCACCTTGAAGACCACGGTTTTGGATTCTGCCGACAATTCGCAGTCTTTCCGCTTTAGCGAATTCCTCTAACCGCACTGAGCCGTATTGAACAGACCCTGAGACGTCAAAAGCAGACAGTGGACTGAGCGGGATTCGTACGCGTGTGAATCGCGGATATGAATCTCCCGCTAAGGAGAACTGACGTGCACCGTGGAAACCGATTTCTCAGCTCACTGTTTCTGACTGCCGCCCTTGCCGCTCCGCTAGCGACCATGGCCGCTGCCAGCCCCCAAGACAACAGGACCCCGGAAAAGCGGGAGGATCACAACAACAAACGCTACTACGACAAGGGTCACAAGGACTATCACAACTGGGACGGCAATGAAGACCGCGCGTACCTGCGATACCAGAACGAGCACCACGAGACGCATGCCTTCGTGGAGTTGAACGGCCGGCAGCAGACGGTCTATTGGAACTGGCGCCACAGTCATCCAGACGGCAGGTAAGACGGCGGCTTCGGGCTTCGGCCTTCAAGCTTCGGCAAGGCGGGTTGGCCGACGCCCGATAGCCGAAGCCCCATAGCTCAGTCTCGGTTTCCACCCCTCATACTCCAAAAGCCGCGCCCAGCGGCCTTTACAATCTTAATCCTGCCGATTCCAAAGGGCCCTGCACCACTGCCAAATTCCGTTGAATCCGGGGCAGAAGCGGTGTAGGATGCGAAACCCGGGACCAAATCGGATCTCCCCGGGAACCAGCGGGTCTCAATCTCAAAACGGAAAACCGGGTCGAAAAAGGAGCAGTCGTGATTCGAAGATTAGGCGCATCTTTTCTTGCTATGGTCGCAATGGTATTGGGTGTGAACGTCGTTTGCCAGGCGGAGCCGCAGTCTCTGTTCACACGTCACGTGCGTGAAGTGACTCTTAGTGGCCAGGCGCCATCCGTCGGCCGCCTCCGGGCAACCCAGTCCATGCGCCTTGTGCTTATCTTGCCGCTCCGCAACCAGGATTTGTTAGACAGTTTGCTGAAGGAAGTCTACGATCCTTCCAGCCCGTCCTACCGCCAATTCCTCACGGTGGAGGAGTTCACCGCGAAGTTTGGTCCTACCCAGGAAGACTATAACGTGGTGATTAATTTTGCCGAGGCACACGGCCTCGCGGTGGTCGGCACCTCCCGCAATCGCGTGAACCTCGACGTGAAGGGATCCGTAGCCAGCATCGAGGAAGCCTTTCATCTGACCATAGGAATCTACCAGCACCCCACGGAAGATCGCACTTTCTATGCCCCGGATCGCGAGCCCACTCCGGACTTGGCGGTGCGCCTGTGGCACATTTCGGGTCTGGACAACTATTCGATTCCACGTCCCGCGGTGATGCACCGAGATATGTCCGTGAGGCCCAATGCCACGACTGGCTCCGGTCCTTCGGCCTCTTTTCTCGGCAGCGACATGAGGGCGGCATACTACGGTGGAACTCTCACCGGCAGCGGCCAGACGCTCGGGCTGCTCGAGTATGCCGGAACTGATTTGGCCGACCTGACCACATACTTCAAGAATGCGGGTGAGACGAATAATGTCACGGTCACTCTTCTGTCCACGGACGGAACCAGCACAAGCTGTCTGGCGAGAAATAACTGTGACGACACGGAACAAACCCTCGACATGACTCAGGCCATTGGCATGGCTCCGGGGCTCTCGAGCCTGGTGATGTACGTAGGATCGAGCGATTCGGCGATTTTTAATTCGATGGCTACGGCGAGTCCGCTGAACGCGCAATTGAGTTCTTCGTGGACCTGGAGTCCGGCCGACCCCGGCACGGACAATCCATACTTTACGGAGTTCGCGATTCAGGGTCAGAATCTGTTTCAAGCGGCCGGGGACAGTGGCAAATGGACTGCGGGCGCCGAAATTTTCCCGGCGGATGATGTGTACGTCACGTCGGTGGGCGGCACGGACTTAGACACCAGCAGCGCGGGCGGTCCCTGGAGTTCAGAAACCGCCTGGGCCGACGGCGGCGGCGGAATTTCGCCGGACAAGTATGCGATTCCTTCGTGGCAGACGAGCGCGGCCAGCGGCTGCTCCAGCTGTTCCAAAACATATCGCAATGGCCCGGACGTTTCCGCAAACGCGAATTTCACGTTTTATGTGTGCGCCGACCAAACTACCTGCACGGCCAATGAATATGGCGGAACGAGTTTTGCCGCGCCTATGTGGGCCGGCTATCTGGCTCTGGTCAATGAACAAGCCCTGCAGAACGGCAACCCCACGGTCGGCTTTATCAATCCGAGTCTGTATTCGATCGGCGCCGGCTCAAGCTATGACGCGGACTTCCACGATATCACCAGCGGCAGCAACGGCTTCTCAGCAACCACAGGCTACGATCTGGCGACTGGCTGGGGCAGTCCCAACGGCTCTGGGCTAATCACCGCTCTTGCCGGAACAACGTCGTCTCCAAGCTTCACCATTTCTGCGTCTCCCGCTTCGCTCTCGGTGGTGCTAGGCAGCAATGGCACCTCGACGATCACAACCGCGATCTCGGGCGGCTTCGACTCGGCGATTGCATTGTCTGCCACCGGCCAGCCCACGGGCGTGACCGTGACCTTTAATCCCACATCCATTGCCGCGCCGGGTTCTGGCACGTCAACCATGACCATCGCTGTGGCTTCGACCACGGCGACCGGCACCTACACGATCACTGTCGCTGGTGTGGGCGAAGGCATCACGCAAACCACCACGGTCGCCCTGATCGTAACCTCGGCGGTGAGTGCAGACTTCACCATCAGCGCGTCGCCGACCGCGATTACCGTGGCCCGGGGCGCATCTGGCACCGCCAGGATCACGACGGCGGCTCTGGGAAGCTTCAGTTCGGCGATCACATTGTCCGCTACCGGAGCGGGAGGGGAGCAAAAAGTTACCTTCAGTCCCAACCCCATCGCGGCACCGGGCTCCGGGACATCCACGATGACGGTTAAGGTAGGAACAACGGCCTCGCTGAAAACGTTCACCATCACCATTAAGGGGACTGGAGGAGGAAAGACGCATACGGCCACTGTCGCTCTCACGGTCGTCCGATAACGAACGAGGAAACTTGAAACAAGAAGGCCCGGATCATTTGATCTGATCATGATCTGATCATTATGATCCGGGCCCTTTTTGTAGCGGGGGCGGGGTTGTCCGCGAAATCTAACGACCAGCAAATCCGCTAATTGCCGAACGCTTCCTTATTCACGACGTAGGGCATCTTCGTGATGTCGCCGTGGTAGTTGCCCTCGAGCACGTCGATCAAACCTTGGACGCAGCGTCCGGCCATGCCTTTGTCGGGGTCGGTGGAGAGCCGCGTGATGCGCGCCGCGCTGGCGAAATGGGGCATCAGGCGGCAGCGGTCGGCAATCGCGGGGTCGCGCAGCGGCGAATCCGCGGGCAGCGGTTCTTTCTCGTACACGTCGAGCGCCGCGCCGGCAATCCAGCTCTCGCGCAACCCCCGCGCCAGAGCAGCTTCCTCGACCACGGGACCGCGCGACGTATTTACCAGATAAGCAGCCGGCTTCATCATGCGGAGGGTTTTCTCGTTGAACAAGTGATACGTCGGAGTGTTGCTTTCGCCGGCTCGCAGCAAGGGAACGTGCACGCTGACGAAATCGGCCTCCTGCAGCGCGTCTCCGAACGGTACGTACTTGATCCAATTCTTTTCTTTCGCGATGCCCCGAGCCTGGCGCAGATCCATGACCTCTTGAATCGCTTTCACGTAATCATGGTTCTCGTAAGCCGGGTCGTAGCACAGCATGTTCATGTCGAATCCGGCGCACTTCTTGATCATGGCCAGCCCGATGCGCCCGGTGCCGACGATCGCGATGGTCTTGCCGGAGACTTCATCGCCCAGAAATGGCAGGTAAGGATGCCAGTATCCCCAGCGGTTCTCGCGCGTGAGGTGCTCGGCGGGCCACATTTTGCGCGCCAGCATTCCGAGCATGAAGAAAGCAAACTCGGCGGTCGCTTCGGTGAGCACATCAGCGGTGTTGGTGAACGGAACTTTGTGGCGATTGGCGTCGGCGCGGTTGATGTTGTCGAAACCAACGGCAAATTGCGCGACAACTCTCAGCGTTCCTTTGCCGGCCTCGAAAATTTCGGCGTCAATCGGATCGCGCAGCGTGGTGATCAATCCATCAATGCCCGATTTCACTTTTTGGATGATCAGATTCTTGGGCGGCGCTTCCGGTTGCGGGTACACCTCGACCTCATATCCTCGTTTGCGGAGAAGATTAATAGCCTCACCGATATCGCACGTGGCAAAAACGCGGAGTGGTTTGTTCATGATCATCTTTCGTAAGTAGTGTAGCTTCGGATCGTGTGGCGCGGGCACCCTTGCCCGCGAAATCTAACCACAAGCAGACCCTTAACCTCAAGTTCAGAGCCTGCCGCGTAACCGCGGCAGAGATTCGTCCACCGTCTCACCGGCTGTCGGCATTTCGCGGGCCAGCCTGCCCTGAGCTTGCCGAAAGGCGCGCCCGCGCCACACTACCCAAATCTCGAGCACGTTACTGACGTACGTTGGCAGAACCATGCTTCGCGTCTATCATCCAGCAATCTCTTCAAGTTGGGGCCGAATCGATGGCATGCGCACAATCTCGTCAGCAACAGCGCCGTGGTTATTTCATCCAATGCGCGGTTGTCTCCGCCATGATTTTCTTACTAACCTCGTCGAGCGGCGCCCAGGCGACGCCGACTGATCACCCCGCGGTGCCTTCGCCCCAGGACCTGACGAAATATCCTGGATTGCTGCCTGAGTTCGGCCAGTTGCTGGAGAAGTTGCAGCATGAGGTGCACCCTCCGCCGGCGCGCGGCCAAAGCCGCCTGTTGCCGTTGCTGCCGGAATCGACCGTCTTCTATGCGGCGCTTCCCAACTATGGCGAAGCTTCCCATCAGGCGCTCGCGATTTTCGAGCGGGAGGTGCAACAGAATCCGACGCTGCACGCGTGGTGGCAGCAGGGTGACTTGGCGGCAGATGGACCCAAAGTTGAAGATGCGCTGGAGAAGTTCTATCAGTTCTCGCAATATTTGGGTGACGAAATTGTTGCGTCGGGTGCGGCCGAGGGCGGCAAGGCTCCGAGACTGGTGATTATCGCGGAATCGCGGAAGCCGGGCCTGAAGGATTTCGTTCAGCAGATGGCAAAGGAGTTTGGCGGCAACTCGGAGCCGGCGGTGCGCGTACTAGACGTGCAAGAACTAGCGACAGCCAGGGACGCGCGGCCGGCTCAGCAGTTGGTGATTCTGGTGCGCCCCGACTTCGTGGTGGCGGCGCTCGACGTGGGGGCACTCCGTAGCTTCAATGCGCGTTTGGACAAGAAGAGCACGGAGTTCGCCTCTACTCCGTTCGGGCAGCGCGTGGCGCAGGCCTATGAAGGCGGCGCGGCAGTGGTGGTTGCCGCTGACTTGCAGAAGATCGTGAGCCAAATCCCACTCGGCACCGACCAGAACCAGAAGCTTTTCCAGCGATCGGGATTTGCAGATGTGAAGTACTTGGTTTGGGAGCACAAGACGGTCGACGGCCAGGCCGGCAGCCGAATGGAACTAACCTTCACCAGTCCGCGGCATGGGGTGGCGTCCTGGTTGGCGGCGCCGGGGCCCCTGGGCAGCCTGGATTTTCTCTCGCCTAAAGCGGTGATTGCAGGCGCCGTGCGATTGAAGGATCCGGCGCTGATTTTCGTTGACCTTAAAGATATCGCCACGGCCCAGAATCCCAACGCCCTCGCGGCGCTGGCGCAGATGGAACAGGGATTGAAAGTCAGCTTAGGGGACGATCTGCTCAGCCGCCTCTCGGGAGAAATCGCCTATGAGGCGGACAACGTCCCGTCAACAAGACCGGCGTGGAGGGCAATACTGAAGGTCAATGATCCGGACCATTTGCAGGCAACACTGAATACGCTGTTGGCAACGATGCACGTCAACGCGCAGCAATCCGAAAACGGGGGAGTGACTTACCACGCGCTCGAAATTCCTTCTGCGCAGAAGACCACCGAAATCAGCTACGCATTTGTGGACGGTTATTGGATCGTCGCCTCAAGTCAGGAAACAGTCGCCGATGCAATTCGAGTGCATCACAGCGGCGAATCGCTAGCCCGGTCCAAGAAGTTTCTGGCGTCACTCCCGCCAGGGCACCCGTCGGAGGTGTCGGCGCTGCTCTACGAAGACCCGGCTGCGGTGGCGGAGCTAACCCTGCGGCAAGTATCGCCGGCGCTCGCGGAGTCCCTGTCGCACGCGAGCGCGGAAGCTTCGCCAATGGTGATCGCTGCGTATGGCGAGGAGAGCGCGCTGCGGGAAGCCAGCAGGAGTGGAGGAGTCGACGCCGGCGCGATTCTGATAGGGGCGGCCATCGCGATTCCGAACCTGCTGCGAGCCAGAATTGCGGCGAACGAATCGAGCGCAGCAGCCAACATGCGGACCGCGAACACTGCGCAGGTCATCTATTCGAGCTCTTATCCGCAGCGCGGCTTCGCGCGCGATCTGGCCTCACTCGGCCCCGATCCCCGTGGCACCGGCTCCTCGTCCGTGGACCACGCCGGTGTGATTGACGCTACCTTGGGAAATGCCAGTTGTACCGCGGGCACCTGGTGCACGAAGTCTGGATACCAGTTCAGCATCACGGCGGTCTGCAAGAAACAACGCTGCGAGGAATATGTGGTGGTTGGCACTCCGATCGGCAGCAACTCAGGAACGAGGAACCTTTGTTCGACTTCAGATGGAGTGGTTCGCTATAGATCTGGCCCTCCCCTGACTTCGCCGGTCAGCGTAGCGGAATGCCGGGCGTGGTCACCGCTGCGGTAATCGAGAACGGACAACGCGGAAGGCACGCCTGGGGAAGGGGGAGGACTCGGGAAGGGCACGGCTTCAGTCGGTGCTGCCACGGCCCGGAGGCAAGTGGGCTTCAGCCTTTGTCGTGTTGCCCGGCTAGACGAATCGCCAGCGCGTGGACTTGCCCTGAAAATACTTTTCCCACAGCCCGAAGGCGACGCGCGGGCGCACTGTGAACACTGGCTCCTTCATCGAGAGAATATCTTTTTTCATCGCGCCCATGTCGAACTTGTACTTGCGCTCGTAGAGGGGAAGCATTTTGCGGCGGGCGGCGACGTCGGCGATTTCGGTGACACCCTCGACGATAACCGCTTCGGCCGCGTCCTCGGTGCACACCACGCAGTTGGGATTCTGCGTGAGGTTGCGCGCCTTGCGCGATTTGCTGCCCGTGCTGAACAGAAAACGGCCATCTTGCCACAGGCCCCAGACCACCATGGTGTGGGGAGAGCCGTCTGGCTTAACCGTGGCAATCCAGTAGTTGTGCGATTTTTTTAGCCTCTGCTCGGCCCAGTTCCACGAAAGCAGTCCCTTGTCGCCCTCCGGCAGGCCGTAGCCAGGCATTTGTGGACGGCTGGATTTCGGCTTCTTTGTGCGCGCTAGAGTTTTCCTCGTCGACATCGAAGGATTCTCCGGAAGTTACGAATTCTGCCTCGTCCACTGGTCGATGCGCTCCAGCGCCTGCTGCAGATTTTCCAGCGAGTTCGCTACGCTGAAGCGCAAGTAGCCTTCGCCGAACGCGCCGAACGAAGTCCCCGACAGCGCGGCCACTCCAGCCTGTTCGAGCAGGGCGTCAGCCAGCGGTTTCGATTTCCATCCCGTCTGCGTGATGTTGGGAAAGGCGTAGAACGCGCCTTTCGGCATGCGACAGGAAAAGCCCTTGATTTTATTCAGTCCTGCTACGAAGACGTCGCGGCGCCGCTGGAACTCATTGCGCATGCGGTCCACCGACGTCTGATCGCCGTTGATCGCCTCGATGCCCGCCACCTGCGTGAAGCTCGCAGTGCAGGAATTTGAATTGGTCATCAAGCGCGAAATATGGGTTGCCAGGTCGGGGCGCATCACGCCGTAGCCCATGCGCCATCCCGTCATGGCATAGGTTTTCGAGAAGCCGTCGAGCAGAATGGTGCGCTCCTGCATGCCGGGCACCGACATGATCGAAAAATGCTGGCCGCCGTCGAACAGCAGACGGCTGTAGATTTCGTCCGACAGCACCATGATGTTGCGCTCGCCGATGGCGTTCGCGATCTGTTCGATATCGCGGCGTTCGAGTACGCCGCCCGTCGGATTCTGGGGCGAATTCAAAATAATCAGCCGCGTGCGGTCGGTGATCAGCGACGCCAACTCGTCAACATCGAGCGAAAAATCACGCTCCTCGCGCAAGTGGATGGGCATAGCCTTGCCGCCGACGTAATGAATCATCGACTCGTAGATAGGGAAGCCGGGATTGGGATAGATGGCCTCATCTCCCTCATCAATCAAGGCCAGGATCGTGAAGAAAATAATAGGCTTACCGCCCGGGACAACGACCACTTCATCGCTCGCAACTTTCACTCCGCGGGTGCGGCTCACATAGTCGGCAAGCGCTTGCCGCAGTTCGGGCAGGCCCGCGGAGGGACCGTAATGTGTCCAGCCATGGTGCAGCGCATCCACGCCCGCCTCGACCACGTTTGCGGGAGTGTCGAAGTCCGGTTCGCCAATTTCCAGGTGGATGATGCTCTTGCCCTGGCGTTCCAGCGCGCGCGCCTTGTTCAAAACTTCAAAGGCGGTCTCGGTGCCCAGCCGCGACATGCGGCGCGCTAACTGCAATTCGTATTGCGTGGCTTTCTCCATGGCGGGAAAACTCCTGACAGCAACAAACCGACGATTATACGCCGCTTTCCGAGACGAAAGTCGCGCATGGATCTGTGACCGAACGGCGTAAGGTTATAAAATTCGCTGTCGAGGAGGACTTGTGGACTCATATCTCAACGAACTTTATGCGCATCAGGCATGGGCTGACGCGGAGCACTGGCGCGCGTTCGAAGCGCATCCTGCGGCGCTCGCCGACAAGGCGATCCGCGAGCGCTTGCTGCATATTCATCTGGTGCAGCACGGATTTCTGTGGGTAGCGGGTCCGCGGACGTCGCCATTCGCATTCAAGAAGCTGGAGGATTTCGCCAACACGGCGGACTTCAAGCGTTACGCCCAGCTCTATCACGCGGAAATGGAGCAGCTGTTGCGAAGCATATCGCTGGCTCGTCTGGAAGAGATCATTGAAGTACCGTGGTTCGAACCTGCCCTGAAAATCAGCGTGCGTCATGCGCTCACCCAGGCTGCGATGCACAGCCACTATCACCGTGGGCAGAATGCCACACGCCTGCGTGAGCTGGGTGGAGTGCCTCCGGGGACGGACTTCATTGTGTGGTTGCGGGACAGGCAGCCGGCGGCGAAGTGGAGCTAAGAGCGGAGTGCTGATTTCAGCGCATCGCCATTGCCAGATCGGTGCTCCCGAAAATGTGGAGACGGCGCGGCGGCGGTCCGTGCGCCGCTGGCCAGACAATCGATTTTCGTCGCAAGCCCTGCCACAAAACCTGGGCCTCATACGTTCTTGGTATGTGAATGCTAGAAGCATGGCGGAACCGAGTCAGCTGGAAGTCACCAACCCCGAAGGACTGGATGCGATTTTTCGCGCTCATTATGAGCGCATTGCGCGCGTCATTGGCAGGGTCATTCACGACCAGGCCCGCGCGGAGGAACTAGCGGTGGAAGTCTTTCTGAAGTGGTGGCGGAATCCTCAGGCGCAGGGAGAACACACGGAGGGGTGGCTTTATCGCACAGCCGTACGTGAGGCGTTGGACGAATTAAGGCGCCAGACACGCCGGAGCCGATTCGAGCGACTTTTCAGTTTCGTCCGCGAGTCGCCTCGTACGCCGGAGCATTTGTACGCTGTCAACGCCGAGCAGCAGAGGGTGCGGGCTGTGCTCGGGGCTTTGAGTCGGCGCCATGCGGAGCTGTTGCTCCTGTGGAGTCAGGGCCTCAGCTACCGGGAGATTGCCGCCTCTCTCACCGTGAATTCCAGCTACGTCGGAAGTCTCGTCAGCCGTGCTCAAG
>Ga0209380_10001055_pt1 | contig 19116 bp, 7 predicted proteins | sample HubBroMetageWFT6_FD_188347 | JGI IMG/M metagenome (GOLD analysis project Ga0209380, IMG submission 188347) | Warmed and freeze-thawed soil microbial communities from the Hubbard Brook experimental Forest, New Hampshire - Hubbard Brook CCASE Soil... | ecosystem: Environmental > Terrestrial > Soil...
CTACACGTTCGCTTTTCTGAAACCGGCGGACTATGTCGTAAGGATCGAAGCCAGGAGTTTCAAAACTACCCGATTGCCGATTACGGTAAAGGTTGACCAGACGGCGAACGGGAACGCGACGCTGGTAGTGGGCGATTCGTCAGAGACAGTTGACGTTTCAGCTTCCGATCTCCAGGTCAATACTATCCAAGCCACGGTGCAGGGCGTACTCACTTCTACCCAGATCGCGAATCTGCCAGTAAACGGTCGGAACTTTCTTGATCTTGCCCAGCTTGAACCCGGTGTCCAGATTCAGGACGGTCAAAATTTCGACCCTACAAAGGCCGGCTATTCGTCAATCTCCTTTGGCGGCCGTTTCGGCCGGACTGCCCGCATCGAGGTAGACGGCGCGGATGTTTCCGACGAAACCGTGGGCACGACGACAACCGATATTCCTTCCAGCGCCATACAGGAGTTTCAAATCAGTCAATCGAGTCTCGATATGTCGACGGAGTTGACCTCCTCCGGTTCCGTCAATGTAACCACGAAATCCGGGACAAACAACTATCATGGCGAGTCCTTCGGTCAATTCCGCCACAGCGCAGTTGGCGCTCCGCTGCCGACACCTCCCGGGATCACCGCGCCTTATCAGCGCAGCCAGTACGGCGGCGACTTGGGTGGGCCGATCTTCAGGGACAAGTTGTTCTTCTTCGCGGATGGGGAACGAACCATTCAACATACGAACGCACCGGTGCCCGTCTCTGTTCCTTTCTCTCAATACTCGGGTACTTTTTCTGATCCATTCCACGAGGGCAATTTGTTGGGCAGAGTTGACTATCAGTGGGCCAACCGTGTTCATTTTTTCTATCGCTTTTCGTACTTCAACAATTCCCTTGATGCGACGAGTGGCGCCGGCTACTCACTCTATGACACGAAGAACAACGCGCGTGATCACGTAATAGGAGTGGACTTCAAAACCGGCAACTTCATACACAGTATTCGCTTGTCGTTCCTGAAATTTCAAAACCAAATCGTGGACGCCACCGCGGGAGACAGCGCCCTTCCGCTCAACAACCTGGGAGTGCAAATCATCATGGGCAGCACCGGTCTGGCAGCCGGACCAAACTTCCTGGCTCCGCAAACTACAGCACAGAGTGATCACGAACTTAAGTACGATGGCACCAGGATCGCAGGGTCCCATGTGATTCGATATGGTGTCGCATTCAACCACATTCAAGGTGCTGTTTTCGCCCCACTGCTAAAGTACGGGCCGCAGATCGTATCGACTGTTTCCACTGTTGAAGTAGCAGCTGCAGCGGGCGGTCCTTTCCCGGGAGGAGCGTCGAATCCGTTGAATTACCCGGCTGACTCCATCACGATTACCAACGGCCTCGGGTATTTCACGAGCGAGCCTGCTTTGGGATTTCAGGCTGGTGGGCTCGGACCCGACAACCGCGTGCTGACGTATCTCGGTGACAGTTGGAAGATCAAGCCAAACTTTAACTTAACCTACGGCTTGCGTTGGGATCGAGACACCGGCCGCACGGACAGTCAATACGCCGGCCTTCCTGAGCTCAGTGCATTAGTGCCTGGCCTGGACCTTGGAAATCGAGTATCGCAACCCAATTTCAATTTCGCGCCGCAGATCGGATTTGCCTGGGACCCATGGAAAGACGGTAAGACTGCTCTCCGCGGTGGCATCGGATTGTTCTACGAAAATGCCATCTGGAACAATGTTGTTTTTGATGCTCCGAATCGCGAGCCCACAGGAGCGTTTGAACAATTCCCGAGCGCTTGCTCCGCCCCTGGAACGCCAGCGAAGATTGCGATTCCAGGTGGCTTTCTCACCCCAAGCTCCGGCACTCCAACTTCAGTTTGCGGCACGTCGACTGGCGCTTCTCTGATTGGCAACGCGCTCTCGGCAATTGTGGCATTGCAGCAGACCTATCGAGCGGACTCGCCGCTAAACCTGCAGGCGCCAAATCCGTCGTATGCGGGACAGTACCTTACCGATTGCAGCACAGGCGGTCCTGATTGCTTCTTCACACCAGGTGTCTCGATGTTTAATCCTAACTACAAGCCTCCGCGCTCAGTGCAGATGAATATCGGGGTGCAGAGGCAACTCAAATCTGGAGTCGTATTGAGTGTCGACTACATCCGCAACGTTCAAACGCATTATTTGTTGGGTATTGACGAAAATCACGCTGGAGACGTTCGCTATTTCAATAAAACCGGCGCTCTAAATGCCGTTGCGGCAACGAATACAAAATTTGGGTGTGCTCCCACTCCTGGAGCCGGCGTCGACTGCGCGATTTCAGGTGTAAACCACGGAGGGGTCGGCGCCACGATATCCGACTATGCTGGTTTCGGCTTGGGTTCCTCTTCCGACATGGGGGGGAGTAGCTGCATCGCTGCCCTCGGTTACACGTGTGCCTTCGGAGGCTTCGATCCACAGGCGCCTCCACTCAATTTTTTATCACCCGTCGGTCGATCCGTATACAACGGCTTGGAGACAAAGTTGGCAACGAATCTGAACCGTCCATTTCGGGGTGCAAAAACTCTAAATATTCAGGTGGCATATGCTCTGTCGCGCTTTGAAAACGCTGGTGGTGCAACATCTCCAGACGGCGCGCTTGGTCCAGGCAAAGCTGACCAGGACTATATTCTTCCTGCTTTAGACAACAGGAACCCGAACCGATATTTCGGGCCTTCGACCTTGGATCGAACGCATCAATTATCATTCGGCGGCTATTTGGATTTACCGGTTGGATTTCAAGTGGCGTTGATGTCTCACTTTTACAGTCCGCTTTCGACCACTCTTACTGTTCCCAATACCGCCAAAGGCGCGGGTGAAATATTCCGAACCGACTTTACCGGTGACGGTACGACCCAAGACCCGGTTCCAGGAACCCATGTCGGCGAATTCGATCGCGGAATCAGTGCCGGCAATATCGACAGAATCATCGACAATTACAACAACGCGGTCGCAGGCAATCCCACCCCTGCAGGCCAGGTTCTAGTCCAGGAGGGCCTAATGACACCAGCTCAGCTCACAGGGTTAGGCGCCGTGGCTCCAGCATTGCCGGAAGCGCTCTTCAATCAGGTGAACTTGGGGTGGCTGCGCGTCTTCGATGCAACCCTGTCATGGACCTATTCTTTTCACGAGCGAGTGACCGTGAAACCGTCAGTCGGGTTCTACAACCTCTTCAACTTTGCCAACTTCGACTTGCCGACCAGCATTATGTCCGGCCTCCTCACCGGCACTGCAGGCACGATTAATGGTACGGACCCTGCAGCACATAACACCAATCGCGTCGGCGTGGGCACGGGTGTCTTCACTTTAGGAGCGCCACGTGAAATTGAATTTAGTTTGAAGATCGCTTTCTAGCGCTTGGCTCGAAATCAGATCATGTCGTCTGTTTTTAGTTCAGCTCTTCGGCAACGAACCAACAGCAAGCGGCTCTCGCGATGCTTCTTTCACACTCGATGACGCTGGGCTGGCAGGCCGCACTCTGCCGGCCACCCAGCAACTAATAGTCGAACCACTGATTGAGTGCTCGCAGCTTTTCTTGGGTATACGGTGGAAACAGGTGATCGACAGACACGTCGCACAGGGCAGGGTTCTCAGAAAACCGATCTCAGCGCAACGAACTTCGTCTTCGGGGTGCTTTAGGCCCGCCTAGCCCACTGACTCGGAGGACATCCGAATCATTGAAGAATAATACCTCCATGAAACGATATCGATTTTATTAGTCCAACTCTAGGCCGTGCTCGTTCCCCAGATCGCCTAATCACCCTCGCTGGAATACGATAAGCCTATATAAATACAGTAATTTAACGTCGATATATTGATGGAAGTGACTCCTTTTTATGCTCGAGCGACCCGTCACATTAACAAAAATAACGATTATGTTTTATAGTGATCGGTACGGTCAGCCGAGTGAAAAACGGAATTGGATCGTCGGCTGGCACATAGTCTCGCTCCCGCTTTTCATGCGAAAAAGTCGAGCTTTGTTGCTCTCAGGAGGACCATGCGCAAATCACGCCGGAAGTTTTTGGCGACTGCTTCATTGAGTCTGCTTGGAGCCGTGTCCGTTTCAAAAACCCGCGCCCAAACACAAGAGCCAGCCGGCGAGCCACCAGCATTCGGCACGGGGCCGGCGGCCGGACCTGAAGTTTCTGCGCAGACGTTTGCGGAAGCTGAGAAGCTCGTTCAATTCCCGCTGAATGAGAGCGAACGCACCCAAGCCGCCGGCGCCTGGCGCCAGAATCTGGCGTCCCTTTATGAGCGGCGCGCCGGGCCGCGCAAAATGCGGTTGGAGCCCGCACTCGCTCCGGCGACGGAGTGGAATCCGGTGCTGCCTGGCGAGTATTCCGGTCCCGGTAAGAATGAATTCGTTCGCAGCAATTCAGATCCGGGGCTTCTGCCTCAAAGAGACGAGGACATCGCCTTCGCCACAGTCGCTAAGCTCAGCCGTTGGATCGAGCTGCGAAAACTCTCTTCCGAGCGCCTGACGAATATTTATCTCTCGAGGCTCGAACGATTCGACCCCAAATTGCGATGCGTGATCACACTCACCCGCGATCGTGCTCTTTCGCAAGCCAAGCAGGCTGATGACGAGATCGCGGCCGGGAACTATCGCGGCCCGCTTCACGGAATTCCGTGGGGCGCAAAGGACCTCTTAGACACGGCGAACATTCCGACGACCTATGGCGCCGAGCCCTTCAGAAACCGCATCCCGAACCAGGACGCGGTAGTCGTTAAACGATTACAGGAAGCGGGCGCCGTACTCGTCGCCAAACTTAGCCTTGGCGCATTGGCACTTAACGACATTTGGTTCGGCGGGCAGACAATGAATCCCTGGCTGCCCGAAGAAGGCGCATCGGGGTCCAGCGCGGGCCCGGGCGCGGCCACAGCGGCTGGTTTGGTCGCGTTTGCAATCGGCAGCGAGACTAGCGGCAGCATCGTCGGGCCCAGCATGAGGTGTGGAGTTACAGGCCTTCGTCCCACCTTCGGCCGCGTCGCGCGCACTGGCGCAATGACGCTGTGCTGGTCGCTGGACAAATTAGGCCCTATGACGCGACACGTCGAAGACGCGATCATGGTTCTCAATGCAATCTCAGGGGCTGATCCCGGCGATGTGGCCAGCGTTCCCAGTACACTGGCTTTCAATGCGGGCGCCAGCGTGAAAGGCTTACGCGTCGGTTACTTTCCTGATTGGATGAAAAACCAGCCAGCAACCGATGTCGACCGCGCGGCGCTCGAAACGGTGAAAAAGATTGGTATGACGCCGATCGAAGTTTCGATCCCCGATTGGCCTTACGACTGCCTCGATCTGATCTTGTTTGCGGAAGGCGCGGCAGCCTTTGAAGAACTTACGATCAGCGGCGGCTTGAATGAGCTCAAGGTTCAGGTTGCGGATGCCTGGCCGAATATCTTTCGTCAGGCGCGTTTTCTTTCCGCGGTCGATTTTGTACAAGCCGATCGTTTGCGCCGTAAGGTGGCGGAAGAAATGAGGAGCGTCTTTTCGCAGGTTGATCTTCTGCTTGTCCCGTCACTGCGCGATGAAATGCTCACCATCACCAATTTCACCGGTCACCCGTCGCTTACATTGCGCGCGGGGTTTGTGGAAGTGAAGCAGGCGCGGAGCGATTGGGCGCCGGATCCGAATAACCCTGTCCCAACTTTTGCCACTCCGCGCCGAGTGCCGCATGGAATCACACTGATCGGCAGACTTTTCGACGAAGGCACGCTCGCACACGCAGGCCTCGCGCTTGAGCGCGCTTTCGGAGTAGCCGACGACCGCCCGCCAGGATTCTAGCTTATGGAAGCGCTCGACCTCTCGATCGGCAAATGGACGGTTTGATCATTTGTGGTACTCCGGCACCGGCTTTCCTTCAATTCTCAAGATTGCCTCTTCCGCGGCGCTGCCAACTCTTCGTTGCGCCAGGACTTGATTAAGCGCGGGCAAAGCGTCCTTGGCAGCGGGGCCCATATCACCCAACGCGGTTGCAACGGCGGACGAAACGAAGATTTCGTCCTTGGTGAGCAGCTTTGTGACCAGCGGAGCCACCGCTGCGCTGGCGCTCGCACCCATGGCCCCCAAAGCTCCGGCCGCCACAACTCGCACATAATCCACTCGATCGTTCAAAGCCTGCACCAGCTGCGGAATCGCTGGCACTGCCCTTGGCCCCATCGAACGCAGAGCGACCGCGGCCAGACCGCGTACCTCTGGGTCAGCATCGGTAAGCGCCTTGGACAGAGCAGCCAATGCGTCCGTGGAAGCGCGTTGACCCACCTGCGCCAGTGCGGCTGCAGAGGCTTCGCGCACGACTGCCGACGGATCGGAAAGCGCAGCAATCAACTGCGGACAGGCAGGCGCCGCATCGGCACCAAAGCTGCCAATAGCTCGAATCAAAACCAGACGCTGCTCCCCCGGTGCACTCTTTAGCTTTGCAACATAAGAGTCCAAAGGAAAGTCTCGAAACACCGGCCCATCTCCGTGCCGGGACATTCCTTCACGAATATCGGGAACTTCGGGCGCGTTCTCCACCCTTTCCAATACCACGTCATTCACGCCAAGGTTGTAACCCACCGAATGCGGATCTTTACCTGTAACGATAAATGTGATCGTGTGCTTGCCTGGTTTGAGTTGGAACATCCCCAACGTTCGATCCTGGGCGACGTAGAGTTCGGGAAGGTAGTTGTGAAAGATCTCCGGTCCAGGCAGAGGAATCTCCGAAGTCGCTGGTTGCCGTGTGTCCAGATTAGCCGCTTGCCCGTCGACCTGGACGGTGTAATCTCCATAGTCTGGCCCTTCAGCAACCTCTGCGACGATTTCATAAAGTCCGGCCTGGCCCACGTCGATTGGTACGTTCATCTTTGACCCGACGCCGGAGGCCTGAAAATACAGAATATCTTTCGCCCAGTCCACATCCTTTAGCACCGAGGCATGTCCCTGCTCGGTTGTAACATTCGCAATCGAGTTCTCGATCGGAATCTGGGTAGCATTTCCAAATGGAAGGCGGTCATCCCCAAAAGGCGGTTCTGACAATCCTTCATTCACGCCCTGCTGATACCAGAAAGCGACACTCGAGAAATAATCTGGCCGCTCCTCGAATCCGGCGCGCACTGAACCATCCGGATTGGCTGTCCACCCTTTGTGCTCAATTCCCGCCCAGATCGATTGCTTAAACGCTATCGGATCGGGAACGTGCCACCGGTACGCAGAGATTCGCGACCCGGGCAACTCTCCTTCCACGATCGATGCCCCCGTCCAAAGCCCGTTGTCAACACGTAGATCCCATGCGCTATTGAAGTAATCTTCGGTACCGGTACCATAAAGTAGTGGCATCGATGCCCCATCAAGGTAGAAAAGATCGTCGCCCTCCCCGAACCAGGATATCTGGGTCAGAAGGACGCTTAGAACCGTTCCCACATAATGCCCCGTGCCCTTGGTATCGAGAAAGGCATAGTTACGTCCCGCGCGGGCCGGTCTTTCCTGGCGATAATAGGCGTGAAAATACCCGATATCTTCGGGCAATGAGGCATACTGGCGATAGTCGACATGATAGAAGAAATCGGGCACAAACCGATGGCCCTCATTCGTCACTGTGATGAGACAGGACTTCCTGAACGGCATCGGCCAATAGCTGTTGCGTGCACGGCCAAATGAACTGTCTCGCACCATCATAGAGTTCACTTCGCGCTCGGCACCGTGTCCAACCGCAAAGAAATCCCCCAGAGGCGCATCGACACTCGGGGTTTTGCTGCCATCGTAGTAGACCCGAATGCGCAGCAGACGCGGCCAGCCGTACTCATTCTGCGTCACGGTCATCCAGATATGCGTGACCATGCCGGCTCCGCCGATATCGGCGACTACCAACGTCTCGCCCGGCGCGATCCGCTTGTCGTCGTCGTTGCTGTTGACGTAACGGTTGCCACTTGATAATCGATGGCTGGTGTAGTCCTTTAACCTGGCCAGCCCAATGGCATCCAGGTAGTCGTTGGCTGGAGTCTGCGCAAATGCTGCAGTTGAAAAAAGCAGAAGCAGACCTATGGCCAGCTTGCTCATAGGGATGGTTGAAGGTGCGGTTCGCTTTGCCTTGGACATGCTGATCCGCCCGCTCAAGACCGAGAGCATAGGGGCCTCCTTTGCAAAGGGTGCCTCAGGCTAACGCCCAAGGTCACCCTTAAGTAGAAACTGGCGCACCCCTAGAAGTCGAAGCGAAGCGAGAATTGCTGGACGCGGGGAGCTGTAAGCATCGCGCCGTAGTTACCGAATCCGCCGGACGTCACATCTCTGTTCATGGAGTAGACATCGAAGCGCGGCGAATTGGTTACGTTGAAAACCTGCCACCCGAATTTGAGGGTTTGTTGTTCATGAATCACCCAACTCTTCGAGAGTCCCGAGTCGATGCCGAAGTAACCATCTCCGCGAAATCTGTTTCGCTGTCCGGCTTCTCCAGGATAGGCATTGCGGACGGGAGAACCCGTGATATAACCGTTTTCGAGCGCGGTCGGATTTGTGAAAGCCTGTGGAACGCCGGCGCTGCCAATATGCTTGCCGGTTTGCACAGCAGCCGTTTGCACCAACCAGCTGACCTGGGTCCAGTTTGTTGACCAGTTCGAACTGTTATCGATCCCAAATGGCAGTCCACTCGTCCAGCGGGATAGGCCCGTCAGCTGCCATCCACCTACGATAGCTTCAGCGATCCCCCCGCTATGCGAAAGAAGCGGCCGACCCTTGCCAACGGGCAGCGAAAACACCCAATCCGCAGTCACCATGTGCCTCGTGTCAAAGTCAGATACAGCGTAGTTGTCACGTGGGTGCCAAGTGCTGATAATCGGGCTGGCAACTCCACCCTTGCAGTACTCACATGTACGCTCAGTATCCGACCCAAGATCGAGCGATTTGCTGAGTGTGTAGCTGAAGTCGAACTGGAGTCCCTTAGCCATTGGGCGGCGCAACTGGATCTGGCCCGCATTGTAACTGCTGTACCCGTTGGAATCCCAAATGACCAGCGATCCATATTGGGGCGCAAAAAAGCGTCCCGATTGCTGAGGATTACCGCTGCATACGGGGGAGCAGATTATGTCCAGGTTCCAAATGTCGAACGTTTCATTCCCCGGAAGCGTCTTCCACATGTTGTAGATATTCTGGGTCGCGGTCAGACCACCCGTGGCGGCGGCAGGCCATTCATCTTCAAAGTAAGGTATAGCCGCAACATTCGTGGCGCCGGCATAAACCTGCTTGGAGAGTTGGGTCGCGGCGGTGTAGTAATCCGTGCCGGAGGCGGGATCTTGCAGATCGAGCGGCTCGCCCCAGTCGTACTGCTGCATCAGGTGCCGCCCCAGACGGCCGACATAGGCGATGTCGAGAGTGAAGCCTCCTTTCAATTGCCTCTGAATCGATGTATCGAAGGCAAAGGAATAAGGGGTTGTGATGTGGTTGTCGACTCCGATCGCGTTTTGATCGTGCACACCTGTCAGCGGCACGGTCGGGTAGCCGACCACTGGAGGCGCCGGCGACGGTCCAACTGGAGGCGGAACATTGTGGATACCGGTAAAGCGCGGATCGTCAGCAAAGCTGACGCCTTCCTGCAAGGGTGCGCTCGTTGTAGTTACGGAAAGGCTGAATGACCCGTTTTGCGAGAACGAGTTTACGATTCCCTGCCCGAAGTGGTCGAAGTACACTCCGGCTCCAGCTCGAATTGAACTCTGGTTCCCGCTTCCGAATAAAGTATGAAGGATTCCATGATCCGCGGAAGGCGAATACGCTACGGCCAATCTGGGTGCGATGTTGTAGGGGTCCATTTGCCAATAGCCCTTCAACCCGCGAGCCTGGCCGGACGGCGCAAAGGATATGTTCGGCTGAACAGGTACGCCTAACGCAGCAAATTGGGTCCGGGTCTCGAACCAGGCTTGCAGGTCGGTCACCGACTGCACTTGCTGGCCATGTACTTCGTAGGGAGTCTGCAGCAGCGTATGATGCAGTCCAAAGGTAATCGTCAGGTTGGGCCGCGCTCTCCATTTGTCCTGCAGGTAATACTCCAATTCATTCGTCTTGAAGTCTCGATCGATGATTGTTCCCTGGTTCAGCAGGTTTCCTGTCAGCCCGTTCTGCGACACGGAGTAGTTGCTTGACGAGTAGATGCCGCTTATCAAGCCGGTCGCAGCGATGATTGCGTTGTTATACGAGTTTGTGAACGAAGAACCCACGGCCGGATAGCCGTACGCGCCGGGATCGTAGTTCTGCCCTGTATTCGCAATGCCGGAAAGAGGGAAAAAGCCGTAGCTACCCACCGCGGAGTTCCAGGATGTGTTGTCCGATGCACTGAGGTTGTGAATTAACCTGTAATTTACGCCGAATTGCAGGGTGTGCTCACGTTTAACCCAGGTAAGATCGTCGATGAAATCGTGCACGGGTACCGTGTTGATCGTGGTGCGGTTCTCCGCATCTATCGAACTCAATCCGCCAAAGTCGACGTAGGGGCCATCGCCTGCCCCGCGATTCCCAATCCCCTGCCGTATGTAGCCATAGCGGGCGGAGTTAATCAGATTGCTTCTGATAATCCAGGTGTCACTCGCTGCAATCCCTCTGCTGTTATTCGTAAGGTTATAGCTCGGGGGTTCGCCGGGAAATTCCGGCGGCCCCTGGGTCGAATCGCCCTGAAGATTTCCGCGGATGAAGAGTTGGTGCTTGCCTATGGAATAGTCGATCTTGGCAATGTACGTGGTGAGCTTGATTGGATTGGGAGCCGACCACGTGAAAGACGCTGTGTTCAGGCCGCCATCTCCAACTACTAAACCATTGCTCTGGGGAAATTGATTGAAAAGCGTGAGCGAATTTGGATCGACTCCCGGGCCTATTGCGCACGAAGGGCAGGCGGGTCCCATCGAGGCGATTTCCGCGGGGGTGAGAGTGACAACGGCGCTGCTCGCGTTCAAATACTCTACGTTACCGGCGCGAAGGGAATCCGTCGGCACGGTTTGTGTTTCCTGCTGATTCTCCGCAGTGCGCTGCTGCTCGTAATTGAGGAAGAAGAACAGCCGATTCTTGATGATCGGTCCGCCCACTGCTGCGCCGAAAGTATTCCGAATGAGACTCCCGGGCTTATTTGGCAATCCGGAGGAGAGTTCAGCTTGCTTATTGAACCAGTCGTTCGCAGCAGTAGCCGTGATGCGGTTGTACTCATAGACACTGCCGTGGAATTGATTTGTGCCGCTCTTGGTAATAAGTGCAATCTGCGCGCCGGAGCCTCTTCCCGAATCCGCGTTCGAATTGGTGGTGGTTACTCGAAACTCCTCGACGGAATCGATGGTTGAACGAAGTACGGATGTGAAGGCAAAGCCGTTTTCCTGATCGTTGTCGTCGATGCCATCCAGGGTTATGTTCGATTGATCGGACCGCGCGCCGGCGACCGCGCCGCTCCGACTATCAACTGCCTGGTTGATTTGCCGGCCCAAATACAAGACGCCAGGCTGAAGACTGAGAAGATCCGGGACATTGCGGCCCTCCATGGGAAGCGCCTCAATCGTGGAGTTATTCACGGAATTGCCGATCGTTGCGTCAGTCGTATTCAAAGTTTCCGTGGCCGCCGAAACGTTCACGGTTTCGGCCGCACTTTTTACCGACAGGACGAACGGGACGGTCGCGGGCTGGCTCACCAGCAGTTGAGCAACCTTGGTCTGAACGCCGAAGTCCGCCGCTTTCGCCGTAATCTCATATGTGCCCGGCGCAATTTGGACGAATTCGTATAGCCCCTTACTGTCAGACTTAGTGGTCGCTTGAAAGCCATTGCTTTTGTTATCGAGAGTAACAATTGCCCCCGCCACGACTGCGCCAGAGGAATCCTGAACACTCCCGCTCACTGATGTTGTGGAAGACTGAGCCCACATGGGTATAGCGACCAAAACGCAGGTCAACAAAATGAGTCCACTCCGCATGGATGTGAGAACCCTCGCCATTACTTTTTGCATAAATAGCTCTCCCTCGGTGCGCCGCACACCAAATCAGACATGCATCCCAATACAGGGCGCCACGCTCGCTTGTCAAGAAAAAAATAATCGTTTCATTTAATTTGTCACTCGGGGTGATTGTAGATTTGAGGCGCGGGATAGGTGCTCCAGCAGCCTTTTTTTGCCAATCTATTCCATCAATATGCGCCAGAAATAGAATCGATTATATTTATTCTTGACAACATGCCAAACCAGGTGTTAACTGTGCTCCCCGAAGAATAAATCTGACTCGGACATGGATCTGACAGTTCACTGAAGGTTTTTACGAGTTTCTTCACCTTGCCCCCGGCGCCTACCGGACGGGCGTAACCGCACGGGGTTTGGGGAGACAGGTCAAAGTAACGCTTGGGATCAGCTGGCGTGCCACAGCTGAAGGACTATTCGAGCGCGAATGTCGTCGAGGAATCGGTTTGTCTGTAGACAACCCTGTGCATAGTATTCGGAGGAACAATGCCAGCAACACGAATGTACCGATCAGCCCTTCTATCGGTGACGTTATCCGTCTCTCTCGCCGTTGTCTTGATTTGCAGTGTTGCGTGGGGTGTCGAGCCAGCCAAGGAGATCGTGCTGATAGGAAGTCCGAAACTCCACGGTGGCATCGGACAGCATGACTCCCCTCGCTGCGTTGCCGTTCTAAAGGAGCTCCTGGATGCCTCGCCAGAAGCACATGATGTAAGAATTTCGGCCTATCCCGACGGGTGGCCGTCGGAGGTCTCGGCCCTCGATGGCGCATCTACCATCGTATTCTGCTTTGATGGCCTGGAGTCGCACCCGCTCCTCAACGTCGCACACCGGGTTCAATTTGAGAAGCTTATGAAAGGAGGAGTCGGCGTTGTTGCATTACATCAATCGTCGACGGTGCCTCCAAATGACAAGACCCTCAATTTGGAGCGCTGGTTGGGCGGCGCTCGCTACGGCATGTTCGACCGCACCGAGGAGCCTGTTCTGTTTAAGCCAGCCGTCCACCCGATCAGCAACGGGGTTGGCGAGTTCCTGCTACCCGACGAGTTCTATCCGACGATCCGCTTTCCTGAGGACGACAAAAAGGTAACTCCGATTCTCACTGGAAAGCTTCACCCTCAATTCCGCGATGACAAGCCTCTCGCAATCGATCAAGCAGAAGTCCATGTAGTGGCTTGGGCATTTGAGCGCGACGACAGTGGACGGGCGTTCACGTTTACTGGCCTACACTACCTCGCTGGGCTGGATAACCCGGCGCTTCGCAAGCTCGTGCTCAATGCCATTTTTTGGACGGCAAAGATCGAAGTCCCGAGGGATGGCGTCACGACCTCGGCACCAGCCGACGCCGCACAGAAATTCGTCAACCAGGAACTCAAAGCTGAACTGGAAGCCGCAAATCGTCCGGAAAAGACGATTGACGCGGCCATTGTCACCCCGGCCGCGAACAATCAAGTCATCCAATATCCCTGGGGACACCTCACCTGGTACGTATCTCGTGAACTCAACAATTCCGACACGATGACGGTCGGTGAGGCCGTGATTCTACCGGGTCGAGAGAACCCGCGCCACTTTCACCCGAACTGCGATGAAGTCTTGCATGTTCTCAAGGGCCACATTCTTCAGACCACGGGCGACAAGTCCGTGGAGATGAAGGAAGGCGATACCGTAAGCATTCCGGCGGGGATCCATCACAGCACTAGGAATCTCGGGACGGAGGATGCTGTGCTGGCAATCAGTTTTTCATCGGCCACGCGAAAAACAATCGGAGAGTGACCTGAATGAGTTGTGACACCAATGCACCCAAATGGCTATGGGCCTTAACCCTCATGGTAAGTGCATTTCTGCCGGGAAGACTGGCCGGCGTTGACAAGCTGACCTATCACAATAATCCCCAGCGCACTGGGTGGGACGATCACGAGGTATTGCTGACACCGAAAGCTGTACAGGGCGCTTCTTTCGGGCTGCTTTGGCAAACGCCTACGCTTGACTATTTCGAAGGTCTCCCCCCGCGTCTTTTCGCTTCTCCAATTTACGTAGACAGAGTTGAAATTTCGGCCGGTCCCTATCGAGGCCATATCTTCCCTGCCCTCTTTGTAGTTACGAGTACCGGATTTGTGTACTCGATAAGCGCTTTTAAGTCCGGTACAACACCGCCCGGGGCAATTTTGTGGCGTACAAGGCTGACCGACAAGCCGTGTGAGGGCGGGGAGACAGGAAATCTCAGCACGCCAATCATCGACTTGAAGAAACAGCGAATTTATGTAACCAGCTGCGGCGGTGAAGGGCAATGGCAGGCGCATGCCCTCGACATCAGAAGCGGCGATGAGCTCCACGGATGGCCTGTGGAGCTTGGCCACGACGCGCTCAACGCACCTGGTATCAACCGCAATGGCACCACGCAGTTTTCTGAGAAAGATGGACATACACAACGTGGTGCTCTCAACCTGAGCCCCGACGGGGCGCGCCTTTATGTAAGTTTCGGCCTGGATAGCTCGAGCGGGTGGCTCGTAGCCGTGGACACGAATCGTCCACGAGTGGCGACAGCGTTCTCCAGTACGCCGATCACCAGTGAAATCCAGGGCGGCATGTGGGCCTCGGGAGGCCCGGCAGTTGACCAGCAAGGGAATGTCTACATTGCGACTGGCGCCAGCTACACGCAGTGGCGGAGGCACGCGGGCATCCCGGGTGTTTTCCCCGAGTCGGCTCATAGCTGGGGACAATCGATATTGCAGTTGAAGGATGATCCCGTGACAGGTTTTGAACTACTGGGGACTTACACGCCTTTCAACTACTGCCTGGCCGCGGCCAATGATATTGACCTGGGCAGCAGCGGGACGGTCCTCATCGATCTCGAACCAGGCAAGACTTCCACGCCTCAGCTGTTGGCGCTTGGCGGCGCCAAACAGGGAAACGCCTACTTGTTGGATCGCACTCACCTGCCGGGAGGTGTGATCAAGCGCCACCCATGCAGTGACGACTCCTCGAGCGACTTGTCACTTCTCCCACCAGAAAATCAACCTCAATTCGCCAAGCGTGGTCCCATCAATGTATTTGGGAACTACACGGATGAGCACGCCCAGCTGGACGAGGCACGAAGTCGTACGACCCTGGCATACTTCCGCGCTCCGGGCGGCAACGACTATGTCTACATTACCGGAACCAGTAAGCGAGGCGAGGACTTCACGGTCAGTGCGCCGCCAAGCCTGGCAAAGGTCAAGATCGTCACTTCGCCAGGCCAGCCGGCGTACTTGCACGTAGATCAATTGGAGCAGACCCAGGTTATGGAAAACCCAGGGTCGCCGATCGTGACGAGCAGTCCCGGCGGAAAGGACGCGATCGTCTGGATACTCGACTCGAACGCCCCAAAATCGGCCCCGTTGTATGGGACCCACGCACCGCAGCCGGTTCTCTATGCCTTTGACGCCATGAGCTTGAAGCTCTTGTGGAAGAGCTCACCGGGGGTGCTATTCCCCAGCGGCAAATATAATGAGCCGACCGTCGCGAATGGCGTTGTTTTCGTCGGCACCGATCGCATCCAGGCATTTGGGCTACGCCCGCCGGCGGTTCAAGCGAAGTTCAAACCGCTATTCGATGGCAAGACTCTGAACCATTGGCGCGGCGATTCCACGCTCTGGTCTGTGCATGACGGTGCAATCACTGGCCGCACCTCGGAGCCCAATACAAAGAACTCGTTCCTCATTCACGACGGTAACTATCGGGACTTTGAGCTTCATTTCAAGTACCGCTTACTCACAACATCGGGTAATTCCGGCATGCAATATCGCAGCCGCCCTGATCCTGGGCAGAACTCCTCGGTTTCTGGTTACCAGGCGAATGTTGTGACGCCCGATGCGAAGGAGCGGTTCGAGATGCTCTCGGATGAGAACGCACGCGGCGTCTTAGCCCTGTTGGGGGAGAAGACCGACGTCTTTGAGCGGAATGGCAAAATTCAACGCAGAGTGCTCGGTATTGTGAACCCGCCTGAAGCTCTATACGCCGCTGTGAAACCGTATCCCGCATGGAACGACTATGTGGTCATCGCCTATGGAAATCACTTCGTCCACGCGGTCAACGGCTTCCTGGCAATAGACGCATTAGACAACGATTTCGATCGTCGCCCTGGTGAAGGATTTTTTGCCCTACAGATTCATCCAGGGCCGCCAATGGGAGTTCAGTTCAAGGATATTGAGGTTAAAGATCTCACTGCTCCTCCTGACTTTACGGGGCAGTTCATCACTCATCCGGCGCCCGCCCCCATAACAGCATCGACTGTCGATCCGGCGGTTCTCAATATGGGCAGATCGGTCTACGACCAGCGATGCGCGAAGTGCCACAGCAATACGAAATCAGGTGCGCCTCGCAAGGAGGCTCTGACGCAGCTCCCTCCCCCAAAGATAGTCGATATGCTCGTAAATGGTCTTATGCAGGACATGGCAATAGGGCTCAGCGACGAAGAGATCCAGGCCGTAGCGACATATCTCACCTCCCCGGGCAAGTGAGCAGAGCGTGTGAGAGTGCGAGCAATACAATGCAAGCCAAGACGATCGCCATTATCGCCGCGTTGGATACGAAGAGTGCCGAGGCACAATTCATCGAACGAATCGTTCACGCACGAGGCCATCGCAGTCTTGTCATCGACATCGGCGTCCTGGGAGATTCGAAGCACCGAACAGATATCACGGGCACAGAGGTGGCGCACGAAGGAGGTGTCGAGTTAGACGACCTCCGTCGCAGAGCCGATAAAGCGCATGCGATGGACGTCATGACTCGCGGTGCAGCGGTGGTGGCCGCCAAACTTTATGCAGCACACCGCTTCGACGCTGTGATTGGTATTGGTGGCACCGCCGGCACGGTGATCGCATCCAGTGCGATGCGTACACTGCCGCTCGGCGTACCGAAAGTGATGGTCTCGTCAGTCGCCTCGGGTGACACTCGGCCCTACGTTGGCATTAAAGACATTACGATGATGTACTCGGTGGTTGATATCGCTGGGTTGAACAGGATCTCGACCCAGATACTTGCCAATGCCGCGGGCGCGGTCATTGGAATGGCTGAGACGGAGGTGCCGTCGCAACAAGAACGGCCGCTCATAGCCGCGAGTATGTTCGGGAATACAACACCCTGCGTCGACCTGGCCCGCGGCGTGTTGGAGGCCGCTGGCTTCGAAGTACTGGTGTTTCACGCAACCGGCGCCGGCGGCATGACGATGGAAAGCCTTATCGCCGACGGCTATGTCGACGGTGTACTCGATATCACCACGACCGAGTGGGCTGATCAGCTTTGCGGCGGCGTCTTTTCAGCTGGCCCCAAGAGGCTTGAGGCTGCCGCCCAGGCCGGTATTCCGCAGATAGTAGCGCCGGGGTGCCTGGACATGGTCAATTTCGCAGCGCCGGAGACTGTGCCGTCGAAATATGCCGACCGAAAGTTCTTTCGCTGGAATCCGAACGTAACCCTGATGCGTACGGATGTGCAGGAAAATCGCGAGCTTGGACGTATTCTCGCTGAGAAAATCAATCAGAGTACGGGTCCAGTCAGGGTGCTGCTACCGTTGGGTGGCGTGTCTCAGCTCGACAACGTCGGACGCGAGTTCTGGTGGCCGGAATCCGACCAATCCTTATTCAGCAGCTTGAAAGAGCACCTGCGCCGCGACATTCCAGTGATCGAGCTAAAGGCCAACATTAACGATGCCGCTTTTGCGAAGCGTGCCGCGCAGGAGCTGCTTGAGTTGCTAAGCACGCAGGCCGCTAATTCCAAGTCGTGAGTTTAACTGAACGCTATGAAATTCACTCGTGAACAGGTGTTGCACCAGTTACGTAGCCAGATCGCCAAAGGAAGCGCAATCGTGGGCGCTGGCGCGGGAACTGGCATCTCGGCCAAGTTCGCCGAGCAAGGTGGGGCTGATCTCATCATCATCTACAACTCGGGCCGCTTTCGCATGGCCGGCCATGGGAGTTTGGCGGGCCTGCTCGCCTACGGAGATGCCAACGCGATCGTCAAGGAGATGGGCGAACGTGAGGTCTTGCCGGTAGTGCACAACGTCCCCGTCATCGCAGGCGTCATGGGCACCGATCCCATGCGTCGCATGGAACATCTCCTGGCGGAGTTAGACACATTGGGTTTCTCGGGTATCAACAACTTCCCGACCGTCGGACTTATCGACGGTCGCTTTCGCATGGAGCTCGAGCGCACTGCCATGGGGTTTGGAAAAGAGGTTGAGATGATCCGTCTGGCGCATGAGCGCGGATTCTTCACGGCGGTCTACGTATTCAATCCAGACGAGGCAATCGCTATGGCGAGCGTCGGCGCAGATGTGATTATTGCGCATGTCGGACTGACCGTCGGAGGTACCATCGGCCTTGCTGATAATGACGCTTTGAGTCTTGAAAAGGCGCCTGCCGTCGTCCAGCAAATCGGGGATGCCGCCAAGAGCGTTAAATCAGACGTGATACTGCTGTGCCACGGTGGACCGATTGCGACTCCCGAAAATGCCGCCTACGTTCTTGCACGGTGCGCCGCAGTTGGATTTGTGGGCGCATCCTCGATGGAGCGGCTCCCGGTGGAAACTGCAATCGCAGCGACCACCCGAGCATTCAAGTCCATCGCAATCCGGCGCCCGGCTTCGTAGATATCAAACGGTGTCGGCACATCCAGACGGTTTTTTCTTCACGTCTTCCCTGCAGCGCACGATTGTGCTCTAAAGATCAAGCATGATCCATGTCGGCGCATGGTCGCTCGCGTTTTCCTGCCCACGCGCCCATCGGTCAACACCGCCGTCCACCAGCCGGTCTGACAAATTCGGCGAGAGCAGAAAGTGATCGAGTCGCATGCCTTTGTCCTTCTGCCACCGTTCAAACTTGTAATCCCAGAATGTCCAGAGCGGCCCGTCCGGATGTAGCTTCCGCATGGCGTCAGTCCAGCCTTGGGCCAGCAACCGCGCAAAAGCCTGCCGGCTCTCGGGTTGGATTAACGCGTTGTTATCCAGTGAGCGAGTCGGATAGATGTCCTGCGGTGTCGGCACGACGTTGTAGTCACCGGCCAACACCACGGGTGCGCCGCTTGCCATGAGTTCGGCGGCGCGGGCAATGAGGCGCTCAAACCAGGCCAACTTGTAATTGAATTTCGGTCCAGGCTGCGGATTCCCGTTGGGGATGTAC
>Ga0209380_10001057_pt1 | contig 19115 bp, 16 predicted proteins | sample HubBroMetageWFT6_FD_188347 | JGI IMG/M metagenome (GOLD analysis project Ga0209380, IMG submission 188347) | Warmed and freeze-thawed soil microbial communities from the Hubbard Brook experimental Forest, New Hampshire - Hubbard Brook CCASE Soil... | ecosystem: Environmental > Terrestrial >...
GGGTCGGCGTGAGCGGCCGGCACGGGGTGGGCGGCCGGCCGCGGGCTGGCGGCCGGCACAGCCGGGAGCTGGCGCCGCCGCCTGCCCGGGCGGCCCGGCATCAGGCGCCGCGGCCGGCGCGGGGGCGGCCCGCATCGGCCGGCCCGGAGCCGGCGCGACTGCGCCCGGTGAGCCTGCGCCCGGTGAGCCTGCGCCCGGCCGGCCCGGCTTCCGCGGCCGGCTCCGTGCCCGGCCCGGCGATCTTCCGCGCGGAAGCCCTCGACGCGCGGTCCGGCGGGGCGCAGCGCCCGGGCGTGCCGATCCGCCTGGGCGAGCCGTGGCTGCGGTGGCTGTACCTGGTGGCGCTCGCCCTGGTCGCGGCCGGGGCGGTACTGATCTGCACAGTCAGCACCGCCGAGCAGAGTGACGGCACGGCGGTCGTCACCGAGCCCGGCGGCCGGTTCGCGGCGCTGCTGCCGATCGCGGTCGTGCCCGATCTCGGGCACGCAAGAACCCTGAACGTAGTGCTCGGATCGCGGGGCGGCGTGCGACTCACCCATGCCCGGCTGCAGCTCGCCGACGCGAGCAACGCCAGGCACGCCGGGCTGGCGGCACCGTCGCAGCCAAGCGTCCTGCTGACCGGGCGCCTGCCCGCTGGCGCGGCGCTGCCGACGACGGACGGGACCCGCAGCCGGCTCACCTCCGTGGCGATCGTGATTGGCAACGAGCCCGTCGGCGCGGTCGTCGCGGCCGAGTTCGAGGTCATGCTCGGAACGCGGCAGGCCCAGGCATGATGCGCCGCGTCCGGCTGGTGCGGCAGATGGAGGAGGCCGACTGCGGTGCTGCCTGCCTGGCCATGGCACTCGGCTTCCACGGCAAACGGGTGCCACTCGACGAGCTGCGGACGATGACCGGCACCGGCCGCGACGGAGTCACCGCGCTGTCCCTTGTCACTGCGGCCCGTGCCCACGGCCTCGCCGCCCGCGGCGTGCACACCGACGTGGCGGGGCTGAGCCTCCTGCCGCGCGGCTCGATCCTGCACTGGGAGTTCAGCCACTTCGTCGTGCTTGACGGAGCTACGCGCCGGGGCATCAGCGTGCTGGATCCGGCGCGGGGCCGCTGGTTCGTCAGCGAGGACGAGCTCCGCCGGGCCTACACCGGCGTCGCGATCACCCTTGAGCCCGGACCCGGGTTCGTGCCCGGCGGGCCGCCGGCCAGGGGAACGTGGCGTTACCTGCACCCGCTGCTCGGCGAGGCGCGCAGCCTCAGCCGGGTCGTCGTGACCTCGCTGATCCTCCGGGTCTCCGCACTTGCGATCCCGCTGCTGACCGCGCTCGTCATCGACGAGGTCGTGCCGCGAGACGACCGGCATCTGCTGAGTGTCTTCACCGTCGGGGTGGCGATGGTGATCGGGTATCAGCTGCTGGCGAGCTTCCTGCGCGGCAACCTCCTGCTCGAGCTGCGAACGCGGCTGGACATGGGCCTGACGATGGGTTTCGTCGACCACCTGGTCGAGCTGCCGTACAGCTTCTTCCTGCGCCGCTCGTCCGGCGACCTGATGATGCGGATGCAGAGCAACGCATCGGTCCGCGAGATCCTCACCAGCGGAACGCTGTCGGCGCTCCTCGATGGCGTCTTCGCCAGCTTCTACCTCATCCTGCTGTTCATCGTCAGCCCGGTGCTCGGCTCCCTCGTCCTGGTCCTGGCGCTGATCCAGGTACTCACGCTGGTCGCAACCTGGCGCCGGAACCGGCGGCTGATGTCCGACAGCCTGCAGGCCCAGGCCGACACGCAGAGCTACGCCTACGAGCTGCTGGCCGGGATCGAGACGCTCAAGGCGGCCGGGGCCGAGCACCGCGCCGCGGCGCACTGGAGCGACCGGTTCCGCCAGCAGGTCAGCATCGACCTGGCGCGCGGCCGTCTGAGCGCGGCGGTGGACTCGGTCATGAACACGCTCACGGTCGGCTCCTCCCTCCTGGTGCTGCTGCTCGGCGCGCTCGAGGTCGTCAACGGCAACATCTCGCTCGGCACGATGTTCTCGGCCGCCGCGCTGGCCGCGGGGTTCCTCAGCCCGCTCGGGACGCTGGTCAGCAGCGGGCTGCAGCTGCAGCTGCTGGCTAGTTACATGGAGCGCATCAACGATGTGCTCGACACCCCGCCCGAGCAGCCCTCGCATCGGCTCAGGCGAGCTGCGCCGCTGGCAGGCGCGCTGCGGGCCGAAGGCGTCTCGTTCCGCTATAGCGCCCTGTCTCCGATGGTGGTGCGGGGTGTCTCGCTCGATATCGCGCCCGGCCAGCACGTCGGCATCGTCGGCCGGTCGGGCTCGGGCAAGTCGACGCTGGCGCACCTGCTGCTCGGCCTGTACCGGCCGACGGAGGGGCGGATCTGCTTCGATGACCACGACCTGTCCGGCCTGGACGTGAGGTCGGTCCGCACGCAGCTCGGGATCGTAACCCAGCATCCGTACGTGTTCGGCTCGTCCATCCGGCAGAACATCACGCTGACCGACCCGGCCCTCCCGCACGAGGCGGTCGTCGAGGCCGCCAGGCTCGCGTGCATCGATGCCGACATCGAGTCGATGCCGCTGCGGTACGACACCCCGCTCCACGACGGCGGCGCCTCGCTGTCGGGCGGGCAGCGGCAGCGGATCGCGCTGGCCCGCGCGCTGGTCGGAAGTCCCGCGATCCTGCTGCTCGACGAGGCGACCAGCGAGCTCGACACGCTCACCGAGGAGATGGTCTACCGCAACCTCGCGTCGATCCGCGCCACGACGATCGTGATCGCGCACCGGCTGAGCACGATTCGCAACGCGGACCTGATCATCGTGATGGACGACGGCCGCATCGCCGAAACCGGCAGGCACGATGAGCTGATCGCACGCGACGGCGTCTACGCGGCGCTCGCGCGGGCGCAGTCATCGATGACGTCGGCCCGGATCCCCGTCCCCCGCTAGCCCACGCGGACTCGAGCAGCAGGTCCGCGGCCACCCACGCCCCCGGCGAGGCGGGCGGGCCGCGTCATCGGGACCGATAATCAGCGCTATCCACTGACAAACGGGCACGATAAGCCGAGTACGGCCGTCGCGTGAGAGGCTGGCGGGCGGAATGCTGACCGACTGGGACGTCCCGATCGTCATGGATGACGGGCTCGTGCTGCGAGCCGACGTGTTCCGGCCGGACGACGACGGCCGGCATCCGGTGATCATGACCCACGGGCCGTACGCCAAGTGGCTGGCCTTCCAGGACGGCTTCGCGCGGCAGTGGGCGAATCTGGAGGCCGAGCACCCAGACGCCATCGCCGGCTCGTCCGGCCTGCATCAGAACTGGGAGACCGTCGACCCGGAGAAGTGGGTGCCGGACGGCTACGTCGTGATCCGGGTCGACTCGCGCGGCGCCGGACGCTCGCCCGGGTACCTTGACATCTTCTCGCCGCGGGAGACCCGCGATTACTACGAGTGCATCGAGTGGGCCGCCATCCAGTCCTGGAGCACGGGGAAGGTCGGGCTGCTCGGTGTCTCCTACTACGCAATTAACCAGTGGCAGGTCGCAGCGCTGCGGCCGCCGCACCTGACCGCGATCTGCCCGTGGGAGGGCGGCAGCGACTTCTACCGCGACTTCACCCGGCACGGCGGCATCCTCAACGTGTTCGTCCGGCAGTGGTACCCGCCGCAGGTGGCCGGCGTCCAGCACGGCGTCGGCGAGCGCGGGCCCCGGCATCGGGCCACGGGCGGCCTCGCGGCCGGGCCGCCGACGCTGACGGAGCAGGAACTAAGCGCGAACCGGGCCGATACTCCCGCCGAGCTGCTGGCCCGCCCGCTGCTCGACGACTACTACGCCCAGCGCAGCCCGGCGCTTGAGGACATCACCGTGCCGGTGCTCTCGGCCGCCAACTGGGCCCATCACCTGCACACGCGGGGCAATTTCGAGGCCTACGCCCGCGTCGGCAGCAAGGAGAAGTGGCTCGAGGTCCACGGGCTCCAGCACTGGGTCGAGTTCTACACCGACTACGGCGTCCGCCTGCAGAAGCGATTCTTCGGCCACTTCCTCGCCGGCGAGGAGACTGGCTGGGACGCTCAGCCGCCCGTGCTACTGCGGGTGCGCCGGGTCGACGGCACGTTCGAGGACCGGGCCGAGGGCGAGTGGCCGCTGGCCCGGACGGACTGGACCAGGTTTCACCTCGACGTCGCGGGCGGCCGGCTCGCGATGGCAGGCGACGGCCAGCAGTGCCGCGCGTCGTTCGACGCGCTCGGCCCCGGCCTTGAGTTCTGGACCGAGCCGCTTGACGCCGATCTGGAGATCACCGGCCCGTGCGCCGCCCGGCTGGTCATCGCGTCGTCAACGGTCGACGCGGACGTCTTCGTCACCCTGCGGGTGTCTGACCCCGAGGGTCGCGACGTCACGTTCGTCAGCGGCCAGGATCCGCGGGGCTGCGTAGGCTTCGGCTGGCTGCGGGCCTCGCACCGCAAGACCGATCCGGCGCGGAGCCTGCCCTGCCGGCCGTGGCATCCGCACGACGAGGCGCAGCCGCTGGCTCCCGGTCAGCCGGCCGAGCTGGACGTCGAGATCTGGCCGACCTCGGTCGTCATCCCGGCCGGCTACCGGCTCGGCGTCACCATCGGAGGCCGCGACTTCGAGCTGCCGGGCGCCGGGCCGTGGCCGAGCGCGTTCGGGGTCACCATGCGCGGCCATGGCATCTTCGTGCACGACGACCCGGCCGACCGGCCGCCAGAGATTTTCGGCGGGGTAACGACGCTGCTGTCCGGCGGCGACAATCCGTCCTATCTGCTGCTGCCGGTGATCCCGCGCTAGCCTGGGCGTACTACAGAAAGATGAAGAAATGCGATTTAGCAGGCGGCAGGCCTTAGTCAGCATCGTCGGCGCTGCGGTTGCGCCGGTCTGTCTCTTCGCGGCCAGCGGGCAGGCCAGCGCGGTGGTGCCGACCGCCCGCAAGGTCGGTCACTTCAGGGTTGCCTACCACCATTCCTGGACGTTCGTGGCGACGAAGCTGACTGCCTGCGGCGTTTTCGATGTGACCGGCGATATCAGCTACAACCTGTGGAAGGTAACGGACGGCAGCCACTACGCCTATGTGTGGAAGAACCAGACGCTGACCGACCCGACCCTCTCGCTGACGATCCGCGCTTACCACCCGCGCTCCCGCCAGTGCGCCCGGTCAAAGAGCGCGTCGAAGGTCCTCATCAGCCAGCACTGGACCGGGAACGGGATGCGGTTCCAGTACACGACCCGCTACGGCCGGGGCTCGCAGTATTTCCAGTACAACTCCGGTTCGCCGTCGACATTCGGTACCTACATCTCCCGCATGAGCTTCACGCCGCCGTGCTACGGCGTGCGCGTCAGCGGGACTATCTGGGAGGGCAGGAGCTCGAGTTCCTACGGTTCCGGAGCGAAGAAAGTCTGCCTCAGCAGGAAGTGACGGGCTACGCCTCCCCGGAGGGAACGGCGCGGCCGCGGTTGCCGCCAAGGAACGATTCCACGAACCCGGGACTGCCGGACAGCTCCGCTGGCGTTCCCTCCATGCGCAGCTCGCCCCCGCCGAGCACGTAGGTGCGGTCCGAGATCGCGAGGACCGCCCTGGCCCGCTGCTCGACGATCAGGACCGCCGCACCGCGTTCGGCGAGATGGCGGACGTGCTCCTCGAGCAGTGACCGGGCGATGGCGGGCGCGAGGTTCGCCGTCGGCTCGTCCAGCAGGAAGACCGCCGGCTCGAGCATCAGGACCCGGCCCATGGCCAGCATCTTGCGCTCGCCGCCGCTGAGCTTCCCCGCGGACCGGCGGGCCATCCCGGCGAGGCGCGGGAACACCGTGAAGACGTGCTCGATGCGCGCCGGGATCTCGTGCCGGGCGAGCAGGTAGCCGCCCATCTCCAGGTTCTCCCTGACAGTGAGCGGCGCGAAGACGTCGTCGGTCTGCGGAACGTAGCCAACGCCGGCCCGCGCGACGTCCTCGGGCGCGAGGTTGGTAATGACGCGGTCGCCCAGCAGTACCCGGCCGGCCGAGACCCGGACGATCCCCACCATGCTCTTGAGCAGCGTGCTCTTGCCGGATCCGTTGGGGCCGACGATGGAGACGATCTGACCCGGCGCGGCCTGGACCGAGATGTCCCGGATGACCGGGTCGCCGCCGTAGCCGGCGGTCACGCCCTCGGCGCTGATGCGGTCAGCCGACAAGGTAGGCCTCCACGACCTCGGTCCGCTCGCGCAACTGCGACATCGTGCCCTCGGCCAGGACCGAGCCCTCGGCCATGACGATCACCGGGTCGCAGAATTCGTCCATGATCGCCAGCTCGTGCTCGACCATCAGCACCGTCAGGCCATCCCGGCTCAGCGCCGTGAGCATGTCCCCGATCCGGCGGGCCAGTTCGGGATGGACGCCGGCCATCGGCTCATCCAGCAGCAGCAGCCTCGGATCGGTCATGAGGGCGCGCATGATCTCGACGAGCCGGCGCTGTCCGCCGGACAGGTCGCCCGCGTAGGAGTTCGCCAGCGATTCGAGACCGAACCGGCCGAGGATCTCCGCCGCCCTGGCGACCGCGGCGGCCTCGTCGTCCCGCCAGTACCTGCGGCCGGCGAACGCACCGCGCATGGTCTCGCCCCGGTTCCCCGGGGCTGCCGACAGCAGGTTTTCCATCACCGTCAGCCGCTTGAACTCGCTGGCCAGCTGGAACGTCCGCACCAGGCCCAGGCGGGCCCGCCGGAAGGCCGGGAGCGCAGTGACGTCGCGCCCCTGGTAGACGACGTGCCCCGCCGACACCCGCTCGGTGCCGGCGAGCAGCGCGAGCAGCGTTGACTTGCCCGCGCCGTTCGGGCCGATGAGGCCGGTCACCGTACCGCGCCGGACCTCGACGGATACGTTGTCGACCGCGTGCACGCCGCCGTAGTCCCGGCTCACGCCGCTGGCCCGCAAGATCACGTCGCCGCTGGTTTCGGACGGGACGGGAACGGGCGGAGCCGGACTCGGTTCGGCCACGGCGACGCGGCCGCCGTTGGCCGGTGACCCCGTTCCGTCCACCGGGCCGGCCGCGCGCGGCGGCTCGACGTCGGTACTGCTCACAGGCGGAGCGGGCATGGCGATCACCCGCCTGCGCTCGGGCAGGATTCCCTGCGGCCGCAGCCACAGGAACACCGCGATCAGCAGCCCGATGGCGACCCACTGCAGGGAGGGCAGCAGGTTCGGCGGGAGGTTGGGATTCGAGTCGGTGATCAGCCGGGTCGACTCCTCGAAGCCGACGGGAACAATGATCGCGCCGAGCACCGCGCCCAGGTGATTGCCGCGCCCGCCGATGATGACCGCGGCGAAGAGCACGATCGTCTCCGCGTACGTCCACGCGGCCGGTGACCACACGCTGATGTAGCTGACCAGCACGCCGCCCGACAGGCCGGCGATCGCGCCGCCGAGCACCAGCGTGCCGGTCCGCAGCGACAGCAGGTTCTTGCCGAGCGAGTCCGCGACCTTGTCGTTGTCCCGCATCGCCCGCAGGGTCCGCCCGTAGGGCGACTCGGTGATCCGCCGCATCAGCCAGAAGACGGCCCCGGCCAGGACGATGACCCCGGCGGTGAACGCCCACTGATAGCCATTCGAGGTTGTCGTCATGACCTGCGACTGCAGTGGCGCGGGCACGATCGCGACGCCGGCGTCCCCGTTGAACAACGGCACGTAGTTCATCACCAGCAGGTTCACGAGGACCGCCGTGACCAGCAGCCCGATCGCCGCGAAGTCACCGCGCAGGCGCCGGCCGACCAGGAACGCGAACGGAAGCGCCAGGATCGCCCCGGCCGCGGCGGCTCCTATCCAGGGCAGCGGGAACGGCAGACTCCAGCCGCCGATGTAGCGCTGGAAGCCACCGTTGGCCGTGTCGGAGGGCAGCGCCATGACCGCGGCCGCATAGGCGCCCGCGGCCTGGAAGATGATGAAGCCGAAGTTCGTCACGCCGGCCACGCCGAACTGCTGGCTCAGCCCGAGGCAGGCAATGACGTCGACCGCGCCGTACACCAGCAGCGTGATCAGGTAGGTCATCCGGCTCCTGCCCCTCCTAGGTTGTGCGCGCGCCGAGCAGGCCCGATGGCCGCACTGCGAGCACCGCGAGCAGGACCACGAACGCGATCACGTACTTGTAGTCAGGCGTGATGTAGGCGGCGCTGACCTCGGTCGCCAGCCCGATCAGGAGCGCGCCGAGCATCGCGCCGTAGGCCTGGCCGGGCCCGCCGAGGAAGACCGCGGCCAGGATCAGGACCACGAAGATGTCGGTGCTCGTCGGCCCGAAGCTGCCGATGTCGATGGCGAACACGGTGCCCGCCAGGCCGCACAGGGCGCCGGTCAGCGCCCAGGTGACGGTGATGACCTGGCCGGTCCTGATGCCGCAGTTGCGGGCCAGCTGCCGGTTGGCCGCGGTGGCCCGCATGGCCTTGCCGAGCTTGGTGTAGCGCAGGAGGACGTGCGCGCCCGCCATCACGACCACGCTGATCGCGATGATGACCAGCTGCACGGCGGTCAGGTTCAGGCCGCCCGCCAGCAGCGTCGGGCCCTGGCCCATCGTGTACGACACGTTGATGCCGCCCACGATCGCCTCGATGCCGAACTCGATGATCAGGGCCATGCCCAGCGACACGATCACGATCGTGATCGGCGACGAGCCGCGCCGCTGGAACGGCGCGTACACGAGCACGTTGAGAACGACGGACAGCGCCGCGCAGGCCGCCATCGCGACGGGCAGCGCGACCCAGACCGACACGCCGAGCTGGTTGATCCAGTAGGCGACGAACGCCCCGGCGGTCATGACCGATGCGAACGCCAGGTTGAGCACGTCGGTCACCGCGAACTGCAGCGTGAACCCGATGGCCGCGATCGCCAGCACCGCGGCGGTGATGAGACCGAAACCGACGGAGGCCACGAAGAGCGTCATGCCGCGGCCGCCGTGATGCGGGAACGAGCGGCCCGGCCGCGCGGGACTCCCGCGGCGGCCGGGCCAGCCTGGACTTCGGAGGTCATCCAGAGACCGCGCGGAGCTCGGCGGCGGTGATGTTGCCCGACACCGTCACCGACCCGGAGGCGGTGTAGGTGTCGATCTGGAAGATCCCGGGGGAGTCATGGAAGGCGTCGAAGCTCGTCGGCCCGCCTGGCCCCTCGTACCTGATCTTCTTGCCGGCCTTGAGCTCCTGGACGCCCTGGGCGAAGGAGTTCACCACGACGGCGCCGGGGACGCCGTCGCCGATCGTCTCGAGGTAGGGCTGCCACTTCGAGGTCTCCGTGCTGCCGGCGGCGACCATCGCCAGTGCCGCCAGGTTCATGCCGTCATACAGGTGCACGGCACCGGGCGCGGTGAAGTACGTGCTGAAGTCGCCGGTCTGAGAGTTGGCGACCTTGCCCTTGACCGCGAGCAGCGCCTGGGTGAAGGCATCGTAGGCCGGTCCGCTGGTCGCCGTGACCAGGTTGTCGGCGTGGAAGTTGGCCGCGAAGTCAGCGGCTCCGACGGCGCGGGCCGACGCCGTGAAGAAGGCCGGGGAGATCGCCGCCGAGGTGCCGATGATCGGGATCATCTTGCCGCCGTTGAGCTGCTTGATCTCGGCGAACAGGGTCGGGTCGGCCGACCCGAGCGCCTCGGTCATGATCGCGTCGGGGTGCGCGAGCACGATCTTCTCCGCCTCGGTGCGGAACGTCGTCGCAGTCAGGTCCAGCGTCTCGTTGGCGACGAGCGTCATGCCCGCCTTGGCGATAGCCGAGATCGCCGGCTGGACGAACGTCTGCGACCCGATGTCGTTGCCGAAGGCCAGGGCGATCTTCTTATAGCCCAGATTCTGCGCGATGACTGTCATCGCGTAGGACTCGGCGAGGTCGGGCGGGACGAGCCGGTAGAAGTACGCGTAGTGCACGTGGTCGAACTCGGACTGGCCGGTCATGCAGAACATCACGGTCTTGTGGCTGTTGATGACCGGCACGACCGCGGCGGCCTCGTCGGACGTGCACCCGATCACCAGGTCCAGGTTGTGCGTCCGGCTGAGCAGGCTGCCAACCGCGGGCACCGCGTCGGCCGGGTCGCCCCTGGTGTCGGCCGAGGTGCAGCTCACCTTGTGGCCGAGGATGCCGCCCGCCTTGTTGATGGCGTTGACCGTGCCCTCGCACGACACCAGGTACGTCGGTCCGAGCGCTGCGTCGGGGCCGCTGAACGGGGCCACATCGGCGAAGACAATCGGCCCCGAACTGCTGCCGCCGGACGACGTGCTGCCGCAGGCCGCGAGGCCGGCCGCAAGTGCGGTGGCAGCTCCGATCGCGAGGGCACGTCCAGCGCGTCTCAAGGTCGTTTCTGATCTCCCCGCGAGCCTTGTCATCCTCCGTCGCCTCCATTGCGGGTTGGTTAAAAGTCCGTTATGCGAATCCAGTGCGCGAGCGTCAGAAGCCGACGTTGGTCGAGCCCGGCGGCCGCCATTTCCAGCCGCCGAGGTCGGTCTCCTCGGCTATGACGCGGTTGCGGATCGTGCCGACGCCCTCGACGGTGACCTCGATGACGTCGCCTGGCTGCAGCCATACCGGCGGCTGCCGCGCGAAGCCGACGCCGCCGGGCGTCCCGGTAGCGATCACGTCACCGGGCCGGAGGAGGGTGAACGAGGAAAAGAACTCGATCGCGCTGGGGATATCGACGATCATCTGGGAGGTGCGTGCCGACTGCATGACCTCGCCGTTCAGCGTCGTCGTGAGGGCGGCGTCGGACACGTCGGCCTCATCGGTGGTGACGAGTTCGGGGCCGATCGGCATCGTGCCCTCGAAGTTCTTGCCTCCGGTCCACTGCGTCGCCGCCCGCTGCCAGTCACGCGCCGTGGCGTCATTGAGCACGACGTAGCCGGCGATCGCGTCGAGTGCCTTATCGGCGTGGATGTACCGGCCGCCGGTCCCGATGACCAGGCCGAGCTCGCCCTCGTAGTCGAACCGGCTCGTCAGCGCGGGCTTCACCAGGTCGGCGTAGGGCCCGAGCGCGCTGCCCTCACCGCGGACGAACGCCTCCGGCCAGGTCGGCACCTGGCGGCCGCCCTCGATGGCGTGCTCCCGGTAGTTCACGCCGAGGCACAGGATCCGGCGCGGCTCCGGCACCGCCGGGCCGAACTCGGCCGGGCTGAACGCCGCTCCGTCGCGGTCGAGCAGACCGCGGATGGCCTCGATGGCCCCCGCCTCGAGGACAGCCCGCAGCGATGCCAGCTCAGGATCGCGAAGGCCGTCGGCTACGTCCACGTAGCCGGTGCGCGTCCTCGCATGCAGGCGCAATCCGCGCGGCGTGACCAGGGTGGCAAGCCTCATGGGAGAACCTCCGGGGATCCCGTTGGCGCGAATGGGCATATTGGTTAGACCTAACCGATTGGTTGAGCATAGGTCGAGTGCCAAACTCGGTCAAGGGCGGGTGTTACTGATGATTGGCGTCTACTGATTCGTCTGTGGTAAAAATTGGTACGATTGGTTGAGCTTCTGGGAGGGCGGGGCGGGAATGGCAGCAGCGGCGCCAGAGGCGGGCGGGTCGGGCGCTAACTCCCACACCGAGCGGGGCATGCGACTGGCCGAGGCCATCATCAGCCGCTCGCGCGCGGCCGGGCTGCGGGCCGGCGGCCGGCTCCCGACCGAGCGCCAGCTCAGTATCGATCTCGGCGTGACCCGGTCGTCGGTGCGGCACGCACTGGCGATACTCGAGGCCCAGGGCCACATCTCCCGCGAGGTCGGCCGGGGAACATTCCTGCGCGACGGGCCGGTCGCCTCCGCGGAGAGCCCCAGGGGACCGTCGCCCCGGGCCAGCACCGTGACGGCGGGACCGGCGGGCGCTCCGGCGCACGCGGCGGACTTCGCGCCGGCCGACGTGATGACGATCAGGCGGCTGCTGGAGCCGCCGGCCATGTCACTGGTCGTGGCCTGGGCGACCGCGGCCGATCTGGAGGAGATGCAGCGCTGTCTGGCGGGCGGCGATCGTGCCGCCACGTTCGAGGAATTCGAGACCTGGGACCTGGCCCTGCACCGGTGCATCATGGCGGCCAGCCACAGCCCGCTGCTCGTATCCCTGTACGACCTGATCGAGCAGGCCCGGCACGGTCAGGTCTGGGGAGACCTCAAGCGGCGCAGCGCATCCGCGGAGCGCCGGAACGAGTACCAGGCTGATCATCGCGCGCTCGTCGATGCGCTGCGCGCGCGTGACTCCGGCCGCGCGGTCGAGGCGATGCGGCTTCATCTCGCGCGGGTGCAGGGGCACCTGAACGTCAGCGACCCGGCCGCTGGCGTCAGCTGGCGCTGATCACCAGCCAGCCGTGCCGCGCGCGTCAGCCCTGCAGCCTGGCCACGAGCTGATCGGCCTGCGCCAGCGTCACGGTGCCGAGGTTGACCTCTTTCATCGGCACCACCCGGCTGCCGCCTTCCAGGAAGATGACGTGGTCGGCCATGCACGCCCGCAGGTTCGGGTAGCGCTCGGCGATCGCGAGCTGCTCCTTCGCCATCGCCTCGCCCCGCGCATTGACGGTCGGCATGACCTTCTCGTTCATCGCCTTCTGCACCCGCTTGCCGATCGCCCGCGCGAGCATTCCCGCGGCCCCGGCGACGGCGGCCCCGGCGATGTCATCGGCCACCGAGCCGCCGAAGTCCATGTCCCTGGCCACGCCCCACGGCGACTGCCGTCCGCCGCCCTGCCAGCCGCCGCCCTGCCAGCCGCCGCCTCGTCCGCCGGGCGCGCCGGCCTGCGGCTCGGCTGCCCATCCGGGCACCGGCCCCTGCTGCGGCTCGCCCCCGAACCCCTGCTGGCCGCCGCCCTGCTGCTGGAGCGTGTTCAGCCGCGCACGAGTGATGGCGGCCAGTTCATCGATCGAGTGCACCTCGGCGGCACTGCCGCACTGCGGGCACACTCCCATCTGCCCATCGGTCACGGCCTCATTGTGCGCTCCGCGCTCAGCGGTGGAAAGACGTGGCGAGCGAAGTGAGACCAGGGCGATACTCCTGGCTAGCATCCACGCAAGGCGCTAATCCAACTCAGGAGGCCCAGGTGACCCTGTACGAGGAGATTCTGTACGAGGTCGACGACCCGGTCGCGACCATCACCCTGAACCGGCCTGAGGTACTCAACGCCTGGACTGACCGGATGGGGCTCGAGGTCCGCCACGCGGTCGCCGCCGCGCAGGACGACCCCCGCGTAATCGGGATCGTCATCACCGGAGCCGGCCGCGGGTTCTGCGCCGGAGCCGACATGAGCCGGCTGTCAGCGCTCAGCTCCGGCACCTACGAGGTCGAGACGCTGGCCGACGAACTCGCCGCCAGCCCTGGCGACCCCTCGTCGGGAGATGACCTGTACCTCGGCACCCACACCTACCTGCTGTCGGTGCCCAAGCCCGTCATCGCCGCGATCAACGGCCCGGTGGCGGGGATGGCCGTGCCGATCGCGCTGGCCTGTGATCTGCGGTTCATGGCCGAGGACGCGGTGCTCCTCACCGCGTTCTCCCAGCGCGGCCTGATCGCCGAGTGGGGCATCAGCTGGCTGCTGCCCCGCCTTGTCGGCCCGGCCGTGGCCCTCGACCTGCTGTTCTCCTCGCGCAAGGTCACCGGCACCGAGGCCGCCGCCCTGCGGCTGGTCAATGCCGCCCTGCCGCGCGAGGCTGTGCTGACCCACGCCCAGCAGTACGTGCGCAACCTCGCGGCGACGTCCTCGCCGACCGCGATGGCGATCATGAAGCGGCAGGTCTACCAGCAGATGCACGGAGGCTTGCTCGCGGCGGAACGAGAAGCCCGCGGGCTGATGCGGGAGAGTTTCGGGCGCGACGACTTCCGGGAGGGAGTGAGCTCGTTCACCGAGCGCCGCCCGCCGAAGTTCGACCGGCTTCAGCGGCCCTAGCTTTCCCCGGCACCGGGCGTGACCAGCCCCGACTCGTAGGCGAGCACAACCGCCTGCGCCCGGTCCCGCAGGTCGAGCTTGGCCAGGATGCGGCCGACGTAGGTCTTGGTGGTCTGCATCGCGATCACCAGCGTGTCGCTGATCTCGGTGTTGGACAGACCGCGGGCGATCAGCCGCAGCACCTCGGTCTCCCGCTGGGTCAGGACGTCGAGCGCCGCCGGGAGCGGCGGGTCCGTCCGCGGCTGCCGGGCGAAGTCGGCGATCAGCCTGCGCGTCACCGACGGGGCTAGCAGCGCATCGCCCGCCGCGACTACGCGCACGGCCTGGACCAGTTCGGCCGCGGTGGCGTCCTTGAGCAGGAATCCGCTGGCCCCGGCCCGCAGCGCCGCGTACACGTAATCGTCCAGATCGAAGGTAGTCAGCATCAGCACGCGCGGCGGTGACATTCCGGCGTCGGCACGGAGTATCTGGCGTGCCGCCTCCAGCCCGTCCATCACCGGCATCCGGACGTCCATGAGGATGACGTCCGGGTGCAGCTGGCTGGCCTGCCGGACGGCCTCGGCGCCGTCGGCCGCCTGCCCGACGACGTGCAGGTCGGGCTGAGCCGCGAGCACGGCGGCGAAGCCCTCGCGCACCATGGCCTGGTCATCGGCGATCAGGCACCGGGTCGTCGCGCCCCCGGTCATCACGCCGTCTTGCCGAACGGGAGCACGGCCGACACGACGAACCCGCCGTCGGGAGCCCGGCCGGCCGACAGCGACCCGCCGAGCAGCGCCACTCGCTCGCGCATGCCGGTCAGCCCCTGGCCGGGCGCCCGGTCGGGCTCGCCGGGATGCGCGGTGCCGCCGGGTCCGTTCGCGACCCGCAGCTGGACGGAGCCGGAGTCCTGACCAAGCGAGACCGTGACGGCGGAGCCGGGCGCGTGCTGGCTGGCGTTGGAGAGCGACTCCTGCACGATCCGGTAGGCGCACACGCCCACGCCGGCCGGTACCGGCTCGAGGGCAGTCGGGACCGACAGCTCGACCGCGACCCCCGCCCGCCTGGCGGCGTCGACGAGCAGCGGCAGGTCGGACAGCTGCGGTTGCGGAGACAGCCCGGCCGGCTCGTGGTGTCGCAGCACGCCCAGCAGCCGCCGCATATCCGAGAGCGCCTCGCGGGCCGCGGCGCTCAGCGACCCGAACTCGGCCCGGACGGATTCGGGCAGGTCGGTGAGGCGGTAGGGCGCGGTCTCGGCCTGAACGGCGATCAGCGACATGTGGTGGGCGACGACATCGTGCAGTTCACGCGCGATCCGGGCGCGTTCCTCGAGCACCGCCCTCTGGGCGCGCTCGGCCTCGGCCTGCCTGGTCTTCACCACCAGGGCCCGCTGGGCGCGAAGCCGGAGCGCGATGCTGTCCACCGCGACCACGCCGGCGGCGATGAGGATGGTGGCGCTGATCGGGCCGTTGTGATTGGCCACATCGGCGTCGAGCCACAGCCACCAGGGGATCAGGGTCAGGGCGAACATCCACCACAGAGTCGCCCGCCGGTGCCGCAGGCCCGCCACGCAGAGCGCCACAAGCAGCGCGACCACCTGCGGCGGCCCCCACGGCCAACCGCCCCACCAGGTGGCCGGCACCTGCGGCACCAGCAGCAGCGCGAGCCAGCCGACCCGCCAGGCCAGCAGCGGGTAACGGGCCGCGAGCGGGAATGGCGCTACCGCCGCCACCGCGACCGCGGCCCGCAGGACCTCGCCCGGCCCGGTGCCGGTCGGCCCGTGCAGCCGTAGCCCGCCGACCGGGTGCGCGCTGGCCACGCTGAGGACGCACAAGACCAGCGTGGCCAGGGCCAGACCGGCCACGGCGGCTTGTCGTTCCTCGGAAGAGCGCCATCGCCGCGACGGAGAGGGGTCGGATCCGGTCAGCGCGTCGACGAGCCCGGCAGCAACCGGGCTGGCCGCGGCGCGCGCGATCAGCCTGGCTCTGGGCTCGCGATTCATGATCCCAGCGTAGGTCGCCGCGGCCGCCCGATCGTCACACCAGTGTGGGCATACCCGGGTAGCAGTCGGGCCGCCGATTGACCGCTCAGGCGTGACGACCAGGGATGGGCCGGGACGGCAGCCTGGCCATCATGAACATCGAGATCACCAACCTGCGCCGCCGGTATGGCGGGAACGAGGCCGTGGCCGGGGTCGATCTGCACACGGACGCCGGCGTCTTCGGGCTACTCGGGCCGAACGGAGCGGGCAAGACCACGCTGCTGCGGATGATGGCCACGGCGATGCCGCCCACGTCGGGCACCATGCGGCTGCTCGGCGAGGATCCGGGCCAGTACCGGCCCCGCATGCTGATCCGCCGCCGGCTCGGCTACCTGCCGCAGGCCCTGGGGTACTACCCGGGTTTCACCGTGCGGGAGTTCGTGGAGTACTTCGCGCTGCTGAAGGAGATGCCGGCCAGGCAGATCCCTTCGGCCGTCGCGGCCGCGATCGAGCGGGTTGACCTCGGCGGCAAGTCCAGGGCCAGGCTGCGGACGCTGTCGGGCGGCATGCTGCGCCGGGCCGGGATCGCGCAGGCGATCGTCAACAACCCGGAGCTGCTGCTGCTGGACGAGCCGACCGCCGGGCTCGACCCCGAGCAGCGGGTCGCCTTCCGGGCGCTGCTGCGTGACCTGGGCCGGAACGCCACCGTAGTCGTCTCGACTCACCTGGTGGAGGACGTCGGGGCCGCGTGCGCCCAGGTCGCGCTCATGGACGCCGGGAAGATCGTCTTCCATGGCTCGCCGGCCGAGCTGACGGCCCGCGGCGAGGGCGCCGGCGCGGCCGGCGATGCGCCGCTTGAGCGCGGTTACAGCGCGGTGCTGAAGGGAGCGCGGTCATGAGCGTCGCAGTGCCCGAAGCCAGGAAGCCCGCGGCCCGGCTGCGCTCAGACCGCAGGCCCGGCGCCAGCGCGGGGCGGCTCCTCCGCCTGGAGCTGCGCCACAACGCGATGATGTGGCTGCTGCCAGTGGTCGCCGTGCTGTTCTGGCTCACCACCTATCGCAAGACGATGGCGATGGCGCCGATGTGGAACCTGCGGGCGGCCAGCCTGCAGAGCGGCGCGGTCATCGACTTCATCACGCCGGTGGTCGGCGCGGCCGCCTGGATGGGAACCAGGGAAGCCCGCCGGCGCACGACCGACCTCGTCGCCACTGTCGCCCGGCCGCCGTGGTCGCGCCTGCTCGTGACCTGGGCCGCTACGACCTGCTGGGCGCTGGCGGGATACCTCGGCTGCCTGGCCGTCGTTTACGGGGTCACGGCCAGGCAGGCGAGCTGGGGCGGGCCGCTGTGGTGGCCGGTCGCGGTGGCCGCGTGCGCTCTGGTGGCCTTCTCGGCGCTCGGCTTCGCCGCCGGGGTGCTGATCCCGGGCCGGTTCACCGCGCCGGTCGTCGGGATCGCGTCGTTCTTCGTGCTGGCCCTGAGCACCGAGCTGATCATCGGCGCCACGTCGTACTGGTACGTCTCGCCGGTCGTGACCGGTCCCTGGGATGCCGGGCCCGACGCTGGCGTCGCCACCTTTTACCCCTACCTGCCTGACCTGTCGATCGCGCAGCTGATGTTCCTGAGCGGACTCACGCTGGCGGTACTGGGCGCCCTGGCCCTGGGCCGGGCGTCCGGCGCCGGGCGGGTGCGGATCGCGGCCGCTTCGGTGGCGGTCGCCGGCCTCCTCGCGGCCGGGACCGCGGTCCGGCTCGCGGGCACGAGCAGGCTCGATCCGCACGGCATGATCGCGATCCCGGCCCTGCACGATGCCGCCAATGACCGGCCCATTCTTTACACGCCGGTCTGCCGCGAGACCGCGATCCCGATCTGCCTGAACCCGGCCTACGCGCGCTACCTGCCAGCAGTGGCGACAGCTCTCCGGCCTGTTATCGACGAGGTGGCGGGCCTGCCGGGCGCGCCGGGCCGGATCATCGAGGTCGGCGCGACCTACCAGCAGGGCAGCGGTAACTCCGTTGCCATCAGCCTGACTCAGCCGCCGCGGGGCTCGGGTCAGGCGTCGGTCATGCGCATCCTGCTGCCCGACCAGCTGGGCGGACCGACGCTGACGACGAGCCAGCTGGCAGCGCAGGCGGCATCGAGCACGGCGCCGGAGATCCTGGCGCGGGTCGTCGGCAACGGGTCCGGGGTCACGCCGGCGCAGCAGGCGGTCTGGACGGGGCTGCTGTTTGCCGCCGGGCAGAAAGCGGTGGTGGGCGGACCGACGCCCGAGCGCGTGATCGGTCCGCCTGGTATCGTCTCGCCGGGCTCCGGATCGCCTGGCCGTGGGTCGCGTGCGGCCGGGTCGCCTGGCCCCGGGTCGCCTGCGGCCGGGTCGCCTGCGGCCGGGTACCAGGAACTACTGGCACCCAAGGGCTCGCAGGCCTTCGCCGTGGCCCTGCGGTTCAGGGCACTGCCGGCCGCGGTTCGCTACCGCTGGCTCATGACGCACCTGCCGGCGCTCCGGGCCGGCCAGATCACGCTGGCGCAGATCCCATGACCGCCGACGTCAAGAACGCCAGCGGCCACGTCGGGCCCGAAGGCGCCGGACTGACGGCCAGTGTCGCCGGCCTGGCCGGCCGCAGTCGGCCCGGCTGGCGCGCCCTGGCCCGCGTGGTCCGCCTGCATGCCGCCAGCCGGCGGGTCCCTGGCGCCGCGGCCGTGATCATCGGCTGCGGCGTGGCCCTGCGGATCGCGCTCATCGGGCACTGGGACGCCTACGGCGCGCTGCAGCTTCCGCTGGTGGTCGAGAGCCTGGCGGCGGCGACGATCGCCATCACGACTGCCAGTCCCCTCGGGGAGGCCGAGCGCGTCGCCGGCCGGTGGCTACCGGCCCTGCGGCTGGCGACCACGCTCGCCCTGACCGCGCTTGCGGTCCTCGCGTTGTCCTTGGCTGGATACGGGGCACACCTGAGCGGCGGCACCCTCGGCGTGCTCCGGAACGTGGCCGGGGTGACCGGGCTCGGTCTCCTGTGCGCGGTGCTGCTTGGCGGCGGGCTCGCATGGACGGGCCCCACGGGTTACCTGATCGCCGGCGTCTACGGGCTCTACACGCAGTGGCACCCTCCGGCGATCACCACGCCGTGGCTCTGGCCCGCCCGGCCCACGCACGACCTCGGCGCGGCGCTGTGCGCGGGGATGGTCTTCATCGTCGGACTGGCCCTGGTGACCATGCGCGGCGCCTGGGACCGGGTGCGCGAACCCGGCTGAACTGGCCGGATGCCTGCACCAGCGCGAGCCGCGTTCTCAGCTAGCCGCTGATGCTCGGAATGGGCGAGCCGGG
>Ga0209380_10001058_pt1 | contig 19090 bp, 17 predicted proteins | sample HubBroMetageWFT6_FD_188347 | JGI IMG/M metagenome (GOLD analysis project Ga0209380, IMG submission 188347) | Warmed and freeze-thawed soil microbial communities from the Hubbard Brook experimental Forest, New Hampshire - Hubbard Brook CCASE Soil... | ecosystem: Environmental > Terrestrial >...
GGCAATCACCGCGGTTCGCATCGTTCGTACCGCGTCGTTGCAGCAGACCCACGCTGCGGACGCAATCGTGGTCTTTGGAGCCGCCGAATATTCCGGACGCCCGTCCCCTGTGCTGCGCGCACGTCTCGATCATGCCTACGCCCTCTATCGCGAGGGAGTTGCTCCTGTCATCATCACCACAGGCGGAGCCGGCGGCGACCCCAAGTTCAGCGAAGGCGAAGTGGGCCGCAGCCACTTGATGGAGCGCGGCGTCCCGGAGCGAAACCTGATCGCGGAAACTCAGAGCCACGACACCGCGGAATCAGCCGTCCGCGTGGCCGTAATCATGCGCGCCAACGGATTGCACAGCTGCGTAGCCGTAAGCGACGCCTATCACGTATTTCGCATCCGCGAACTGCTGGAGCACGAGGGCATCGGGCCGGTCTACGTCGCCCCGCGCCCCGATTCCAAGCCCCACGGCCTGAGCCAACGCATGCTGGCCGTGCTGCGCGAAGCCATCAGCTACATGTCCTGGAGACTGGGGATCACCTGAAAGATCACCTGAAATACGTTCTTCCCAGTCAGGCGACAGCTGTCAGAAGCGGTCAATGTTGTTCGTGGTTCGAACTTTGAACCAGTCGTAACGCAGGCCGTTCTGGGTCAGGCCGACCCGGATTTTCATGAAGGAGTGTTGAATTCGTACCACGACATTTGTGTTGTTGCTGATTTCTGTTCGATCGTGTTGTGCGCCGCGTTGTTCGGCCATCTGCCGATTCCGGCAGTGCTGGTAGTCTTCGTAATCCTGGTTCTGCTGGCAGAGTTCGTACCCGTTGTTTATGTTAGCGGCGCGCAGACTCGTGGTGTCCAGATTCGCCTGGATTGCGGCCGCGAGTTCACTGTCGTATCGGTCATACCAGGCGCGGACGACGTCCTCAGTCTCCTGCGGTGTGTGAGTCAGTTTGTATTTCGCGATCGCGGCCGTCACGTCGTCGGCGTTTTCTGCACCATCCATCTTCAAGCGAGGCAAGGGACCGGCTTGCAATTCCATGTCTTCGTCGGTGAAGACTTTCTTGGCATGCGTTGGGTTCTGTGCTTTGGCCTTGCGGGCCGCGGCTCCCAGCGAACTGCCCGTATCCGAAGACGTCTGGTCGGCCGACTGCGCAGCCGGGGACGAGGAACTTGGCGCGACTTGCGCAAAACCGATGGCGGAAAAAGCCAGCACCACCGCGAGCAGCACAGGAAGGGCGGCCAGATATCTGAGCCTCGTCCAACGATATGGCAACAGCGTCCGCATCATCCCCAAAGATATCAGGTGGCCCGAGCCTTGGAAGGTCACTTAAGTTTCGACGCTAACCTTCGTGGAATCAATGGCCTACCACGCGTTCCGCTCACGCAGTCCCGTGATGTGGGCCACGTGGTGCTTTCCATGCCAGGCATAGAGCGCCAAATTCTTGTCCAGGCTGACCGTGCCCAGTTCAGGATGGCGAAACGTACGCTTCCAATCCTCTGGTTTGAGCGATCGCAGCAGGCGAACCCAGCGATCATGCAGAGAATCCAGCAATGTCAGGGACACCTCGATCGGCGTTGACTTGGTGTCAGCCAGTTCAGCCCAAAGCTGTTGCTCATAGGGCTTGATAGTCGGCTCGGACTCGGTGAGCGCCAGCTTGAAGCGGATGTAGGCGTTCATGTGGCTGTCGGGCACATGATGCGTGACCTGACGCACCGTCCATCCCCCAGCCCGGTAAGGTGTGTCGAGCTGAGCAGGGGAAAGGCCCGAGACCGCAGCGCGCAGGTTGGCAGGAGCGTGCGAAATGTCTTCCACAAGTTGTTGTTTCTGACTTTCCGTCAGAGATCCTTCGAAGTGAAACTTGCCGATGGGATAGCTCAGGTCGTCCATGGTGTCTCCGTTGATAAGCAGTCCTGTCTACAAGATAACGCAACGGCCGAGCCAGTTTCAGAAGGACGCCCCCTCAGAACGACACTCTCAGAAGAGCGGCCGGCACTGGCACCCCGGGGCAGGTGCTGGTGGAGAGGGCCATTGCGGAGCTTCCCGAAGCTCAGGTCGCCATCCGAGCCCCAGGCTCGACCTGGAGGTCAACCCCGTTTCGGGAGTGCGCCAGCAGGCCGTTCAATCGATCCACTGCCTATTTAAGTGATTAATAATAAATAACTTCGCGGCCTGCGTTTCCGCGCAGAGCCGAGCCCCTCTAAGTCACCCATAGAATCAGCCTCTTATGACTCAGCCTCTTAGGCTACCGTCGCACCGCGGTGCATGCCGTCGTTCGGGGCAGCAATGGCACAAGTGCGGGTAGCTAAACCTAGAGCGCTGGCGACCAGTTCCCCAAGTCCCGACGCAAGATACCACCCAGCTTATCCAACAGATTCAAACAGTCGGATTCAAACCGTGACAATCCTTTGAAGGGAGGGCTGGCCGCCAAGCGTCCGGTAGGTATACTTCTGTTGATGCAGCCCGACCCCGAGGTGGTAAACGCATGGCGCGATTCGGCGCCCTTCTGGGAGAAACACCGCGAAATCATCTGGCAGATGTTTGCGCCGGTTACGCAAGCTCTCGTCGAGGATGCGCGGATCGGTCCCGGGCACTCAGTGCTCGATATTGCTACGGGACCCGGGGAGCCAGCTTTGACCATAGCTGCCATCGTCGGCTCCGAGGGCAAAGTTCGCGGGATCGATCCCGCACGGGAGATGGTGGATGCTGCTCGTCGAGCCACCGACCATTTGGGGCTCAGGAATGCGAAATTCGAGGTCGCTTCTGCCGACCGTCTGCCGTTCCCGGCCGATACCTTCGATGCCGTGGTAAGTCGCTTCGGCGTGATGTTCTTTCCATCCCCCGTTGAGAGTGTTCGAGAGATGTTGCGAGTGCTAAAGCCCGGGCGGGAACTGTCTGTAGCGGCCTGGCATTTCGCCGATAGAAATCCTTTTTTCTACACGCTGTCGCGAGTCATGGAACGTTTTGTAGATTCGCCGCCTGTTGCGCCCGACGCGCCCGACGCATTCCGCTTCGCCAGCCCAGGCAAGTTACGGGACGTTCTTACAGAGGCGGGCGCAGTGGCCCCATCCGAGCGCCTGCTGCAATTCACAATACAAGCACCGATCTCGGTGGAAGACCTTTGGACAATGCGATCGGAGATGTCTGAGAAGCTTCGGGAAAAGCTCGCCAAGCTTCCCAGGGAACAAGCAGGTGAAGTGAAACGGCAGTCGCTGGAAATTCTGCGTGGATACTCGACCGAGCGCGGGATGAGTTTTCCGGCTGAGGTTCTTATCGTCAGTGGAACCAAGAGCCGTCCGACATAAGCGTTTGAGGGCAGCCACCAGCGTGCATGAACAACGCCACAGCCCAGTATTCGTCGTCCGGATCTCACATGACAGCTGATGCCGGTGTTGCGCTCGGGCTCGGTCTTACCAACGAGTGTAATCTGGCCTGCGCCTTCTGCTACCGCGATCCGACTCGCGCGGATCGTCTCTCCCTGGATCAAGTGAAGGCCGTGATGGAATGCGTGCCCGTACGCTCTGTGAATCTCGGCACCGGCGAGAACGGCATGCATCCAGAGTTCAAGGCAATACTGGCCTACCTGCGAACGAAACCGGTTAAGCTCACCATCACTTCGAATGGTCACAGTGTTGCTGTTCTGGAAGACGATGAATTGCAAGCCTTCCATGACATCGAGTTCTCTCTCGATTACGCCACACAAGCCGAACAGGATGCACAGCGCGGACATGGCAACTGGGCACTCATCCACCAGCAGGCAGAACGGTGTCTCAGGCTGCGTATTCCTGTAACCATCATCGCCGTCATGATGAAGTCGAACTACATGCGTTTAGCCGATGTGGCGCGAGTAGCCAGACAGTTCGAGGCACCTTTGCGAGTGAATGTCTACCAAGCCGTGCGATCGGATGTCTATGCCCTGAGCTACGAACAGTACTGGGAAGGATTCCGGCGCCTCTTTGAGGAAACCGATGTAATCGCGATTGGCGAGCCGCTGGTTCGCGCAATGGCGGACTTCCCGCCGCTCCGAGGTGGTTGCGGTGTGAGCACCGTACGAGTGACACCAAGAGGCACGACACAACCATGCGTCTATTGGCCTGGATCAGGTGAACCGCTTTCAGATTTGAGCTCCGCGGGCACCAAAATCCTCAACTCGACACCCTTCGAGCAGGCACGGACACTTCCTCAAACCTGCAACCAATGCGAGTTCCGGGACTCGTGCCACGGCGGATGTGCCGGACGGCGAAGCTTACAAGGCGCACTGCTACAACCTGACTCTTATTGTCCGATCATTCGCGGGGAACGCCCGACACTCCGGATCCGTATGGCCGCAAATCGCGATCTGCCCAAACTGCGCAGTTCCTGCACGACCGTCGTGATCGCCAGGTAATCCTGATTTGTGAGACCGACATCACCTGTCCGAACCAGACTTGTCCGAACCAGCCCTGTCCGGCAGTTATTGCGCGGGAATCCATTTGTCCGAGCCCGTCAGCTTGACTGCCACGTCTGTAAAAAAGATGTGCAGGGGCTTGCCATCGGCCATACCCTTATGTTCGGTTGCGAACAGAATTGGACCTGCTTTTTTATAGCCTGTCCAGGTGGCTAAGACGCGGCTCGGCGGCTTGGCCCCGCCGCGGTGGTAGTCAAAGTACACGACGCGATTGTCTTTACCAACGTAGAGATCCCATGTGTCGCCGGGTGTGTAGCCGCCATCGGCTGGATACTTCACCGGGACCAGTTCGGCTGTGCCCGGGCCTTGCGGCAGATTAAATTTGCCTTGATCGATCGCGCTGGCGTTCTTGTCCCAGAAAGCGTGGAAGGGAAAGAAGACCCAATAATTATCGTTAACAAAAGACGGCTCAATCTCATTCTTCACCTGGTCCGATTGACTGCTGAGCTGCGAGCCGTCGTAAGTAACACTGACCGGCTTGCCATCCTTGCCCACTCCTTCGAATGAAACTTTTCCGGTCTTCGGCTCCCACTCCCACTTGTGCGCCGCTTTGAAGAGTCCGGTGATTTCTCCATTCCAGGTGTAGCGGACAGCTTCGACTTTGTCCCAAGAATCTACTCCAAAGGTTTTGGCGACTTGATCAAGAATTGGCGCGCGCTGTTGCGCCCAAGAGGTCGGAACAAGGACCAGCACTCCGCAAAGCAGAAGACCCATCAGGGTGAAACGGCGGATATTTCTCATAGAGTTCGCTCCTCGGTGAATTGAACAGATGCTGGCTAGGATGACAGTGCAACGCTTCCGGATACAGTAATACGGTTCGGCGTCCTTTGCGCTACTTGCGCGGTTGAGCGTTCGCCGCGTGCGACTGTGGGATCCGGCGCATGAAAATAATCGCGGCAGCCATCGCCAGGCATCCGTATTCCAGCACCATCACCCAACCCGGAAGCGCTCCCCACGGACGTCCCAGTGCGCGCAAGTGCCATTGGACGTATACGGGGATAATGCTCACAGTCCAAATAATGATCAGCAGCGTCGAGGCCGACGTCAAAAATGGCAGCAGCCACAGAAGGTACCATGGAAATACTGCCGGGGCGCACAAAAGAGTTGCTGTCATGGGCCAAGCAAATAGGTCCCAGGCAAATTGGTCCCCAGACCACTCGGGCGCTGAGCGTCTTATTCTTAGCCAGGTTGCAGTGACCAATCCGGCGAGCAATGCTAGCCCAACTAGCAATTGCGGAGATGCCACTAGGTCGAGCGCCGCAAACACGGGACCATTAAAGCGGAAGTTCTGCACATACGTGCCAAGGGAACCGATTGAAATGCGGCCGTGATTAAGAAATGGCAGGTAGAGAAGTCCGACCACAACTGCCGCCAGCGCCGCGTCGCGAATGCGAACGCGCTTCCAGTAGAGGGGTAAGAGTACGATCGGCAGGAATTTCACTGCAATCGCCAGCCCAAGTGCGACCGCCGCAGTCGCGCGCCATCGGCGCACCAGCGTAGCGGCGGACACCACCAACAATAGCGCCCCCACAATGTCAATGTGACCGCTTCCCGCTACCTCAATGGCCAACAAGGGGTTCCAGGCGAAGGCCAGAACCAGGTGCGCTCCCAGCCGGGTACAACGCAAGACATCGAGCAACACGAAAACAATTGCCAGCTCGCAAAGCACGAATGCTACTTTCATGGTAAATGCAGATTCGTGAATCGCGGTGACTGCGCGGAAGAATAGCTGCGCTCCTGGTGGATATGGGCTGGGTAGATCCGGGTTGTTCAGCGTGCGGGTCTCGAATGTGTGCAGCGCGGCGAACGCAGGATCGCCGGGAACGACAATATAGGGATTGTAGCCGAGCCTCTGCAGGCGGCCATCCCAAACGTATCGGTGGATATCGTCATCGGCGCCCGCCGGTCGTCGAAGGAATTCAATGTGCCACACAGCAGCCAGGACAAGCCCAAGGACGACAACTCGCCGGGAAAAGTTCGGCGTAGCGAAGAACTCACGGATCGCTAAGAGGTACGCGATTCCCGCAACCGTCAAAGACGCCATGAAGTACGGTCCACCCCTTTCACCGAAGTTGCGTGAGCAGATGGTTAGCGCCACGCACAACGCGGCTCCCAAGACATACACTCTCCACTCGGGGGTGATTTTCACAATTACAATTCTCCAGTGCCCGTCGGTGATCGTGGTGCCACAAGGTTTCTTAGGTGGTGCCCCCTCCGCATAATCTGTCCCATTCTTTAAGCCACGCTGCCGTGCGCGGCGCCCTTGCCGGAGCCAGACGCAACTCTTCTGCCAGGCGAGTCAGGTCGTCCGCTACATCAATATCGTAGAAAGATTCTGCAAGACTTACGGATAGCTGAAGACCCTGAGCCCGCGACAGGAGCCTCTCCAGTGCACTGCTGGTACCCATTCCGTCGCCGGCGAAAAGCGTAGGATGAGAAGCCTTTGCCCCAACGAGATAGTAGCCTCCGTCGTGCGTTGGTCCAACGACTACGTCATGCGTGGCCAGCGTTTCGAACGCATCTTCGAGAACGGCACGCGGCAGGTGTGGGCTGTCGCTGTTGAAGGCGATCGTGCGTCGTTGATGTGCGCCCCTTTGATGATCTTCCCTTTGATGATCTTGCGCGAAGTGCGCAAACACCGAAGTGAGACCCGCGGCCAGGCCTTCGCCTTTCTGCGCAACTACGCTCGCTTCGTTGCCTGCTAATTGCGCCAACTCGGTTACGTCCGACTCCGGGCACATGATGGCAACTTCCACATCACTCAGGGACCGCGCCAGCGCCAGCGTGTCTTCCAGGAGGCAGCAATAGAACGTAGTGACGGCCGTAGGAGAAAGGCTGGGAGCCAGGCGGGTTTTGACCTCGCCTGGCCTGGGTGCTTTCGCCATGAGTACTAGAACGCGGTCGGTGCTTGACGAACGCACCGCTGTCTCGCTCGTGGATTTCATAAACTTTTGACCCGGACCTACGCTGCCCGTGGTGTCCCCGTTCTTCGGCGCCGGAAATAATAGCGCACGATGAGGCTGAGAATGAACCAAGCCGCGCCGACCGTGCCTTTCAGCGTACCGCTGATCTTCGATTTTCCGATACGCGGGTAGTAGCTCACCGGGACTTCAACCACGCGGAATCCAGCCAGGGCGCCTTTGAGGATCATCTCAACCGCCCAGCCATACGTGGTCTCTTCGAGCGCGAGCGCGCGTAGTACATCGGCGCGGCCAGCGCGAAACGGGCCGAGATCACTGATTTCCAGTCCATAAAGAAGTCTGATCAGGCCAGCGGCGAGACGATTACCAAATACCTGATGCCAAGGCAACGCCCCAGCAGAAAGCCGCCCCTGCAGGCGGGAACCGAGCGTGATGTCCGCACGCCCCTCCGCAGGTCCCTCAATGATTGGCGCTAACAAAAGCGGCAGTTCGGAGGGCCGATCGCTATAGTCGCCATCAAGGAACACAACCACGTCAGGAGAATTTGCCGTGGCCAGACCTGTGAGACACGCTCGCCCATAGCCGCGCCGTGGTTCCCGAACCACGCGGGCTCCCATTCTTGCGGCGATCTCGGGCGTCCCGTCGTTCGAGTTGCTGTCGACTACGATGACCTCCATCGTGAGATGGGCCGGGAGATCCGCTAAAACGCGCTCAATCGCCTGCGCTTCATTATGGGTGGGGATGATGACGGACACTCGCACGTGGGCGTGATTCAATTGATTCTGGCCCAATCACCACCCCCGATTACCAGAAAAGAGAAGATGGCCACCGGTGCGACAGCCAGGCGTCAACGCCCCATCTCCGGCCGGCGCTTCCAATGGCGAGCCCGAGCGATGCGAGCACCGGAACCAATAGTTCCCAGATCCACGAGGTGCCCCACTCCGAGATCCAAAGGCTGCCGAGATAAAGAAAGGCCACAAGTGCGGCCGGTCGGGTAAGCAGACCGATGACGAGCAGGATACCGAGAGAGATCTCGGTCATGGCCTGCACAGGAGCCGCCATCGCGGCATGGTTTGCCGCCAGGCCCATCACTGCCTTCCATGCAGCCGGACAATGGCTCGCCTTAATGTAGTAGTTGATCAGACCCGCGTAACCAGCCGGTGTGTAGAGTCCTTTCCCCAGATTCTCGAAAAACACCCACACGAACATTGCCCCAATCGTCAGGCGCACCAGCGCCAGCCCGTTTGCTGCTTGCTGTAGGTTTGATCCCGTGGTTACGTCACTTCTGAGAGAGGTTGTCGTTGTCATCGTGAACCTCGACCACTGGATGCTATACCAGATTGGAAATATCCGACAGGCTCCGAATTCTGTCTCAGCGGGGGCTACGGGTAACGAATTGTTGGCTACTTCCTTGATGGCCAGCCCGATGGCTGCCGAGGCCCGAGACCGAGCGGGGATGGGAACGAACCCCCGCAGTAACTACTACCGATGGTGCCGGCCGGTCGCAAACCCCATTCCGTCCGGCTTTGAATCTCGGTTCCTCCGTGCCCCCAACATGCCACTCGCTTGGTGCATCAAAGTACCGTTTTGGGCTAAACTCTGTCTGCTATTGAGCTTAGCCGCTCGGTCGCCGAATTCCGTCCGCGGCACCGCATCGCGGACGGTTCGAGGGGGAACTATGCCATCGTCGGTTTGGTCGGGTCACTTAACTTTTGGACTCATCTCCATGCCTGTGCGTTTGTTTTCGGGCGCGCGCAGTTCCGGCATTTCGTTCAACATGCTGCACCGCACTGACAAGTCGCGGCTCAAGCAGCAATACATTTGTCAGGCCGAAGGCGTCGTTGTCGAGCGCAGCGACATGGTCAAGGGCTACGAGTTCCGCAAAGACGAATACATCATCATCGAGCCCGACGAGATCAAGAAGATCGAGCCGCAGACCGCCAAGACCATGGAGATCCTCGAGTTCGTGAAGACCAGCGAAGTCGATCCCGTGTATTTCGAGTCGTCGTATTACATGATGCCGGAAGAAGCGGGACGACGTCCCTACGCACTGCTGACCAAGGCTTTGGAAGAGAGCGAATATGTGGCCATCGCCCAAATCACCATGCACAACCGCGAGTACACGGTATTTCTGCGTCCGCATGAAGGCGGCATGATGCTGCACACCATGTACTACGAGGAAGAAGTGAAAAAAGTGGAAGGCTTCGGCGCGCCCGATGTGGAGCTGAAGGATGCGGAAGTAAAAGTGGCACATCAGCTGATCGAAGCACTCGCGGACGAATGGAATCCAGAAAAGTACAAAGACAACTTCCAGGAAAATCTGAAGAAGCTGATTGAGACCAAGCTCGAAGGCGGAGAAGTGGCCGAAGTCGAGCAACCGAAAAAGTTGGCGCCGGTGGTCGACCTGATGGCCGCCTTGAAGCAGAGCCTGGCGCAAATGGAAGGCAAGAAAAAGCCGGCGGCCACTGCTGGCTCGGATGCACCAGTTGCCACAAAGTCGCGCCGCGGACGGTGAGAAGCGGCTTCGGGCTTTGGCTTTCGGGCTTCAGCACCCCGGACGAGGGCGTCCGGATTCCGCGATCTCGGTGCTGCCGAATTGCAGCACCGGGCATCTCCTCGTACCTGTAACGCATCCATTTCTGAAATCTGAAAATCTGAAGCCGAAGCCTGAAAGCCGAAGCCTGAAAGCTGAAACCCGAAAGCTGAAGCCCGAAGCCCGCCCTTTTGCGCGGATCGCTGGCAATGTTTACAATGGTCGCTTCGTCTGATCACTTGAAATCAGAAACTATCTCTCCGGGGTGCTGATGAGTTTTCGAAATAAGGGCTGGCTGGCGGCAACGGTACTTGCGATCGTGATTTGCGTCGCCTGCGGCCAGATTTATCGACCGGTGGTGATTCCCATCAACAATATTCCACCGAATCCCGGCGATTTTCACGCCGTGTTTTCCCTGAACACCAACGCTCTCTACGGTCTTTCCCCGGACCCCAATAATCCCGTTAATCCCATCCCCACGCTGGTTTACGGCCCTGGTTCTGCTATGCAGATCGATGTTGGCGGCGATACGGACGTGGGAATTGCCACCCTGGTGGATGGAACCGTGAGCGGCGCGAATCCGACGCACGCCATCAGTCTGCCTGATTTCAACCGGGTCTTTGTGGCGAGCGCCGGCAGCGCGGTTGCCAATGGGCTGGACGCGATTTCTTCGTTCATCCCGGCCACGCAATCGGCCACGTCGAGCGGCATCGGAGCGGCGACCGTGGTCAGCTATCCCAACCTTATTCCCAATCCCACTCCCAACTCGACGCCCTTCTTCTGTTCCTACTTGCCGGATTTTGTTGCGGCCTCGCAGAATACGACAGTTTACGTCGCCAACTACGGGGTGGAGAACGCCCCGCCGATCTGTAATCCGAACGGCACGACCAGCACCGACTCGATCGCCGTGGTCAACGCGACGAGCAATGTCATCACAAACATCGTTTACGCCGCGCCTGGTTCGTCGCCTCCCATCGTCTTGTCGAATCCGGTGGCGCTGGCCCAGGTGCAAACTCCCAACGGCAACAAGCTCTACGTGCTGAATCAGGGGAATAATACGGTCGCCCCCTTCTACACCGTGGATATGACGCCCACTACCACTACTGGGACCGTTGCTGGGTTCTCCGGGACGGCACCAGTATGGATCGTGGCGCGTGGTGATGGCCAACAGGTCTACGTCCTGAGCCAGGGTGATGGCCAGCTCTGGACCATCGATGCGGCGACCGACACGGTGATTGCCAGCATCTCGGTCGGGGTGGGAGCGAACTACGTTTTGTATGACCCGAATTTGAACCGGCTTTACGTCACCAATCCAAACAACAGCACTGCATATATTTTTTCCGTCGCCGGGAACGCCCCGTCGCTGCTGAACGCCTGCGGAGTCCCCCAATTAGGATCGGGCATCTCAACTTGCCTTCCGGCGGGCTACTCCAGTGCAAACTATCCATCCTGCGTCAATCCGTGTCCCACGTCGGTGGCAGCCCTGCCCGATAGCACGGAAGCATATATCGCAAGCTATCAACTGGTCCCGGCCCCGACCCCACCCCCACCCTCATCCCCGAACCAGAGCTGCACGGACCCCGTTCCGCAGTCGCTGACCGCGCCCTCTGCCTGTTATGTGGCGGCTTCGGTGACGGTGCTTGACGCGCTGTCGATGGCGATGACGAGCCAGATTTCAGCCATTACGGCGCCCCCCGGCGAGATTGTGGCCGTCGCCGAAGTGGCAAATTGCCTACCGCCGAACGCGAATGCGAGTGGCCTCTACCTCTACAATCCGGGTCTGGTGCCGATCTCGCCGACACCGCCGTCGGGACCGGTTTCTCGCTTTGCGGCACGCTTCCGGGTTTCCGCCGTCGCGGCGGCCGACAGCAGCCGCGTTTACGTCAGCGTTTGCGATTCCGGGTCCGTGGCCATCGTCAACACTACCGACGGCAACACCAACAACCCGGCAGCGAACATTCCCGCCGATACGCTGCTGCTTGATCTGGCAACGCCATTTGGCATCGGCACCACATCCAACTCTTTGCCCCAGCAGAACCCGATCTTCCTGTTGCCAGGGCAGTAATCCTGTGCCTTTGTGATCCTGAGCGGGTGATAAAACTTTCGCATCACATTGTTTTCATTGCGCATAACACACCAATTTTTGGCTGTGTAGGAACTGTGCAGGGAAACTGTGTCGATTTCAGCCAATTTTGACGCGATTCCCGCTAAGACCAGTTGGTGTCAGCCAAGATCAAGATCATGATTCACCTCTCCTGTTGACATTGAAAATGAGACGTGACACTTCTTTGCAATGTCCAAAGGAGAGTTCGTGGCCACTGACAAATCCGAAGTTCTGCAAGGTACACTCGATCTGATGATTCTGAAGACTCTGCAAGCGCTGGGACCACAGCATGGGTTCGGAATTGCGCGACGCATCGAGCAGATCAGCGAACAGGCATTAAAGCTGAACGAGGGGACCGTGTACACGTCGCTTCTCAGGCTTCAACAAAAAGGCTGGATTCGCTCTGAGTGGGGCGTGTCGGAAAACAATCGCAGGGCGCGGTTTTGTTCGATCACCAAAAGAGGTCGAAAGCAGCTGGCGATTGAAACGGCGAATTGGGAAACTACATCGGGGATTATCGGGCGCGTTTTAAGGCTGGAGGGACAACAGTAACTATGCCTGAATGGTTTGCCAGTATTCTTTCACGATTGCGCGGTTTCTTTGGCCACGCCAAGGCGGACTGCGAGTTCAGCGATGAAATCGAAACGCACGTCGATTTGCTTGCCGAGCGTTTTGTGAGCCGCGGCATGACTCGAGCGGAAGCGGTAGTCGCTACCCGCCGCCAGTTCGGCAATGCCACGCTGCTTAAGCAACGTCATCGCGAGGCGCGCGTTTTTGTGGCCGGCCACTGTTTGGCAGGACGTTCGCTTCGCCATTCGAGTTCTTGCCAAAAGGCCAGGGATAACGGCAATTTCGGTCATTTCGCTTGCTTTGGGAATCGGTGCCAACACAGCAATCTTTACGCTCGCAAAGGCAGCTCGGTTCGATGCGCTCTCCGTTCCCCATCCGGAGCAACTGCGCCTTTTGGCGTACGCACAGGATGGCCGGTCGGCGATCCATGGCCATACCTGGGGAGACTTCTATGTGGATGCGCAGGGCCGCGCGGTCCTAGCATCATTCTCATGGCCGGCATATCAAGAGCTGCTGCATAAGAATCACAGCCTCGGGGAACTCTTTGCTTTTGTCGACCTGACTCAGTTCGAGCATCTTTCGGCGACGATCGACGGTCACGCCGAGGTCGTCAGCGCGGAACTGGTCTCCGGCAATTTCTTTCAGGGTATGGGTGTTGGAGCCGCGTTGGGCAGGCCGATCCAGCCGGGAGACGATGCTGTGCCGGGCTCCGGTGCCGTGGCAGTCATTAGCGACTCGTTTTGGACACGGCATTTCGACCGCTCGCCGTCGGTGATCGGCAGGACGATCGATGTGAATTTGACCCCGATCACGATTATCGGAGTCGCGCCGCATGGCTTCACGGGTGCATCGAGTGTCCAGCGTTCTCAGGACCTGTTTATGCCGCTCAGCATGCAGCCGGTCATTTTCCCGCAGAAAACTGGTTCGCTATTGTCCGATAGGAACACCTGGTGGATTCAGGTAATGGGCAGGCTTCAGCCAGGCGCTTCGCTTAACCAGGCACGAGCTGCTCTAGCTGTCGACCTCGACCAGGCGATCCAGTCGACCACAACGGTGGCGAAGGACCAGACAATTCCACCACTGCTGTTACTCCCTGGGAGCCGCGGCTGGAATTATGCTGCGCAGGAACTGGAACACCCGATGCCACTGTTGCTGGCACTCGCTGGCCTTGTGCTCCTGCTTGCGTGTGTCAATGTGGCCAATGTCCTGTTGGCTCAATCTTCCTCACGCAATCGAGAGATAAGCGTGCGTATGGCCCTAGGCGCAGGCAAAATGCGTGTGGCACGCCAGATGCTTACCGAGAGTCTTTGCCTTTCATTGATGGGAGGAGCCGGGGGCCTGCTGCTTGGCTATCTCGGCCGCGGTGTTCTGCCGCGGTTGTTTTCTTCATCCTGGGGACCGGTTGCATTGCAAACGCGATTTGATTGGCGTGTCTTTGCGTTCACCGTGGCAATCTCGGTGCTTACTGGAATTGGGTTCGGCGTTGGGCCATCCTGGCAGGCAGCACATGCAGGCATAAATCAGGGCCTCAAGGACAGCGGAACTGCAAGCCGACGGCGGAAGGGGCTTGCAGGAAAAGGGCTAATCATCGTACAAGTCGCCCTCTGCACTCTGTTGCTGGTGAGCGCGGGCTTGTTCGTCAGAACGTTCACGAGCCTGACTCGACTCGACACCGGTTTTAACAAGAGGGGTCTGCTGCTGTTCGCCATCGAGCCACCGCAGCAGCGCTATCCGGCGCCCAAAGATGTGGATGTGCTGCACCGCGTCGAAGAAAGGCTAGCGACACTTCCTGGCGTGGAGTCGGCCACGCTTTCGAGAGAGGCGTTGTTGGCTCAGAGCGGGTCAAACAGTGATTTCATACGCGATGGCGAGCCGCGCGATCCAAGCTTTGAACGCCATATCGCATTCAATTCAGTAGGAAACGCGTTCTTCCAGACGATGGGCATCCCCATCCTGAATGGCCGGCAATTCGACGGCCGGGACACGTCGACGTCCCCTGCTGTTGCCGTGATTAACCGTGCTCTGGCGCAAAGAGAATACCCAGGAAAGAATCCCGTAGGCAGTTCATTCCGGATGAAGCAAGGAGGTCCGCCGATCGAGATCGTGGGTGTTTGCGCTGACTCCAAATATGCCTGGATCCGGCAAGACGATCCGCCCGCTTTTTTCGTGCTGTATACGCAACAGAACGATGTAAGCGGCGGCATGACATTCGAAATCCGTACAAAAAGCAATCCGCGCGACTTTGCGCCGGCGATTCGTGAAGTTGTCGAAGCGGTCGACAAAGACCTGCCTTTGGTTGACATCCGTACTCAACAGGAGCAGATTGACGCAACTCTCGCACCCGAGCGGAGCTTTGCCAGTGTGACTACGGGGTTTGGCGTGCTTGCGCTTCTACTCGCAAGTATTGGCATCTATGGTGTCATGACAGCCGCCGTGTCTCGCCGGGTCAATGAGATCGGGGTCCGGATGGCGCTTGGAGCTAGATCAGACCAGGTACTTCGCATGGTTCTCAGCGAAGCCACTGTGCTTGCCTTAGCCGGCGTTTGCGGCGGACTTCTCGCAGCTTTTGGGCTCACTCGCTTCCTTACCTCCTTCCTTTATGGGCTCAAACCCACTGACTCGGTTACATTCGTGGTCGCGGGAAGTTTGCTTTGGATTATCGCCATGGCAGCAAGCTGGAGCCCCGCACGAAGGGCTTCCCGCATTCAACCCGTTCAGGCACTCCGCCACGAGTAAGGCCAACTGTCGCCAAATCGGCGAGTATCTAATCTACCCCGAACGCATCGAGTCTTCATTCCCGGGCACATCATCTGTAAACTTGTTCAACCCGTCCTGAGCAAGCGGCATCACCGTTCGTTTGAGCGACGTAATCTGCAAGCACTAGTAAAGTTCCTCGGCTCGTCTCAAGTGTTGTTACGGAACTAATTCCAGATCTCCTGAATCCGCCCATCTTCGATGCGAAGAACGGCGAGATAGTTCCGCGTATAGTCTCGCGTCGGATCAGAAGGATCTTTGTCGCGCTTCTCCCACATCATTACGACAAAAGGACCGTTGGTGAATTCCAGCACCGGCGCATGCTTCCACTCTGGCTTGATGTCTTGAGGCTGATGGTCAGGGAGGCTGTGAATGAACTGCTTCAAGCCTTCACGGTCAGCGGGCACGCCGGGATTGTGCTCGATGAAGGATGACGAAAGAAGCTCTTCGATGTTCTCGATGTGTCCATATTCAACGACATTCTTCTCGAAGCGTGTTGCGATCGCCAGGTTCTGTTTTTCCGCCGTTGAAGGTTTCGCTGGGCTCCAAGTTGAGGGCGGCGGAGCTGTGGACGGAGTGAACGCAGCTGAACCGGGTTCCTTCCGGGCAGAATCCGAGTGCTCCTGTATCTTTCCGTTTTGAATGCGAAACAGATCGAAGCTGTAGATATAGACCGACGGTGAAGTGTCTTTGAGATCGTTTGTCTTTGTGCTCAAAGACCAGCCAGAAGAAATTTCCCTTCGCTCCCTCGACCACGGGAGGATTTGCAACTCGATCGGGAATCGGCTTGATCGCAGGCCCGAGGCTCTTGAAGAACGTTCACAAAAGCAGCTCGACCAGTAGGAACGTTGGGGTTGTGCTGGATGAAATCCTCGGCCGCGCTGAGCGAAGACTGGTCTTTCGCAAGGCGAAAGACCAGTCGCAGTCGAAGAGCCTGCCCCGAGCGAAGCCGAGGGGATCCGGCGCAGCTTAATGGGACGCGGGTTGGCTAAGACTTCCAGTCATCGCTTTCGGCCACACGCCAGCCCTCCGAGGACGCAGCCTTGACCGGGATGAATGATGAATAGGGTGATAGGGGTCCTTCGACTCCGCAAGCTGGTTCGCTTCGCGCTCCGGCTCGCTGCGCAGGATGACACTCTAAGGTTAGGACACTCTACGGTGATGACACTCTAAAGTGATGACACTCTAAAGTGATGACACGCTGAGGTAATGTCAGACTCTGGCGGGAACTTCTTCTTTGGCAGTTCCTCTCGCCGCATAGTGCGAGTCCACATATTCATCGAGAATCCCGATGAACTCGGGGACGATGCGGTCGCCCTTCAGCGTGGTGAACAGGCGTCCATCCACGTAGACCGGAGCCTTGGGCTCCTCGAACGTTCCGGGCAGGGAAATGCCGATGTTCGCGTGCTTCGATTCGCCGGGACCGTTGACTACGCAGCCCATGACCGCTAGCTTCATCTCTTCCACGCCGACGTAGCGGCCCTTCCACATTGGCATCTGCTCGCGCAGGTAAGTCTGAATTTGCTCCGCCATCTCCTGGAAGAACGTGCTGGTGGTGCGTCCGCAGCCGGGGCAGGCTGTGACCTGCGGGGTGAAGCTGCGAATGCCCATGGATTGCAGAATTTGCTGCGCTACGCGAACTTCTTCGGTGCGGTCGCCACCCGGAGCCGGGGTTAGCGAAACGCGGATGGTATCGCCAATGCCTTCCTGCAGCACCACGCCCATGGCCGCGGCGGATGCGACCACGCCTTTCGCGCCCATCCCCGCTTCGGTCAGGCCGAGATGCAGCGGATAGCTGCAGCGAGCGGCGAGCGCGCGGTAGACGTCGATCAAATCCTGCACCCCGCTGACTTTCGCGCTGAGAATAATCTGATCCGGACGCAGGCCGAATTTCTGTGCGAGGTCGGCGGAATTCAGCGCACTTACCACCATCGCTTCCATCGTGACTTCACGGGCGTCCTTGGGCTCGTCGAGCTTCGAGTTCTCGTCCATCATGCGCGTCAGCAGCGTCTGGTCGAGCGATCCCCAGTTCACGCCGATGCGCACCGGCTTTTCATATTTGACTGCCACTTCGATCATGGTGCGGAAGTTGGAGTCGCCTGTCTTCCCAATGCTGGCGTTGCCGGGATTGATGCGGTATTTGGCGAGATCGCGCGCGCACTCAGGAAACTTGGTGAGCAGAACATGACCGTTGTAGTGGAAATCGCCGATGATGGGGACGCGCACGCTCTGCTTGTCGAGCTGTTCCACGATGTGGGGCACGGCAGCCGCAGCTTCGTCATTGTTGACCGTGACGCGCACCAGTTCCGAGCCGGCGCGAGCCAGCGCCGCACACTGCTGGACGGTGCCAGGAATATCAGCCGTGTCGGTGTTGGTCATCGACTGCACCACTATCGGTGCATCCGACCCAACGCGAACTCCGCCCACAACGACGGTAACGGTTTTTCTGCGTGGAATCATAGACATCGGAAAGTTCTATTTTACCACGCGGAAATCGAGCCAGCCGGTGCGTAGTCAGGCGCCGACCGCGGAAGAGTTGCGGGCTGGCTCGGGACGATCAGCCGGCATCGTCGCGAGCAGATAAACGAATCCAATGGCAAACAATACCAGGAACCCGGCGTCGAGATACATCAGAAACAACGGGTCACCCGCAATGCCGGCTTCCAGAACCGCAAAGCTGGGGTCGCCGGGATCGTAGGAGACGCGCACCACTCTGCCCGCCGGATATTGGCCGAGCTTCCGCTCGGCGTACTGCCGGGAGTGCCAGCGGTCTTGCGTGTGGAAGTCGATCCTCGATCCTGTGAAATCACGGTCGCCCATGCGGTACTGGTAATGAACTGCGGGCATATACCATGGCCCCCGTCTCGTTTGCGTGAAAGCCAGGCGGGATTCCATGACGACGCCTTCCACCACGGGCCACCGGGCGCTGTGCGCTTCTCGGAGATAGTCGGACATCCGCACTCCGAGCAGCGCCAAGCACAATGCGAGCAGGACAAGCCCTGCCTGGTATCCGCGTCGAGTGGTGAACCAAACAAGGCCCTCGAGTCCGGGACGGCTGATGGTGACGCCGCTGAGGCGAGCCGGACCGGGGAAGTTGTATCGCTGCGTCAGCAACGAAACAATCGGGGTAGCTTCTTCCCGACTGATACCGGCGCCGAAGCTTGCGGCTTGCTCGCCGTACTCGAACGCCATGTGGCTGGCCCGGTAGGATTTCCCCCGGCCTCGCGCTGGTTCGAAGTGGAGGTAGCGAATTTCAGCAGCTTCATATTGCTGCGTAATTCCAAGCCCGAGGATTTCCTTCCGCACCCCGATCATCTTTGTGCCAGCAATCATCACGTCGCGCCCCGCCAGCTTTCTGAGCACCGTGTGAAGCACCCAAGCCCCAGCCAGAATCCAGAGCCCCAGCCAGACAGGACCGAAGTCTTTTCCAGCCTCATGAAATGAGGAACGCGCCAAAAATGTCCAGAAGCCGAGCCACACGGCCAGAAAAATCAGCCCCACCCAGTCTCGCCGCATTGGGATGGAGATGCGGAGGGTGCCCGATTCCTCTGAGATCGTGGCTCGCGTTGGACTGGGAGTTTCCGGCATGAGCATCTTCCGTTCCTGCGTTCTACGCCTCCATTGCGTAGCCGGCGGGGGCCGAAGAAGCTCGCCGAGGCGGCTGGCCAAAGAAGAGAATCGGCAACAGGGGAATTGAGCCGCGTGGCTAGTTGTGCGCCCAGAACTTGGTGCCGGATTCTTGCGACGCCGCGTCCGCTACCGGGCATCTCTGCCG
>Ga0209380_10001059_pt1 | contig 19085 bp, 19 predicted proteins | sample HubBroMetageWFT6_FD_188347 | JGI IMG/M metagenome (GOLD analysis project Ga0209380, IMG submission 188347) | Warmed and freeze-thawed soil microbial communities from the Hubbard Brook experimental Forest, New Hampshire - Hubbard Brook CCASE Soil... | ecosystem: Environmental > Terrestrial >...
GGCGGTCCGTGCGTGCAGGCGGGCGGTAGCCACCAGCACGTAGTTGAACGCAAGGAACAAGATCGCGAAGACGGCCGCGGCCAGCAGCGCCTTCGGCAGCGTGTCGACATACAGGCCCACGCTGCCGGAGCCGGTGGCACCGTGCGGGAAGTAGCCAAGTACCACCCCGTGTATCTGCGTGTGGTTGATGTAGCCGAGCCCGGCGTTGCCCCTCGGCGCCCAGTACCACAGCGGGAGCGTGATGCCTGCCAGGAGCGTTGCCCAGACGCTGATCACAACCGTGTCCAGCACGTACAGGGGCACCCAGAGCCCGGTGAGATAGCCAAGCTCGCGCCACATGAGCGGGTCACGCCAGGTCGCCCTGGCCCGGGCCCAGAGGCCAGCGGACCCGGACTCCGGATAGCGGACGCGTACCCGGTCGCTGTACACCTGGCCGAGCATCACGCGCTCGACGCCGGCGCTCCAGCGCACCAGCGCCGCAGCCCCGATCAGCAGCGGGACAGCCAGGATCGTGACGGCCAGAGCGGCCGCCGTTACCGCCGCGGTGAACGCGACGCTGAACGTGAGCCAGCTCACCGCCAGATAGCTGATCAGGTACCCGGCCGACCGCCACGGGCCGGCCGACACCACCATGCGCAGCGGGTTGCGGCTGGAAACAAGCCTCGAGTCATCTGCCAGCGGCCGGGCGCCAGTGGCCTGCCCGGCGCTCATCCGACGTCCCGCATCAGCTTCTCGACCGCGTCCACCTTCAGCGTCAGGCGGAGGAGCTCAGTGCGCAGCTCCTGCTGGTTCGCGACCGCGTCCTCGGCCAGCTTGCGGTAGCTGGCCATGGCGACCGCGTCCGCGCGGTGCCCCTGCAGCCTGAACCAGGCAGACAGGATGACCGCCAGCGCGCCGAAAACCACCAGCGGTATGCCAACGGCGACAAAGATGACGGTGTAGTTGGTGGCATGGACTGCCGCGGTAGTTGCTGCGGCCGTGCTAGCGGACGCCAGGACGCCGGTCATCGGTCGCTCTCTTTCATCACGTGCTCCTGCTTGTCGGGGTCAATGTCGCCGTTAGGGTGCGCGCCGCTGGCCCGGACGGTCTCGGTGATGACCGAGGCCGTCAGAGTCAGCTCGAACGGGGCGAGCGCGAAGTACTTCATGGCCTTTCCGTCCTCGGACAGCTCCAGCTGGCCGACGATAAGTCCTGCCTTCTCCAGGCGGTCCAGGTGCATATACAGCAGCGGCCTGGAGATCCCGAGCCTGCGGGCGAGCTCGCTCACGTGTATCCGGCCGTCCGTCAGCTCGGCCACGATGCGCAGCCGGATCGGGTTAGCCACCGCCGTCAGCACGGCGAGAAGCTCGGCCTCAGTGATCAAAGCATCGACTCCGAAGGCTTGGTGTTTCACCTGTCAGGTAGAACTTACATGTGACCACTCACGCTGTCAACGCGGTAAAACACGCGGCTGCTATGGTCCCCAGGGTGGGTGAGCTGCTACTGATCAGGCACGGCGAAACCGAGTGGAGCCGGTCCGGCCAGCACACGGGCCGCACGGACCTCCCACTGACCGAAGCCGGGATCGAAGCCGCTACCAGGCTCGCCCCGTTCGTGGCCCGCCGGGCGATCGTGGCCGCCTTCACCAGCCCGGCGAGCCGGGCCACCCAGACGGCGGCGCTCGTGGGCCTGGGCTGGGCCGTTCGCGATCCCGACCTCCAGGAGTGGGACTACGGCGGCTACGAGGGCCGGACGACCGCCGCCATCCGGCAGCAGCGGCCCGGCTGGTACCTGTGGCGCGATGGCGTCGTGCCCGGCGATGCGGCGCACCCGGGAGAGACCGTCGCGCAGGTCGGCGCCAGGGCGGACGCAGTGATCGGCCGGGCGCGCCCGCTGCTGGCCGGGGGTGATGTCGCGCTGATCGCGCACGGCCACCTGCTGCGCGTGCTGACGGCCAGGTGGCTCGGGCTGCCGCCGGATGGCGGCCGCTATTTCCGCCTGGACACCGGCACGCTGAGCACGCTCGGAGACGAGCACGATGAGCCGGTGGTCACGTCCTGGAACGTTCCGTACGCCAAGGTCGGCTAGGCGCCGCGCCGGGAACGAAGAACAGCTGCGGCGGCACCCGCCTCGTCGACTCGAAGGTCGCCCGCAGCGCCACCGTCACCGCGGCGTCGGTCAGCTGCAAGCCGGGAGTCCCGTACATCTGGCGGGCCCAGCGCGGCAGGCTCGCGTAGCCGAGTGCGTTCAGCGGCGGCACCACCAGGCGCAGCGGCGCGAGCAACGGCGGCAGCCGCGGCGTGAACGACAGTCGCAGGGCCCTGCGGGCCTCGGCACATGCGGAGAGGCGGGGGCGGATCTGCTCGTAGTAGTCGTCGAGTTCCGCCATGCTGGCCGGCACGTGCGCGGGATCAAGCCCGACGACCTCGGCGCTGCGACGCTGCTCGGCGACGAACTCATCGAGGTCCGCGACGGTGAGCGGCATGCCGCTGCGCCGCGCGATCTCGGCCTCCGACGAGATCTCGCCGCAGTGCACCCAGAGCAGCAGCTCCGGCTCGTCGAGCCGGAATCTCGTGCCGTCGTCATCGATCCCCGAGAGCGAGGCATGCAACCGCCGCAGCCGCCTCCCGGCGCGCTCGACCTCCGGCAGCGCGCCGTAGGTGCGGATCCGGACAAACTCGATAGTGCGGGTGAACCGTCCCCAGGCTGCGCGCGAATCGGCGAACGAGCTGTTCTGCCACGTGCCCTTCATCACCCGCGGATTCAGGGCCTGCAGGTACAGGGCCCGCAGCCCGGCGACCCACATGACCGGCTCGCTCATGATGCGCCACGTCACCGACGACGGCCCGAACAGTCCGGAGTCGCGAGCTGGCTCGGCGCTCATGGGAGGCCTCCCCTCAGGGCCGGGTCTCCGCCTCGAGCCACTCCAGGTACGCGGGAGCGCCAGCGACGATGGCCGTGGCGATGATCTCCGGCTCGTCGTAGGTGTGCCGCTCGGACAGGAACTCGGCCAGATCGTCGTAGCGGTCGGCCGGGAGCTTCAGCATGATCAGCCATTCCTCGGCGCGCTCAATACCGTCCTCCCACCAGTACGTGCTCGCGATCGGACCGGCCACCTGCGCGCACGCCGCCAGGCGCGCCTCCACCGCCGCCTGGGCGAGCTCCACCGCCTCGGCTCGCGAGTCGGTCGTGGTCTGGACCTGGAGGTACTGCGGCTCGGTGCCCGTCGCACGCCGCTGGGCTGGCATGGGCCGATCGTACGCCCGACGGCCGGCCGTCGGGCGGCCGCCGAGGCCTACTGCCGGCCGGTCGGGTGACGGTAGCCTGGCCTGATCATTAGCCCGGCCCTGGGCCGCAGACCGCAGCGGAGTCGCCAGTGTCCGGCCTCAGCCTGATCGTCAACCCTGCCGCCGGACGCGGGCGCGCGCTCCAGCTCGTCCCCCAGGTGACCGCCGCCCTGGACGCGGCCGGAGCCGATTACGAGATCTGCCGGTCGGCCAGCCTTGAGCACGCCGGCGAGCTCGCGCAGGCCGCCGCCGCGGGCGGGCGGACGGTCGTCGCGGTCGGCGGTGACGGCATGGCCGGCGCGCTGGCCGGCGCCGCCGCCGGGCTCGGCTGCACCTACGGCATCATCCCGGCCGGCCGGGGCAATGACCTGGCCAGGGTGCTCGGCATCCCGTCCGAGCCGGCGGCCGCGGCCCTCCTCCTGACCGGCGGGCAGCGGCGGCGGATCGACCTCATCGGCGTCAGCGTGCCCGGGCTGCCGGAGAAGCTCGTGGCCGGCAGCGTCTACGTCGGCGTGCCCTCGGTGGCCGGCGAGATTGCCAATGGAACGCGATGGCTCCGGGGATCTGCCGTCTACACGGTCGCGGCGCTGCGGGCGGTGGCGCGCTGGCGGCCGGCCACCTTCAGCCTGCAGGGCGCCGAGGACCGGCGCGAGTTCGCTGGCTACGCCGTCGTCGTCGCGAACTCCGCCTACTTCGGCGCGGGGATGCTGGTCGCGCCCCCCGCGCGCATCGACGACGGCGTGCTCGATCTCGTGCTGATGCGGCACGGCCCGAAGATCACCTTCGTCCGCGCGCTCACCAAGATCAAGGACGGGTCGCACACGACCCTGGAGCAGGTCAGCCTCGAGCGCGCCAGCGAGGTCACGCTCACCATCGACCGGGCGCTGCCGGTGGCGGCCGACGGCGAGACGCTGCCGTTCGCTGCGCCGTTGCCGGCGGGCACGCCGCTGCGCGTACGGGTCCTTCCGGCCGCGCTGACCGTGCTCGCTCCGCCGCGGGATGACTAGGCGGGCGGATTCGGCCACTCCGGCCGCCCGGGCTGAGGACCGCCGGGAGGCGGAGCGGGCCACTGCGGGCCGACCGTGCCCGGCTGGGCCGGCCACTGCCCTTGCCAGGGACCAGGCTGACCCGGCCCTGGCCACTGGGCTGGCCCAGGACCAGACTGCCCGGGCACTCGGCTCGAGCCGACCGGACCCGACGAGACGATCCGCACGATCAGCGCCAGCAGTATCGCGGCCAGCGCGGCGAATATCTTGCTCGCCACCGTGTCGTCGAAGAACAGGCCGTAGACGCTGGTCGTGGTCTGGTAACTGATGCCGTTGTACGTCTGCGTGAACTCGTGGTGGAAGCTGGTGAACCAGGCCAGCAGCCAGCACGCCCACCAGGCCGCGGGCAGGAGCGCGGGCTTCGTCCGCTCCGCGTCGGGCTGGCCCGCACGCCAGATGCCCAGCATGATCATGAACGGGAACCACAGGAAGATGATCGGGACGAACCATCCCCAGATCGCCCACGGCGCGGCGAGGGACTGCCGCCAGTCCGACCAGGTGGCGTTCTGCCGGGCCTGGTAGAGCCAGACGATGAACACCGCCGCCGTCACCAGCAGCGCCAGCCCGAGGACAATGCCGGAGATCGGCAGCACACCAAGCAGGGCGCTGATCCCGAGCAGGATCATGGCGGCGACCGCCAGCCCGCCCAGCTCGTGCCGGGCCGGGAGCGGCCGGTACTGACCCTGCCAGTACTCTGTCGGGCCGCCCGGGGACGGACCGTACCCTTGGCTGGAAGCTCCGCCGCCGATCACGCCGCTTCACCCCGATGTATGCCGAATCTCCCGTGTGCCCAGTACGGTAGCCCAGAACGCGGGCAACCTCCACACCGGTCGAGCATGTGCGCTAGGTCGGCATGCTGCTCTCCGGTAACCAGCCCGCCAGCCCCGTTCCAGACGCGGCGGCCGGGCCCGCACGCGGGCCCGGCCGTCACCAGCCGCTTGGGTGCTGCAATCGCGGGCTAGTACCCGTATCCGCCGCCGCCCGTGCTCGACGATGGCGACGAGGACGGCGTCGAGGACGCCGTCGGCTTGGCCCCGGACGGCGTCATCGCCCACCAGAGCCCGCCGGACAGGTTCTTGTCGTTTCCGCTAGTCATGCCCGCAGAGGTGTCGGCGGCGTAGGTGTACAGCGGATGGCCGTCGTAGGTGGCCTGCACCGACCCGTCCGACCTCGTGATCGTGCCGAAGCCCATCGACAGGCTGGCGCCCGAGGCGGCGACCGCGTGCCCCATGACCGGCGGCCAGTAGCTCGCGCAGGTGCCGTTGCAGTTGGACTTCGTGGGGGTGTCGATCGCGAACCAGTACAGCGTGTGCCCCTGGGCGTTCGTCAGCACGGTGCCGATGCTCGTGCTCCGCGTGGAGATCGTCACGGTCGAAGCAGTCGTGCCGACGCTCGACGACGAGGATGCCGGGGCACTCGTGTTCGGCGCGGACGTGCTCGCCGGGGGCGACGAGCTGCCGCACGCGGCCAGAACCGCTGCTGCCCCAGCGAGGATCGGCGCCGCCCACCAACGACTACGCATATTTCATCTCTCCCGTTCTCGGTTACCTTCCTTACGCATCTCTACGTACGCGGGGACCGCCAAGTTCAATAGCGCCGCTAACTAGGCATCCGCTGGCACAGCCAGGCCAGCGACAGCGGGTACCGGTAGTCGATTGCCGCATGGGTCGCTTCGAAGAGCTCGAACCGGACGACCTCGTCCGCTACGCCGATCCGGCGGAGCTGCGCGCGGAACGCCTCCGCCCCGAGGTCGAGGAAGTAGTCGTCCCGCGTGCCGGCGTCGATCCAGACTGAGTGCAGGGACCGCAGCGCGTCCGCGTACTCAGGCGCCATCCGGACCGGGTCCCACGCCAGCCAGCGCGCCCAGACGGCCTGGTCGACCACGCCCGTGCGGGTATCGAACGGGAGCTGGACGGTCCCGTCCTCCCGGGCGGAGAAGCACGCCGCGACGCCGAGCATGCTGATCAGGAGGGGGTCCTCGTCCTTCGTGAAGGCCACCCGCGACCGGAAGTCATCCCACCACCGCCAGATGTCACCGTCGTAGCCACGCAGGGCGCGGACCGCCGGGCCGAAGTCACGCAGGTAGCAGTACTCGTAGAGACTGTCACCCGCGTGGGTGGCCAGGGCGCCGAAGAGGTCGGGGCGCAGCATCGGAGTGATCATCGAACCAAAGCCGCCGCTGGACTTGCCCATGATCGCCCGGTGCGTGCTGTCAGCGAGCGTCCGGTAGTGCGCGTCGACCCAGGGCACGACCTCGTCGCACAGATACGAGTGGTACTTGCCGGTGCCCGGCGAGTCGACGAACTGGCTGCCGCCATACGCGGTCCAGGCGTCGACGTACACGACAATCGCGGGCGGGGCCTCGCCCGCGGCGAAGACCGCGTCGGCCGTCTCGATGAACGGCTGCCGGAACGGCGACCGGTTGCGCCACATCGCCACCTGGCCCGTGTAGCCCTGGATGACGTAGACGGACGGGTACCGCCGTTCCGGCTCCGAGGCGTAGCCCGGCGGGACGTAGACCCACAGCGGCCGCTCGTGCGGGTCGCCCAGCGGGTTGCCGCGCAGCAGGGCGCTGTCGATGAGGTGCTCGTTCAGGGTTCCGGCCAGGTCGCCCGACCACGGCAGCATGATGTTTCTCCAAGGCTGGTGGGGACTGAGATGCGTACGACGCTAGCTGATGCAGGCAGACGCCGGGCGGCATCACTCCTCGTCATCGGTGTTTAACCTGCCAGCTACCATTCCGCGGTGCGGATCGGGCGCGAGCGGCATACGGTCATAACGTGAGCGCCGCACCCGAAGGAACCCAGCCGGGCCGGCCAGTGTCCTCAGTGGCGCCCGCGGTGCCGGCGACCTCCGCCGCCGACCTGGCCGAGCAGCGGCTCGCCCAGGCCATCCGCGCCCTGCGGCCCAAGGCCGGCGGACGGGCCGGCTCCCCCGCCCGCGGGCCGGCCTACCTCGGCCAGCCGGTGCGGCCGGGCAGCGGCCTGACCGTCGCCCAGTGCCTGGAACTCTTCGACGCCCAGCTGGCCAGCCGTCACCTGGACGGGGCCGCTCACTGGCTGCGGGCGCGCGGGGCCGGGTATTACACCATCGGCTCATCCGGCCACGAGGGCAACGCCGGGATCGCCGCCGCCCTTCGGCTGACCGACCCGGCGCTGCTGCACTACCGGTCGGGAGCGTTCTACCTGGTCCGGGCCCGCCAGGCGAACCCGCCCAGGGACGGGGTTGCCGACGTGCTCCTCGGCCTGGTAGCCGCCATCGCGGAGCCGATCGCCGGCGGCCGGCATAAGGTGTTCGGCCACCCGGAACTGCACGTCATACCCCAGACCTCCACGATCGCCTCGCACCTGCCGCGCGCGACGGGCCTGGCGTTCGCGCTCGGCCGGGCCCCCAAGCTGGGCGTTCCGCTGCCCTGGCCCGAGGACAGCATTGTGGTCTGCAGCTTCGGCGACGCATCGGTCAACCACTCGACCGCGGCCGGCGCCATCAACACCGCCGGCTACACGGCCTTCCAGGGCCTGCCGGTCCCGCTGCTGCTGGTGTGCGAGGACAACGGCCTCGGCATCAGCGTCCGCACCCCGCCGGGCTGGGTCGAGGCAGCCATGTCGGGACGGCCGCAGCTTCGCTACTTCAGCGCCGACGGCGCCGACCTTGCCGACGTCTACGACACCGCGCAGGAGGCCGCGAAATTCGTCCGGGAACGGCGCCTTCCGGCGTTCCTGCACGTCAGTACCGTCCGGCTGGGTGGTCACGCCGGCACTGACGTGGAGTCCGCCTACCGCTCCCCCGCGGAGATCACCGGGGACTCGCAGCGTGATCCGCTGCTCGGCACCGCGCGGCTGCTGGTGGAGGCCGGCGCGCTGGCCCCGCCGGACGTCCTGGACCGGTACGAGGCCGTCAAGGCGCAGATCATGACGCTGGCGGCCGATCTGGCGGGATCGCCGCGGCTCGCCACCGCCACCGACATCATGGGCCCGATCGCGCCCCGCCGGCCGGCCACCATCGCGGCCAACCTCGGGGCCAGGGCCAGGCAGCCGGCCCAGTGGCCCAGGTACCAGGCGTTCGGCGCCCAGCTGCCCGAGGACGAGGGTCCGCTCACCCTCGCCCAGGCCATCAACCGCACGCTCGCCGACGAGCTCGCGGCCCGGCCCGGCATGATCGTCTTCGGCGAGGACGTGGCCCGCAAGGGCGGCGTCTACGGCGTGACCCGCGGGTTGCTGCGCGCTTTCGGACCTGGCCGCGTCTTTGACTCCCTGCTCGATGAGCAGTCGATCCTCGGGCTCGCGCTCGGCGCGGGCGTGGCCGGGCTGCTCCCCGTCCCCGAGATCCAGTACCTCGCCTACCTGCACAACGCGGCCGACCAGCTCCGCGGCGAGGCCTCGACGCTCTCTTTCTTTTCCCGCGCCCAGTACCGCAATCCGATGGTCGTGCGGGTCGCGGGCCTGTCGTACCAGCAGGGCTTCGGGGGGCACTTCCACAACGACAATGGCCTGGCGGCGCTGCGCGACATCCCCGGGCTGATCATCGCCTGCCCGGCCCGGCCGGATGACGCCGCCGCGATGCTGCGCACCTGCCTGACCGCCGCCGACGTCGACGGCAGCGTCTGCGTATTCCTCGAGCCGATCGCGCTCTACCACGAGCGCGACCTGGCCGAACCAGGCGACGGCGAGTGGCTGGCCGCCTACGAGCCGCCCGAGCGGTGGGCGCAGACCCACGTCCCGGTCGGCCGGGCCAGGACCTACGGTGCAGGCGCCGACCTGACCATCGTCTCCTTCGGGAACGGCGTCCGCATGAGCCTGCGCGCCGCCAGCACGCTGGCCAGCCAGGGGATCGGCTGCCGCGTGCTTGACCTGCGCTGGCTCGCACCGCTGCCGTTCGAGGACCTGCTCCGCGCGGCCGCGGCCACCGGCCGGGTGCTGGTGGCCGACGAGACGAGGCGCACCGGCGGAGTCTCCGAAGGCGTGATCACGACGCTGGTGGACGCCGGCTTCACCGGCCGGGTGGCCAGGGTGGCCAGCGAGGACAGCTTCATCCCGCTCGGCGACGCGGCCGCCGCGGTGCTGCTGTCGCAGGAGGCCATCGAGGAGGCCGCCCGCGACCTGCTCCGCTGGTCCTAGTCAGCCAGCCGGAACACCGGGACGCTCTCGTGCTCGGCGTCGGCGGCCTGGAAGTCGAGGGCGAGCCTGGCTCCGACCGCCAGGCCGGCCGGGTCGGCGCCGATCAGCTGAGACCACCACCACGGGCCCTCGTCGAACTCCGCGATGACGAGGACCACGGGCTCGGCGGCGGCGGCGGCCGCCTTCGGCCAGATGACCGTCCAGCTGACCAGCGATGCGCCGCCCGCGGCCGGCACGAAGGCCAGGTCCGCGGCGCGGCAGGTGGTGCACTGGGCCACCGCGGGCTCGCTGTAGTGACCGTCCGGGCAGCGGCGCAGCAGGAACTGGCCGGCCGCGGTCCCGTCGAAGAACTCGGAGGTGGCCTCGTCGCGGTTCACCGGGCCGACATTCATCGCATCACCGCCGGGCTGCCGAGCACGAGCGTGGCGTGGTGATCCAGGACGCCCCCGTTCCCGGATACAAGGATGATGTCGTGCGCGGCGGCCTGACGGGCGCCCGCGCTTCCCCGAGCCTGAATGATCGCCTCCGACAGCGGGGTCATGCCCCACATGTAGTAGCCGGACAGCTGCCCGCCGCCGGTATTGAGCAGCAGCTTGCCGCCGGGGCCGAGCACCCCGCTGGCCGCGAACGGCCCGCCCTCCCCCTTGGCGCAGAAGCCGTAGTCCTCGAGCGAGAGCAGCACGGTGAACGTGTAGCAGTCGTAGAGCTGGACGACGTCGACGTCGCTCAGCTGCACGCCCGCCATCGCCAGGGCCGCCGGCCCGGCGGTCGCCGCCCCGGAGACGAGCCCGAAGTCGGGGCTGCGGCGCAGGTAGTGGCCGGGGTGGCACTGGGCCCAGCCGAGGACCGGGACGGGCGGCGGCCTCATGGCAGCCGCCCGTTCCGCGGTCGTGACCAGGATGGCGATCCCGCCGTTGGACACCAGGCAGCAGTCGAGCAGCCGGAACGGCTCGGCGATCCAGCGGGAGGCCTGGTGGTCGGCCAGCGTGATCGGATCGCGAAGCTGGGCGGCCGGATTCAGGCCGGCCCAGGCGCGCTGCGCCACCGCGATGTGCCCGAGCTGCTCGGTCGTCGTGCCGTAGCGCTCCATGTGGCGGCGGGCGGCCAGCGCGTACATGGGGTTCGCCCCGACGACGCCGCTCGCGCCGAGCAGTCCCCACCAGCCCGATCCGGCGTGCCGGGTGCCGTAGATCGCGCTCGACCCGCGGTCGGGCCGCAGCGGGCTGTCGGCGAACACGCATGCGACCACGCTCGCGAGGCCCGAGGCCACCGCCATGGACGCGTACTGAACCATCGAGCCGGCCGTCGATCCGTACGCCTGCATGTGGGTCAGCAGCCGCAGGTCGGTCAGGCCGAGCTCGCGCTGCAGATCGACCGACACCCCGCCGGTCACCCCGGACGACGTCAGCAGTCCGTCGACGTCGGCCAGGGCCACGCCGGCGTCGGCGACCGCGAGGCGGACGGCCTCGGCCGCGAACTGCGCCGGGCTCCGCCCGTACACCTTGCCGAGCTCGGTCATGCCGAGGCCCGCGATCACCGGGCGGCGGCCAGGGCGCGCCGCCCGCGGTCCGGAGTCCGGATCGGCTGGCAGCTCCTGCACGTCGGTCATCGCTCCATCATCCGCTATCAGCAGCTTCACGTGAAATGTGCCCGCGCTTCTGACCGGCGTACTGGCGCATGAGCGCCGGGAACGAGTGCGCCGGGCAGTAGGCCAGTTCGGCGGCCGCGCATCCCGCCGGTGAGTGGCAGGAGTGGCCGACCCACTTCATCCACTTTCCCCGGGCGGGTGCGAAGATTTACCGGCATCATTAGGCGGCACGCACCCTGTTTTCGCAGCTAGACATGCTTGCCGGAAGGGGCCGAGTCGCCAATGAACGGACGTATCCTGCCTTCAGCCGGGGCCTGCATTCTCTTAGCCGCGGGCGCCGTCGCCATGTACCTCACGGCGCCCGCGTCCGCCACCGGCGCGCCGCCGCCAGCCTCGAATCCGCCATCCGACACGGCCGGGCGGATCCCGGCCGGCCCGGTCGGCCGCGGCCCGGCCGACGGGCTGGAGATCGACCTGACCGGAGCCTCGCTGACGTCGGCGGCGCGCCGCTGCGCGCGCTGGGCCACCAGCGCGGGCTTCGCGAATGACGGCTACATGGCCGGGAGCCTGACCACGGCGGTGGCGATCGCACTCGCCGAGTCGGGCTGCAGCCCCAGCGCCTGCTTCGACGACACCCGGCTCCGGCCCTGCACCGAGGCGTCCGAGCGCGGGCCCGACTCTGTGGACCGTGGCGCCTGGCAGCTCAACAGCAAGTCCTTCGGGTCTGTGCACAACTCATGCGCCTTCTCCGGCCAGTGCGCGGCCGACGCGGCGTACACGGATGTCTCGGCCGTGGGCACGTTCTTCGCGCGGTGGACGTCCTACAGCGTCGATGAGTACGCGCGTTATCTGTGGCCGGCCCAGCAAGCGGTGACGGCATTACGCTCGGGCACGGTTGCCAGCGCGGTCATCGGCTCGTGCCTCGCGTATGACGCCGACGGGCGCGGCGCGCGCGCCCGGCTGGCGAACTGCGGCTCTCCGGGCGGCCAGACCTGGCATCTCGCCGGCTCGACCCTGCGCACCCACGCCGGGCTGTGCCTGGCCGCCGCTGCCAGCCGGATGGGCGCTCCGGTCGTCCTCAGCCGGTGCTCGCACAGTCACCTGCAGCAATGGGAGACCCGGCGCGGCGATCTGCTCTACAACCGGGGAGCCGGGAAATGCCTGTCCGACCCGAGCGGCGGCGACCGGCCCGGGCTCGCGCTCAGCATCGAGGGCTGCGGGGTCAGCCAGCGTGAAGGCTGGTTCCGGCCCTAACGGGGCAGGCGGCAGCAGGCGGGTTATTGTCTGCAGGTATGAGCGAGAGTTCAGTTCCGCGCGGCGGACCGTCCCTGCCTCAGCAGCGCAAGCTCGTCACGGAGATCCCCGGGCCGAAGTCGCGGGAAATGCTCGAGCGGCGCCAGCGGAGCGTCGCCAAGGGCCTGTCTCACGTGCTGCCGGTCTTCATTTCCGCCGCGGGCGGCGGCGTCCTGGTGGACATTGACGGCAACTCGCTCATCGACTTCGGCTCCGGTATCGCGGTGACCTCGGTCGGCAACAGCGCTGACCTGGTCGTGGACCGGGTCACCGAGCAGGTCAGCCAGTTCACCCATACCTGCTTCATGGTTGCGCCGTACGTCGGCTACGTCGAGGTCTGCGAGCAGCTCAACAAGGTCACCCCTGGCGACCACGAGAAGCGGTCGGCACTGTTCAACTCGGGCGCCGAGGCGGTCGAGAACGCCGTCAAGATCGCCCGGCACGCCACCGGCCGCGACGCGGTCGTCGTGTTCGACCACGCCTACCACGGCCGCACCAACCTGACGATGGCGATGACGGCCAAGAACATGCCCTACAAGGAAGGCTTCGGGCCATTCGCGGGGGAGGTCTACCGGATGCCGATGGCGTACCCGTTCCGCTGGCCGGGCGGGCCGGACGTGTGCGAGGCCGAGGCCCTGGATGTGGTGACCAACCTGATCCACGCCCAGGTCGGCGAGGAAAACGTGGCCGCCGTGGTGATCGAGCCGGTGCAGGGCGAGGGCGGGTTCATCGTGCCGCCAGACGGCTTCCTGCCCGGCCTGGCCAAGTTCTGCCGGGCCAACGGGATCGTGTTCGTCGCCGACGAGATCCAGTCCGGCTTCTGCCGCACCGGCGACTGGTTCGCCTGCGACTACGAGCACGTCGTTCCCGACCTGGTCACTACCGCCAAGGGCATCGCGGGCGGCCTGCCGCTGGCCGGGGTTACCGGCCGGGCGGAGATCATGGACTCCGTGCACTCGGGCGGTCTTGGCGGCACGTACGGCGGCAATCCGGTCGCGTGCGCGGCCGCGCTCGGCGCGATCGACACCATGGTCAAGGAGGACCTGCCCGCCCGTGCGCGCGTCATCGAGACGCTGATGCTGCCGCGGCTCCGGCTGCTGGCGGAGCAGTACCCGGTCATCGGTGACGTCCGCGGCCGCGGCGCGATGCTCGCGGCCGAGCTGGTGCGGCCGGGCACGATCGAGCCGGACGCGGCGGCCGCCGCCAAGGTCGCGAAGACCTGCCACGCCAACGGAATGATCGTGCTGACCTGCGGCACCTACGGGAACGTGCTGCGGTTCCTGCCTCCGCTGGTCATCGGCCAGCCGCTGCTCGAGGAGGGCATCTCGATCCTCGAGGACGCGTTCAGCCGCCTGTAGGGATCAGGAATGGATCACTTCGGTGCTGTGGCAGAACTGCACCCGGTCGGGCCGGGCTGACTTGATGCGCTGCACCGAGGCTCGCCACGCCGGCACGTCGCTGGCCTGACCGTCGGGCAGGTCGTCGCTCTGCGGATCCTGGTACTGCCGCGGCGTGTAGACGGCGTCGCCGGTGAGCAGGTCGGCCGTTCCGTCCGCCGCCTTGACCAGCACCGACTGGTGCCCGACGGTGTGCCCGGGCGTGGCCAGGACGGACAGGCCGGGCAGGATCTCGGTGTCGCCGTCCAGGAGCTCGAATCTCGCCCCCATGAAGTCGAACCAGTCGCTGAGCTGCGGCGACTCGCGCCGGGCCCGGTCGAGCTCGGCCCGCTGCACGTAGAAGGCGGCGTGCTTGAATACCGCGTTCTGGCCGCAGTGGTCGAAGTGCAGATGCGAGTTGATCACGAGCCCGATGTCGCCCGGCGTCATGCTGAGCTCGTCGAGCGCGTCCGCGACCGACCGGTTCACGACCCGCCAGTCGGTGAGCCACTGCTGCGGGCCGCCGACGCCCGTGTCCACCAGCACCGCGCCGCCCGGATAGGTCACGACGAATCCGTGCACCGGCCAGGTCAGGCCATCCAGGCCACGCAGCGTGGCCAGCTGCAGTCGCCGCACCGTGAGCGACATGTGATCACCACTTCCGGGGTTTGATGAGGCCAGGTGCCCCCACCGTAGTAACTGCGGCATCCTCCCGCATTCCCCATCTGTTGGTAACTGCCAGGACAATCAGGGCGACCACGGCCACACCCAGTACGGTGGGCGCCAGCTGATGCACGTCGAACTGGTCGATCCAGGTGAGCACCGGCCCCGGCGGCAGCTGCGGGTTCCCCGGCATGTTGGCCAGCGTCGCGATCGTCATGCGGGCGATCACCAGCCAGTCCAGGTGCGACGCCGGATAGAACAGCAGCAGGCAGATCGCCATCGTGTCGTACCACGGAAGCTGATAGGGCCAGAGGAACAGCCAGGCCAGGCTCAGCGCCAGCGACGGGCGCACCGCCGGATGCAGCGCGTCGCCCACGGGCAGCCGCCACATCAGCAGGATCGCCATGGCGCCGACCAGGGCGATCGCGGCGATCCCCACGTAAGCCTGATACGGCGGGAGATTCAGGTCCAGCAGCCGGTAGAAGCTGTCCACCGCCGACATGTTCCGCTGCGCGAAGAGGGCCGTGATCGCGGGCGCGCCGAACCAGGCGTACGTCGGCGCCAGCACGGCCAGGCCGCCCGCCGCGGCCGCGGCCACGGCCAGCGGTCGGCGCCGGAGCACCCAGGCCACGCCCAGGCCGAAGGCCAGATAGTTGATCTTGAAGTCGGCCGCGGCGCCGATCAGCGCCCCGGCGGCGGCGGCGCGCAGCAGCGAGTGCGTCATGCCAGGCTTCTGCGGGCGTACGACGAGCACGCCGAGCACGCCGAAGCCGGCCGCGATCACGTCCACGTGGCCGGCGGCGATCACATCCCAGATCAGGAGCGGGTTGGCGGTCCAGAGCAGGTGGGCGCGAAGCCTGCGGGCCGGATCCTGGCGGAAGATCCGATCAGCGACATAGGCCACGGCCGCGAAGGGAACCGCGTTCCACAGCTTGAGCCAGGCCACGATCCTGGCGGGAGAATCCCCGCCGAGCCGCGCGGCGAGATACTGCTCGAACGTCGCGGCCGGCCCGTACAGGCTGACCTGGTCTTTCCACAGGCCCGGGACCGCGGTGGCGAAGCCGGGATCGGCCAGCTGGATGGCGTGCGGCGTCAGGACGTACGGGTTGTAGCCGAGGACCAGCAGGCGGCCGTAGCTGGCGTAGTCCAGCGCATCGGTCGAGCCAGCCGGCGGCAGCACCGCCAGGACCGCGACCACGAGCGCGGCCGCGATCAGGATCAGCCGGATCGGCGCGCGGGCGCCCCGGCGGACCGCCTCCAGCCCGGCGATCAGGCCGATCCCGGCCAGCAAGCCGGAGACCAGGACGCCGACCACCACGAGTTTCTTCGGCGCGTGCCATCCCGTGGCCGCCCACGGGAAGCCCGAGGCCGGCAGCTTCAGCTGCGGATACATCCAGGCCTGCCGGGCGAGCGACGCCGCGACCATGAGCGCCAGCGAGCTGGCCAGGGCAACTACGGCAGTCCAGCCGAGAATCCTGGTGACGTCTCTGGCCGGCCCTTGGGCCGGCCAGGGTCTGAGCGGCCGCGACTCATCCCCAGCCGGGCGCTCCTGCTGCGCGCTGCCGTCAGCTGGCACGGTTGGTGGGGTGAGCCGGACTGACTCGGAGTCGGTCATCGTCTTGTGACGCCTACCCGGCGCAGCCGCCCCCGAAGCGCCCCTATGCGCCAGGCGATATGCCCGGCTCTGCGGCACGTTATAGCGATGATCAGGACTGTATTGGCCTATCAGCCGCTACAGAGCGCTGCCCTTCTAGCGGCAGGCGAGCGCCGACAGCAGCTCGTATGCGGCGTGCGCCGCGGCGATTCCGGTGATCTGGGCGTGGTCGTAAGCCGGCGCGACCTCGACGATGTCCGCACCGACGAGGTTGAGCTGGCTGAACGAGCGCAGCGCGGCCAGGAGCTCCCGGCTGGTCATGCCGCCAGCCTCCGGGGTGCCGGTGCCCGGTGCATGCGCCGGGTCGAGCACGTCGATGTCCACCGAGACGTAGACCGGCCGCTCGCCGACCCGCGCCTGGATCCGCTCGATCAGGCCGGCCACGCCGAGATAATCAAGCTCGGTCGCGGGCACGATCTGGAAACCGAGCTCGGCGTCGTCGGTCAGGTCGGCCGCCGCGTACAGCGGCCCCCGGATGCCGACGTGCAGGCAGCCAGAGCGGTCGAGCAGGCCCTCTTCCGACGCCCGGCGGAACGGCGTGCCGTGGGTGTACGCCGCGCCGAAGTAGGTGTCCCAGGTGTCCAGGTGCGCATCGAAATGCACCACCGCCACCGGGCCGTGAGCAGCTGCCACCGCGCGCAGCAGCGGCAGTGCGATCGTGTGGTCGCCGCCCAGGGTCAGGAGCCGGCCGGACCGGCCGGCCAGGTCACGGGCCGCGCGCTCGACCGCCGAGATGGCTTCGTCGATGCTGAACGGGTTGACGGCGATGTCGCCGGCGTCGGCGACCTGCTGGCTGGTGAACGGCGAGACCTCAAGCGCCGGGTTGAACGGCCGCAGCAGCCGGGATGACTCGCGGATATGGCTGGGCCCGAACCGCGCCCCGGGCCGGTAGCTGACGCCAGAGTCGAACGGCACGCCGACGATCGCGACATCGGCGTGGCTCACCTCGTCGAGGCGCGGCAGGCGGGCAAAGGTGGCGGGCCCGGCATAGCGCGGCACCACGGTGGCGTCGACAGGCCCGACAACGTCGCCGGCACTGACCCTGGGATAGGGCTCGGTCATCCCCGCTCACTCCCCTCGCATCAGGCCGGCTGCAGGCCTGGTGTTGACCACGCGGTCGGGCGCAATCCCGAATTGTTCCGCCCGGATGCACCCGCCGTCGAGCCAGCCGAGCTGGCCCGGCGCGTGGGCGTCGGAATCGACGGCGAAGTCGCAGCCGGCGTCGGCGGCGAGCCGCAGCAGGGCATCGGGCGGGTCCTGCCGCTCGGGCCGGCAGTTGATCTCGACCGCGACGCGGTGCTCGGCACAGGCCGCGAAGACCGCCTCGTGATCGAACTGCGACTCGGGCCGGCCGCGGCCGAGCACCATGCGGCCCGTGCAGTGCCCGAGCACGTCGGTGTGCGGGTTGGCGATCGCGGTCAGCATCCTGCTCGTCATGTCGGCGGCAGGCTGGCGCAGCAGCGAGTGGACGCTCGCGACCACGACATCCAGCCGGGCGAGCAGGTCGTCCCGCTGGTCCAGGCTTCCGTCCTCGAGGATGTCGACCTCGATCCCGGTGAGGATCCGGAACGGGGCCAGCTCCTCGTTGAGACGGCTGACCAGGGCAAGCTGCGCCTCCAGGCGCTCGATCGACAGCCCGTTCGCAACCGTCAGGCGCGGCGAGTGATCGGTCAGCGCAACCCACTCGTGGCCCAGGTCGCGGGCGGCCTCGGCCATCTCGCGCGGCGGGCTGCCACCGTCGGACCAGTCGGAGTGGGTGTGGCAGTCGCCGCGCAGGGCGGCCCGCATCGCGGTGCGCGGCGCGTGCTCCGCCTGCTCGATCAGCCTCGCCAGGTAGTCGGGCTGCTCGCCGCGCGCCGCCTGCTCGATCACCTCGGCCGTCGCCGGGCCGATGCCGGAGAGGTCCTGCAGCGTGCCCGCGGCGATCCGCTGCGCCAGCTCGTGTTCGGGAAGTTCCTCGACGACTTCCGCCGCGCGCCGGAATGCCCGCACCCGGTATGTCGGCGCGCTCCCCCACTCAAGCTGGAAGGCAATCCGCTTCAGGGCCTCCGCCGGTTCCATCACGCGGTCAGGTTACTCAACCTCATCCGGGATGAGCGGCCCAGAACTGCCGCATCGCCGCGGTGAGCTCGGCCGCCCGCTCGTCGGGGAAGAAGAGGCGCGCGCCTCCTAGCTCGACCACCTCGGTGGCACCCGGAATCGCGTCGCGCAGCCAGTACGCCCACTTGCGCGGGAAGAACCGGTCGCCGGTGCCCCAGACGATCAGCGTGGGCACGTGCAGCTGGCGCAGCGCGGGCTCGATCGCCAGCAGATCACGGGCCCGCAGCGACGGCAGGATGCGCCGGTACTGGCGGGCGGCTTCCCTGGTGCCGAACAGCGGTTCCAGCCAGGCCCTGGCGATGTCTTCGGGCAGGTTAGCGAGGTCCTCGTAGCCGCTCCCGTACATCCGCTTGCGGCCGCGTCCGGCGTCCTTGAACAGCGAGCGGCCGGTTATCCCGGCGCGAGCGAGCCAGACCGCGGGCAGGAGCAGCCGCGGCGGCATGTTGTCGTGCGTCTCGCAGTTGGTCAGCGTGAGCGTGTGCAGCCGTTCCGGACTGGCGGCCGCAAGCGCCTGGCAGATCGCGCCGCCGGTGTCGTTGCCGACGAGGTCGATGTCGCTCAGTTCAAGCGCATCGCAGCACTCGGCGAGGAATCCGGCCAGCCCCGGCAGAGAGAAGTCCTGATCTGCGGCCGCCGGGGTGCGGCCGTGCAGCGGCAGGTCGAAGGCCACGCAGCGGCGCTCGCCCGTCAGCAGTTCGACCACGTTCCGCCACAGGTAGCTGCTGGTAACCAGACCGTGCACCAGCAGTACCGGCCGCCCCGGCCCGCCGGTGTCGATGTAGCTGACCGGGCCCGACTTGATCCTCACCTGACCGCGGTGCTGGTCCAGACGTTCCATCGTCGTCGGCATGTTGTCCTCCCGTTCCTGGGGCCGGTCCGGTGTACAGTACGGAGAAAGACCGACCGGCGGTCTAACTCTTGCAGACCGTCTGTCGGTCTGTCAATTTCTCAGGGACCAGATGAACAAGAACGTCGAGCGGGG
>Ga0209380_10001061_pt1 | contig 19082 bp, 21 predicted proteins | sample HubBroMetageWFT6_FD_188347 | JGI IMG/M metagenome (GOLD analysis project Ga0209380, IMG submission 188347) | Warmed and freeze-thawed soil microbial communities from the Hubbard Brook experimental Forest, New Hampshire - Hubbard Brook CCASE Soil... | ecosystem: Environmental > Terrestrial >...
GTCCCGCACCACGCCGGTCATCGTCGACCTGTGGGCGGACTGGTGCGGGCCATGCAAGCAGCTCAGCCCGGTGCTCGAGAAGCTCGCCAACGAGGCGGCAGGCGACTGGGTGCTCGCCAAGATCGACGTGGACGCGAACCCGCGGCTCGCCCAGGCGTTCCAGGCGCAGTCCATTCCCATGGTCGTCGCGATCATCGGCGGCCAGATGGTGGACGCGTTCCTCGGCGCGATGCCCGAGTCCCAGGTGAGGCAGTGGCTGACCCAGGTGCTCGCGGTGGCCGATCAGCTCGGCGTCGGGGCCCCTGGAGCCGGCGGCGTTCCTGGCGCCGACGACGCGGACGACCTGTCGGCTGTGGATGACCTGCCGCCCGCCTACGCCGAGGCGCAGGCCGCGATGGAAAGCGGCGACATGGACACCGCGACGAGCGTCATCGAGAAGGCACTCGCCGAGACCCCCGGCGACCCGCTGCTGAAGAGCTGGCTCGCCCAGGCGAACCTGATCAAGCGGGTCGGCGGCTACGACCAGGCCGCGGCGCGCCGCGACGCCGCCGCGAGCCCGTCCGACGTCGAAGCGCAACTGCGCGTCGCCGACATCGAGCTGGCCAGCGGCCGGACCGAAGAGGCCTTCGACCGGCTGCTCGGCGTTATCCGGCGCACGTCGGGCGACGAGCGCAACAAGGCGCGCGTGCAGCTGCTGAGCCTCTTCGACATCTTCCCGCCGGACGACCCGCAGGTGAAGCGGGCCCGCAGCCAGCTAACCGCGCTGCTCTTCTAGCCGGTTCCGTTCCCGGCTGTCATAACCCGTCAGCATTCATGGCATGATCGGAGCCATCACCCGCTGAGAGGAGGACGGAATGGCCGCTGCTGGCCAAACCGGGGACGGTGGCGTGCCGGTGAACATCCGCACGGACATCCCGCACCCCGCGCGCGTGTACGACTACTGGCTGGGCGGCAAGGACAACTTCGCTGCCGACCGGGCCGCGGCCGAGCAGGTCCTGCAGTTCATGCCGGAGATCGTGGACACCGTGCGCGGCAATCGCCAGTTCCTGGTGCGCGCGGTCGCCTTCCTTCGCGACGCCGGGATCCGCCAGTTCCTCGATATCGGCAGCGGGCTGCCGAGCAGCCCCAACGTCCACGAGGTCGTCCAGGCGGGCGGCACGGGCGCGCGGGTCGTGTACACCGATCACGACCAGGTCGTGGTCTCGCATGCCCAGGCGCTCATGGCGAAGAGGAACGAGGACAGCGTCTCCGTCGTCCACGCCGACCTGCGTGACGTGGACAAGATCCTGTCCGGGGCCGCGGCACTCCTCGACCTCACCCAGCCGGTGGCCCTGATTTTCGCGGGAGTGCTGCACCACATCCCCGACTCGGACGACCCGGCAGGGGTCGTGGCACGATACCTCGCGGCGCTCGCCCCGGGCAGCTACCTGGTCATCTCCCATGCCACCGACGAGCCCTCCCCGGAAAAGATGGCTGCCAACGCCCAGGTCGCCGACAACAGCGGCACGATACTTATCCCACGCGACAGGGACGCGATCCTGCGCATGTTCAACGGGCGCGAGCTGGTCGATCCCGGGCTCGTCCTGGTCTCCTACTGGCGCCCCGAGGGCGGCGAGCCGGGACCGAACGCCGACCGCGCCTGGGTCTACGGCGGCGTGGCGGCTGTCTAGCGGGCGCGCTGAGTCGCCGGGTCCTCGGCGAGCTGCTCGAGGGCGGGGAGCGCGGTCGCCAGGGCGGCCCGCTGCTCCGTGGTCAGCCCCATCAGGGACTGCGTGAGCAGGGCGGTGCCCTCCGCGCGCAGCCGCTCGAGCGTCTCGTGGCCCTTCGGCGTGATCGTCAGCGTGCTGGCCCTGGCGTCCTTCGGATCGGCGAACCGCTGCACGTAGCCGAGCTCTTCGAGCACGGCGACCAGCCTGGTCAGCGTGGACGGCGCGATGCCCTCGGCCGCCGCCAGGTCGCCGAGCCGCAGCGGTCCTGACCGCTCGACAGTCGACAGGGCCGCGAGCTGCGTCGGCGTCAGCCCCGCTAGCTCGTGCCTGCGCAGCCGCCGGGACAGCCTGGCGATGGCGACGCGCAGCCGTGTTACATCGATCACGCCGGCCTCAGTGTCCATCATGCTCACGCCGGCGGCCGACGGGCTTATCGTGGTTTCCCGGGCCATGCATGAAGATTACGCGGTGCGGCGCGGACCTCGTAACCTTGAGGAAACCCCGGAGAGGCAGGCAGCGACGTGACCATGGCGCCGAGTGTTTCCTACTCCATCACCGCCCGGCTCGACGTGGCGTCGCACGGCCGCGCGGTCAGCGAGATCACCCGGGCGGTAGAGCAGGCCGGCGGGGTGGTGACCGCGCTCGACGTCACCCCCGGCCAGCGCGGCAGGCTCCGTGTCGACGTCACCTGCGCCGCGACCGACACCGCGCACGCCGAGTCGCTGGTGGCCGCGATGGCAGGCATCGCGGGCGTGTCGGTGCACAAGGTCAGCGACCGGACGTTCCTGCTGCACCTGGGCGGCAAGATCGAGATGCGGTCCAAGGTGCCGCTGCGCAACCGCGACGACCTGTCCATGGCCTACACGCCCGGCGTGGCGCGGGTGTCGCTGGCACTGGCGGCCAAGCCAGAGGACGCCCGCCGGCTGACGATCAAGCGCAACAGCGTGGCGGTGGTGACCGACGGCTCCGCGGTGCTCGGCCTCGGCAACCTCGGCCCGTACGCGGCCCTGCCGGTCATGGAGGGCAAGGCGGCGCTGTTCAAGCGCTTCGCGGACATCGACGCCTGGCCCATCTGCCTGGACACCCAGGACACGGACGAGATCGTCAGGACCGTCGCCGCGATCGCCCCCGGGTTCGGCGGCATCAACCTGGAGGACATCTCCGCCCCGCGCTGCTTCGAGGTCGAGCGCAGGCTGCGCGCCATGCTCGACATCCCGGTGTTCCACGACGACCAGCACGGCACCGCGATCGTGGTGCTCGCGGCGCTCACCAACGCGCTGCGCGTGGTCGGCAAAGACCTGGCCAGCGTGAAGATCGTGATGGCCGGCGCGGGCGCGGCCGGCACCGCGGTGCTGAGGCTGCTGCTCGACGCCGGCGCCACCAACGTGATCGTGTTCGACGACCGCGGCGCGGTGCACCACGGCCGCCCGGGCATGAACGAGAGCCTCACCTGGATCGCCGAGCACACCAACGCGGCCGGGTACTCCGGGGACCTGGCCGGCGCGGTGCACGGCGCGGACGTCTTCATCGGCGTGTCCGCGCCCGGCATCCTCTCCGCCGACGACGTCAAGATGATGAACGACGGCTCGATCGTGTTCGCCCTCGCGAACCCCGAGCCGGAGGTCGACCCGGACGCGGCGCGGGAGTACGCGGCGGTGGTGGCCACCGGCCGCAGCGACTACCCGAATCAGATCAACAACGTGCTCGCGTTCCCCGGGGTGTTCCGCGGCCTGCTCGACGCGCAGAGCAGGCAGATCACCGACCGGATGCTGGTCGCCGCCGCGCGCGCGCTCGCCGACGTGGTGCTGCCCGACGAGCTCGGCCCGGACTACATCATCCCGTCGGTGTTCCACCCGGACGTCGCCTCCGGCGTCGCCGCCGCGGTCCGCGCAGTCGCCCTCGAGGCCGATGCAGGCACTCAGGAACCTGGCCCATGATGGTTACATGGATCACATGGAGCCGGATCCGAGTGCCGGGAGACTGCTCGTAGCGACGCCGCTGCTGGGGGATCCGAACTTCAAGCGCGCGGTCGTGCTGGTCGTGGAGCACGAGGACACGGAAGGCACCCTCGGCGTGGTGCTGAACCGGCCGACGAAGATCCCGGTCGGTCAGGTGCTCGAGCAGTGGACGGAGCTGATCACGGACCCTTCTGTGCTGTTCCGCGGCGGTCCGGTCGCGCAGAACAGCGCGCTCGCCCTCGCCATGGTCCCCGGCAAGGAGGAGCCGCTCGGCTGGCGCGCGCTCGACGGCGCGCCGGCGCTGGCCCGGCTGGGCCTGCTCGACCTGGACGCGCCGCCCCGGCTGCTGGCGCCCGCTATCCAGTCGCTGCGCGTCTACGCCGGCTACGCGGGCTGGTCGCCCGGGCAACTCGAGGCGGAGATCGACGAGGGCGCCTGGTTCGTGCTCCCGGCCGAGCCCGGTGACATCTTCGCCGCCGATCCAGAGCACCTGTGGCGCGCCGTCCTGCAGCGCCAGGAAGGCGACATGGCCTTCCTCGCCACGTACCCGGAAGACCCCGGCCTCAACTAGCCGCGGTGATCCGTCTCTTCTACTGGTGACGTACCCGTCGGGTTACCTTTAGGGGTGTGATCCGAACGCCCGATCAACGGGTCCGCGTCTTCGTCAGCTCGACGCTGGGGGAACTGGCACCCGAGCGGCGGGCGGTGACCTCCGCCATCACGCAGATGCGACTGACGCCCGTCCTGTTCGAGCTCGGGGCGAGGCCTTACGCGCCGCGAGACCTGTACCGTGCCTACCTGAAGCAGAGCGACGTTTTCGTCGGGGTCTACGCCGAGTCCTACGGATGGATCGCTCCCGGCATGGAGGTCTCCGGCCTGGAAGACGAGTACCGCCTGGCGGCGGACAAGCCGCGGCTGATCTACATGAAGGAGATGGCGCGGCGTGACCCGCGGCTAACGAGCTTTCTCACGGCGATCGAGGCCGAGGGAGTGGTCTCCTACCGGCGCTTCAAGGATGCCGATGAGCTGGCTTCGCTGGTCGCCGACGACCTGGCGCTGCTGCTGACGGAGCGTTTCGTCGGCCCGCCCGCTGCGCCGCCCGTCGCGCCGCTTCCCGCGCCGCGCTGGCCGCTGGTCGACCGGGTGGAGGAGATGCAGGTGGTCACCGGCCTGCTGGGGCAGGGTGAGGTCGGCCTGGTCACGCTGACGGGGCCGGGCGGCGTCGGCAAGACCTCCCTTGCCCTCGCTGTCGCGCACGCCGTCGCCGGCCAGTTCCCGGACGGCGCCGCGTTCGTGTCGCTCGAGACGCTCACCGACGTCTCCCTGATCCGCCAGACCGTCGCCCAGCAGCTTCACATCCAGGTCTTGCCTGGTCAGCAGCTTGAGGAGAGCCTGCTCGCCTTCTTCGCTCCGCGCCAGATGCTCGTGCTCGTTGACAACGTCGAGCGGCTGCTGCTGGCGGCGGCGCCGCTCGCCGAGCAGATCCTGGAGCGGGCGCCCGGGCTGAAAGTGCTCGCCACCAGCCGTGAACCGCTGCGGATCCGTGGCGAGCGAGTCGTGGCCGTCGCGCCGCTCGCGCTGCCGGACGCGGCTGCCCTCGTTGACCTGGACATCCTCGCCGCCGTTCCGGCGGTCGCCTTCTTCCTTACCTGCGCGCGCGAGGCCCGGTCCGACTTCAGGCTGACGGAAACCAACGCGGCCGCCGTGGCCGAGATCTGCCGTCGCCTGGACGGGTTGCCGCTGGCACTCCAGCTCGCGGCCGCTCGCCTGACCGTGCTGCCGCCCGAGGCCCTGCTCGCGCGGCTGGAGCGCCGCCTGCCGTTGCTGACGCGCGGCCCGCGAGACCTGCCAGAACGGCAGCAGACGCTGCGCGCGGCGATCGGCTGGAGCTATGACATGCTCGGGGCGGCCGAGCAGCGCCTGTTCCGCCAGCTCGGGGTGTTCGTCGGCGGGTTCACGCTCGAGGCGGTGGAAGCGCTCATCGCCGGTGGCCCAGACGACCTCGACCCGCTCGAGGCGATCAGCACCCTAGTCGGCCAGAGCGTCGTGGGTGTCCAGCCACCGGACGAGGGCACCCCGCGTTACCGGATGCTGGAGACGATTCGCGAGTTCGCCCTCGAGCGGCTGGAAGCGGCCGGAGAGGCGCCGCAGGCGCGCCGCCGCCACGCCGAGTTCTTCCGCGACCTGGCCGAGCGCGACGAGCCAATGCTGCTGGGGACGACCAGGCAGCGCACCTCGATGGCACAGCTCGAGCGCGCCCACGACAACATGCGCGCCGCCCTTGCCTGGAGCGTGAGTCCTGACGGGGAACTGGCGGTCGGCGTCGCGCTGGCGGGCGCGCTCGGCTGGTTCTGGCTCATGTCGGGCCGGCTCCAGGAGGCCCAGTCCTGGTACACCCAGCTCCTGGCCCGGCGGGGCGACGCCGACGACAGCCTGGCGTGGGCCAAGGTGCTCCACGGGTCGGCGCTGCAGCTGTGGGGACTCGGCGACCTCTCGCAGGCCGAGGCAATCGAGGGATCGGCCATCACGATATTCCGCTCGGCCGGTGAGCGCCGCTGGCTCAGCTACGGGCTCGCCTTGCTGGCGCGGGTGCGCACGGGACAGGGGCAGCTGGAGGAGGCACAGGCGCTGCTCGAAGAGGCGCGCGATGTGTGGCGCCAGGTCGAGGTGACCTACGGGCAGCCGTTCGATGCCTACCTGCGCTATTACCTGGGCAGCGCCGCCCTCGTCCAAGGTGATCTCGACGCGGCCGGCGCACACCTCGAAGCCAGTCTCCGCGACCTGGGGACCGCTGAAGACGACCTAGCCCGCGGGGTGGTGCTCGGCAGCCTCGGCGTGCTCGCCGCGCTGCGCGGCGAGCACGCCGAGGCGCGGGCCAGGTTCGCCGCGGGCCTGCCGCACCTGCGCGGCGGCGGCGACCTGTGGGATCTGGGCCTGCTGCTGCTGAACTTTGGCCTGGAAGAGGCCCAGGCGGGATCGCCGGTTGCCGGTGAACTGCTCACCGAGGCGCTGCGCATCTGGCAGCAGCTTCGCAGCCGCCCCGGCATGGCGCTGACGCTCGCCGGGCTCGGCGAGGTCGCCGCCGACAGCGGCCAGGCGCAGCCCGCCGGACAGCTGCTCGGCGCGGCCCGGGCCCTGCTCCCGGCGACCAGCAATCCCTTGCTTCGCGTCACCGTGCCCTATGACGTGCCTGACCGGCTCGCGGCCGCCCGTACCCGCGGCGACCCGGCAGCCTTCGACCGCGGCCTGGCCGAGGGACAGGGCTGGACGATCGACAGGGCAGTCGACGCGGGTCTGGCCAGCGCGCCACGTCCTCCCAAAACCCCGGCCGGAAGCAGCGAGACGGTAGACTAGAACGCGTGAGCAACGGCACCGAGGTCGAGGTAATGCCAGAGAGCGACCTGAAAGTCCATGAGGACCTGCGGGTCGATACTTCGCACGGCGATCACGAGCGGTTCGCGCACTACGTCGACAAGAACGAGATGATGGAGAGCCACGTCTTCGGCACTCCCATCAAGGCGCTGTGCGGCAAGATCTGGGTGCCGAGCAGGGACGCGAAGAGGTTCCCCGTCTGCCCGGAGTGCAAGGAAATTTACGAGTCGCTGCCTGATGGCGACGACGACTCTGCGGAGTGAGCGGGGCTGAACAGTCAGCCGCGTACGTTCGGGAAAATTCCTTTGATCTTCTCCGTGGCTGGCAGAAGGCTGCTTACGAAGAGTATTTTCGAGTCACGCGACGTGACTTCCTGCTGGTAGCGACGCCTGGCGCGGGCAAGACGACGTATGCCCTCACGGTGGCGGCGCGGCTGCTGGCGCTCCGCGAGGTCGCGGCCGTGACCGTGGTGACGCCCACGGAGCACCTCAAGTACCAGTGGGCGCGGGCGGCGACGGCGTTCGGGATCGCGATCGACCCGTCCTACCGGAACGCGCAGGGCCGCGCGGGCGCCGACTTCCAGGGAGTCGCGGTCACCTACGCCCAGGTGGCGGCGCATCCGGCGCTGCACAGGCAGCGGACGGAGAGCCGGCGGACGCTGGTGATCTTCGACGAGGTCCATCACGCGGGCGACGCGCTGTCGTGGGGCGACGCGATCAGGGAGGCGTTCGAGCCGGCCAGGCGGCGGCTCGCGCTGACCGGGACGCCGTTCCGGTCGGACGCGAACCCGATCCCGTTCGTGACGTACGTGCCGGAAGCTGACGGCGTGCAGCGGTCGGCCTCGGACTTCGTCTACGGGTACGGGCCGGCGCTGGCCGACGGCGTGGTGCGGCCGGTGATCTTCCTCGCCTACTCCGGTGAGATGCACTGGCGGACCAGGGCCGGTGACGAGATCACCGCCACGCTGGGCACGCCGATGACGAAAGACCAGGTCACGCAGGCGTGGCGGACGGCGCTCGACCCGGCGGGAGAGTGGATCCAGCGGGTGCTCGAGGCCGCGGACCGGCGCCTCACCGAGGTGCGCCGGGCGATGCCGGACGCGGCCGGGCTGGTGATCGCCGGGGACCACGAGACGGCGCGGGCGTACGCGGCGCTGCTGCGGCGGGTTTCCGGCGTGCGGCCGGTCGTCGTGCTCTCGGACGATCCGACGGCGAGCCGGAAGATCTCCGCGTTCGCGTCGTCCACGGACCGCTGGATGGTCGCGGTGCGGATGGTGTCCGAGGGAGTGGACGTGCCCCGGCTCGCGGTCGGGGTGTACGCGACGTCCGTGTCGACGGCGCTGTTCTTCGCGCAGGCGATCGGCCGGTTCGTGCGCGTGCGGCGGCGCGGGGAGACCGCCTCGGTGTTCCTGCCGTCGGTGCCGGTGCTGCTTGGCTTCGCGGCCGAGCTTGAGGCCGAGCGTGACCACGTGGTGCGGGCGCTGTCCCGCGATCCTGAGGCGGAGCTCGCGGAGGCGGAGCGGTCCCGTGACACGCCTGACTTCGAGGTGCTGGGGAAGTCCTTCGAGGCGCTGGCGGCCTCCGCGACGTTTGACCGGGTGCTGTATGACGGCGGGGAGTTCGGCACCGCGACGGAGGCGGGGTCGCTGGAGGAGGAGGACTACCTGGGGCTGCCTGGCCTCCTGGATCCGGACCAGGTGGCCGTGCTCCTGCGCAAGCGACAGTCCCGGCAGCTGACGGCGCGGTCGGCGGCCGCCGCGGCCCCGCTATCTCCGGCTCCCGCCCCCGCTCCCGCGGCTTCGGCTCCCGTCCCCTCGGCCCCGGCCCCGCCGGCGCCGGCTCCGTCGGCACCGGCCGCTACCGTGAGCCGCGAGGGGCTGGCCGCGCTGCGCAAGGAGCTCAACGGCCTGGTCGGTGCCTGGAGCCACCGGACGGGACAGCCGCACGGGGTGATCCACGCCGAGCTGCGGCAGGCGTGCGGCGGCCCGGCGATCCCGCAGGCGTCCGCGGACCAGATCCGCGACAGGATCGCGATGATCAGGAAATGGGCCCTGTCCCGGCGCTGATCCTGGCGCTGCTCAGACGGCACTGGTTCAAAGTGAGAACACGGGCGGGCGGACCTCGGCGTACGGATGCATTAACCCGCTATCGCGGGTGCTCAACTCGAAGGAGTGAAGTGATGAGCGCTGACGCATCCGCCGCCCGCACACTGCGCGAGGAACCCCCAGCCGCGCCTGCCGCCACGCCGGGACCGCTGACCGGCGACCCGGCGGCGCTCGGCCTGCCGTGCTTCGTCGCGGGCTCGGTCTCGCTCGGGCTGGCCCTGGTGGGCGTGGTCCCGGCAACCGCGATCGGGGCGGCGCTGCCGATCATCCTCACGGCCACGTCGATCGGCCTGTTCCTGGCGACGATCTGGAGCGCGTCGCTGGGGCAGACGGCCGTAGCGAGCGTGTTCGGCATCTTCGGCGGGTTCTGGCTCAGCTACGCCGTGCTCGTCATCGGTCTCACCCATAACTGGTTCGGCGTCGCGCCGGCCTCGGCGCAGGCCGCACAGGAACTGTTCCTGGTCGCCTGGCTCGTGGTGATGGTGATGCTCACGCTGGCGATGCTGCGGCTGCCGCTGGCCTTCACGGCGGTGTTCTTCCTGGTGGACGTCGCGCTGCTGCTGGTGTTCCTCGGGGTGAACCAGACGTCCACCGGGATGCTGAAGGCCGCCGGGTACGTGGTCCTGGTGTTCGCCGCCATCGGCGTGTACCTGTACTTCAACACCGCGACCATCGCGACCGGCGGCCGGCCGGTCCCGCTCGGCAGGCCAGTCCTGCACGACTGAGCCGCCAACGGGTCTGGCCCGCTCCCTGGTTCCATCGCTTTGTCCCTGTTTTCTGCTGTTCTGGCAGCAGAAAACAGGGACAAATAGCAGACCGCTCAGTCGAACCAGTAGTCGAGGTGCACTTCGGCGTTCTCGCCGAGGTTGGCGCGGAATCCGCCTTCGCCGCGCAGGCCGGCCAGCTCGCCGGTGCCAGAGCCGGGGACCACGAACCAGTCGCCGGCCACGACGCTCCCGGTCACGGTGCCCGAGTCCTGCAAGAGAAAGCTTCCGGTGCGGCCCGCTACGGCACCCGTGACCCGCTCGATTCCGACGAAGCTTGCCGAACCGTCGGCCCGCGCCGCTTGCAGGAACTCGACGACGCCGGCGCCCTCGATGTCGCCACTGAACGCTTCCTCCACGTGGATGCGCGTGAGGGACGGCCCGTCGGCCGGTGTTTCGTAGGAGGCGGGCTCGTACGCGTGCACCGTGATGACGGCTTCCGCCCGCGTCTTGCTGACGTTCGCAGTGCTCATGTCTGCCCCTGGATGAGCCCTATTCGAGCGCGAGGACCGGCGTGTCCTCACGCGCATGTCACGGCCAAGTCTTCAGGACTCGCCGGGGATTGGCAACCATGCCGGTATTACACAAGGTTACGTTTAGTAAAGCTGCGGCTTAAGCGGGGGTGACGGTGACGCCAGCGTCTTGCAGGGTGGCGATGGCTTCGGCCGTGGTGCCGGGATCGACGCCCGCGGTCAGCCCGAGCAGGACGTTCGTGCGGAAGCCGGACTTGGCCGCGTCGGCCGCGGTCGCGCGGACGCAGTAGTCGGTGGCGAGCCCGGCGACGTCGACCTCGTCGATGTCGCGGGCGCGCAGCCAGTCGGCGAGCGGCGTGCCCTGGTCGTCGGCGCCTTCGAAGCCGCTGTAAGCGGCGGCGTGCTGGCCCTTGCGGAACACCGCCTCGATCGGCCTGGTGTCCAGGTCCGGATGCAGTTCCGCGCCGTGCGACCCGGCGACGCAGTGCGGCGGCCAGGACTGGGCGTAGTCCGGTTCGGCGGCGAAGTGGCTGCCGGGATCGATGTGGTAATCCTCGGTGGCGACCACGTGATCGTAGCCGTGGCCGGGCGACGCGAGCAGCGAGCTGATGCCGCGAGCCACCGCGGAGCCGCCGGCGACCGCGAGGGAGCCGCCTTCGCAGAAATCGTTCTGCACGTCGACGATGATGAGCGCGCGCACGCATTAACCGTATCGTGCGAACGAGCTGACGCGGACCTAAGAGCCCACGTCGGTGGCGGTGCCGCCGGTGATCCGGATCAGCTCGTCGAAAGACGTCGGGAACACCGTGTGCGGATGCCCGGCCGCCGCCCACACGACGTCGTACTTCGACAGCCAGGTGTCCACCAGCGTCCTGATCGGCGCGGGATGCGCCACCGGCCCGACTCCGCCGATCGCCTGGCCGGTCCACTCGCGCACCGAGCGCGCCCCGGCCCGCGCCACGGCGGCTGAACCGGTCAGGGATGCCACCCGCGACGTGTCCACCCGGTGCGCCCCGCTGGTCATCACCAGCAGCGGGGCGCCGTCGGCGTCGAACACCAGGCTGTTGGCGATCGCGCCGACCTCGCAGCCGAGCTGTTGCGCCGCGGCGGCCGCGGTGGGCGCCGGTTCGGGGAGTTCCCGGACCTCGCCGGCGACACCCAGCGACTTGAGCACGTCAGCGAACTTAGAGAAATCGACTGCCATGCCGGCCACGCTACCGATACCGCGGGGCCGGCCGCGAACGCATTTCGCCCGCCAGGTGAGGCCCCCGACGCGGTCAGTCCTCCTCGCCGTCGCGGTCGAAGATCGTCGGGATGGCCGGGTAGCCGCGGGAGAGCTGCAGCGCGTAGCCGGGCAGTTCGCCGAGCACCGCCTGATGCCGGTCACGCGCGGCCTCCAGCGGCTCGCGCCCCACGATCTTGCCGTCCCTGATGAGCTCGCGGAGCAGCACCCGGTCCGACGGGCCCGGGTCGGGCGGCGCCAGGGTGATCCGCTCGGTCACGGCCTCGCCCGCCGCGCCGCGGTGCCGGACGGCCCACTTGCGGCCGCCGCGCCCCGGCTTGCCCACCGACCGTTTCGCGACCGGCCGCAGGACGTCCATTGGTCCCGCCGTCGCGGAATCCTCCAGCGGGGTGTCCGACCTGGCCACCAGCTTGTACACGAGCGCCGCGGTCGGCGCGCCCGACCCGGTGACCAGCGAGGTGCCCACCCCGTACCCGTCCACCGGCGCCACCGCCAGGCCGGCGATCGAGTACTCGTCCAGGTCTCCGGTCAGGATGATCCTGGTAGACGTGGCGCCGAGGGAGTCGAGCAGCGAACGCACGGACACCGCCAGCGCGGCCAGGTCGCCGCTGTCGATCCGCACCGCGCCGAGCGACGTGCCCGCCACGTCCACGGCGGTGCGCACCGCCCGGGCCACGTCGTAGGTGTCCACCAGCAGTGTCGTGGCTGGACCCAGCGAGGCGAGCTGGGATTCGAACGCGAGCCGCTCGCTGTCGTGGACGAGGGTGAAGGCGTGCGCCGAGGTCCCGCCCGACGGGACGCCGTAGCAGAACCGGGCCCGCAAGTTCGACGTGGAGGCGAACCCGGCGATGTACGCGGCCCTGGCGGCCGCCACCGCGGCGCGCTCGTGCGTTCGCCGGGAGCCCATCTCGATCAGCGGCCGCCCGCCGGGGCCGCCCGCCGCGGTCACCATCCGGGAGGCGGCGGAGGCGATGGCGCTGTCGTGGTTCATGATCGACAGCACCAGGGTCTCCAGGAGGACCGCCTCGGCGAACGTGCCTTCGACCACGATGATGGGCGATCCGGGAAAGTACACGTCCCCTTCCGCATATCCCCAGATGTTTCCGCCGAAACGATACGATGACAGGTAACGGAGCGTGGTCTCGTCCACGATCCCGCTGTCCCGCAGGAAGGCCAGTTCCTGCGGCCCGAAGCGGAACCGCTCGAGGGCGTCGAGCAGCCGCCCGGTGCCCGCGACGACTCCGTACCTGCGGCCGTGCGGCAACTGGCGGGCGAATACCTCGAACACCGCCCGGCGGTGGGCCGCGCCGCTGTGCAGTGCGGCTTGGAGCATGGTGAGTTCATAGTGGTCAGTCAGCAGCGCGGTCCCTGTGAGGCCGTCAGCCGAAGAACCGTCGGATTCGCTGTTCGCCGGTGTGGTCACAAGTGGAAGACTACGTACAAGGAGGTGTGTACGAGTGAGCGTGGCGCCCGCTGAGCTAGATCGGCCGTTGTCAGCGGATGAGACGGTGCCGGACAAGCCGTGGATGACCATCGTCTGGAACGATCCGGTGAACCTGATGTCCTACGTGACTTACGTGTTCGAGCACGTCTTCGGGTATCCCCGGCCGAAAGCGGAGAAGCTGATGCTCGACGTGCACCACAAGGGCAAGGCCGTGGTCGCCGTCGGCACGCGGGAGTCCATGGAGCACAACGTCGAGGTGCTGCACGGTTACGGCCTATGGGCCACGGTCCGCCAGGACCACTAGTCGCAAGTCCACCCACCAGCCGAAGACTGAGAAGATGCAGATGTTCCGCCGCACCAGGGACGGGGGCGTCAGCGTCTGGCTGCCGCCAGGCGAGGCGACGCTGCTGCGCACGCTCGTGATCCCGGTGCTTGACCTGCTCGGCGAAACCGGCAGGCCCGGCGAAGCCGGGAGGCCGGGAGCGCCAGGAGGCACCGCCGACGACCTGGACAGGCTGCTGGCAGAGGCCGTCGAAGCGGCCGAAGCCGCGGAAGCGCCGTCCATCCCTGACGACCCGGTGCTCGCCCGGCTGCTGCCCGACGCCTACCAGGACGATCCCGAGGCGGCGGGCGAGTTCCGCAAGTACACGGAGTCGTCGCTGCGCGAGGCCAAGAAGTACTTCGCGCAGACCCTGCTCGACACGCTGCCGCCCTCCGGCGGCCGGGTCAGGCTCACGGGCGACCAGGCCAGGGACTGGATGCGGGCGCTGAACGACGTGCGGCTGATGTTCGGGGTGCGGCTCGAGGTGACCGAGGACTTCGAGGAACAGCTCGCCGCGCTCGCCCCCGACGACCCGAAGGTCGCCGCGTTCGAGGTCTACGGCTGGCTGGGCGCCGTGCAGGAGTCGCTGGTCCGCGCGCTGGACAGGTAAGGCCGACCGGGTAATCTCACCGATCATGCTGACGATCTCCCGTGACCTTCAGGCGAAGATCATTGACCACGCCCGCAGGGACCACCCGGACGAGGCATGCGGCGTGATCGCCGGCCCGGTGGGCAGCGACCGGCCGGCCCGGTTCATCCCCATGCAGAACGCAGAACGTTCCCCCACCTTCTACCGCTTCGACTCCCTCGAGCAGCTCAAGGTGTGGCGCGAAATGGACGACAGGGACGAGGAGCCGGTGGTGATCTACCATTCCCACACGGCCACTCAGGCGTACCCGTCGCGCACGGACATCTCGTACGCCAGCGAGCCGCAGGCTCATTACGTCCTAGTATCTACACGGGATGAGTCGGAAACCGAGTTCAGGTCCTACCGGATTGTCGACGGTCAGGTCACCGAGGAACCGGTCACGTTCACGGAATGATCCGACCCGGAACCGGGTTCCAACCAAGACGTTAGAAGTTCACTGAGGAGCGTTGTTCATGGCCATTGAGGTTCGCATTCCGACGATTCTGCGCAGCTACACAGGCGGCGCCAAGTCGGTGGAGGGGTCCGGGACCACCCTGGACGAGCTGCTTTCCAACTTGGACGCCGACCACGGCGGCCTGCGCGACCGGCTGGTCGACGGCGAGAACCTCCGCCGGTTCGTCAACGTCTACCTGAACGACGAGGATGTCCGCTTCCTCGGCGGCCTGAAGACCCCAGTTTCCGACGGTGACACGGTCACTGTCCTGCCGGCTGTCGCTGGCGGGGCTTGATAAGAAGCATTTTTCCGAACGGGCCCGTTTCGATGCGCTACGACTCACTGCTCGCCTCCCTGGGGAACACCCCGCTGGTGGGCCTGCCCAGGATGTCCCTGTCGGATGAGGTGCGGTTGTGGGCCAAACTCGAGGACCGCAACCCGACGGGGTCGGTGAAGGACCGCGCCGCGTTCTTCATGGTCGAGCAGGCGGAGAAGGACGGCCTGCTCCGGCCCGGCTCGACGATCCTGGAGCCGACCTCGGGGAACACCGGCATCTCGCTGGCGATGATCGCGAAGCTCCGCGGCTACCAGCTGATCGTCGTGATGCCGGAGAACACCAGCGAGGAGCGCCGTCAGATCCTGCGGATGTACGGGGCTGAGATCTTCACCTCGCCCGCCGCCGGGGGATCGAACGAGGCCGTCCGGGTGGCGAAACGGCTTGCCGCCGATCACCCGGACTGGGTCATGCTCTACCAGTACGGCAACGAGGCGAACGCCCGCGCGCACTACGAGACCACGGGCCCGGAGATCCTCGCCGACCTGCCGAGCGTGACGCATTTCGTGGCGGGCCTCGGCACGACAGGCACGCTGATGGGAACGGGCAGGTTCCTGCGGGAGCACGTCCCCGACGTCAAGATCGTCGCCGCCGAGCCCAGGTACGGCGAGCTGGTCTACGGGCTGCGGAACGTAGACGAGGGCTTCGTTCCCGAGCTGTACGACGAGTCGGTGCTGACCACGAGGTTCTCGGTGTCGTCGGAGGACGCGCTGCAGCGGACCCGCGAACTGCTGAGCAAGGAAGGCATCTTCGCCGGGATCTCAGCGGGCTGCGCCCTGCACGCGGCGCTGGCGATGGCGGCGCAGTCGTGCAAGGCGAGGGAACGCGCCGACATTGTGGTGCTCGTCGCCGATGGCGGCTGGAAGTACCTGTCCACCGGCGCCTACGGCGGCACGCTCGACGAGGCCGAGGAGCGCCTTGAAGGACAGCTCTGGGCTTAAATCGCTTCGCGATATAACGTGCACTGTGCACCTGCACGTGCATCGCATACGATGTGCATGTGCACCACATGAGCCTTACGGTGGTGGGCTGCGCGGGGAGTTTTCCCGGGCCGGACAGTGCCGCCTCCTGTTACCTGCTTGAGGCGGACGGTTTCCGGCTCGTCGTCGAGTTCGGCAACGGGGCCCTCGGCCCGCTGCAGAAGCACGCCGCGCTCTTCGGCGTGGACGCCGTCTGCCTGAGCCATCTGCACGCCGACCACTGCGTTGACCTGTACTCGTACGCGATCGCCCGGACGTACTCCCCAGCCGGCCCGCAGCCGGTGATCCCGGTCTACGGGCCGGCGCGTACCCGGGAGCGGATCGGGCTGATCCACGGCCCTGACGGGGATGCCGACGGGCTGATGAAGCGATTCTCGTTCGAGACGCTGGCCGCGAGGTCGTTCTCGATCGGGCCGTTCGACGTGACCACCGTCCCCATGAATCATCCGGTGGAGACGTTCGGCTTCCGGTTTACCTACGGCGGCCGGACGATCGCCTACTCCGGGGACACCGGGGAGACCGAGGCGGTGGCGCGGCTGGCCCGCGACTGCGATGTCTTCTTGTGCGAAGCGGCCTTCCTCGAAAAGCCTGACCTGCCGCCGGACGTGCACCTGACCGCGCGCCAGGCGGCCGGGTACGCGGCGCGGGCCGGTGTCGGCGAGCTTGTGCTCACGCACCTGCAGCCGTGGAACGGCGCGGACGACGCGCTCGCCGAGGCGGCGGCCGTCTTCGACGGCAAGCTCGCGATGGCCGTCCCGGGTCAGGTGCTGAACCTGGCACGATAGGCTGCCGGCATGTCTCGACCAGATGGACGGGCCGCGGGCGAACTGCGTCCGGTGCGGTTGACCAGAGGATGGCTGGACCACGCCGAGGGGTCGGTGCTTGTAGAGTTCGGCGCGACACGGGTGCTGTGCGCGGCGAGCGCCACCGAGGAGGTGCCGCGCTGGCGGCGGGGCAGCGGGCTCGGCTGGGTGACCGCCGAGTACGCGATGCTGCCCCGGGCGACCAACACGCGCGGCGACCGGGAGTCGGTCAAGGGGCGGCTGGGCGGCCGCACTCAGGAGATCTCCCGGCTCGTCGGCAGGTCGCTGCGAGCCTGCGTGGACTACAAGGCGCTCGGCGAGAACACGATCATCATCGACTGCGACGTGCTGCAGGCCGACGGCGGCACCAGGACCGCCGCCGTGACCGGCGGCTACGTGGCGCTCGTCGACGCGATCGCCTGGCTGCAGAAACGCGGGCGGTGCAAGGGCTCCCCGCTGGTCGCCTCGGTGTCCGCGGTGAGCGTCGGGATCGTGGACGGCGAGCCGAGGCTCGACCTGTGCTACGAGGAAGACTCCGCCGCCGAGACCGACATGAACGTGGTCTGCACGGGCACCGGTGACTTCGTGGAGATCCAGGGCACGGCGGAGCGCGAGCCGTTCGGCCGGGCGATGCTGGGCCAGCTGCTCGACCTCGCCACGGCCGGGTGCGCGGAGCTGGGCCGCCTGCAGGCAGAGGCGCTGGGTGGCTGACCCTGCAGGTCCGCGCCTCGTGCTCGCGACGCGCAATGAGCACAAGGTCGCCGAGCTCTCCCGCATCCTCGCCGCGGCGGGCGTCGCCGACAGGCTGACCGGCCTCGACGCCTTCCCCGGCGCCCCGGACGTCCCGGAAACCGGCCTGACGTTCGCCGACAACGCCCTGCTGAAGGCCCACGCGATCGCCGCCTATACCGGCCTGCCCGCGGTCGCCGACGACTCCGGCCTCTGCGTGGACGCGCTGCACGGCATGCCAGGGGTGTTCTCGGCCCGCTGGGCGGGCAAGCACGGCGACGACCGCGCCAACCTGGACCTGGTTCTCGGCCAGCTCAGCGACGTCACGGCGCGCGGCGCCCAGTTCGTCTGCGTGGCCGCCCTGGTCGTGCCGCCCGTCGCGGAGACACCGGATGGCACCCGGCGCGAGTGGACCACGACGGGCGTGCTCGCGGGCGAGCTGACCAGGGCGCCGCGCGGGAGCAACGGCTTCGGCTACGACCCGATTTTCGTCCCGGGCGGCATGTCGGTCACCACCGCGCAGCTCGCCCCGGAGGAAAAGGACGCGATCAGCCACCGCGGCCGCGCCTTCCGCGCCCTAGCGGAGCTAATCCCCGCCCACGTCCACTAGCGCGCCGCGTCGCCCTACCCATTGGCTGCGGCTCGCCACTTAGGAGCAGGAAATTACGCCAAATCGCTGATAACAGCAAGAAAAGCGTAACGTTCTGCCCCTAAGTCGTGATCATCTCACGATGTGAGATGCTGTGAGCCCGGTTTCTGCCGGGTGGCGGGAAGCGATAGCGTGGGCTGTCTGCCTATGTCCGCGAGTAAGGAGAGCGCCGTGACCGGAGTGCGGCTCGAGCCTGGCGACGAGGCACCGGATTTCACCCTGCCCGACGCTGACGGCAACCTGGTGTCGCTGTCCTCGCTGCGCGGTCAGCAGGTGGTCGTCTACTTCTACCCGGCGGCCATGACGCCCGGGTGCACCAAGGAAGCCTGCGACTTCACCGCGAGCCTGCCGGACTTCAGCAAGGCCGGGATGACCGTGCTCGGCATTTCCCCTGACGCCCCGGCGAAGCTGCAGAAGTTCCGCGACAAGGAGCACCTCACGTTCCCGTTGCTGTCCGACCCGGACCGCGCGGTGCACGAGGCCTACGGCGCCTACGGCGAGAAGATGAACTACGGGAAGAAGACGATGGGCGTGATCCGCTCGACGTTCGTCGTCGGCGCGGACGGCAGGATCGAGAAGGCGTACTACGGCGTCAAGGCCACCGGCCACGTCGACCGCCTCCGCAAGGAACTCAGCGTCTAGGCGCGGACGGGTATCCTCCGGTCAGGCACGGCCACGCGGGCGTGGCGAAATGGCATACGCGGCAGGTTTAGGTCCTGTTGGTGGCAACACCGTGGGGGTTCAAATCCCCCCGCCCGCACGAAACGACACCGTCAGCCGTCGGCCGGCCTCGGCGCCGTGAACAGGCGGTCGAGGGCCGGGGCCTCGTCGGGTTCGGCGAGAACGAGAACGTCGTCGCCGGCCCGCAGGGTCATGTCGGCCGCGGCCGTGACCAGGTTGCCGTCCCTGACAATGAGGCTGACCCAGACGTCCTCGCCGAAGGGCAGTTCGCTGACGGCGCTGCCGTCAGCCGCTGAGCCGGCCACCACATGATAGCGGTGCAGCCCCTCGGGCTCCTCGCTGAACCGGACGCCTAGCGACCAGGGTTCCGGCTCCACCGTCCGCAGCGGAATGCCCAGCCGGTGCGCCAGCGTAGGCACCAGGCCGCCCTGGACC
>Ga0209380_10001062_pt1 | contig 19080 bp, 19 predicted proteins | sample HubBroMetageWFT6_FD_188347 | JGI IMG/M metagenome (GOLD analysis project Ga0209380, IMG submission 188347) | Warmed and freeze-thawed soil microbial communities from the Hubbard Brook experimental Forest, New Hampshire - Hubbard Brook CCASE Soil... | ecosystem: Environmental > Terrestrial >...
CAAGGACTCCTTGAAATTTTCGACCCCGCCGAAAGACTAAACCGCATCGGCGATGTGCTGGACGTGGAAATCGAAAAACTCAACATGGATCGCACCATCCAGTCGCGCGTGAAGCGGCAGATGGAGAAGGCGCAGAAAGAGTATTACCTCAACGAGAAGATTAAGGCCATTCAGAAAGAACTGGGCCGCGGCGAAAAGAGCGAATTCGACGAACTGAAGAAGAAGGTCGACGCCGCGGGCATGCCGAAAGATGTTCGCGACAAGGCCATCCAGGAACTGAAAAAACTGGAAGCCATGCCGCCCATGTCGGCGGAATCGACCGTTTCGCGCAACTATCTCGATTGGCTGCTGGCGGTGCCCTGGAAGAAGCGGTCGAAGGAAATCCGCAACATCACGCGTGCCGAGAAAACTCTGAACGAAGATCATTATGGCCTGGAGAAAATCAAGGAGCGCATCCTCGAATTTCTCGCGGTGCGCCAGTTAGTCAAAAACCCCAAGGGCTCGATTCTTTGCTTCGTCGGGCCTCCCGGCGTCGGCAAGACATCGCTCGGAATGTCGATTGCCAAGGCCACCGGCCGCAAGTTTGTGCGCATGTCGCTCGGCGGCGTGCGTGACGAGGCCGAAATCCGCGGCCATCGCCGTACCTACATCGGCGCCCTGCCCGGCCAGATCATCCAGATGATGAAGAAAGCCGGCACCAAGAACCCGGTCTTCATGCTCGACGAAGTCGACAAAATGTCGATGGACTTCCGCGGCGATCCCTCGGCGGCGCTGCTCGAAGTTCTCGATCCCGAACAGAATTTCATGTTCGTCGATCATTATCTCGACGTCGAGTACGACCTGTCACAAGTCTTCTTCGTGGCCACGGCGAACGTGATTCACACCGTTCCGCCCGCCCTGCAAGACCGTATGGAAGTGCTGCGACTGCACGGCTACACGGAACCGGAAAAAGTTGAGATCGCGAGACAGTTCCTGGTAAAGAAGCAGATGTTGCAGGCGGGATTGACGGAGAAGAATGTACAGTTCTCCGACGAATCGATCCGGCAGATCATTCGCGGCTTTACCCGCGAAGCCGGTGTCCGCAACCTTGAACGGGAGATTGGCAACATATGTCGCAAAGTTGCGCGCAAGGTGGTGAAGGAAGGCGCGAACTTCTCGGCGACGGTTCAGCCGGATAAAGTCGGCGACTACCTTGGAGTTCTGAAGTTCCGCGACACGCTGGCCCACGAGAAGAGCGAAGTCGGTCTCGTAACCGGACTCGCCTGGACCGAGGTGGGCGGGTCGATTCTCAGCACAGAGGCCACGGCCGTCGATGGCAAAGGCAAGCTGACTCTGACCGGTAAGCTCGGCGATGTGATGCAGGAATCGGCGCAAGCGGCGATGTCCTACATACGTTCGCGCGCTCTGCGGCTCGGCCTGTCGCGTGACTTTTATCGCAACCTGGATATTCACGTGCACGTACCCGAAGGCGCGATTCCGAAGGATGGTCCTTCTGCCGGCATCACGATTGCGACCGCGCTGGCGAGCGCGCTGAGCCGGATTCCGGTGCGCCGCGATCTCGCCATGACCGGCGAAATCACGCTACGCGGCAAGGTGCTGCCCATCGGCGGCCTGAAAGAAAAGCTGCTCGCCGCTCACCGGGCCGGGTTGTTCGAAGTGATCCTGCCGCAGGAAAACGAGAAAGATTTGGCCGAAGTTCCGGAAAATCTGCGTACCGCCATGAAGTTGCACTTCGTCGACAACATGGATCAGGTGCTGGCCATCGCCCTCGAAGGCCCGCTACCGCAGATGCCGTCGGATGCGGAGACCACCATGGCTCCCATCGTGACTCCGCCGGTGGCGGAGATTCCTGAAGCCCGCCAATAGACCAATTGCGTGTACAAATGTTCCCCCTGGAGCATTTGTACCGTCTAAATTGTACGCATCGATCTGTGCGTACGTGAAACGCGGGATCGTCCTGGGTCCATGCCCAATCCTGGGACAGCATTGCGTCCCACCCTTGCAGAGAACGCAAGGGCGGGGCACCGTCGGTCGGGTTTCGTGCAGAGTAAACCAGCGGTAAAATTGGCTTATGGAACCGGAATCTGGCGGCCGGTATAGATTCAGTTTGAAGGGATCTGCGGGGCTCATTGTCGCGCTTGCGGTGGTGACGATTCTGCTGATCGCTCTACCGGCTTATCGCTGGTTTTTTCTGATCAGTGTTCTTATCGGGGTTATGATCGCGGGCGGGCTCGCGCTTTGGCACAGGCTGCGGCCTATCAAAGAAGTGGAAGTCCACAATAAGCGCCCGTTGGGCTTGTAAGCTCCGGTCGCTTCTAAGACCGCTTCTGAGACCGACCCCTAGGAGAATGCCAGCTCTTTCGCGCGCTGCACCGCTTTCACTACCGCCTTGATTAAAGTTACCCGCAACTTCCCTTCTTCGAGTTCCATGATGCCGTCGATGGTGCATCCGGCGGGAGTGGTGACTGCATCTTTTAAGAGCGCGGGGTGATCGCCGGTTTCGAGGACTACGCGGGCGGCGCCCATGGTGGTTTGCGCGGCCAGAAGAGTTGCCACATCGCGCGGCAGACCGACTTTTACTCCGGCTTCGGCCAGCGATTCGAGAATGATGTAGATATAGGCGGGACCGCTTGCCGATAGTCCGGTGACCGCGTCCATGTGTTTTTCGTCTACGTTCACGGTGCGGCCCACGGCGTCGAAAAACTTTGTGGCCATTTCGAGATGCTGGCGGGTTGCGAATTTGCCCTTGCAGAGTGCGGTCATGCCCGCGCCGAGCACGCAGGGCGTATTGGGCATGGCGCGCACCACGGGGACTTCTTTCTCGAGGGCGCGCTCGATCATGTCGGTTGGAACCGAGGCGGCTATCGAAATCACCAGCTGCTTTTCACTCAAGTGCCCGCGGATCTCTCGGACGACATCGGCTACCACCTGCGGCTTCACGCACAGAAAAATTATGTCCGCCCCCCGGACTGCCTCTTGGTTGTCGGTTCCGGCATGAACTTTCAACTTATCCTTTAATAAACGCGCGCGTTCGGGATGGGTTACGGTGGCCCAGGTTTGCCCGGCAGAAAGCAGTCCATCGCGGAGGAAAGATTGCAGCAGAATCGATCCCATCTTACCCGCACCTAGGATTGCAACTTTCTTCTTAGCGCCTACACCTTGGCCCATGGGGAACCTCCAATGCTGATTGAGTGGTAGTCCAACAGACTAACATTACTGGGGATGTCGAGGCGGGCTCTAGCAGATGCGTGAAGCGATTGTTTCGCCCCTTGCCGGGCTCGACCATTTTCTGCCTTGCTACTCTACCCACGGCTTGCGCCGTGGGCTGCATTCTTACGCCGCTGCGCGGCTAGAGGCAGCGGGCAGGCGCGCCCGCTCCAAACTTCACGCTCGCTTCCCGCTACATACTCTACACAGACGCAGAAAACTCTTATTGCACGGCCAGAGTCGCTATATCGGAGCGGGTCGCGCCGCCGGCGGCTATGGCGATGACGGTTCCTTGCGAGACTCCCACTGGCGTAGGCGAGGCCACGGTCACGAAGGCTGATCCGGGCGATGGCGCTGCGGTCGACCTGGCCCGTTACGGTTGCCGTGGCGGGAGTGGGCACAAAGGTCGGCGCGGAATAAAGGCCAGTGGGATCGACCGTGCCATTCTCGAAACCGGTAACTGCCGAGGTTACGGTCTCGGTCGGTCGAGCCCTTCACGGTCGCGGCGAATTGTTGCGGTGCCGCCGGGACGGTTCGCCCGTCGCGCCGGCACGACGCCGCGCACCAATAGGGTTTCAATGGTTCAGCGAAGATTTCCACGTCCTCTAAAGACCGGTGGCCCCTGGGTAGCCAATCGCCGGCAAAGAGCGGGAAAAACTGAGGGCTGCGCTTGATTCCGAATCGCGCGCAGGGTCTAAGCAGAACGTCTTTCCACGGGTTGTTGACGCAGCGGCCCGGCAAGTTTGGCGGCGACAAGTCTTCTGAGTCGGAGATTGTGTTCGCGAAGAGCAGATCGAAGCGCGAGGATGATCGCTTCCAATTCTGATTCGTGCGCCGTTAGAGCCTTGGCGCATAGTGCCTTGATGCGATCCTCGAGCCGCCTTTGCATAGTACGAAGTGGCCAGAGTGGTTCTAGCTTCTCATCCACAGAAGTATTCTTCGATACTGTGTATACCGTAGTCCCATCTAAAATCGCTACCATCCGTTATACTAGTAAGGCATGTCCGTGATCAAGAACATCGGCGCTATTGCTCAAGGGATGAGCATCACCCTGAAGGAAATGTTTCAGCCTACTGTCGTTGAGAACTACCCGGACGGCCCCGGCCCGACGAAAGGCGCGAAGTTTCAGGAACGGTTTCGCGGCATGCATGTGCTGCAGCGCGACGAAAACGGGCTGGAGAAATGCGTTGCGTGCTTCCTCTGCGCTGCCGCCTGCCCGGCGAATTGCATTTATATAGAGGCCGCGGAGAACACGGCTGAAAAGCGGGTTTCGGGCGCCGAGCGCTACGCCCACGTTTATAACATCGACTACAACCGATGCATATTTTGCGGGTATTGCGTGGAGGCTTGTCCGACCGACGCGATTACGCACGGGCACGGATTTGAGCTGGCAACGTTCAGCGCGAGCAATCTGGTATATCGAAAAGAACAGATGCTGGCTCCGGCGCCGGCCCATATGGGCGCCAATCAGGTGTTCGCGCAATCGGAACTGGAGTCGGGCGGCGTGAAGGGGAGTTAACGGATTAGGTGGCGCGAGCGGCGTAATTTGCCACGCGCAGCCTGCTTTTTACTTTTCCGTTTTTCGCTTTTTCTTCCATTGCCGAGAGCGGCACGCACCATATATCCAGATCGCGGCATGCCGGCCGCTTCGGCCAATGCATCGATTTTTTCGATCTGGCTTTCCCTTGCCGTGATGTTTACTCTTACCGTTACATCCGGAGCGTCCACATTCACCATGAAGGCGATGGCACCCTGCCTCGCCGCGTCCTTCGCGAGGTCGCCGATCTTTGAGGACTCCGGCACGTCTTCTCCATCCTCAATCATGCCTTCGATATGGAACGCCAGCTCGTCTCCCGAAAGAGTTCCACTATACTGATTCCGATCTAATCTCGAAACTCAATCCCAAAGGAGACAAAACAGGATGGGTTCCACTTCACTCGTTTTATCCCTGACCCTCGCGCTGCTGACGGTTGCCTGCTCGACCGCTCCGGCCCCGCCCCCCGACACGCGCGCCGCCGATGTGCAAGCGGTCAAGGATGTCGAGGCGGCGTGGGTTAACGACGCCGCTTCCAAGGATGCGGAAAAGTGGGCTAGTTATTTTACGGATGATGGTTCGGGGCTTTATCCGGGCGCGGCAACTTTGAATGGCAAGGCGGCGATCAGGGCGGCGATGGCGCCGTATTTTGCCGATCCTAACTTTGCGCTGACCTTCCAATCGACGCGGACGGTGGCCTCGAAGGGTGGCGACTTGGTCTATTCTCAAGGCACCTACTCGATGACCATGACCGACCCGAAGACGAAGAAGCCGATGACGGACAAGGGAAAGTTTCTGACGGTTTATGCCAAACAGGCCGACGGAAGCTGGAAGGCGGTTGCCGATACGTTCAATTCTGACTCGCCTATGTAGCCCGCCTAGCAATGCCTTGTACGATCATCGGAGTTGGCGGAGCGAGAACGGAATGCATTACCTTCTATTCTACGAAGTGGCTGACGACTACCTTGCGCGGCGGGCGGAGTTTCGCGATGCGCATCTGGAAAAAGCCTGGACGGCGAGCGAACGCGGCGAATTGCTGCTCGGCGGAGCTCTGCAAGATCCAGTAGACGGCGCGGTCTTGCTATTCCAAGCCGACTCGCCTGAGGTTGCCAAGAAGTTTGCGCGCACGGATCCTTATGTGACGAGCGGGCTGGTGAAGCGTTGGCATGTGCGGGAGTGGAAGACGGTGTCGGGCGAAGACTCTGCGACGCCCATCAGGCCAGTTTCGACGGCCGCCGCCGCCACGAATCAATGCGCGTCTCCGGTCGCATCGCAAGCCCGTACTTCGTCCGACGATATGTCCGACGTTACGTCAGACGATAGGTCAGACGATAACCACTTGCTCTTGACGCTCCGCATGTGGAAGGGGCGCGCGAGCGACGAGAAAGCGGGTGAGTACGTCGACTTCGTAACCAAGAAAATCTTCCCGTCACTGAGGGCGATCGAAGGGCATCGCGGAGCTTACCTGCTTCGTCGGGCAGTTGATGGGGCGATTGAATTTGTCGTGTTGACGCTTTGGGAGTCGATGGAAGCGGTTCGCCGGTTTGCCGGAAGTAAACCAGAAAAGGCGGTGGTCGAACCGGAAGCGCGGGCCGTGCTTAGCGGTTTCGATGAAACGGCAACACACTTCGAAGTTATTCATCGACCTACGAGCAATGGATGAACCCCGGCATCTTGCGCACCGCAGGCCGAGGACACGCCGCCTATCAGCCTTTTGCGAATATCCCAACCGACACAAGAGTGTGCTATAACGCACAGCTTTTAGTTGGCGGACCTAGTAGTGTTGCTTTGTCTCTTCTAGCATCCTTCCGCCGTACCGAAGGTGACGGGTCCTTGCGAAATTAGACAGCATTGCGCTGTGCGAGGAGCCGTTATGATGATGGTTAACAAAACCCGTCTGCCAAAGAAGTCCCCTGCGCCACCACCGTCCGCTGACGGTGACGGAAACCATGTTTACAACGAGATTCTGCTGAGTCTTCCGCAAGAAGAATCCGAGCAGATCCTGCCAAAATTGGAATTCGTGCGCTTGAATACGCACCAGGTGCTGCACGAGTCGGGCGACACATTGAAGTCGGCATGGTTTTGTAATAGCGGCCTGGTTTCTATTCTGAGCGTCTTCCCGGATGGAAAAACCGTGGAGGTGGGTCTGGTGGGCAAGGAAGGATTTATCGGCGTGCCGCTGGTGGCGGGGTTTCGCACCGCGCCGACCCGGGCCATCACCCAGATCGAGGGATCCGCGTTTCGCATCGACAGCGACAAACTGATCGCACTCTTGGGGGAGTGCCCCAAACTAGAGCGGCGGTTGCAACAGTTCTCGCAGATCCTGGCCATGCAAGTGACGCAGATTGCCGCCTGCAATCGACTGCATGAAGTGGACGAGAGATTGGCGCGATGGTTGTTGATGAGCGCCGATCGCGTGGGATCGAATTCAGTACCGTTGACCCAGGAATTGATAGCCCAGATGCTCGGCACGCGCCGCTCGAGCGTGACCGTGGCCGCTGGAATCCTGCAAAAAGCAGGACTCATCGCCCATACCCGCGGCGACGTAGAGATTATCGACCGGCCAAGATTGGAAGAGGCATCCTGTGATTGCTACGCCATCATGCAACGGCAGATTCGGGAATGGCGGAGCGAAACAGAATAGTGATCACGCATGGCCCCAGCGGGCGCCAGCGCACCAATGTAGGTTACCCGGCGGACTGACAGACCTATCAGTTGCGAATATGTTGCGGTCATGCGCGCAAGATGTTCCTCGCAGCGGAGTTCTCAGCTCCGTGATCTCTGCTCTCACAGGAGAATCATGCCGGAACTCGAGCTTATCGCCTTAGCTTTTGATCGGCATGCGATTCAATGCCCGCATTGCCACGAGGAAACCATCCATCCGTGGACAGGGAAGATGATCCTCTTCGCCAACTGCAAATGCACTCATTGCGGCAGAGATTTCGTGATTGCGCTGAACCAGCCGCGCGGATAGGACTCTACCATAAAGACGGGCTCGCCGCGGTGGGTCATGTCCGGATGACACGAACCTTTGGTTACACTAGACCATTCTGGTTTCTTTTTGACAGGAGGTCAGTGGCCGAGGAAAATAGCGGATATCCATGCGTGCCGGAACAAACTTAACCCACAACCTGGAGAGAAACATTATGAAGAAAATGATTGCCGTTTCCATTCTATCTGTGTGTCTGTCGTTCGTCGCCGGAGTCGCGGTTGCCGATCGGGTACACGACTGGCACGATCTAGACGCGGTCCATCACCATGTGGAGGAAGCGATCCGAGAGCTGGACCACGCCCGTGCCGCCAACCACTACGATATGGCCGGACATGGCGCCAAGGCCGAAGAGCATTTGCACGCGGCGGAGCACGAACTGCACGATGCTGTCGAGGCCATCAGGGCAGAACACTAAACCACCAAGCGCAGTAGGTTCGCTCGTTAACCTTCGTTATCAGAAAATGCCATCCGTCGTCCGGAGGAGTTGCTCTCGGGCGAGGGATGGCTTTCTTGCGTTTTGCGCGGAATACCATACATCATACCTATGGTATGATCTATGGTAGTATGTCAAGCCCTAAGGCAAGTATCAAGCAGCGGCGCACATTCACTCTCTCTCCCGCTAATCTCGCGTACCTGGAGCAGGAAACTCGGAGGCGGAACGCCGATTCACAATCGGCGGTTCTGGATGAACTTCTTCGAGAGAAAATGCGAGAGCGCCGACTGGCGGCACTCGAAACCGCCATCGGCAGCTATTACGACGGTGTCAGCAACGCTGAAGTGGAGGAAGAGAAAATCTGGGGCGAGTTCGCCGGAAACCATCTCACTCGGAAGGAGGATGAGCCCTTGTATGTTCAGAGCATCCGCGACAAACCCGCAGCGGGGCGAAATCTGGTTCACGAAACTGCCGACCGACCCACCAAAAAAAGGAAAGCGCCCGGTAGTCATCGTGTCGGTCGACGCGCGAAACAATCATCCGCGCGCTAATACTGTGTTGGTCGTGCCGCTGAGCACATCCCGCGACAAAAGCGAGTCGCCAACCCACGTTCTTCTCGAATCACGGCAAACCGGCCTGCGGGAACGGTCGGTGGCGAAGGCAGAGAATGTTGCTACGATTAGCAAAATACTCTTGGAACGATCGAGGGAACGATTGCGGCCGCTCAGTTCGACTCAAGTTTGCGACCTGGCGCGGAAGGTTCAGTTAGCCATGGGATGCTTACCGTAGGAGGATGATCCGGCGTATTGTCAGCTGCATGTCTTCGCTGCCGGTAGAACTACGACAAAACGCAACGGCGATTAGGTCAGATCGAGTCCAGACTTGGAGAGCGGCGGCTAACCTAGTGGAATTCCTCGAGCGGTTCGGTCTGCGGTAACGACGGGATCGGCCTCTGCGGCGAAAAGGATAGGAGGCGTTTTTAGTTCACGGCGCACCTTTTCCTGCGGGGCTACACGATGGTCAACCATAAAAGGCGGAGTCTACTACAGCAACGTGCCTCGCCGCCGTGAGCGAGTCTCTCAATCATCGAGCGATTGCGAAATTCGCTCCCATTCCTTCATCAGATTTTGCAGGGCGCTTTTATGGTCGGAGTGTTCCACCGTTTGCCGCTGCGTCTGTTCCGCACTCACAAAGCTCTGCAGTTGCGTCTCGCACAAGGCAATGGCCGCTTCGGCGCGCGCGATTTCCTCTTCTACCTCGTGCAGACGATCTGCCATCTGCTGGCGCTTGATAGGATTCAGCCGCTTGCCCTTGGGCTCGGCCGAGTCACCGACTGGAGCGCGATCTCCGTTCACGGGCACGGCCGAAGCCACCGCCGGAGCCACGGATAGAGATGAGGGAGCCAACGATGGCGACTTCTCCGCTGCTTCCACCGCCGCGGCTCTTCCCTGCTTGCGCCAGAGATAATCTTCATAATTTCCTGGATAGATTTCTACTTTGCCGTCGCCGATTTCGAAGACGCGGGTGGCTAAGCCGTCGATGAAATAGCGGTCGTGAGAAACGAAGACGACGGTGCCCGCGTATTGCATCAAGGCCTCGAGCAGGACGTCTTTGGCGCGAAGGTCAAGGTGGTTGGTGGGCTCGTCGAGCAGCAGGAAGTTGGCGGGATGCAGCAGCATTTTGAGCAGCGCGTAGCGATTGCGCTCGCCTCCGGATAAGACGCCGATGCGCTTGAACACGTCGTCGCCAGAAAAAAGAAAACAACCGAGCAGGCTGCGCAGCTGGGTTTGTGTGGAGGCGGGCGAGAGCTCGCCGAGATCGTCGAGGATACGAGCTTCGGGGTCTAGTTCTTTGTATTGATCTTGCGCGAAGTAGTCGGGCTCGACGTTGTGGCCGAGCTTGTATTCACCGGCGGTGAGCGGCTCCTGGCCCGCGAGGAGTTTAATAAGCGTTGACTTCCCCGCTCCGTTGACGCCTACGAGGGCGATGCGCTCGCCACGCTCGATTATGAAATTGACTTTGTCAAATACTTTGTGTTCGCTGATTCCACGCTCGCCGTAGCTTTTGGCGACATTGGCAAACTCGGCGACGATGCGTCCGCTCGGCTTGGGTTGCGGAAAAGAGAAATGAACAGTCTTCTCTTCTTCCGGAATTTGGATCCGCTCGATTTTCTCCAGCTCTTTGATGCGGCTTTGCACCTGCTTCGCCTTGGTTGCGGTATAGCGGAAGCGATTGATGAATACTTCCAACTGCTCGATGCGGTCGCGCTGCGTTTTATAGGCGGATTCGAGCTGCTCCTTGCGGGCGCTTTTCGCGGCTAGATATTGATCGTAGTTGCCGGCGTAGAAGTGAATTTGCTTGTTCCAGATTTCCACGATGCGATCGACGGTGATGTCGAGAAAATAACGATCGTGCGAGATGAGGACGAAGGCATAGGGATAGGTGGTCAGGTACTCCTCAAGCCAGTTGCGGGCTTCGAGATCGAGGTGATTGGTGGGCTCGTCCAGCAGCAGCAGGTTGGGCTTCTGCAACAAAAGTTTGGCAAGGGCGATACGCATCTGCCATCCGCCCGAAAATTCTTCGGTTTGCCGAGCCCAGTCCTCGCGGCGGAAGCCAAGACCGGTGAGCACCTGTCCGACCTGTGCCTCGAGCGTGTATCCGTCGCGGGCGACGAATTCATGTTCGAGCTTCTGGTAACGGTCGGCGACGTTCGAATATTCCTGCCCCTCGTGGTCGAGCTCCGACATGCTGCGGGTCAGCGCCTCCATCTCCTTTTCCATGGCGTGGAGCTCATCAAACACCGACATGCACTCGGCGAAAACGGTGCGGCCAGTCATGGTGAGGCCGTCCTGCGGAAGATAGCCGGTCGAAATGCCCTTGGTACGCGAGAGGGAGCCGTAGTCGAGTGATTCCATCCCGGCGAGAATTTTCATGACGGTCGATTTGCCGGTGCCGTTCGCCCCGACCAGGCCAACCCGCGATTCCGGTGTGATCAGCCAGTCGGCGTCCTCGAACAGAAGTTTGTGGCCATAGCGCTTGCCGGCGGAGGAGAGTTGGATCATGGGGTTCTCTATTAAATATAGCGGACGGGGCGACACTAGTTGCCAGTTGTGAGTTCTCAGTGGGATTATTCAACTGAGAGCCAGAGATGGAGCGCCATGACGGTCGCGATCGTCTGGGACCCTGCTTATTCCGGATTGGAGCTGTGGGCGGACCAGATGCCAGTCTGGGCAGTTAAACACAGCGTCTTAAGTAATTGCGCATAGTCTGCGGAGGACATCGTTGCGAGTGGTCCAGGTTGCGAACTCGGATTCGACCGCGCTGATGACGTCTTGGAGATTGTCGAAGTAGCGATTGTGCAGGCAACGACGGCGGGTGAGCTTCCACACTCGCTCGATCGGGTTGAGTTCGGGACTGTAAGCGGGAAGGAAGTCCAAGGCAAAGCCATGGGCGTGGTGTTCCCGCCACGGTCGGTGCAGACGGGAATGGTGATAAGGGGCATTGTCCGTGATGACCACAACCCGTCTCCGGGTGCCGCGACTGGCGGAGCGGAGTTGCTGGAGAAATTGCAGGAAGCTCGCCCCATTGAATTTGCCGGTTTCCAGATGGAACACAAAGCGCCCATCCCGCAAGCGCACGGCCCCGAAATAGCCCACACTCTTGCGGGTGGGGGCGTGCAGCAGGACCGGGTCCTTGATTTCTGGCGGGATCCACATGCGGCAGCGCGAGCCATGCTGCTGAAAGTGCACCTCGTCGGTAGCCCAAAGATCGACGCTGTCGTCCTGCATCAAAGCTTGGAGTTTTTTTTATGCGCTTTTTGCACGGCGGGATTGGCCTGGGCCAGCGCGGGTCGTGGCTTGCGCAAGCGGAAGCCGAGCTGACGGAACATACGCTGGCACTGGCGAACCCCGATGGCCACGCCATACCTTTGCTCAATCCAGGTGCTGAGGGTCTTTCCGTCCCAGAGATTCCCGCTCAGGCCAATCTCCCGTGGCGGGTTGCGCAAGATTCGATCCACCCCGGCCCGTTGTTGATCCGTCAAGCGTCGGGGCCGTCCCGGTCGTTCCCCCTCCAATAATCCCGCCAGACCGTCTCTTTCAAAACGACCCACCCAATACTCCACCGAGCGTGGCGCATCGCCCAAAAGATGAGCCACTTCCGGACAGGTCATACCCTGGGCTACCAAAAGCACTCCATGGAGACGATGATCGTAGCGCGATTCTTCTGAGCGGCGGATCTCATCCTGCAATCCGAGAATGATGGTGGGCGAGTCGGCAATGGTAAGTGGTTTCATTCTTTTATGAAACCACAATCCCTTGCTATGCGCAATTACTTATGTCGCTATGTTTAGCTGTATTGCGGACGGCCAATCAATACATCTATTGTAAGCGGCGTTCGTGGAATCTTGCACATACATATACGCTGGTCCCGGTTTCCCGATGGGAGTTAGCACAGACAGTGCAAGTCGGCCGTGTCCTTCAAAGTTGAAGGCCGGTGCGGCATGGAAAAACATTCCGACAAGGCGTTTACGGAAGTCAAATTTATGGCATCGAGTCCGGGTCATGAGCGCTTGAACATCCCGACCGAGTGCCTTGTACCATTTCCGCGTAACTGCGTTCAGGTCGTCCTCGCCAGCCTCTTGCAAGAGTGCAGTTTGGAGAAGAACGGGATCTCTGAACTTGCGCCACGAGGTCAGCACCAGATGCCAACGCTGTGACATCGGAACTCCCGTTGGACTCTTTCATCAACCGAAAATTCTCCGACTCAGGTCTCAGCGATCCCGACGTGGAGCAGGTAACGTTACTTAGGTAATCAATCCTATGAGCCATGGTTTCAGGGGCGAGCACCTGCTCTAATAATCGGGCCATATCACTCGAATGGCTGTTGCCTCCAATCATGTTGAAGACTCGACTCTATGTAGAATGCCCAAGCTGTCACATGCAGTACCTCAGGAAAGACTTTGGCCTGACCTACAGCAACGGGGCTTATATCGAGAACGTTGCTGGCTGCCCCGACTGGCAACGGCTGATTTGCCCTTGCCAGCCCGAAAACCCCTACAGGTTCAAATTGAATGAGAGGACACGGCTTCACGTATTTCGCGCAGACGAGAGCGAGCAGACCCATTTCTCGCTCGGCACCTTAAAACTCAGGCCCTCATCGATCAAGTCGTAGGACGCCTTCTGCAGCAGGGTAACGGAAGACGGCTGGGATTGTGGAGAATCCTCGGCTGTAGGGGCTTCTGCAGCAGAACTCCAGCAATTCTCGACGAGTGAAATCGCCTGTGGGTGTTGGGAAGTCACGTCGATTCGCGGAACGAGATTGAGCAGAAGCGCGATAGAAGAGAGCATCTGCCTATGCTCTGTCTGATTCTCATCGTCCGAGGCTTGCTGATCATGATGGGCAACATTCCCGTCCGAAGCATTGTTCTACTCGTTCCGTCTGGAGGATCAGGTTCCGAGACCCTCCCGCTGCGGCTGATCGACAAACACATCCGCTTTGCCTTCGTGCGGAAAAAGCTGAAAGCGAGTTACAGCCATATGGGGCGTCCGTCGATTGATCCCGAGCTTTTGCTGAGCATCCTGCTGCTCGGGTATTTGTATGGCATCGGCAGCGAGCGCAAGTTGGTGGAGGAACTGCGCATGCATCTCGCGTGGCGCTGGTTTACCGGGCTGGGGTTCGATCAGGACATTCCGCAGCATTCCACGTTCTCGAGCGACATGGCCTAATCGTGGAGGATCTTGAGTGAGTGTCACGCCTAAGCTGCAGGCTGAGCTGATTGCGTTTCCCAGCAGCGCACGGCGTGCATGAGCTGCAAGTCCACCTCGTCTGCGATGACCATTACGTCTAAGAGCAGTTGGTCTCGATCAAGTTCGTTCTGGTGAATTTGTAATGTTTGGAATGTGACCACCTGAAGCAGCCTTGACTCCTCAACGAGCAGGGCTGGGGAGTAGCCCTGAAGTCGCCGCGCTTGTCCGTGCGCAGTAGCAGCAGTGGAGTTGGGCAGATGGGCATCCTTGGCAAGGCGTAGGCGGCAAGCAAGGTCACGAAACAGTGTGGGCAGATGGGACGCCCGGTCATCATCGTTAAGCGGGATGCAGGTAAGTGCTGGAAGAAGATTCACCCGCCTCAACCATTCTTTGACTGTAGGCTCGAGCTCCCGCTCTAGTATGGTCGCCACGCTCTTTGACTTCTCAGTCATCCGGCCTCGCGTTACCAGATTCCGCTACGACACACTCGTGTCGGTCGATTGCACAGTGCAGATTAAAGGTCCTTTTCGTTGTCGTGCGCCTTGCGACGGTCTCATTGCTGAACCACAGGTGTTGCCCTTTTCCTGGGTCCTGACGCGCTTCTTTTCCTCGTTCCTTCCTGTTGGAGCAATGTTAAGGAATCCGCAGCGTTGAACGGGTATTCGCGAACGGACTGTTGTCCAGTAGTACTCAGAGTGATATCGACGCGGCGATTGCTCGCCAGGAGGATCGTCCGGAGGTTCCCGAGCACCTTCTGCCGCTGCTCGGAAGTCAACTCGGGGTTTTTCTCAATCGCATCCTTCACCTGGTCTTCGGTTAGATTGTGCTGCTCGCCAAGCGCCTTGGTTTCGAGGTTCGCTTCGGGAACGCCGTGTTCAATCAAGAAGCGTTTGGTACGCTCGACACGCCGCTCGGACAGCGCCTGATTGTATTCCACGGTGCCTCGTCGGTCGGCATGGCCTCCGAGAATTAAGTGCGCATCGGGCTTAGTCTCGAGATACTTCCTGAAATCGTCTGCCAGCGACTTGAGGGTTTGCTCCTGGCTGACTAGCAGGCCGCCATCGGGGTTCTCGATTCTAGGCTGATCCGTCGGAAAATAAATGCTGTGCAGCGCAAGCCTGTGTTCCAGTTGGACGAACTCCGCCGAGGGTTGGGGCGGGTTCTGTACGAGCACCAGGCCGGTAGCTGGAGTGTTCAGGCCGCGCGAGTCGGTACAATTCGCACTCACTGTGATCGGGCCGGGCGAAGCACCGGTCGTATTCAAGGTCGCAGTATTGACGGCGCCGCTCGAAATACTGCCGCCGCTCGCGGTCCAGTTGCCCACCGTAACCGGGACCTTATCAGGACTGGTGCAGGGGCAACTGACGGTGGAAGAAGTGCCGGCTTGCACTGTCGACGGGTCAGCCGAACACGCAACGACCGGCGGATTCTTCCGCGCTTCTCTTACGGTGAAGGCCACCATGCAGCTTGTCTCGCCAACCTGCTTCGTTTTAGGGTCGGAGATATGGGCGGTAACCGTGTAACTGCCGCCCGCCGTGCCATTGGTGTCAATACCGGCCGCGTTATCTTTGCTTGTAATTTGGCCGCCCGTGCTGCTCCATGTGTAATTCAGCGTGTGCTTGGGATTAAAGTTGTTCACCTCGGCGGTCGCCGTGACGGGCTCGCCCACCATGACGGAAGAAGGATTGATGGTGCAACTTGCCGAAACTGGCGGCCCAGGCTGTTCACCGCCAAACATAAATACCACGCCAGCTTGCAGTCTTACCCCCCTTACATCAGTGGCGGGAACAACCGACGACGGACCATATTGGTGATCCGAGTACACGAAATCGGCTCTGAACAGACGCACAGCGAGGTGTCTGCCCAAGTTCACATCAAGACCGCCGCCAGCCATGAATCCCGGAGCAAAATCGTTCCCGAAGACTTCCGATGCCAGCCGATGTTCGCCCCCGAGAGCTTCGAGAAAAGGGGAAAAATAATGTGTACGAAAAGTTATTTTAGGCCCAGCGGAGATGTTGAAGAATTCGACTTGGTCAATTCGGGCAGCCACCCCAGTGTTACCGCTGCCCCATTGGCCACTGCTGTCGACCGTCAGTCCGAGCCAGCGGTTAAAGTCGTAGGTGACACTGGCGCCCACGCCCCGCGGATCCCATTTCAGGCAACTGGTCACTGGCGTTACACCTCCGGGAAGCAGGCCGTTCAGATCGCAGCCTGCATAAAAAGCGGAGTACCCACCGTAAAGTTCCCATTTGGGAGCCGGCCGATCCTGTGCTGCTGCGAGCGTGTCCATGCTGCACAGGAGAGCAATCATTGCCAACAACATAATTGCAATGCGCCCACAAGAATTCTGACAATGAGATGACATGTCCCAATCCCTCCGAACTTCAATAACTTGAAATCCTGCTTTTCCAGCCTGTCCGGTGGCGAACCAGCCTAAGCCCATCTCACTACTGAATGCCCTACGGACAGGGAGGTACAGTCACCTGATTGCTTAGCAATGTGACTGCACCCGTCCGGGCCAGCGCACTGCCATTCAGCATTGCTCCGGTACCGAGCGAGACTGACGCCTGAGCCATAATGATTCCAGCGAAGGTCGTGTTCGTTCCAAGCGTCGCCGAACTACCGACCTGCCAGAACACGTTTCCGGACGTGGCGCCTCCGCTTAAGGTGACATCGCTATTGGTCGCTGCGGTTGTCAGTGTAGACAGAACTTGGAAGATGTAAACACCGTTGCCGCTAAGGGTAAGGTTCCCGGTTATTCCAAGGGAGGGCTGAGCGCTCGTCGTCTTGTACACCCCCGGAACCAGGGTTTCTCCTCCTATGTCTGCAGGTAAAACGGCCCCTCCCGCTGCTGCTGCGGCATAGTCATACGCCGTGGTTAAGTCACCCTGAGCCGTCTGGGCAACCGCATCGCCCGCGTGTAGCGTTCCGCTATAATTTGACGGCGTAAATCCAGTGATCGCACTCCCGGGCCACACGCCAATATCCGCATTAACGAAAGTGGACACTCCGGAGTTGGTGACCGTGGAGCCGCCCAGAATTCCGAAACTGCAGGCCGTTCCCAACGGCACGGTGCCTGAACAGGCCACGGTAGATGTGGTGAAGGTCCACACATAGTCACTCGCTAGTGAATTGCCATCGAGGTCCTGAGCCCCCGTGGTTATGGTGGCGGTATAGAGGGTGTTCAGTGCGAGAGGATTGGTTGGTGTGAACGTCGCGACATGGCTCGCCACATCGTAAGTAACTGTTCCTGCTATCGCCACGGGTGGAGTACCGGGTGCGGTCAGGGTAAAGTTGGTGGTATTGATGGTGGAAGGATTCATCGCCTCGCCGAAGGTGGCAAGGATCACGGTGTTGGGACATATACCGCTGGTGCCATTCGGGGGAGTCACGGAAATCACGGTAGGCGGACCTGACAGACAAGTCGTCGCACCAGTTGTGAAGCTCCACACAAAGTCAGTTGCGAGAGCAATGCCCTGCGCGCTTGTGGCTCCTGTCGTAATGGTGGCGGTATAGGGAGTATCCAGACTGAGAGCGACTGATGGCGTAAAGGTTGCAGTGTTGCTCGACGCAGCGTAGGTAACCACTCCGTCCACTGCCACGGCTGGAGTGCCGGTTGTCAAGGTAAAGGTTGTGGTGTTGATCGTGGAAGGACTCATCGGCTCGCTGAAGGTGGCGGTCACAACTGTGTTGGGACAGACGCCGCCGGCACCCGTAGGTGGAGTTTCCGACATCACCGTGGGCGGGGTTAGTCCAGGGTTAGCACCGGGATTGCAGCATCCGGTGCTGAAGATGAGCAGTAGGAATGCTATGAACCAGAGCTTGCGATTGTAGTATCTGGGCATGACTGTCATCCTTTTTTCCTCTCGGCTCAACCATTGCCGCCCAGAGGAACCCGGCGACTTCTAGGGAAATGGTAGGCAAACGGGTTTCAGCGTACATTGCGATGTATTGAGTGTCTGTTCAAAAGTGAACACACAGTACTCGTTCCGAAAATGGGAGGCAGAAGGACTACTACTCTCTTTTTTTGCACCAAATGTACAGTATTGAACAGACGGGGGAACACTTGCTCGATAGATTGAGCCAATCACGAGGAGAATGATGTGAAGGAGTCGCCGTCCCTTCCCCGATGTGAACGGTGCGAACTGAGGCTAACTCCTCTGGTGGTGCAGCCCTCCGACTCTCGTTGGACGGCTGCACCATATCTTCCCCAAGCCCCGGATCAGACCAATCGTTCAGATCGGTCTGAGGCAGTACGCCCCGCCGTCCCTCCCAAGGATGATATCGCTGGATGGCCTGACGAATTTCTTATCGATTTCCGAGACTTCTCTGATTGCACCCTCGACTAAGAAACGGGGCATCCAGCCTGCGGACTATACTTCCTGAGAAAAGAGGCGGAAGTTTAATGGTCAGTACGCCTTGAAATACCATCATTGGTGCCGAAATGCTGTGGATTCGCCTCCCCGATCACCAACGCGGAACTCCTCATCTGCATAGAGTCAGGGACTTGTGGATTTCACGAAGATAGCATGGAAGATGCCGCACTCATTGGCACCTGCCTCGGCAAGGTGCAGGAGAACCTCGGCACGATGAATGCATACACAGTCGAGGCCCGCAGCCATCCCCGGTTCAAACTTGAGGTCGATATCTCGATTAATTCGCGAACGTGCGGTCGGCTGAAGGGCTATACCGTTGACATCAGCGAATCCGGGATCGCGGCGATGCTGACGCTTGAGGTGCCGTTGGGCGAGATTCTGGAGTTGGACTTCATGCTTCCCTCCGGACCTGTGATGATTCTTGCGATGGTTCGGGAAAGAAATGCTTTTCGCTATGGCTTCGAGTTCGTTGACTCCACTGCCGTCCTTGATGTAATTCGTCGCACATGCCGCGACCTCGCTGTTGACCAATCCCTGCTCTTGCTTATTTTGCCGACATTACAGACCGACGCATGTCGTGCGGACAGCACTCCTAAGCAACAAGTCGACCGCCGGCCGTCGAGTTGCTTCCCTGCAATGACTTCCATTTTCATGGAAGTCGCCGGGCTAGCTGGCGGGCATCATTATTCGGTCGTTCTGAAACCATTGCCACTAAACCGTAGCCATCGACATAGTGGCCAACGCGCACCCATCTATTCACCACAAGTGCAAGATAAAGGCAAAACTCAGCA
>Ga0209380_10001063_pt1 | contig 19046 bp, 21 predicted proteins | sample HubBroMetageWFT6_FD_188347 | JGI IMG/M metagenome (GOLD analysis project Ga0209380, IMG submission 188347) | Warmed and freeze-thawed soil microbial communities from the Hubbard Brook experimental Forest, New Hampshire - Hubbard Brook CCASE Soil... | ecosystem: Environmental > Terrestrial >...
ACGATCAGCAGCAACAGCAGCAGTGGCGCGATACGCGCAACCCGCATCAGGTAGAAGTCACGCGCACGAATCCGGTTAAGCGATCCCCAGCGACGCAGGCTGATGGTCGTGATCAGAAACCCCGAGACGGCGAAGAACATCTGCACGCCGAATTGGCCGTTCCACACCAGTGATGACACGAGCTGTTTGGGAATTCCCTGAGTGTAAGGCACCTTCGCCAAAAGCAGGCGGATGTTGACGTGATTCATCAACACGAAAAAAATCGCCAATCCGCGAATAAGGTCGATGCCGTCGACGCGTTGCCAGCTGCGAGAGCGTATTGAAGGGCAGGAAGACATTAAGCAGGGTTAGACGGGGTAGGAAAAGCATTTGATTTCGTCACCCGTAGGCCACGCCCCGGGTTTCGGCTTGTTTCTGCCTAAATGCTAAGTGCCAATTGCTAATTGCCGCCGTTCTAGTACTCAATACCCCGCTGCGCTTCAATCCCCTTCTGGTAGGCGTGCTTGACCTCGCGCATCTCAGTCACGGTATCGGCAATCTCCACGATCGACGGATGCGCGTTGCGCCCGGTGAGCACCACGTGTACCATTTCGGGCTTCTGCCGGAGGGTCTCCACAACCTTCTCAGGATCAAGCATGCGGTAACTCGTGGCGTAATTGATCTCGTCCAGGATCACCATTTCGTGTTCGCCGCTCATGATTGCCCGGGTCGCGAAAGCCCAGGCTTCTTCCACCAGGCGCACATCTTCGGGATCGGTTTCGGCTCCGCCGACCTTCACGAAGCCGCGTCCCATCTGCTTCATCACGAAGTTGTCGCCGAAGGCCTTAACGGCATCGAGTTCGCCGTAGTGCCAGGAGCCCTTGAGGAATTGCAGCATCAGGACCTTCATGCCGTTGCCGACGGCGCGCAGAGCGGTCCCCATGGCAGCGGTCGTCTTGCCTTTTCCCGGTCCAGTGTTGACGATGATGAGGCCTCGACGTATGTCCGGCATGATACGGTCTCCTCAGCCTGCGAATTCCTAGCTTAGCAGTTTGGATGACGAGTCTCGCGTAGGTTCGGACGCTATTCCAGATCAAACGCAGCGTGCATTTCTTAAGCTTGACTTAAGCTTGGCTTGAGACAGAACGACGCTTCTTCAACGAGTTCCGTCTAGTAATTGTTACGAATGCTGAAATCCAAGTCGTGACCTCAACTACGCGTTGTTCGCGGGGTTTGCAGATGTGTACGGAATGTGGTGGCGCCACTGATCGTCGGAAGAAAGAAAGATGGATTTGGAGGGCCACAATGAAAACGAAACTGGATTTTGTATTGCTGCTGGCGCTGGCCATCGCGATGTTAAACGTCGCGGCAACGGCGCAGACGGCGCAAGTCAACATCCCCGGGAACGCAAGGGTCAATTACCTCACCTACGATCCCAGTCAGGGCGCGGCATTGCAGCCGGTCGATTGGGACGATCATCACCGCTGTGACGGCGACCACGACAGGGACGATCGCCACTGTTACTGGCGAGACCGCGATGGTGATCGGTATCGGCAACAGTACGTCTACCGCGGCAACAGCTACTACGGAAATGCTCCGGCGTACGGCCAGGGCGGTTGGTATGACCAGCATGGCCGCCAGGACACCCGCTCGGATGGCTGGTACGACCGCAAGGGCAAGTGGCACAGCGACAAGCACCACGAGCGTGACGACCGATAGATAGAATCTGTCGGATGATCCGCGTAGGCCGCCGGAGTTGGGACTGATGGGCCGCCAAGTAGCAAGGTAATCAAAGAGGTCTGGACGCGAGTCCGGACCTTTTTGTTGGTGGGATTGGGAGCTGTGCAGTTCCGGCGCTGCGGCTGTGTTATCTGCGATACTAGAGTGTGGTCTCTCGCAGCAAGTGGTCAATCAAGAAGAGTGCAGTCATGGCAACGGTAGCAGATCCCAAGTCGATCAAAGTTAATAAGACCAGCGGCACAGGCATGGACATCGAGTGGAAGGATGGCCATCGCAGCGCATACAGCTTCGTCTTCCTGCGCGACGCCTGCCCATGCGCGCTGTGCCAGGAAGAACGCGACAAGGATGGCCGCCAGCCCGGCGATCCTTTGAAGCCGATCGCCGGAACGCTGCCGATGTTCAAGGCGCTGGCCCGTCCCACCGAAGTTGAGCCCGTGGGGAAGTACGGCATCCGGTTCACCTGGAACGACGGGCATCAGCACGGCATCTACTCGTGGGAATTCCTCCGCGAACATTGCCCCTGCCAGGATTGCAAAGCGCGCCGCTTGATGGGGGCAGTCGAGGTGGGCCGCAAGCCTAACTGAGAGCGCATCAACGATGTTGAGTCGGCGGCGCGGCGTGATTACCGCGCCGATTTGTTTGGACAGCAAGGGGCGAGGGCCCTCATAAGAGAGTTCAGGGAACAAGATTGTCGTATCTTTCGCAATTGAATCCGCAGCAGCGTGAGGCCGTAGAAACGGCAACCGGGCCGGTATTGATACTCGCGGGCGCCGGTAGCGGCAAGACGCGGGTGATCACCTACCGCATCGCGCATCTCATCGACCAGCTCGGCGTCGCGCCGGACTCCATTCTTGCTGTCACCTTCACCAACAAGGCGGCAAGCGAGATGGCCAGTCGCGTGGAGTCGCTGGTCGGCGCGCGCACGCTGGCGAAACCGCTGATCGCGACGTTCCACTCGTTTTGTGTGCGCCTGCTGCGCCGCGATATCGAGACCCTCCAGATTGGCGGCAAGGGATACCGCAAGGACTTCGTGATCTATGACGAGGCCGATCAGCAGAGCGTGGTCAAAGCTGCCATGCGCCGCCTGGGGATCGACGACAAGCAACTGACGCCGCGTAGTGTGCTCTCGCAGATCTCATGGGCCAAGAACCACATGCGCGATCCGCAGGAGCTGTACCTGGAGTCCGGGGACCCCAAGACGGAGCGCGTGGCGCACATCTACGAGGTCTATAAGCAGGAACTGGCCAAGTCGAACGCGCTCGACTTCGACGACCTGCTGCTTTATGCCGTGCGCGTGCTCAAAGCGTCTGGCGAGACTCGTGAACGCTACAACCGGCGCTATCGCCACATTCTGGTTGACGAATACCAGGACACAAACCGTCCGCAGTACGAGTTGATGCGGATGTTGGCCGGCACCGAACACAACGTCTGCGCCGTGGGCGACGAGGACCAGAGTATCTACTCGTGGCGTGGGGCCGACATCCGCAACATCCTGGAGTTCGAGCAGGATTTCCCCGAAGCGCGCATTGTTCGCCTGGAACAGAACTACCGCTCAACGCAATCCATTTTGCAGGCAGCTTCGGCGGTCGTATCCCACAATGTCAGACGCAAAGGCAAGAATCTTTGGACCGACCGCATCGGCGGGGCGAAGATCGGGTATTACGAGGCTCCTGACGGAGAAAACGAGGCCCTGTTCGCCGCCGACTACATCGCCAAGTATCTTCGGCAGGCTGAGGCGGACAACGGCGAGGTCCCGCGCGCGGCGGTGCTGTATCGCACCAATTCGCAGTCGCGCCTGCTGGAAGAAGCCATGCGCCGCTATCAGTTGAAGTACCACGTTGTGGGAGGTTTCAGTTTCTATGAACGCTCCGAAATCAAGGACCTGATCTCATATCTCAAGGCGATCCAGAACCCAGACGATTCGATCGCTATGCAGCGAATCATCAACACCCCCACCCGCGGGATCGGGAAGAATACCACCGAGACGCTGGAGCGGATTGCGTTGGAGACCGGGCTGTCCCTGTGGGGCGCGATCGGAGAGACGATTCGCCGTGAACTGCTGCCGCCGAGGGCACTGGCGGCGTTGAAGGGCTTCAAGGGGCTGATCGACGACGCCCGTGCCATGTATCTGGGAGATTTCCAGGAGCGCCTGAAAGAGACTGCTTCGCCCGAGCCGGAAACGGACGAAAGTTCTGAGGCGGAGCAAGGAGACTTCCAGCATGCGATGGATTTTTCGCCCGAGATGTTTGGCAGCGAGTCCTCGACCGATTTCAGCCCGGAGTCGCTCGTTGCCGAAGATAACAGCGCTGGCGCACTAGAGTCGCCGCTCCCAGAGACTGAAGCTGCGATTGAAGGTTTCCGCGCCCCCGGCTCGGCGGCCTCGACCGCAGAGCTGCTGAAGTTCCTGATCGACCGGACGGGCTACATCAAGCAACTAGAGGAGGAAGACACGCCTGACGCGCTGGCCCGGGTCGAGAACTTGCGCGAACTGGTGAACGCCGCCATGGACTCTCGGGACCGGGGAGAGACGCTGAATGAGTTCCTCGATCACGCGGCCCTGGTCAGCGATGCCGACGATTACGACGAGAACTCACGCATCACGTTGATGACGCTCCACGCGGCCAAAGGATTGGAATTCCCCCTCGTCTTTCTGGTGGGAATGGAAGAGGGTCTGCTCCCTCATTCCCGCACGCTGTTGGCGCCTGACGACATCGAGGAAGAGCGCCGCCTGTGCTACGTGGGAATGACACGGGCCATGGATACGCTGATTCTGTCACATGCCCGTTATCGCCGCCGCTACGGCACTGACATGCCCGAGGCGAGCATTCCGTCGCGCTTCCTGGAACAAATTCCCTCGGATCTGCTGCAGGAGCTGGGAACACACCGCCGTGCCGCTTCCACCGTCGCGCACGATGAAGGAACCTCGACGCATTACTCGTATGAGGACGAAGACCAGCGTCCGCAATATGGGCAGCCCAAATCCAAGGCGCGAAACTCGTACTCCGGAACTTCTTACAACTCGATTGGCACCATCGCGGAGTTCTTCGCGTCGCGCGGTAAAAAGTTTTCGCTGCCAAAAACCGAGGCGAAGGAAGCCCCCGGCAGGACGGGATTTCGTCCGGGGCAGCGCGTTCGTCACCCGAAATATGGCGAGGGAATGGTGTACCAGCGCGAAGGAGATGGGGAGAACGCTAAGATTACGGTACAATTTCCTAAGTTCGGCTTAAAAAAGCTGGTAGAGAAGTACGCTCAACTGGAAAAGGCGTAAGCTGCCCAGTTGCGAAGCGAAGGACTGCAGGCCTGTTCGCGGGCCTGCCGGGCGTCAAGAGACGCACTCCTTCGAATCCAAGATCACAAAGGAACGCAGTATTCATGGCAAATACCAAGAGCATTGCCGATAAGACAGAGCGCAAGAAAGTAAAGCGCGTAGCCCGCAAGAAAGCTGCCCCGAAGGCGCCTCGCACCTATGCCCGGGGATCGGCCAAGCGTAAGGTCAAAAAGCTCGTACGCGGCCAGTCGAAGCGCTAGCTCCGACAGTCGCGGAAACGCAAACAGCAAGGCTCCAGTCCGCATTGGATTGGAGCCTGTTTTTTGCCTATAACCGTCGCGCCGTGTCGTCAGTGAGGAGTGTCCAAGTTCGTAGCGGCGCTGCCGGGCTTGTTACTGGCGTTTGCGGGCCGCTCATCCAGGTTCACCAGTTCGGAGCCGACCGGTTGCTGCAGCGCGAACTGGTCTTCGGTAATGGGCTCGTTCAGCGTAAGCTTCACGATGATCAGACGGATCTCGTACTCTTCCTGGGGCCGCCTGATGTCAATGAGACCAGGAAACTGGACGCCGTTGTAGTCCTTAAACAACTGGTAGCTGGCCTCGGTAGCTGGATTTCCATGATCGTCAAAAGTGATCTGACGATGAGGCCGGAGAGTAGTCCGGTCGAATACCACCTTGCGCGCCAGGATCCAGCCGTGGTCGGTCCGCCGGACAACATCCAACACGTAGTTCGGCTGCTTCACCATCTTCTTGTTCTGGGAATCCACAACCATCTCGGTACTGCTCTCCATGACGGCGACTTCGTTCTGGGGATCGACTTCCCGCAGTAACAGAGCGTCGTAGATGGCCTGAGGGCGAATCGAGTCCAGCGGATTGGAGGAATTCTTAATTGCCTCGTTATGCCCTATATAGAACTTGTTGGTCGCCGGAATCGACAGCTTGAACTCACTGCCGTCGCTGACCATGTCGAAAGCCTTGTTGCGCACGATCGGATAGAGGCCAATCATTCGCAGCATGTTGGGTTTGCGCACCAAGACGTAGCCCCGAATCTCCTTGAAGTCGGTGACCTTGCCTCGCTTTTCGCCCCCTACTTCGGTGTCGATGTCGACCGTGGCGTTGAGCGTCTTGACTTGTCCAGCGTCGTGGTTGAGGCGATCGATGAGCTCCTGCTGGGTGGCAGTCAGAAGCTTGGCATTGCTCAGGCGCACTTCGACTGTCCGGGTGCGGAACAGACAACCGGGAGCAGTAAGTAACAGCACAAAAGCGGCTGGAATCAGGATTCGGGAAAACTTCATACCGGACGGGCCAATTGCGTGTCGGACCTCTAAGTATAGCTTGACCAAGCCTTTTGTGCGGGCACGGAGAAGGTCTAAACACTGCGAATCGCCAACCGGCTCAACGTTGTTCGGCTACCGCTTTGCGGTAGGCAGCAACGTTTTTGTCGTGCTCCGCCGCGCTTTGGGCAAAGCGGTGGTGGCCATTGTTGTCGCTCACGAAGTAGAGAAAATCGGTTTGCGCCGGATTCATGGCCGCCTGCAACGAGGCAACCCCTGGATTCGCGATCGGCCCTGGCGGCAGCCCTGGATATTTGTACGTGTTATACGGGGAGTCGAACTGCAAGTCGGACTGGTAAATCGTGCCGCGATATCTTCCCGCCAGCAGCGCCGCGTAAATCACGGTCGGATCGGCTGCCAACAGCATGTTTCTGTCCAGCCGGTTGTAGTACACGCTGGCAACCCGCGGACGTTCCTCGGGCGCACTGGTTTCCTTCTCGACAATCGATGCCATGGTGACGATGGGGTGAATGTCGGGCCGTCCCAGCAGTCCGATCTTCTGCGCGGTCTGGCGGAAGCGGTGCACCATGGCCGCCGCAATGTCGTGCGCCGAGTCGATGCGAGTGAACTGATACGTGTCAGGAAACAGATAGCCCTCTAAAGACTTCGCCTGAGGGTCGATATCGCGTAGAAGGAACAAGTCTCCGTTCGCCGCGATGACAAAGTCCGCTGCGGGGCCCAAGCCGGCCTGCTCAACCACCGCAGCGATGTCATACAAGTTGTAGCCTTCGGGCACGACAACAGTGCGGGCGAAGACGTCACCCCGCAAGATGCGGTCGCGCACCTGCAGCGTATTGGCGGGATCTTCGAACTTGTATTCGCCTGCTTTGAGGGTTCCCTTGCCCACCGCGTACTGCACCATCAGAAACGCGGTGGCGCTACGGACCACGCCTTCGCGCTGTAACGTCTGGGCAATGTGACGCGCGCTCCAACCCGGTCGCAGCATGACGAACTTCGTTCCCCCGGGATTGACCGGCAGAAACACCGCCCAGTAGACCCACAGGGAGAGCGCTATGACGGCGAGGGCAATGAGTTTGAAAAAGGTACGCACGGATGGTTTCGATGCTATCTGGTGATTGCAGTTTAGCCGATCACCGGCCAACTCCGCCGTTCATTGCTTCTGTGAGTTACGAAACTCCATGAATGCCTGCAGAATGAGCACTGCGGCTAGCTGATCGACGACGTCAATCCTGCGCCGGCCTCCCATATCGGTTTCATCCAGCACGCGATTAGCCTCCACGGAGGTCAGGCGCTCGTCGAACAACTGAACTGGCAGCTTGAACCGCGCCCGGAGTTCCTCGGCGAACGCCTCAACCTTGTCCGACTGGATACCGCGCTCTCCGCTCATGCGAAGGGGCAGCCCCATCACGATCTCGGCGACTCCGAATTGCTTGATGGTGCGCCGCAGATGGTTGAAGTCATTCTTCTTGTTCGTGCGATGCAGTGTGGGCAGGCCCTGGGCCGTCAGGCCAAGCTCGTCGGTCACAGCCAACCCGACCCGGCGCGAGCCGAAATCGATGGCCAGGATTCGCCCCGGACGCGGCGGTTCGCCCCCCGGAGAAGAAGTGTGTTCCATATTGATTCCAGTAAGGTTATCCTAATTCGAATTCTGCAAGCCCTGCGAGTACCATAGGCGAGATGGCCGACCCACTGATCGACGACCTCAATTTGCCCGATCGATCTGACGTGTACGCCGCGCCCGATCTAACTGGCCCGCAATCCTTACATCACCTGGTTCCCGAGCCAGCACCGAGCGGGGATGTCGACCGCGACCGCGTTCAACGGGTGCAGGCCGCAGCGCTGGTGATCCTGGCAACCGCCGCCGTCCTCACTTTGATGTCGGTTGCGAAGTTGATTCTGATCGTCATCCTGACATCGATCCTGATGGCGTTTGTTTTGGCGCCGTTGGCAGACGCCCTCACGGATTTCCGAGTGCCCCGCTCAGTGAGTGCTCTGATTGCGGTGTTTCTCCTGCTTGCCTCCGTAGCCACCCTCACCTATCTCTCGTATGCGCGGGCAGTGGAGTTCATGTCGCAAATGCCGGAGTACAAAATCCGGCTCAAGCACATTGTGGACGAGATCAGGCTTCAGGCGGAGAAGTTTGAGGAGACCACCGATTCCGTCCTGCCCTCAGAACCTCAAGACAAGAACTCCGTCACGGTGAGGCAAACCAACGGTCTGCGGAACTATTTGAGCGAGAACGCGAGTTCGATGTCCCAGACGTTTCTAGCCATCACGTTCGTTCCTTTCCTGATTTATTTCATGCTAAGTTGGCGCGACCACGTGCGGGCTGCCTCGGTGATGTTGTTCCGCATGGAGAACCGCAACACCGCCTACGTAACATTGGGGCTGATCGCGGCGATGATCCGCTCGTTTATCGTCGGCAACTTCATGATTGGGCTCTTCCTGAGCGCAGCCAGCATGGCGGCCTTCGGACTGATGGGGCTTCCATACTTTTATTTCCTGGGCGTGATGAGCGGCTTCCTCAGCCTGATTCCTTACCTGGGAGTGGTGCTCGCCATCCTGCCGCCAGTCATCGTCGGCTTGGGCTACTTGACCACCGGAACGTTCCTGCTGACCATTGGCATCGTGATTGGACTACACCTGTTTGCAATGAACGTGCTCTACCCGATGGTGCTGGGAAAGCGGTTGCAACTCAATCCCCTGGCAGTTACGCTCTCGCTGCTGTTCTGGGGCTGGTTGTGGGGAGCCATGGGGTTGCTGCTGGCCGTGCCCCTGACGGGCGCCCTGAAGATTATCTGCGACAATATCAACCGGCTGCGGCCCTATGGCGCATGGATGGGCGAATAGCGGCCAACCCGAACGGCTGACGCGCTCCATCAGGCGTCTGCGAAGCATTGTCAGTATCGAAAACCAGTTGAGCTACATTCGAGGAGATGCCGTGACTGAATCGAGCAATAGCCCCTTCAATCGTCGGGAGTTTATCCAGGGCGCACTCGCAGGAGCCGCCTTCGCCGCGTTACCGATCCCGTCATTCGCCGCCGGTAATCCTGATATGCAAACTGTCCTGGCCCAGGTCCCCAAGATGCACGACGAAAACGTCAAGCACTTGCAGGAGTGGATCGCGCTGCCCTCGATTGCGGCCGAGAACCGCAACTATCCACAGGGTCCTGAGTACATGGCGAAGCTGGCTCGCGAGGCGGGATTCACCGACGTTGAAATCGTCCCGACCTCCGGGAAGCCCGGCGTCTTCGGAGTCATCAATGCAGGCGCGCCCACTACGGTCGGGATTTACTTCATGTACGACGTGAAGCAGTTTGATCCCGCCGAGTGGTCTTCGCCTCCCCTCGAAGGCAAGATTGTCGACAAGCAGGGACTGGGCAAGGTCTGCATGGGTCGCGGAGCAGTGAACCAGAAAGGTCCGGAGACTGCGTTCCTCAGCGCGCTGCGCGCTTTCAAGGAAGCGAAAGTAAAGCTGCCGGTAAACCTCGTGCTGGTCTGCGAAGGCGAAGAGGAGATTGGTTCGCCGCACTTTCCCGAGATTGTGAAGAATCCCAAGGTCATGGCCGCGCTGCAGAAATCCATGGGCGTATTCATGCCTTCGGCAGGCCAGGAAGCCGACGGAAACGTCGAGATTAATCTCGGCGCCAAAGGCGTCGTCGAGTTGGAGTTGGTTTCCACCGGCGAAAAGTGGGGACGCGGGCCCAAGCACGACGTCCACTCCAGCCTGGAAGCAACGGTGGACAGTCCTACGTGGCACCTGGTGCAAGCGCTAAACACGCTGATCCAGCCCGACGGCCACACGCCTGCGGTGACAGGCTTCTTCGACAAGGCGAAGCCGCTGACTCCCGCGCAGGTAGAGATGGTTAAGGCGGTTGCGGCCCGCCGCAGCGAAGCCACCATGAAACAGCAACTCGGCGTCGAGCACTGGGCCGGCGACAAGCAGTGGGTCGACGCCATGATCGCCCTCGAATCGCAGCCCACCATCAACATCGAAGGCCTGGTCGCCGGTTACACGGGGCCGGGAGGCAAGACGGTTCTGGGGCATCGTGCCGTGGCCAAGATCGACATGCGACTCGTGCCCGATATGACCGCGCAAGGCACGTTGGCGTTGCTGAAAGACTATTTGGCAAAGAAAGGCTTCGGCGACATCGAAGTCAACATGAGCGGCGGCTACGATCCCAACCGGACCTCGCCCGACACCAAGCTCATCCAGGCGCAAATGGCGACCTACAAGAAGCTCGGCCAGGACCCGCTGCTGTGGCCGCGCGCGGCCGGATCGTGGCCGGGATACATTTTCACCAATGCGCCTCTCAATCTCCCCGCGGGACATTTCGGGCTAGGTCATGGCACCGGCGCGCATGCTCCCAACGAGTACTATCTGATCGACTCCACCAATCCAAAGGTTTCGGGTCTGGACGGAGCGGTGGGATCGTTTGTCGAGTATCTGTACGCGCTGGCGTAAGAGTTGTGTCAGGGCACGACTTCCGTCGTGCCGACAGGTTGTTGTCACTTGAAACGCTATGGCATCGGATGATTCGCAGAATGCTGTTTATTCCGCTGACGAAGCGCTGCAACGGCTCATCGCCGGCAACCAGCGGTTTCTCGCTGGACAGGCGCACTTCCCCACCGTCTGCAAGGAGACCCTGGCCGATCTCGCCCGCGGTCAGCGACCCTACGCCACCATTCTCGGTTGCAGCGACTCTCGCGTTCCGCCTGAGCTGATCTTCGACGCCAACTTCGGCGAGCTTTTCATCGTCCGCGTGGCCGGAAACGTAGTCTCGCCAGAAGTCATGGGTAGCCTTCAGTATGCCGGAGCCCACCTCCACACGCCGTTGTTTCTGGTGCTGGGGCACGAGGGTTGCGGCGCCGTGAAGGCCGCCCTCGAAAGTAAGCTCTACGACGTGCAGCACCGCTCACGCATTCAGTTGCTCGTGGACAACATCTTGCCGGGTTTGCCCGATCTTTCTGATACTGCTAGAGAGGAACAATTGGCGGTCGCCGTAGAAGCCAACGTGCGCTGGTCAATGCGGCAACTGGCGGAGTCCCCCGAAGGCAACCGCGCCATGGAAGAAGACCGCGCAAAGTTGGTCGGCGCTGTGTACGAGATCGCCTCCGGCCGCGTCCGATTTCTCGACAGACCGCAGGCGAGCTAGCGCCGCCCCTTTTTTGCGGGTGACCCACAACTGCCCGACGTAGGCAAGTGTGGGAGTGCCGACAATTTCGTGTCGGGGTCCAGCTTTAGGCGCGCCGTACAGTATTTTATTTCCTGCCATTCCCCGCTGACTTCAGTCGCGAGGAATCCGCTTTTTCCAACTCTTACGCAAGCCAAGGGCCATCGAAAGGCAACTCGTCAAGGCCTCCATTGCGCGACCCATCGTTACGCAGTTCACCGTACACTTGATCCATGATCCGTCACATCGCACCCCAGTTCTTCACCACCGACATCCCCGGCACGCTCGCTTATTACAAGGACAAGCTTGGCTTTGAGTGTCTAGGAACGTGGCAGGATCCGCCGGTTTACGCCATCGTAGCGCGCGATCGGCACGCGATTCACTTTCGCTGTGCCGAGCCGCCCACAGCCAATTCCGACAAATATGCTGAGGAACTGCTCGACGCCTACATCTCCGTCGAAGATCCAGACGCGCTTTATGCCGAGTACGCAGCCAAAGGGGTGGAGTTCGTGCGGGAACTTGCTGACACGCCATGGCACTCACGAGAATTTGTAGTGAAGGATTGCGACGGCCGCTTGCTGGCTTTCGGCGCGAACTTATAGTCCAGTCTCTTTGTGAGACCGGTTCTAATTTTCCGACCCGGCATCTCTACCGTGCAACGGATGGGTGACTCCAAAACCGGGTTAAGGCATACTTGGGACCATGCTGGCAGATGACTCCAAGGCGACCGCAATCCAGCGTAGGATTTTCCGCGCCATGACGACGGAACAGCGGCTCCGTTTGGCCTTGGAAATGAGTGGATTTCTGCGCAACGTCGCGCTCGCGGGTTTGCGCAGCCGCCGGCCTGACCTTGACGCGAATGGCTTATCTCGCGAACTGGCCCGCATCATGTGTGGGCTGGCGCCTCAGCCGTGACACTCGAGGATCTGCTGCGGCGCTTCATTGCCAAGTTGTGGTGGACGAAAATGAGCGGCTCTGAGCGGCAACTGCAAGACGCAGCAGGCATAGTCAGCACCCAAGCGGATAACTTGGATGTCGCCTATGTGGAGAGCTGGGTGCGGAAGCTGAGTCTCGATAAAGAGTGGGACGTGGTGCGCGAGAGAGGGTAACGAACCTGCACGCGCCCTGGCGTAATGCAAGTGAGCTTGAGCCGGAATTGCGTCGCGCCTGATAAGGGCTGTTCACGCCAGCAATCACTTACGGGCTGGCGTTACAGATCAGCTTCCCGCAAGCCGACTTCCCATTACTAATCGCGAGAGTCGGCATCAGATCACTTGCGTAGTCTGCAATACGCGGCGAATTCCGCGCGGAGATTTCAGCTAAGAGTACCGTCCACCTCCAACAGAACTTTACCGCCTTGCAGTGCGTGGGCGACGGCGGCCTTGATCTCGTGCAGCGGATAGGTCGCCGTGATTGGCACGGCCACTTCTCCGGTCGCGATCATCTGCGCCGCTGCTCGAATCGCCTGCGGGATCTGCCCGGCAAACGCGGGATTGCCCAGGGAAAAGCCCCGTATGGTGAGGTCGTTGAAGATTACGTCGAAGGGGCTGATCGTCATGGGCGCGAAGCTCTGAGCGGCATAGGACACAAAGGCGCCGCCTTGCCCGAGAAGCTTCGCTAGTCGGCCGCTCGCATCGCCGCTAATGGCGTCCAGCGCCAGGCGAGGCCGTACCTTGCCCAAAGCCTCGGCCATCTTACTTGGTGCGGTGTCCTCGTCGAGCAGCGAGAGATCGCAACCTGCTGCACGGACCTCATCGAGGACCTCAGCGCGGCGCGCCAATCCGACGATTCTTAAGCCCTTTTGCTTGGCGAAGCCGATAATCCATCGTGCGATGGAGGAGTTGGCGGCGTTTATCGCGATCCAGTCGCCTTGATGCAACTCCAGAAACTTCTCAAGCAATAGATGCGCTGAGGGCGGGTTGATGCTCACCATCGCAAGCTGGCGAGGATCGGCGTCTTCCGGCAAGACAATCAGGTCGGTGGCGGGAAAAACCATGCGCTCCCGCCATACGAAGCGGCCGTACGGGAGTGCAACCCGAGCACCGGCTCTCAGATCTCCTACCTGCTGGCCGATTTCGAGCACGCGTCCAACGCCTTCATTGCCAATCACTGACGGCAAATCCGGGCGAAGTGGGTAGAGTCCTCGCGCGACAAGAATGTCGCTGAAATTAATGGGCGCGAATTCGACGCCGACCAGCACTTGGCCGACGCCGGGCTTTTCTGGTTCTGGCACGTCACGATATTCGAGGCCCGCAACAGGATCGCCATAGGTCGTGAGCACGGCTGCTTTCATAATCGATTCCTTTCTCGTCTTGTCACCTGATTCTTCTTCTTTCGCATCCGAATTCTGCGCCGCGCGTTCACCAACAGATCCGTGTAAACCGATTCGACTCAAGCCGCAGCTTCAACTCGGAGCATTCGTTGGCACTAATAGAGATGCAACTGATGGTCTTTCGTCGGCGGTCACTTGGGAAATGTGCTGCCGAACATCGGCAGGCCGCTCTTTGACGACTCACGCGTCGCCTCGTCCTGGATCACATCCCAGTGCTCGGCCAGAACCCCGTCCTTGATGCGAACGATGTCCGCTACAATCCAGTTCGCAGTCTGGCCGACGTTAGAAAACCGGCCATGCAGGATCAGAAGGTTTCCGTCTGCCAGGATCGACCCGTTTTCGTATTTCAGTGTCGCCGGCGCATGTTTGACTAAATTGAAGAGGCCCTCGCGACCGGGCGGGATGTGCGCGCTGTGTTGAAGGTAGTTGGGAGACCAGTAACCCTCAGCGGCTGCGTAGTCACGTTTGTTGAACAATGTCTCGAAGGCTTCAAGAACCAGCGCTTTGTTTTTTTCTTCATTCGACTGACTCATTCTCATCTCCTTGCGGCTCGGTATGGATTATTGTTATAATCCATTCGCAGGATTCTGATTCACGGAGTCTCGACTTGGATACAAGTTTTTTAGGAGGGCACAATGCGCCAATCCAAAGCAGAAAAGGCGAAGACACATAAGCGCATCGTTGCAATCGCCTCGAAGAGGTTCCGCGAAGAGGGGCTTGCCGGGATCGGAATCGCAGACCTGATGAAGGAGGCCGGTCTTACGGTGGGCGGCTTCTACAAGCACTTCAAATCGCGTGATGACTTAGTGGCGGAAGCTGTGGGCTCTGCATTAGGACATTGGAAGCGTAAGACGGACGCCGCTGCCGTGGACGGCCCCCCCGTCACATACGAGTCGCTGGTCGATGATTATTTGACCGAAGCACATCGCAAACACCCAGGCACGGGCTGTCCGGTCGGCGCTTTGGCAGGCGATATCTCCCGCAGCGACAAGCGAACTCGCGCTGCGGTCACTCGGGAGATTCGAGACAGTATTGAGTTGCTCGCAACTCTGATTCATGGGACGAACAAGAAGGAAAAGGGCGCCGCAAGATCGCAAGCAATCTTGACCTATTGCGCGCTTGTCGGCGCCATCGGTGTGGCTCGCGCGGTATCGGACGAGCAGCTTTCGCGCGAAATCCTGAAGACCGTGGCACAGCTCCTGAAGAACTCCGCTTCGTAAGGTCGGATACCGGAAGCGTCTCGAATGCTTTCTTCGTATAAAAGATATATTCAACAATGAACCTCAAGGTTAGCGGTACCGATAAACGCGCTTCTGAGAAGCACCGAACTGTTTCTAAGTTGGTCGAGAGTAAGTGACGCGATTACGACCGATAAATCGCCATTTCATTAGTAACCCGGCTGTCCGCCCACCCATTCCGCCCTTTCTTCGGCCAACCCGGCTTCGTTCCGCACGCCAATTCCCGTAGAATCGTCGGTTGGCAATTATCCCGCGTAATGCGGTGACAGGAGTTCTGCATGGCACGGATGGTGAATTGCGTAAAGATGGGCCGCGAAATGGAAGGCCTGGACGAGCCGCCCTTCGACGGCCCCCTGGGTCAGCGCATCTACGACAACGTATCCAAGCTGGCGTGGGAGCAGTGGCAGGAGCACATGAAGATGCTGCTCAACGAGTACCGCCTGCAACCCTGGAAGAAAGAACATCAGGAGTTCATCGTCCAGCAGATGGAAGCGTACTTCTTCGGCGAAGGCGCCGAGAAGCCGAAAGACTACGTACCGCCGGCACAGTAATCAGTGGTCAGTTGTCAGTTGTCAGAAAAAAACCAGTCACACGTTGGCAGTGGAATTCCCGAAACGCGAAGGTTGGCAAGGGTCACTTGTCGGATTCACCCGTCCGCCTGCTGACAACTGCGAACCGACAACTGACAACTGTTATTGCGGTGCGTACACCGCCCATCCCCGCGGGCCAGCCCAAAAATCCCCGTGCCCGTCAGACTGCGTCCACTTGGTGCCGGGACGGCTGGTGTCATGGCCTCCCCAGGCAACCGGCTCGAAGCGTACGTCGTGCCACTGGGTCTGCACAGTCGCTCCGTTCCACGAGTCCCCTCGATTGTTGAGCACGAAGACGAGTCCCGGGTGCGAGCTCTCGCCCGCGCGCTGCATGACGTAAACGTCATCGCTCGTGAACAGCACCTGCGTCGCTCCGCCCGCGTATTTCTCATAGGCTGCTACCAATGTAGCGATTCCATTAAGGCTGCCCGCCATCGCAAGTCCGGAGTTATACCAATCCATCCAGAAGACGCTGGGGTATCCTTCGTGCGTCAGGATGAAGCTGTACGCCATGAGCTTGTCGTGGAGAATCGCGTTCCCGTCATCGCGGATGGTGTCGTGATTGTCGACAAACGTCACCGCGCGCAGCGGATAGTCCTGATTGACCGTCCTGGGCTGGGCCAGCGTGGTGAGGCTAAAACCGTAGGTATCGCACAGTCCCTTCAGCCGGTAGTGCAATGGAAAGTCGAATGCCGACACCGGGTTGTCCATAAACGTGTTGATAGCTGTAAGCCAGTCGTCAATCGTCCGCGCGTTGTCCCAGCACTCTCCCCACCACGAAGGGATAGAAGCCCTGAGCTGCCTTGTTGAGATAGCGCAGCTCGGCAATGGACTTCACCATCCAGGGGCCGTAGCCCTTGACGAAATCGCAGCGGAAGCCGTCGTAGCCGATGGCCTCGATGAGCCAGCGCGCGAGATCGATCATGGCTTCGTACACATGCGGGTTGCGATGGCACAGGTGCGGCATGTCGCCAAAGGCCTCGCCCTCGAAGGTCTCGTAGAACGAGGGGTGAAAGAAGGTCCAGTCGCGCAGAAACTTGCCACTGCTGGGATTGAACTTCGTCCAGCGTGTCTGGCCGTCCAGCGGGTTCTGCTCTTCGGCGTCACCGCCGCTGTTGTGGTCGATGACGAGATCGGCATACACCTGAATGTTGGCGGCATGGGCGGCAGCGATTAGCGCCGTTAGTTCAGCCTGATTGCCGAACCACGTCTTTACGCGGCCTTTCTGATTAATGTCACCCAGATCGAAATAGTCGTAAGGGTCGTAGCCCATGGATGGACCACCGAGGTTCGCGGCTTTGCAGGCAGGCGGCAACCACAACGCCGTGATTCCGGCCTGCTGCAGTTCTGGAATTTTGCTGGCGACGAAGTTCCACCAGGTTCCGTCCTGGTTCTCCTGGGATGGACAATTCCAATAGAAAGCCTGAAACAGGACTCCCATAGCGACCTCCCGAACAAAAGAACTGAGAGGAGAGCTTAGCGCAGATTGTCCAAAAATTGGATAAGTGTCGGTTAATTTACTGCTGTAGGTTCAAATCGGGAATGTTCCACGTGGAACAGCGCGTTCTGACCGCTTTTTACTTCCTGCCGTCCTCGTCGCTACCCAACGGCAGGAAGTACTGGGTTCCCCGAATCGGTTCGCTAACCCGACGCAGCAATGCCTGGAGGTCTTCGCTGCGTTCCACGAAATCGATCTCCGAGGTGTTCACGATCAGCAAATCCGAGGAGGTGTAGTGAAAGAAGAAATGCTCGTAGGCCTTGATGACTTCCTCGAGGTAATCGTCGCTGATCGCCTTTTCGCCCGGAGCGTTCTTCTTCTTCAGGCGCTTCTTCAGCACCTCCGGGGAGGCTTGCAGGTAAATCACCAGGTCGGGAGCAGGCACATTCTGCCGGAACAGATCGTAATAGCGGCTGTAAACGTCAAGCTCGTGATCGCTCAGGTTGAGGCAGGCAAACAGCTTGTCTTTCTCGAAGATATAGTCGGCGACAAAGGTCTTGTTAGGATTGCGCTTCACCTCCAGCGCGGCCAATTGTTCGTAGCGGGCAATCAGGAAAGCGAACTGCGCCTGGAAGGCCGCTCCCGTCTCGCCGTCGTAGAAAGGCTTGAGAAACGGGTTGCCATCAGGCTCGCTGATGCGCTGTGCGTGCAGCGTCTCGGCAATCACCTGGCACAGAGTGCTCTTGCCGACGCGAATGGGACCTTCGACTGCGATGTACCGGGGTGGTTCGAACAGGTTCGCCATGGAGTAATGCTTCGCAGAATATCTCTCCGCCGCCCCCGACGCAATTGGCGGCTGCGATAACTTTGCACAGAGTTTTCCAGAGGCGGAGATTGCGGCAACGATCGGCCATCTTCTTAACTGGAATCGGGCGGAAACTCCTCTGCCGAAGCGTCTTTTGTGTCGATTTCGGGTTCTAACTGTTTGTCAGTCCGAGCTGATAGCCTTACGATCCAAGCCTCGCGGAGATCATTCATGGCCCAAAGTGCCGTATCCAGCCGTTCCAGTTATGCGGAGTTCGTGAATCCACAATGGGTACGCCTGCTGGAATTGCTAGATATGGACGTGCGCTACGCGCGCTGCGCCGGCGCTGAGTTGTTCAGTGAGGACGGCGACCGCTATCTGGACTTCCTGTCGGGATATTGCGTCCACAACACGGGGCACAACCACCCGCGAATCATCGCTGCCCTCAAAGACGAGTTGGACCGGAGCGGGCCGGCAATGTTGCAGAGTCATGTTCCCGAACTGGCGGGGGAACTGGCCGAGATCCGCGCTGCCCAGCTGCGCTTTACCGAAGACGAGGCCCGCGGGCTGCTGACCGCCGCCGGGATAGCGCTGCCCGGCCCGGTGGTGACCCTCCTGCACCAGCGGACCGAAGGCTGGGCGGCTGGGCTGCGGCTGGCCGCCTTGTCCCTCGACGGGCACCCGCACCCGGAACGCTTCGTGGCCCAGTTCTCCGGCAGTGACCGCACGGTCGCTGAGTACCTGATGGCCGAGCTGCTGGACCGGCAGCCGCCGGAGGTGCAGCGCCTGCTGCTGCGCACCTCCCTGCTGGACCGGGTCAATGGCGAGCTGGCCGACCTGCTCACCGGCGGTACCGGGTCGGAAGGGATCCTGCTGGACCTGGAAGACGCCAACGCGTTCGTCGTGTCACTCGACCCCGGGCGCACCTGGTTCCGCTACCACCACATGTTCAGCGGGCTGCTCCGGCTGGAGCTGCGCCGCACCCTCCCGGAAGACATCCCTGAGCTGCACCGCCTCGCCGCGCGGTGGTTCGCCGAGCACGCCGAGATCGCCGGGATCGCCGAGGCCATCCGCCATCAGGAAGCGGCCGGTGACTGGGCCGAGGCGGCCCGGCTGCTCACCGATCACGCCCTCAGCCTCACCCTCGACGGCCAGGCGGGAACGGTGGCCGCGCTGCTGCGCTCCTTC
>Ga0209380_10001065_pt1 | contig 19019 bp, 17 predicted proteins | sample HubBroMetageWFT6_FD_188347 | JGI IMG/M metagenome (GOLD analysis project Ga0209380, IMG submission 188347) | Warmed and freeze-thawed soil microbial communities from the Hubbard Brook experimental Forest, New Hampshire - Hubbard Brook CCASE Soil... | ecosystem: Environmental > Terrestrial >...
GTCACCGACGCCGTGTTGCAATCCGCGCATTCGGGTCGTTGGGAAAAAGTTCGCCGATGAATGAGGCGCCGGACGCTGCACGCGTCTCGCGCCGATAACGCGCGGCCCTTTACGGAAACGCCGACGTGGCGATGCGCATTCTGGTCGTCGGGACCGCGGACACGAAGGGGGACGAGCTTGCCTATCTGCGGACCGCGATCGTGGAGGCCGGGGCGGTCGCGATTGTCGTCGACGTAGGCGTCGGCGCTCCCACGTACGCCGTCGATATTCAACGCGGCCAGGTCGCGGCCGGCTGCCCCGCCACGGTCGTTGAGGGCCGCGACCGGGGCGCCGCCGTCGCGGCGATGGGCGAGGCGTTTCAGAGCTTCCTCGCGGAGTTCCGCGCATTTGACGCGATCCTCGGGATCGGGGGCGGCGGCGGAACTTCGATTGTGACCCGCGGCATGCGTACGCTGCCAATCGGCCTGCCAAAGATGATGGTGTCGACGCTCGCCTCAGGCGATGTCGGTCCTTACGTCGACGTGTCGGACATTGTGATGATGTCGTCGATCACCGATTTGGCGGGCCTCAACAGCGTTAGCCGAATGGTGCTGCGCAATGCGGCTTTCGCGATTGTGGGAATGACCGCAGCGCCGGCGCCGCGCGACGACGGCAAGGCGTCAATCGGTCTGACGATGTTTGGCGTCACGACCCCCTGCGTCACGCGCGTCATCGAAAAGTTGCGCGACCGGTACGATTGCCTCGTCTTCCACGCGACGGGGACCGGAGGCCGCGCAATGGAGAAATTGGCGGACAGCGACAAGCTCGCGGGTGTAATCGACGTGACCACAACGGAGGTCTGCGACCATCTCCTCGGCGGCGTCCTCTCCGCCGGACCGGACAGGCTCGGCGCCATCGCGCGTCGGCGCCTGCCTTATGTGGGATCTGTCGGGGCGCTCGATATGGTGAACTTCTGGGCGCCGGAGAGCGTGCCGGAGAAATTTCGCCGCCGCAATCTCTATGCTCACAATCCGCAGGTGACGCTGATGCGCACGACCGCCGACGAATGCCGTGAGATCGGCGCCTGGATCGCGGAAAAGCTGAACGCCTGCGATGGCCCCTTACGCTTTCTCATTCCTGAGAAAGGCATCTCGGCGCCCGACACGGTCGGCGGCCCTTTTTTCGATCCCGACGCGGACGCCGCGCTCTTCGATGCGTTGGAGAGCGGCTTGCGCGAGACCTCCGAACGTCGGCTTATTCGATTGCCGCTCCGCATCAACGATCCCCAGTTTCGGACGCGCTGGTCGATAGCTTCCTCGAAGTCGCCGAGCAGGCGTGACGGACAGGGCTCAGCCCTCTGAAGCCGGCCGCCGTCCGAACCGGTCGATCAGCGCTGGCAAGAAAATCAAGATGAGGAGCGGAGCGAGCAAATTGCCGCCGACCACGACGATCGCCAGCGGCCGTTGCACCTCCGCGCCCACGCCGTGGGAAAAAGCGGCCGGCAGAAGGCCAACGCAGGCGGCGATGCAGGTCATCGTCACCGGGCGCAGCCGAACCTTGCAAGCGCCCACGATCGCCGCCCTCCTCTCGATTCCGGCTTCAACGAGACGATTGAAGTACGACACGATAATAATGCCCTCCATGACGGCGATGCCGAACAGGCCTACAAAGCCGATCGCCGCCGATACGCTGAAAGGCGTGCCCGTGACGCCCAGCGCAAAAATGCCCCCGATCAGCGCCATCGGCATGGCGCTCCCGGCAAGCAGCGCATCCCGAACGGAACCAAAGTTGGCGAGCAGCAGCAAGAGAATGGCGCCGACGCTCAAAGGCACGACCAGAGCGAGACGTTCGAGCGCGACGGTGAGATCGCGGAACTGGCCGACCCACTGCAGGCGATAGCTTTCCGGAAGCTGCACGTCCGCCGCGACCTTCGCCTGCGCTTCGCGCACAGCGCCCGCGAGGTCGCGCTTGCGGACGCCGAACTTGATCGGAACATATCGCTCTTGTCCCTCGCGATAGATCATCGCGGGACCCGAGGCCAAGGTGACCCGCGCGATTTCACGCAACGGGATTTGCACGTTGCCGCTGCCGCCAGGATTGGCGACATTCAGCGCGAGATTGCGAATGGCGTCGACGCTCTGGCGATATTCGGGCTTCAGCCGCACGACGATCGGAAAATTCTGGTCGCTGCCTGGCTCGTAGAGATTGCCGGCGGCCTGGCCGCCGATGCCCGCCTGAATCGTCGCGTTGATGTCGCCGGGCGCAAGACCGTAGCGAGCCGCACGATCGCGGTCGATATCGATGGTCAGCGTGAGTTGTCCGAGCGCGTCGAAAATCGCAAGATCGGTGATGCCGCGGACCGTCCACATCGCCGCCCGGATTTTGGTCGCGATGTGCTCGAGCGTGGCGAGATCGCTGCCGAACACCTTCACCGAGTTCTCGCCTTTGACCCCGGACGCGGCCTCTTCGACGTTGTCCTCGATGTACTGCGAAAAATTGAAGGAAACGCCGGGAAAATGAACCTGCAATTCATCGTTGATGCGGTCGGTCAGATCATCCTTGTAGACCCGGGGCGGCCATTGGTTGAACGGCTTGAGGGGCACAAAGAATTCGGCGTTGAAGAAGCCCGTCGCGTCGGTCCCGTCCTGAGGCCGGCCATGCTGCGAGACGACCGTCTCGACCTCGGGAAAGTTCATGATGATCTTGCGCATCCGGTTGACGTAGCCGTTGCCTTCCTCGAGCGAGATCGACTGTGGCATCGTCGCCCGAATCCAGAGATTTTGCTCCTCGAGATGCGGAAGAAATTCGAGCCCGAGCGTCCAGGCCGCAAAAGCCGCGACGGCGGCAAGCCAAGCGACGCAGCCAAGGGTCAGGATGCGGTTGGCCAGCGCGAATTCAAGCGCCGGGAGATACGCGCGGCGCAGCGCCCGAACGATCAACGTCTCCGTTTCCTGCACGAGTTCGGGGATCAACAGGGCGCTGAGCGCCGGCGAAATGGTAAACGTCGCAATCAGGGCGCCCACGATCGCGAACGCGTAGGTCTTCGCCATGGGTCCGAATATGTGCCCCTCAATGCCGGAAAGGGTGAACAGCGGCACAAAGCCGGCGATGATGATCAGCGCGGAAAAAAACACGGCGCGATCGACCTCGCTGATCGCGTTGGCGATAGCCGCGAGCTTGCCGGTGAAGCCGCCGGGCGCTTCCGTATCCTGGAACGGGTCCCCAGTTGGGCGCGCCGCCGCCGCCAAGGCGAAGCGCCGGAAAAGGTTCTCAACGAGAATGACCGTCGCCACGACGATGAGGCCGAAGTCTATCGCGCCGACCGAGAGCAGGTTCGCCGACTCCCCAAGCAGAACCAGGATCGTGACGGCGAAAAACAGCGCGAACGGAATGGTCGCGGCGACCACGATCGCGCTGCGCAGGCTGCCCAGGAACAGCCATTGAACCGCAAAAATGAGAAGGACGCCGAAGGTCAGGTTGGTCAGCACCTTCTCGGTCGTCAGGCCAATCAGTTCGGAACGATCGTAGATGCGTTCGAGACGAACGCCGTCCGGCAGAATTCCGGAGGCGTCGATTTTGTCCATCTCCGCCTCGACGCGGCGGATGGTCGGCGTGGTCTGCTCGCCGCGGCGCATCAGCACGATGCCCTGCACGATATCGTCGTCGTCGTCCTGGCCCGCGATGCCGAGTCGCGGAGCAAAGCTCTCCTCAACCTCGGCCACATCTCGAACGAGCACCGAGTTGCCGGGACTGGCCGATAGAATCGTGTTGCGAATGCCGTCCATCGATTGGATGAGCGCGACACCGCGCACGACGGCCGCGTGCTGGCCGAAGTTGATTGTCTGGCCGCCGACATTCACGTTGTTGTTGTTGAGGGCCTGAACGACCTGCGCCAGCGTCAGACCGGCGTCATTGAGCCGCTTCAGATCGACGGTCACGTCGTAGGTCTTGCTCTTGCCGCCCCAGCCATTCACGTCGACCACGCCGGGCACCGCCTTGAAGCGCCGTTCGAGCTGCCAATCCTCGATCGTCCTGAGGTCGGTCACGGAATAGCCCTTCGGTCCGACGACCCGGTATCGGAAAATCTCGCCGATCGGACTCCAGGGCGATATCTGCGGCTTGACGCCGTTGGGCAGCGGCGACAATTGGGCGAGTTGGTTGATCGCCGCCTGCTCCGCCTCGTCGTAAGTGACGTCGTAGGTGAACTGCAGCTTCACGTCCGACAGGCCGAATAGCGAAATTGTTCGAATTGCCGCGACATGCGGAATTCCCGCCATTTGAATTTCGAGCGGAATGGTGACGTAACGCTCCATCTCTTCGGCAGACTGGCCCGGGTTCTGGGTGACGATGTCGACGAGGGGCGGAACCGGATCCGGATAAGCCTCGATGTTGAGGCGCAGGAAGCTGACCAGCCCGGCGGCGCACACAAAAATGAAGAGCGCCACCATCAGCGCCTGTTGCCTCAGCGCGAAGGCAACGATGCGGTTCATGGGCCAGCGCCTGCGAACGGCGCAGGGATCATCGGGCGCCAGCGAGGAGAGTCAGACGGCTTACACTCAGTAGCCCTTGACCGCGCGGTCAATGAACAGCCCATCAGTTGCCTCCAGATTGTCGCCGAGTCCCAATCCCTCGACCACCTCGACCATGCCATTGCGTATGCGTCCGGTCCGGACGGCGCGCGCCGCAAGCCGCGTCGTGGAGACGTCGCGAACGCTTTTTTCCTCCTGCGCTACGTAGACGCGCGCGGATCCGTCTTCAAACAGGACGGCGCGCTCCGGAACTGCCAGGGTCCCGGCCTCGTCGACGTTCGCAGGCTTGAATTGGGCGAGCGTATCCAGCTTCAGACCGCCGTCCGGGTTATCAACGAGGATTCGCACGCTCGCGCGCATCGTGCCCGGATCGACGGGCGACACGCTCAATATCTTGCCCTGATAAACCTTTCCGGCGAGCGCGGTTGGAAGCACTTCGAAGGGTTGACCCGGCCGCAAGGGTCGAGCGTCACTTTCGTCGATCTCCGCGACGAGCCAAACCGACGACAAATCGGCGATGGACGCCACCGACGGCGACGTTCCGGCTTTCGCCGTTTTGATCACTTGACCCACCGCGAGGTCGAATCGGGTCACAACGCCGGCCGCGGGAGCCGCGACGACAATCTCCTGCGTCGGTGACTGCGCATCTGTCGGGTTCGCCGCCGCGACTTTCGTTCGAATCGTAAAGAGTGGAGCGTCCTTGGCGACGACCTGGCCTACGCTGGTATCGACTTGGCTCACCACTCCCGGGACGGTCGGGAGTATGTTGGTCGTCCGGTCATCGGCGGCCGCGATCCATCCGAAAGCGCTCCAATCGGAGCCAAAATTCACGCGCCGCACCGGGACGAGCGGCGCATCCGTCCAATGTCCTTCGAGAGCGCGCTCGCCCCCGAGCGGGGGTGGAATAAAATTGAACCTATAGTGCCTGTTGACCACATAATGCGACAGCAGGTAAGGCGCGATGACAAGAAGAAACACCAGCACCGGCATCGCGAGGCCAACAAAAGCGATCTGCGCGCGTCGGGACCAGGCCACTGAGCCGGATAGACCGCTTTCTCCATTGCCTGACGAGAACGTTTCCGTTCCCATCTCGTCCTCCCTACTCGTTGTCGGTGCGCCCGATCTTGTTTAACGGGGCGCCTAAGCGCCCCAGCGCAGCGCTGGCGTATGCACGGGCGCGTCCCATAGCTTCGCGGAACTGTCGTCGAGCATGGAGAGAGTGATTGATGCGCCCGCCATGTCGAGCGACGTCACATAGGAGCCGACCAGGGAGCGCGCAGGCTTGATGCCGGCGGCCTCGATCATTCGCGCCGCTTCGTAGTAGAGGAGATAGAGCTCGATCAAAGGCGTGCCGCCGAATCCGTTGACGAACAGAAGTGCGTCGTCGCCGCGCCTGGGCGCCAAATCGTCAAGGATCGCTTTGACGATCTCTTCGACCATCGCATGCGCCGACGCCATGGGGACGCGCCGTCTTCCGGGCTCGCCATGGATGCCGACGCCCATCTCGATTTCCTTGTCGCCGAGGTCGAAGTTCGGCTTGCCCGCGGCCGGGAGCGTGCAGGGCGTCAATGCGACGCCCATCGAGCGCGTGCGACGGTTCGCGTTCTGGCCGAGGGCTTGCGGCTCCGAGCGCTTCATCCCCATTTCGGCGGCGGCGCCGACAATCTTCTCGACGATCAGCGTGCCGGCGACGCCCCGACGCCCCGTCGAATTGGTCGAGGTCTCGACCGCCACGTCATCATCGGTAATGACCGTGGCGCAACGACCATCGGTCATTTCCGCGGCCATTTCGAAGTTCATCACGTCGCCTTCATAGTTCTTGACGATCAGCACCACGCCTTCTCCCTGATCGACAGCTTCGACGGCGGCGAACATCTGGTCTGGCGTTGGCGACGTGAAAATTTGCCCAGGGCAAGTGGCGTCCAGCATCCCGTGCCCGACAAATCCGGCATGCAACGGTTCGTGCCCCGAGCCGCCCCCCGAGATGAGAGCGACCTTGCCAGGCTTGAGGGTCCTGCGGCGGAGAAATTTGCGCTCCTCGCACGCGACAATGATATCCGCACGCGCGGCGACGAAACCGTCGAAGCTTTCCTCAAGCAGGGTTTGCGGCGAGTTGAGAAATTTCTTCATTGGCCTCCCCCATTCGTTGCAAATCGTTCTTCGCCCGCGACGCGACCTATTCCGCGAGGGACGCGCCAACTCAGTCGTCGTGGCCAATAAGCTGCGCCAAGCGCCGCGTCGTCTCGCGCACGAGTTCGTCAAAAGCACGATTCTTTTTTTCGCTGCCGAAGTCGTAAACCTCGAGCTTCAGGCTGCGCAAACTGGGGCTCTCGCGAGCCAGTCTGCTGCGGTTTGGGTGGGCGCACTCGAAGGATTCGAGGAACAATCGCTTTTGCGCCGGCGGAAAATGGCAGATCTCGAAAATAATCTCGAGATGCGGCGCGGGAATTGGCGCGGGATAGGCCGGGTTGCACATGTGCGAAATGAAACTGCGGTTCTTACCCAGTGCGGTGGCGAGCCGTTGCCGCGTGCCGGAAGGTCGCTCTTCCAGGATATTGCGCAGAATGGTCTTGTAGGTCGCGACATTGGCTGCCTTGATGTCGCGACCCGGCGCAGCGGTCATCCCTGACCTCCCAGAGCGACGCGCGCAATCGCCTCCTTGACGCTTCCGAGCGCGGCCGGACTGACTGACAAACTTCGCAGGCCGGCCCTCAACAGCGCTTCGATAAATTTCGGCTCGCCTCCAGCGTCGCCGCACAGGCTCACCTTTCGGCCGACCCGCGCGCCGTAAGCCGCAACTTGCGCGATGAGGCGCAAAACGGCTGGATGACTGGGATCGTTGAGTTCGGCGACCGCGTCGCTGTCGCGCGCCGCCGCCATGACATATTGCGTGAGATCGTTCGAGCCAATCGAAAAGAAGGCGGCGTCGAACGCCTCGACCAAAATCGCGGCCGCCGGCACTTCGACCATGATGCCGAAATCCGGCCGTCGGCACGGTGCGCCCGCGACTCGCAATCCGGACAGCGCATCCTCGAGGCAGTCCCGCGCGAGTTCGAGCTCGCGTGGCAGCGCGACCATGGGCAACATGATCTCGATGGCGCCGTGGTTGGCGGCCCGGCACAACGCCCTGAGCTGCGTGCGAAAGATCTCCGGCTTGGCGAGAGAAAGCCGGATGCCCCGCATGCCAAGGAACGGGTTTGCCTCATGGTCGAGGGTCAGGCCGGCAATCGGCTTGTCGGCCCCGGCGTCGAGGGTGCGAATGGTGACCGGCTTGCCCGCCGCCCATTCGGCGAGCCGCCGATACGCCCGATATTGCGTTTCCTCGTCCGGCAACCCACGCTTTCCGCTGAATAGAAACTCGGTGCGGACAAGACCTATTCCGTCGCAATCTCCGGGGTCCAGAGTTTCCACTTCGGCAGGATCTGCCACATTGATGTAGACCGCGATTGGCGTCCCATCCGCCGTCAACGCGGGTCGCGTCCGGAACTGCTCCGCAGCGCTTCGCGATGTCCTCGCCGCTCGCTCGCGCGCCGCAAAGTCCTCTCGGGTCGCGTCCTCCGGATCGATGGTCAGCGTCGCGTTCGCGCCGTCGATGAGCGCATTCGTTCTCTGGCCGATGCCGCCGAGGTCGAGGGCGACGCCGACGATCATCGGCACGCCACGCGCCCGCGCCAGGGTCGCGACATGGCCCGAGGCACTGCCGCGGGTCAACGCGATGCCTCCGCCGCTGCTCCAATCGGTTGAGAGAAAGCGCGACGGCGTCAGGTCTTCGCCAACCAGGATCGCTCCCGGGGGCAGGCGGAGGTCCGTAGCGACGCCGGACAGGATTCCCGCCACCCGATCGCGGATGTCCCGCAAGTCGCTTGCGCGCGCCTTGAAATGCATGTCCTCGGCGGCTTCGTAGTCGCCAATCTCACTGTCGAGCGCGCTGCGCCATGCGCGATCGGCGGACACCCCGGCCCCAATCGCAGCGAGGGCTGCTTCTGACAGCGCTTCGTCCTCGAGCATTGCAATCTGGAACGCCAGGATGTCGGCGCCGTCGCTTTGGGCTTTGCCGGCGAGATCCCCGAGCTGCTCGAGCGCGGAGGCGATCGCGCTGCGCAACGCCTGCGTTTCGGCGACCGGCTCGCGGGCCAAACGGGCGGTCCCGGCGTCAGTCGAAAACACGGCGACCGGACCGGCCGCGAAGCCGCCGGAAGCGACCCTGCCGCTGACACGAAGCTCAGCCATGCGCATTCCCAGGCGCATCTTGGCCGAGATCTGGCTCGTCACCGAGGAAGTTCAGGGTGACGAGATTGCGTAGCGCAGCCAGCGCCGCGGGCGCATCGGGACCTTTGGCCCGAAAATGCAAGGTCGTGCCTTTGGCCGCCTTCACGGCCATGACCTTCACGATGCTCTTGGCGTCCACCCATGGGCCGTCCGGAGCCGGCGCGACCTCGATCCGCGATGCGAAGGTCTTCGCGAGCTTGGTCAGCTTGACGGAGGGACGGGCGTGAAGCCCAATCGAATTGGTCAGCGGCGCGGAGGCGGTCGCGGTGAAGTCATCCATGCGAATGTCTCGAAGCTATTCGTTGGATGAACGCGCCACGGGCCGGCTTGGCGCCTGAGCGCATGTGGCGATCGCCTCTGTCTCGCGCGCCGATGGTCAAGGCGACAATTCCTCGGCAGTGCGTCGCACTATGGCTAGGCTTGCGCCCCCGGAGGCTTCGGTTGCGGCGATCACCGCCCCCTCGACGATCGGCGCGTTGCAGATGACGACGCGCCCCCGCTTGTCTTCGGCGAGCATCTCTATCGCCATCTCGCTGTTGGTCTCGGCCCCGCCGAGATCGACGAGAAGCGCGACGCCCGCATCCGACCAGGCGCGGTGGATAGCATCCGTGATCGCCTCGAGACTCGTTCCAAGTCCGCCGGAGGGGTTGCCTCCCGTCCAGGCGAGCGGAACCTCCTCGCCAACCATCTGGCGCACCATATCGGCCGCGCCCTCGGCAACCTTGGGCGAATGCGACACGATGACAATGCCGACATTGGCCATCAGGCGTCTCTCATTTCATCGCAGACCGCCGCGATCATCAGCGAAGACGATCTGGCGCCAGGATCGACGTGACCGATTGATCGCTCGCCTAGAAATGAAGCGCGGCCGCGTGTCGCGCGCATCGGGGCCGTCGCTTCCGCGGCGAGCGCCGCGACTTTCTTGACGGTGGCGAGATCGCCACCTGAGGAGAAAGCCTCGCAGCTCGGAATGAGCACATCGAGCATGGTCTTCTGCCCAGCGTCGCTCTTGCCGCGCGCGCGGACCGCGGCGATGGCCGAGGCGAAAGCCGCCGCTACATCGTCGCGCGATGGCTCCGCCGGAAGAGCCTTTCCCAGCGCCAGAAAAAGCGTTCCGTACAGCGGACCCGACGCGCCGCCCACTTTCATCACAAGCTTCGTGCCGACAGCCTTCAGGAGTTCCGGCAGGTCCATCGCCGAGAGCGCGTCCAGGTCCTGCAGCACCGCCTCGAAACCGCGTTTCATGTTGTGGCCGTGATCGCCGTCGCCGATAGCGGCGTCCAGCGCCGTCAGTTCATCAGCACGCGAAACGACGCTGTCGGCGACCGAGACAATGAGCCGCCGCTTTCGCTCCGCGTCCAGCGGGGGAAATGCAGAGGGCAAGTGAGTCATGTTGTCCTGTGCGATGGTCATATCCAGTTCCCCCACGCCAGACGCCGGACGCTCATTCCGCCAACGATCGACGGCTAAGCCAGAGACCGTTCAACGCACGGTCAGATACCAGGAGTAGAGAAGCGCGGAGCCGAGCGCGAGCAAAGTGACGACAACGAAAATGACGGCGATGATCAGCGCGGCGTTCAGCAACGAGCGAAACGATCGTCCAGGGGTGCAAAGCGGCACCAGATTGAACACCAATCCCGCAAGCACGACGAGTCCGGCGCCGATGGAGTAAAGCTCGAGAGAGAAGGGCTGGAACAGCAGGACGAGCGACAAGACGCTGAGAAAGATGATCGCGTATTCGATCGTCTTCGCTTGGCTCGCTGTCATGCCGGCTTGCGCCGGACTGTCCTGCGACTGCTGCATGAGTCTTATCCCACAAGGTTGCCGGATTCATCGAACACGTGGAGTTGACTCGCCTTGCAGCGGACGGCGACCCGATCGCCTGTCGCGGGCGCGACGTTGCTCTGGACGACGCAACGCATGTCCGCGCCCTGCTCGATGAGATGGGCCAGCGTTTCTGCGCCCATGGGTTCGGTCAAGTCGACCGTGGCGTGCAAAGCGTCGGTTGTGCCGGGGTTCACGAATTCGAAACTGCGCGGGCGAATGCCGAGGCTCACTTTGCTTCCCTTCGCCAGATCGGCGACCCCGCCATTGACGATGGCGGAGATCATCTCGCCGAGAACGGCGAATCGGGCGCTGACGGAACCGTTCGACTCCATCGGTCCGAGGTCGGCGAGCGTCGCCGACAGCAAATTCATCTGCGGCGTGCCGATGAAGCTCGCGACGAACATGTTCGTCGGCTTGGAAAACAACTCGTGCGGCGTGGCGACTTGCTCGACCTTGCCCTTCTGCATGACCGCGATGCGGTCGGCCATGGTCAGCGCCTCGATCTGGTCATGAGTGACGATGACGGTCGGCTTGTCGAGTTTGGCGAGGATTTCCTTGATCTGGGTGCGCATCGTCTGACGCAACTGGATGTCGAGGCGGCTCAGCGGTTCGTCGAAGAGAAAGCACGTGGGATCGCGCACGATCGAGCGGCCGACCGCGACGCGCTGTTTCTCGCCTTCTCCAAGCTGATGAGGACGTCGCTTGAGAATCGCCTTGAGGTCGAGCGCTTCGCTCACGCGCGCGACGCGCGACGCGATCTCGGCCTTGCTCAAATTCTCGGCGTGCAAGGGGTAGGCGAGATTGTCCTCGACCGACAGGCTCGGGTAAAGAGCATAGAATTGGAACGCCATCGCCACGTTGCGTTCGCGCGCAGGCAAGTCGTTGACCCGCTTGCCGGCGATCATGATGTCGCCGGAGGTCGCCCACTCCAAGCCCGCGATCATGCGCAGCATTGTGGTTTTGCCGCATCCGGATGGGCCGAGCAGGCACATGACTTCGCCTTGGCTGACCTCCAGATCCGCGCTATCGACCGCGACGAGGCCATTGCCGAAGCGCTTTGTCAGCTTTTCGAGCCTGATCTCGAACATGCCAGCGTCCGTCACTTCCTGATGGTCCCGAAGGTCACGCCGCGCAGAAGCTGATTCTGAAGCACGAAGGTGACAAGGACGACGGGGATGATGAACAGGGTCTCGATAGCGGACATGAGGCCCCAGTCGACGCCGACCTGACCGCCGATGGTGCGGGCTATCGCCACCGGAACCGTGCGCGTCTCCGTGCCGGTGAGCATCAGCGCGAACAGGAATTCGTTCCAGGTGAGGATCACCGCGAATACGAACGTGGCCGCGAGCCCCCCGTAAACCTGCGGCAGACAAATCTTCCAGAATACGCGCCACTCGGAGCTGCCGTCCATGCGCGCGGCGTCTTCGATGTCGCGATCGAGATCGTCGAAGAAACTCTTCGCCATCCAGATCGAGAACGGCAGATTGAACGCCGTGTAGAGGGCGATGATGCCTGTGTAGGAACCGCTCAGACCGAAGACTCGAAAGAGAACGAAGATCGGAATGATCGCGATGATCGGCGGCAACATCCGGGTCGTCAAAATGATAAACAAATAGGTGTCGTTGCCGCGTAATGGAAATCGCGAAAAGCCGTAGGCCGCGGCGGTGCCCATGATCAGCGCGAGCGAGACGCTCGTCCCGCCGATGAACAGGCTGTTGAAGAAATAGTGGCTGAAGCCCGAATCCGTCCCGCCGCCGCCCTGGATATCGGCGCGCACGAACACGGAATAGAAGTTGTCCAGCGTTGGCGTGAACAGAAACTTGATCGGCATCGCCAACGCGTCAGGTCGAGTCTTGAACGCCGTCATCAGGATGTAATAAACTGGGAAAAAGTAGATTGCGCTGACGACGGCTGCGCCCAGGGTGCGTGGCCAGCCCGATTTTCCAATAACGTGGGTGCGGGTCTTACTCATTAACCGGCTCCGCGCGACGCGTTTGGATGGCGTAGAGGTAAAGGCTGGTCAGAACGATCACCGCAAACAGCATGATGTAGCCGAGCGCTGAGGCGAGGCTCGTTCTAAAAAATTGAAATGCGAGGCGGAACACGTAAACGGAGACAGTCTCAGTCGACGAGCCTGGACCGCCTTCGGTCAGGATATAGACGACATCGAAAATCTTGAACGTCTCGATCGTGCGAAACAACAGCGCCAGCAGCAGCAGGCTTCGAATGTAGGGAAAGGTGATGGTCCTGAACCGCCGCCACCATCCGGCACGATCGATCTCGGCGGCCTCATAAAGATATTTGGGAACGCTGACCAGCCCAGCCAGCACAAGCAGCATCACGAACGGCGACCACATCCAGGCGTCCGCAACGACGATCGCGACCGTCGCTCGCGCCGGAGTCGACAGGATGACATAGGTGTCGGCCGTGAACAGCGAAATGAGCCGACTGATGAAGCCGAGGGTCGGGTCATAGAACAGCTTGAAGAAGACCCCGACGGCGCTCAGCGACAACATCATGGGCGCCAACACCAGCATCAAAAGATAGCGGCGCAAGGGAAAATCGTTCGCGAATAGCAGCGCCAGCAGGAAGCCGACGATCAGCTGCAGCGCCACGCTGCCCACGACGATGGTCGCCGTATGCTGGAATCGCTCCCAGATGTCGGGATCAGTCAGAACGCTCGCGTAGTTGTCGAGGCCTTTGAAAACAGGGGCCGCGATACGATTGGCTTTATACTCAAAGAAACTGAGCCCGAACGACCACATCAAAGGAAATACGTTGACGATGAACAGCGTCGCGATCGCAGGCGCAACGAGCAAGGGTCCGCGCCGCTCCGGACTCAACATCCAGCCGAGGAAACCAGCGGCATCGCGGGACGGCTTGGGTCCCGCTTCGTCTCTGCTCGCATCGGGATTTGCGATTGTCGTCGTCATGGGGATCGCATGCTCTGTGAGAGGCGAAAACCCACCGCGCTTGCGTCGCTCGCGCCGGTCGGGTTTTGTATGAAGCCGCCCGAATAGGTCGAGCGGCTCCACGTTTCTATTCGAGCGTTACTTGATGCGGCCGGCTTCACGCAGAAGCTTGTCCTGGAACGCGGCCACCGTGTCCAAGGCTTCCTTTCCGCTGACCTGACCGGTTATGGCCTTGTCGAATTGCTCCTGCTGCTCGGTCAGAAGCGGGAAGAACTCGGGAATGTGCCAGACGTCCTTTTGCCACCGGTAATTGTCGAGATAGGCGCGATTGTAGGGCGCCCACGTCGCATAGGCCGGATCGTTCATGACGCTCAGCAGGCCGGACTGTCCGCCGGCCTTGACAAATTTGATCTGGGTGTCCTTCGACATCCACCACTTCACGATGTCGAGGGATTCCTTGATGACTTCGTCGTTGTTCCATGTCGTCAGAACGAACGGCTGTCCGCCGATGTTCGACCACCGGCTGATGGAACCATCCGCTTGGCGGGTGCCCGGGGGCTCCGCGAAGTCCGACTTGTCCGCCACCTTCGACAGCTTCGGATTGATGACCGGCCCCATCACGCCGACCCAGTCGACGATCGCACCCACCTTGCCTTGCATATAGAGGTCCTGGACGACGAAGATGTCCATCTGCCCGGTCTTGGCGACCGGAGGCATATATTTCTCAAGGCTGAGATAATGGTCGAACGCGGCGATCGCCTTGTCGGAATTGACGACGCCGAGCGCCGGCTTGGTCGAAGTTTCGTCCCAGATGTCGCCGCCCGCCTCCCAGATGAACCCGTTGGCCTGCATTGACGAGAAGTCATACGGCTTGCCCATCTGATAGGCGATGCCATAGAAATCGTCATCGGCTACTCCATCGCCAAGCTTGTCGCCCTTCTTGCGTTGAAAGAACTTGCCTATGTTCTCGTAACGTTGCCAGTCGACGTCTTCCCATTCATTGTAATAGCACGGCAAGGTCTGGTTGAACTGCTTCTTGAAATTGGCCCGCTCCGTTGGGTTACAGAACAGATCCTTCCTGAACGCCGTGACCAGATTGTCCGGGAACTGCGGGAAGCCGTAGTAGTTGGCCGACTTGTAAGGGTAGGACGACGAAGTCGACAACAAGACTGGGTGCATGTCGGCGATCACCGCTTGCAGTTCCGGATCCGTGTCGATATACTTATTGAGCTTGAGGTAGTGCCCACCCTCGACGAAATCTCCCAGCCACTGACTGTCGGTGACGATCATCTGATATTTCTTCTCGCCCGAGGAGAGCGACGCCGCGACGCGCTGATAGAAGCTGCCCCACGGAATGAAATCGATGACCAGCTTCACATTGTTGCCGGACTTCGATTTGTAGGACCTGTCGAACTCTTCCTGCATGAACCGGGTCGGCAGCCAATCGGGCGCCGCCATGTTGATCACGATGTCCTTGGCGCTGGCGGGCGCCGGCGCAAGCAAGCTCCCCAACGATGCGCCCGCGACCGCGAACGCCGCTATCGATGTCTTGACCAGATTCATTATCGGTTCCTCCACTTTCACCTTTTGGCTTCGTTGCGCTTTCTGACGCTATACTCGGCCATTTCTGCGCGGTCTTTGCCGCGTCAGCTCGTCGGACTCGCCCGATTGCGACGAATGGCCGTACCGGTTCCCTGGGCGAATACGCAAATTTCATCACTTCTGAGGGCGCATTGGATTGAGGCGTCTTTGGCGATGCCATAGGCGCGCTCCTGCGGCAAAACCATCTTGAGGCGATTGTTCGCGCCCGCGACAATGTCGAGGATCGTCAGGTCGCCGAGCGGCTCGGTCAGAAATACGCGCGCCGAAAACCTCGGACCCGAAGCGACCGCTCCCGCGTCGACGACCGGCGCGATCGCTTGCGGGCGAACCCCGACCATGAACTTGGCGCCGGATTGGAAATCGGCGAGGGACGCCTTCCACTGCGCTGCATCAATGTCCGCGAACGGCAATTGAAGGGTTCGGTTGCCGCCCATGTCCTTCAGCGTCGCCTCAATCATGTTGATCGGAGGATCCCCGACGAGGGAGGCGACAAATTCGTCGTGCGGCTCCAGATACAGCGTTTGTGGCGCGCCAATCTGGACGATGCGTCCCTCCTTTAGGACTCCGATCCGCTGCCCCATGCTCAGCGCCTCAAGCTGATCGGGCGTCGCATAGATTATCGTCGTGTCGCGCAACTCACGGTGCAGCCGCTTGAACTCGGCGCGTGTGTCGTGACGCAGCTTGGCATCGAGATTGGTCAGCGGTTCATCCAGAAGCAGCAGCTTGGGCCGGCGTATCAACGCCCGGCCGATCGCGCAACGCTGCTGCTCGCCTCCGCTCAACGTGTTCGGCTTTCGCGACAGAGCGTGCGAAAGGCGTAGCATTTCGGCGATCTCGCCCACGCGTCTCTTGATTTCGTCCGACCCGACTCGCGCCTCGCGGAGCGGATAGGCGAGATTTTCAAAGGTCGAGAGATGCGGATAGAGGGCGAAAGTTTGAAACACCATCGCCGTATCGCGCGCGCGCGCAGGCAGGTCCGCGACATCGCGGCCGTCCAACAGCACTCGCCCGCGATCGGCTTGATCGATACCAGCGATGATGCGCAACAACGTTGTTTTGCCGGCCCCGCTGGGCCCAAGCAGCGCGAAAAACTCGCCCGGCTCGGCTTGGAAGCTTGCGCCGCGCAGGGCCTCGACGGCCCCGAAACGCTTGGCAATGTCGGAGATCGTCAACTGCATCGACTACGACCTCAAACGTTTCCGACTCCCGCTCGTCCAAGTCAGCCAGTCATGAAGACCAACCCCGCCGGACGATCACGAAGCTTGTTGCTGCGCTTCGATGTTTTGTTTAGTAAACACAGTTTGTAAACATTGGCAAGCGGAATTTTGGCGCGATCCTCAGAAGAAGCAGGCGACAAGCCGAGAGTCAAACCAGGGGTTTCGAAATTGCCTTGGACTCGCAGCCTTCGCCCAATCTAAGGTTGACACGCTGGCCAAGGTGACGGCTCGCGGCGGAAGTGTCCGCAGCGTGCGAAGGGGAGGAAGTGTCGTACGCGATGAGCGCAATCGCGATCGCGGGAGTTTCTGAGCGGCGACCGACACGCGCCGCGAGCGCTCATGCCGCGCCATTCATTGCGCCGGCGCTGGCGGTTCTCTGCGCGATCAACGTGCTGCCGCTTCTTTGGTCGATCGGCGTTTCGTTCTTCCATTTTCGCGCGGACCGCCTGAACACCCCGCCGCGCTTCCTCGGGTTCGGCAACTACGCCGACCTGATGACCGATCCGGACATATGGGAGCATTTTGTCAACACCGGCGCGATGATCGCCGTTAGCGTTTCAATTCAACTCATGGTCGGCGCGCTGCTGGCTTTTTTGTTTCACCGGCAATTTCCGGGCCGCCGGCTTGTCATGATGTTGGTCCTCGCGCCGATGCTGCTCTCGACAGTCGCGGTCGGGACGTTCTTCAGCCTGTTTTATGATCCGACGTTCGGCATCGTCAGCGCGCTGGTCCGGCCATTCACCGGTGCCCCTTTCGCTCCGTTGGGAACGCCTTTCTCGGCGATGACGAGCCTCGTCGTCGCCGACGCCTGGATGTGGTCGCCATTCGTGATGCTATTGCTACTCGCGGGCCTCGACAGCGTCCCAGCTTACCTTATCGAAGCGGCCGAAATCGACCGTGCTTCCCGTTCGCGGCGGTTTTGGACAGTGATTTTCCCGGCGGTTCGCGGCGTGCTACTTCTCGCGCTTTTGTTCAGGACCATCGAGTCGTTCAACATGTTCGATCTCATCTACACAATCACCAACGGCGGACCCGGCGTCTCTACGGAAAGCGTTTCGACCGAAATCTATGACACCGCCTTTGTCCTGTTCGAGAGCGGGCGAGCCTCTGCCCTCGGCAATCTCAGCGTTTTCGTCGTGATCGTGCTGACGCGCATTTATTTCCAGGCGATCCGACTGCGGAGGGAGGCGGCGTGACCCCACAGGACGAGGACCGGCCCGTCATCGGTGGGCAGGCGGGACTGAGTCGAACCTTGATCGCCGCCGCGGTTGGGCTCGTTTATTTCTCGCCGGTCATCTGGATGATTCTCGCAGCGTTCAAGACGCGAGCGGATGCTCTGGCGACGCCGCCGAAGTTGTTCTTCACCCCGACCCTCGAGCACTTCTGGGCGTCGTTTCATCGGGTTTCGGCTGACGGCACGCGGGTGATGGACACCGGGCTCGTGCGGAACTTCGCAAACAGCATCGCAATCTCATTGGTCAGCGTCGGCCTAGCGCTCGCGTTGGGCGCCCTGGCCGCCTACGGGTTTGCCCGGCTGCGCGTCTTTGGGCGCGATTACTTCATGTTCTATATTTTGGTCTTGCGCATGGTCCCGCCCATCACGGCGATCATACCGCTCTATTTTCTGTTTCGGGTGACGGGGCTCGGGGGAAGCTATATCGCGATCATACTGGTTTACACGGCCTTCAATCTGCCCTTTGCGATCTGGATGCTGCGTAGTTTCATCGACGAATTGCACTTGCCGATCGAGGAAGCCGCGCGCCTAGACGGCAGTTCGGAGCTGAAGATCTTATGTCGCATTTGTCTCCCTCAGATGCAGGCGGGAATCGCGGCCACAGCGATCATCGCGTTCGTGTTTACCTGGAACGATTTTCTGTTCAGCTTGCTCTTGACGAGTGTCGACACGCGAACCGTGCCGGTCGCGATGACGCGGGTGGTCGGCGCGGACGTGGGCGTGGACTGGGGCGTGTTCGCTGCAATTGGCACCATCTACCTCGCGCCGATTCTGCTCGTTGCTTTTTTCCTTCAAAATCAGCTGTTGCGGGGCGCCACATTTGGCACGGTTCCGCGGTGATGGATCGAGATTGCTGCTCGACCTGCCGCGACGGCGACCGAACTTTCAGGCTTTGTCCCAGCCACTGCGAATGAACTTGTAACCCTCGCGATAGACCTGCGTCGGCGTCGTGAAGAAATCGCGCCAAACTCGCGTCGCCGCGGCCAGCGGGGCAAGGCGCGTCCGAAGGCCTCGATCGTCAGCCAACAGTCGTAGCCAGAGCCCTTCAGGGCTCTGAAAGCGGCCGCAAAATCGATGTGTCCGCGACCCGGCGTCCCACGATCATTCCCGGAAATATGCACATGCGAAAGATGACGCCGCACGTCTGCGATCGCGGACGTCGAAGACCTGCTCGCTGAGCGCGGCCTGGATCTCTCTTAGGGAACGGCGCGACGGTGGGTCTTGAAGTTCGCGCCACTGTTTGACCGAGGACCTTTTTCGAACCGATGTGTTTCAGCAACCAAGAAAATCCCGTCTAGCACATTGACGTAGCAGTAAAATGCGAGCGAAAGTGCGATCCGGTAGGCGCACGAGCGGGACCCCAGCAGTGAAGCGTTTTTATGCGCGATTTCAATGGATTGCGCTCTGTTCGTCGAGGGGTCCCGCTCCGGTGCTGAAACACACATGCTCA